>Ga0164243_10005712_pt1 | contig 18978 bp, 17 predicted proteins | sample OricompcompostOP_FD_108781 | JGI IMG/M metagenome (GOLD analysis project Ga0164243, IMG submission 108781) | Organic Plus compost microbial communities from Emeryville, California, USA - Original compost - Organic plus compost (OP) | ecosystem: Engineered > Solid waste > Mixed feedstock >... | reverse complement strand
GAATCCGAACTCCGGGGACGCCGGCAACTGCGCGAGCAACAGCACCAGCTACTTCGAAAGCGTGCTCGAGTCGAGAAACGGCAACACGTACATCAGTCCGGCAACCGAAAGCTGCCAGGCGAACTACATCGTGTATCTGACCGACGGTGAAGCAACCAGCGACAACGATGCAGATGCGCTCATCACGGGCTTGCCGCGTTTCGGCAGTACGCCTGCCGTCGGCGACGACGACCAGCTGGGCGGAGTCGGTTGCGTGGGTACAGGTGCCGGCCGCTGCTTGGGCGGGCTCACGGAATACATGTATCGCGCGGACCTTCGTGACACGGTCGCCGGTCAACAGAACGTCCGCACCTACTTCATCGGTTTCGGGCCGGATTTCAGCGGCGACGCGGCGGCCTTCCAGAAGCTGCAGAACGCGGCCACACGCGGCGGCGGACAAGCCTATCAGGCGGACGACTTGAGCAGCCTTGCCGCGGTGTTCAATTCCATCGTCACGAACATTCTTCAGACCAGCACGACGTTCACGACACCGACCGTCGCGGTCAACGCATTCAATCGCACGCAGACCTTGGACGATCTGTTCGTCTCAGTCTTTCAGCCCAATACCGGTGCACACTGGCCCGGCAACCTGAAGAAGTATCGCGTCGATGACGGACGGATCGAAGACAGTGCGGGCAATCCGGCCGTCGACCCGCAAACGGGATTCTTCGCGGAGGCTTCGCGAAGCTTCTGGTCGAGCGCATCGGATGGTGCGGCGGTGGCGGCGGGAGGCGCGGCAAGCCAGATTCCCGATCCGGCCAGCCGAAATCTGTACACGTACATCGGTCAGACCCACCCGAGCGGCGGAGCAGCATTGAGCTCCTACGAAGTGAGCACGAGCAACACGACCCTCGACGCTGCGACTCACTTCCAATTGGGAGCGGCCGGCGATCCAACGCTGGCGAATCTCATCAACTGGGCGCGCGGCCAAGACGTGCTCAACGAAGATGGTGACGCAGGAACGACCGTCCGCCACGTCATGGGCGATCCGCTGCATTCGCCCCCTTCGGTCGTGATTTACGGCGGCGACGAAGACGATCCCGACGCCGTCGTGTACATCATCACGAACGATGGATACCTGCACGCAGTGGACGCAGACAGCGGCGAGGAGCTTTGGGCGTACATCCCTCAGGAATACCTGCCATACCTCAAAGAGCTCTACTTCAACAATCCGCGACCGACCAAGCGCTATGCACTGGACGGCGAGATCACGGTGTTGAAGTACGACGTCGACGGTGATGGAACCGTCGAAAGCGGTGACCGGGTCATCTTGTTCTTCGGCACGGGCCGCGGCGGTAGCCGCTACTACGCCATCGATGTCACCGAGAAAGAAAATCCGCGGTACCTGTGGAGCATCGGGCCAAGTGATCTTCCCGGCGTGGGACAAACCTGGTCGACGCCGACGATCGCGCGCGTCAGCGTGGGCGGCGCGACCCAGAACTCGCAGAAGCTCGTGCTTGTGCTTGGCGGCGGCTACGATCCCGTTCAGGACACTTCGGACTATGTCGTCGATAGCGTAGGCAACCGTCTCTACATCGTCGATGCGCTGCGTGGCACGCTGTTGTGGTCCGCGGGTCCTAGCGGCGCAAATCTGGCAAATCTGAACCTCGCCCGCATGACCCACAGCATTCCGAGCAGCGTGGCGGTGCTCGACACGAACAGCGACGGCTACGCGGATCGCATGTACGTGGGCGACATGGCCGCCCAGCTCTGGCGCTTCGATATCACGAACGGCAACGAGGCCAACTCACTCGTCGCGGGGGGCGTGATCGCATCCTTGGGCGTCAAGGCTGCCAATGGCACGGTGCCCGCGACGATCGATCCGGCGAATACGCGCCGCTTCTACAGCCGGCCGGATGTCGCAGCGCTGCAGCAGCAAGGCTCCCCGCCCTTCCTCAACATCGCGATCGGCTCTGGATATCGCGGCCGTCCGCTGAACGACTCGGCGCAGGACCGGTTCTACTCGATTCGAGATCTGCAGCCCCTCGCGCGCCTGACCCAGGCGCAGTACGACGCCCTGACGGTTCTCGTCGACGACGACCTGACCGACATCACCACGGACGTCGCTGCGGTGCTGCCGCCGAACGCGCGCGGCTGGAAGCTGTTGCTGAATCGTCCTGAATGGCGCGGCGAGAAATCGTTGGGCCCGTCGAACACATTCAACAACAGCATCTTCTTCACGACGTACACGCCGGCGACGTCGACGTCCGAGAACTTGACCGCGTGTACGCGCTCGAGCACCGGCACGAATCGCGCTTACGTCGTCAACGCCTTCAATGGCGCACCGGTCCCCCGCCGGGATTCCCAAACGGATCCGGGTGGCGGCGGCGACGGCGGCAATGGCGGTGGCAGCGGGGGCGAAGGCGGCGAAGGCGGCGAAGACGGTCTGGACGCGGACGATCGCTATGACGATCTCGCGCAAGGCGGCATCGCTCCCGAGATCTCGTTCCTGTTCCCGGAAAAGGACAAGGTCGTGTGTCTCTCGGGCGTCGAAGTATTGGACGTCTGCACCAACTTCAACAGCCGCATCAAGACCTACTGGCGCGAGTCGAGTGCGCCATGATGCAGGCCGTCACATCGGATCAAACACGAGTAAACACAATGAGTCGTATGAGCCACCCTCGCATGCGCGGCATCACGCTCATCGAGCTGTTGACGGTCATCGTCGTCGTCGCGATCCTCGGCAGCATCGCCGTGAGTAGTTACCGAAGCTATCTGATCCGCACGAATCGGACCGAGGCTCGCATGGCGCTGCTGCGCGTGCAGGCGGCTCAGGAGAAGTTCTTTCTCCAGAACAATCGTTACGCGGATAACGACGAGCTGGCCGCAAATCCACCGGACGGCCTGGGGGTCCCCGCAACCACCCCGAGCGGCTTCTACACAGTCGCCATCGAGGATTACACGACGACGACGTATACGGCGGTGGCCACCGCCACCGGTGGGCAAACGGCAGATACCGCCGCGTGTCAGGTGCTGTCGATCAATCAGAACGGACAACGCGATCCGGGCGACGACAGCGGCTGTTGGCGCTGATTTGGTGTCGCTCTCCACCGACGCCAACGTCAGTAAACCTTTATCCCAGAAGGCCATTCCGGTATCCTTCCGCGCGCTCGGCTCGGCCTAAGCACCTTTTACAAATAAAAGGGATGCGCGGCGATATTCACGGGAACCAGCCATAACTCTCGCGGATTAAGAGCCGGTTTCGCTCTGGTCCTTATTTGTCCGACCCAGTAGAAGGGGAAAGAAGCTATGAAGAACACCATCTCCACAACCCTGAAGGCAGGCGTCGCCGCTCTCGCCCTCGTCGCTGCGAGCGGTTGCGTTTCGCAGAAGACGGTTGACGAGATCAAGGCAACCGCAGACAAGGCCGTCCAGGATGCCGCTGCAGCGAAGGCCGCTGCGGATTCGGCAGCCAGCGCCGCTCAGTCTGCAAAGTCGGCAGCTGACAGCGCCCAGAGCGCCGCGAATCAGGCACTGCAAGCCGCTCAAGCGAGCCAGGCCTGCTGTGATGCGACGAACGAGAAGATCGATCGCATGTTCAAGAAGTCCGTGTCGAAGTAATTCGATCCGAACACTTGATCGAATACACAACGCCGCGGACCTCCGCGGCGTTGTCGTTTTGGCGACAGGGTTTCGGATGATCGATGTGGCGAGCGTGGCAACGCTCGCAGCGCTCGCGGTGAAAGACTCGAGCATCGAAGAAGCGTGTCGAGCCTGCGGCACGAAGAGGCGGACCCCACAGCCTCAGTCATGGACTAACTCGGTGGAAAGGATGACCTCGTACCGCAGGGTCCGCGGCGCGGAGTCTATCAGTACTCGCCTCGAGGTAGGCGCTTGGGCAGTCGCCCCCGGTTAGCGCATCAAGGACGCGTATCGAGCGCCTGCGTCGTCGTCACGGTGCTGAGCACGACCGGCTGGGGCACGCCGTTCGGACGCATGAACGCGGCCTCGGCCTTTGCCCAATCGATCGCGACTGTCCGGTCCTGCGTGGCGGCAACCAGCGCGCGCGTGATGTTCGTGAGGCTGTGCATGTCGCGATCTTCCTGCCCTTCGAGCGGCGTATGCACTTCCATGAAGAGCTGATCGCCCTGCCACCCCATTTTGTACGGCTGATGCACGATGCGCACGGGCGTGTTCACGGCCACCATCTTGAAGAACTGCTCGATGTCTTCCGGATACATGCGAATGCAGCCGTGCGTCACTTGCATGCCGACGCCCGCGGGGCGATTCGTGCCATGGATCAAATAAGCACCGCCTGGAATGCCGAGGCGCATCGCAAATTCGCCCAGCGGATTGTCGGGGCCTGGCGGTACCGCACGCGGCAGCGGACGGCCATCGGCAGCATGCTCCTTGCGCACGGACTCTGGGGGATACCACGTCGGACGCACGCGCTTGTCGACGATGCGCGTCAGACCGAGCGGTGTTTTCCAATCCATCTTGCCGACGCTGATCGGATAGGTGACGACGACGGGCGTCTCGCCTTCTTTCGCACGCGGGAAGTAATAGAGCCGATGCTCCGCGAGGCTGACGACGATGCCTTCGCGCGGCGCATCCGGAAGGATGTAGCGGGACGGGATCAGCACCTGCGTGCCTTCGCCCGGCAGCCAGGGATCGACGCCGGGATTCGCAGCGACCATCTCCTCGTAACCGACGCCGTATTTGCGGCCGATGTCGAGGAAGGTGTCCTCGTGCTTCGCGGTTACGTACTGCACCTCGCCGAAGACAGTATCAGTGCCGGTGATCGGATAAGTTGCGCAGTAGCCGGCCACCGGCAGTACGGCGGCGAGCGCCGCGACGAAGAAAGAAACCGAACGTGAATTCCGCATGTGCATGATCCGAATTTAACACCTGTTCACGGCGTTCACAGCGAACCCCGTCAATGTGTAGTCGGTTGGGCGGCCAACAAGTTCGCGATTTGCGTCGGTACACCCTTACGGGCTTCCATGATTGCTACACGTATCGCATTTCGAAAGGACAGCGCATCGGCGCTGCCATGGCTTTTGATCACCACCCCCGCGAGCCCGACCATGCTCGCGCCGTTGTAGGCGCGCGGGTCCATCTCCCGCCGCAACGAGCGCAGCGCCGGCCAGGACGCGAGCGCACCCACGTAACGCAACGGGTTGCGGGTGTATTCCTCCTTCGCCATGCCCACGAGCATTTTGGCAAGGCCTTCGATGGATTTCAGTGCGACGTTCCCTGTGAATCCATCGGTCACGACGACGTCGACCTCGCCCGAAAAGATGTCGTCGCCTTCGACGAACCCGACGTAGTTGAGCGTGCTCGCGGACAGCAGCCTCGCCGCTTCCTGGACGACGCTGTCGCCCTTCATCTCTTCTTCGCCGATGTTCAGCACGCCGACCCGCGGGCGCGAGATCCCGTGCATGTCCGAAGCTACGACCGTGCCCATCACAGCGAACTGGAACAGGTGATGGCCCGTGCATTCGGAGTTCGCACCGAGATCGAGCATGTGCGTATGCCCGTGCCGCGCTCTGATGCGGGAAATGATCGCGGGCCGATCGATGCCCTCGATCGTCTTCAGTACGAATCGGCCCGTCGCCATCAGCGCGCCGGTATTCCCCGCGCTGACGCAGGCATTCGCTTCGCCGGATTTGACGAGATCGATGGCGACGCGCATCGACGAGTCTTTCTTCTTGCGCAACGCATCCTGCGGCTTTTCATCCATGCCGACGACCTGCGTCGCCTCGCGAATCAGGACGCGATCACCCAAGGCGCGCGCGCCGTTGCCGAGCGCCGCGCGCAGCGGCTCGGCGAGCCCGACGAGAATGACCTTGAGCGCGGGATCCGCATGCACTGCTTCGAGAGCCGCAGGCACGGTGACGCCTGGGCCGTGATCGCCGCCCATCGCGTCGATGGCAATCGTGACGGTGTTGTTGTTTGCCAAGGTGCTCGATGGACCAGAGGCCGACTGCAGCCGAGCGCATGCGCGCGCCCTGAGCTGCCAAAAACGAAGTGCCGCACGGGGCGGCACTCTCGGATCGAAGTGATTACAAGCCTTGCGGCTTATTCGGCGTCGTTCTTGTCGCGCGTCGTCAGCACTTTCTTGCCGCGATAGAAGCCATCGGGCGTGATGCGATGACGCGAGTGCGTTTCACCCGAGGTCGGATCGACGGACAGCGCAGGACGCGCGAGGCCGTCGTGCGAACGATGCATTCCGCGCTTCGACGGGGTCTTTCGGCTCTTTTGAACTGGCATAACACGTACTCTCGAGTAATGAATGTCGCAATCGAAGCAGCGGATTCTCGAGCACGAGCTCCGCCCTGTTCCGCTGCCCGCTATTTGTCGCGCAGCATGTTCCTCAAATTCGCAAAGGGCCGCTGGCCCGTCGTCTCTTCCGGCTGCGCCGGCGTCGGCGCCGCCTCCTGCGCACACTGCTCGTCCGCATGCTTCGCGACGAGCGGCACGCTCAAGAGCGTCTGTTCTTCAGCAAGCCATCTCAGGTCGAGCCGCGCAGGATCGGCCACGATCGGCTCGTAACCACCTGCCGTATCCTCCTGCTGCATTCGCTCGGCCTCGTCATGGACGAGCACCAGCTGAAATTCGTCCTCGATATCGACGCTGACCCGCTGCATGCAGCGCTGGCACGTCATCGTCACGCAGCCGCTCAGCTTACCGTCCAGCGCGACCCGCCCATCGACGATCGAAAAGCCGATCATGAGGTCGATTTCACCCGGCTCGACGATTCCCGCCTCGCTCAAGCGAGGTAATTGCGAAGCCTGGAAGCGTCGCTGGACCGTACCCCTGGCGTGTGCTTGAACAGAGGCGTCAACGAAAGCGTCGATCTCAAGACCCGGGGGCCGCGACATGGGGCGCGTATACTAGCCACGACCCCCCTGGCTGTCAAAGAAAAAACCCGGTTAAATGCTTGTTTTCGAAGGGATCGGTCAGGCACTCCCGGACTACGAACAAGCATCATGAAAATCACCTCAGCGTCCGCCTCAGCTCCGCGCCTCGTGCTCGCCTCCACCTCGCCCTACCGCCGCCAGCTCCTGGAGCGCTTCGGGCTGCGCTTCACGGTGGCGGCCCCGGACGTGGACGAAAGCCCGCTCCCGGGCGAAACGCCCGTCGATATCACGAACCGCCTCGCCCGCGCGAAGGCCGAGGCAGTCGCCCACCGCCACCGCGGCAGCCTCGTCATCGGCTCGGACCAGGTGGCGCTCTTCGGACGCGAAATCATCGGCAAGCCCGGCAACCCCGAGCGCTGCATCGAGCAGCTGAAAATGCTGAGCGGCGAGCGGCTGGTCTTCCACACGGCCGTCAACGTCGCGCACAGCGACACGGGCTCGAATGAAAGCCACCTCGACATCACGACCGTGTATTTCCGCAAGCTGACGAGCGAGGAGATCGAGCGCTATGTCGCGCGCGAAAGGCCGGTGAACTGCGCCGGCGGATTCAAGGCCGAGGCGCTCGGCATCACGCTGTTCGAGCGCATCGAATCGCAGGATCCGACGGCGCTGATCGGCCTGCCGCTGATATGGCTTGCGGGCGCCCTACGGCGCAATGGGTTCACGTTGCCTTAGTGCCTTTCGCTTTCGACTGCGAGCGCAGGCTGTCGAGAACCGCCTCGAGCTCCTGCGGGAGCGGCGCCGTCACGGTGAACGTCTCGGTCGAGCCGGGACGCTGAAACGACAGCGAATGCGCGTGCAGGAACATTCGATTCAAGCCATGCGGCTTCAATAGCTGATCGCGTTCGCGATCGCCGTATTTCTCATCGCCCGCGATCGGATGTCCCGCATGCGCGGCATGGACGCGGATCTGATGCGTCCGGCCCGTCCCGATCTTCACATCGAGGAGCGTTGCGAGCTTGGCGAAATGCTCGAGCGGCTCGAACGTCGAGATCGCGTGCTGCCCGTCCGGATGCACCCGCACGACGCGCTCCCCGCCCTGCTTGAGATTCGTCTTCAACGGCAGGTCGATCGTCTTGCGGCCGAACGGCCAGCGGCCGACGACGAGCGCGCGATAATGCTTCAGCATCTCGCGCTCGCGCAGCGAGCGATGCAGCTCGCGCAGTGCCGAGCGGCGTTTTGCGATCAGCAGACAGCCGCTCGTGTCGCGATCGAGGCGATGCACCAGCTCGAGCTCCGTAAGCTCCGGATGCACGGCGCGCAAAGCTTCGATCACCCCGTGACTCAGCCCGCTGCCGCCGTGGACCGCGACCCCTGCCGGCTTGTTGATGACGATGAGCTCGCGGTCCTCGTAAATGACGGCGTTCGCAATGAAGTCGCGCAGTGATTTCGAGGGCGCATTCGTCTGCGCGCGCTGCTTCGTAGCAACAGGCGGCACCCGGATCCGATCGCCTGCGGAGAGTCGATGCTCAGGCTTCACGCGTCCGCCATTCACCCGCACCTCGCCTGTCCGCAGAATTCGATAGACGAGGCTGCGCGGCACGTTCTTCAGGATCCGCATCAGGAAATTGTCGATGCGTTGCCCCTCATCGCCGCCTTCGGCCGTCACATAGCTGACCTGGCGAGGCGAATTCGTGCCGGCGTCGGAAGCGGCGGGTCGGTCGGCGGCGGAAGGCATGCGGGGAAAAAGCTCGAAACGTACGTAAGCCGTTGATTGAACAAAGATGGCCTGCTATATTGCCGCCCGATTTCAGCTCGGGTTCGCGAGTCTCACTCAACGCAAGCTCACGAACTCGGCACCAACGCAGCGCGGCGAGGCCACGTCTCGAAAGCGCTGCATCTTAGTTGGTTCTGCGAGAACCTGTCTCACTGAAGATCTCGAGCGACGATGACGCGCACCTGGGAGTCAGGCTCCCGTTGGCGCATTGAAGTTTCGCCCTTGGCGACACATCGTCCGAGCACTTCGGCGGCAGCGTCGAGCAGACCATCGCTCGGCCGCGAACGGCGATGCCGGACCCGCAACTCGGGATCCGGGTCGACCGCCAAGCGCTCGGATGGGCGATTTGTTCAGGATCAAAAAGAGCGCGTGACCTTGAGGACGCGAACAACACGCGGACAAGACGCGCCGGTAACAATCGGATGACCCTCATTCCCGATCCACCTTCTTTTGCTCCTGCGCCGGCGCCCGCCTTGCGCGATCTCGCGGCCCTTTTCGAACCATTAGAAGGGCCTCATGAAGCGAATGCTCGTCAACGCAACTCAAGAAGAAGAGTTGCGCGTCGCACTGGTTGATGGACAACGAATCTACGATCTCGACGTCGAGATACCCTCGAAGGAACAGAAAAAAGCCAACGTCTATAAAGGTCGCATCACTCGGGTCGAGCCGAGCCTGGAAGCGTGCTTCGTCGATTACGGCGCCGAGCGCCATGGCTTCTTGCCGCTGAAGGAAGTCTCGAAGGAATACTTCAAGGCGCAGCCTGCGGGCGGACGCCACAACATCCGTGAGCTCCTCGATGAAGGTCAGGAGCTGATCGTCCAGGTCGAAAAAGAAGAACGCGGCAATAAAGGCGCCGCGCTCACCACCTTCATCAGCCTCGCCGGCCGCTTCCTCGTGCTCATGCCGAACAACGCGCGCGCGGGCGGCGTGTCGCGGCGTATCGAGGGCGAGGACCGCGAGCAGCTGCGCGAAGCGCTCGACCAGGTACAGATTCCCGAGGGCATGGGCGCCATCGTGCGCACGGCGGGCGTCGGCCGTTCGGCCGAAGAGCTGCAATGGGACCTCGACAACCTCAAGGAGGTCTGGAACGCCATCGCTCAGGCCGCCGAAGGCCGTTCCGGCCCGTTCCTCATTTATCAGGAATCGAAGGCGATCATCCGCGCCTTGCGCGACTACCTCGCCGATGACATCGGCGAAATCCTCATCGACAACCCGGAAGTGTTCGCCGAGGCGCAGCAGTACATGCAGCGCTTCATGCCCGCGAGCCTGCGCAAGCTGAAGCTGTACGAAGATCCGGTGCCGCTGTTCACGCGCTTCCAGATCGAGAATCAGATCGAGTCGGCGCATTCGCACAAAGTGAACCTGCCCTCCGGCGGGTCCATCGTCATCGATCCCACCGAGGCGCTCGTCTCGATCGACATCAATTCGGCGCGCGCGACCCGCGGCACCGACATCGAAACGACTGCCCTGAACACCAATCTCGAAGCCGCGGACGAGATCGCGCGCCAGCTGCGCCTGCGCGATCTGGGCGGGCTCATCGTCATCGACTTCATCGACATGGAGTCGCAGAAGAATCAGCGCGCCGTCGAGGATCGAATCCGCGAGGCCGTCAAGCAAGACCGCGCGCGCATTCAGATCGGCCGCATCTCGCGGTTCGGCTTGCTCGAGCTGTCGCGGCAACGCCTGCGTCCGTCCATCGGCGAAGCCGCCCACATCACATGCCCGCGCTGCAGCGGCATGGGGACGATTCGCGGCGTCGAGTCGCTCGCCCTTGCGCTCTTGCGCCTGATCGGCGAGGAGGCCCGCAAAGATCGCACCGTGAAAGTGATCGCGCAGCTCCCCGTCGAGGTCGCGACCTATCTCATGAACGAGAAGCGCGAATGGCTCAACAACATCGAGGCGAAGAGCAACGCCCAGGTCGTGCTCGTGCCGAACAAGTACCTCGAAACGCCGGCCTATGAAATCCGGCGCGTGCGCGATGACGAAGCCGGCCTGCCGGAAAACAGCGCGACCAGCCATTTGATCCCGGTCACGCCGACCGTCGCGACGGAAGACGCAGCGCTGAAGGAAAAGGCGCCCGTTCCTCCCGCGCCGGCCGTCGTGTCGGCGAGCATTGCCTCGCTGCCCCCTCCGCCGAGCATCGTCGAAGAGCGTCCTGCGCCGGTCGCTCCGCCGCCTCAGCAGATCGGGATTTTCGTGCGTCTGTGGCGATTCCTGTTCGGCGGCGCGGGCAGCGCGGCTCCGGAAGCGGAGCCCCGTTCCGATCAGAAGCGCCCGCCGCGCGACGCGCACTCGCGTCGTGATCGCGGCGAGGGACGTCAGCAGCGCAGCCGCGATCGCTACGGCCGCGATCATCGCGGCGGCGAGCGTGATCGTTCGCGTTCGCGGTCTGAAGGCAAAGAGAAGCCGGCCCAGCATGAAGCGCGTCGTGATCAACATGGCGATCGCAAGCCGCGCGAGGCGCACGAAGGCCGCCAGGACGCGCATCGGCAGTCCCAAGGGGGACAGCAAAAGCAGCAAGCGGCAGCATCACCAGCGGCCTCTGGCGCTCCCGGAGCGGCAGCCACCCCGCCCGCTTCTCGCGCGGAGGCAGCATCTCGACCAGAAGGCGCAGCTGCAGACGGCCAGCGACAGGAACGCGGCGAACGTGGTGGCCGCAGCCGCCGGGGCCGCCGTCGACGCGGTCGCGGCCGTGGCGAGGATGCGGCGCACGGTGGAGCACCGGTTGCTGCCGACGGCGCTGCGAGTGGCGGCGAGAACCGGCCTGCACATTCGGCACCCGCGGCTAGCGACGCCGCGTCAGGTGAACGCCGCGCAGCCCCTCAGCAGAGCTTCGACCTGCCCTCACCGCCTGCGTCCGAGGCTCCGCGCCCTCGACCGGAGAGCGTCTCGGAAGCCAGCCACAGCGGCGCTGGGTCCGAGTCGAAGACGTTCACCGTGTGGTCCTCGAGCCCGAGCAGCGGCTCGAGCTCGTGGGGCGGCACCAGTACGCATCGCGACGAATAGACCGACCGCGATCCCGACGCCTCGTCATCCCGACGGAAGTCGGGATCGCAACCTGCGACGTCGTGCCGAATGCGGTTCCGACTTGCGTCGGAAGCGACGGCTACTTTCGGCTGCGCGCTGCGAGCAGCTCATCGATGAGGCCGTTCGCGGCCTCTTCGAGCAGGTCCAGCACCTCTTCGAATCCCTGCTCCCCGCCGTAATACGGATCGGGGACGGCGCGGCGGCTCGCGTTCGGCGCAAACTCCATCAACAAGCGGATTCGCGCGTGATAGGCGCGATCCGCGCGCCGGCGCAGCTCGCGCAGATTGTCCTCGTCCATCGCCAGAATCAGATCGAAGCGCTCGAAATCTTCCGCCGCGATCTGGCGGGCGCGAAGCTGCGAGATGTCGATGCCGCGTCTGCGTGCGGCCTCGAGGGCGCGTGAGTCGGGCGCGGCGCCGACGTGATAGTCGTGCGTGCCGGCCGAATCGATGTGGATCTCGAGCTGCGGCGCGCGCTCGAGCAAGATGCGTCGAAACACGCCTTCGGCGCTGGGCGAACGGCAGATGTTCCCCATGCAGACGAACAGAATACGCATGCGCTCACCTCGTCGAGAATGCGCGAAAGAGCGTCGCCGGCGCCGCTCGCAGCGTCAAGTCGGCAACAGGTGCGTTGAGCGGGCCGCGCGGGTGCCCGCCTAGCCAAAAATCCGGATGCCGCCTCCGGGACGCCTCGGGTACAAGAGCGCATGACCTCGGACGTCCCAACGCTCAAGGACGGCGATCGCGTGCGCGCCGCGCATCGCGCGGGCTTTCCCGACGGCACGGTCATGAAGATTCTCGACGGCGGCTTCGTGCTCGTGCGCTGGGATGGCGACGTGCTCGAGACGGCGCATCCGCGCGAGCTCACGAAGATCCAAGGCCCTGCGGACTAAACGACCGAAGCGCGCTCGAGCGCTTCGCGCACGCGCTGCAGATCGTGTTCCGTATCCACGCCGATGCCCGGCACCGCGCAGCCTTCCGCGACGAGAATGCGCATGCCTGCCTGCAAGGCGCGCAACTGCTCGAGCTTTTCAGTCACTTCCAGGCTGCTCGGCGGCAGCGCCGTCATCCGCCGCAAGCTCGCGACCCGATAGGCGTAGATGCCCAGATGGCGCTGCGCCCCCAGAATGCTCGTCTGGCTGGTGAGCCCATGCGCGGCGCCGTCGCGATGCCACGGAATCGGCGCACGGCTGAAATACAGCGCCGACCGATCGCTCGCCGCGACGACCTTGACCGCGTTGGGATCGAGAAACTCCTGCAGCGATGTGATCGGCGTGCTGAGCGTCGCGAGATCCGCGCGCGCATCGCTTGCGAGCAATGCCGCGACTTGATCGATGAGCGCGGGCGGCAGCTGCGGCTCATCGCCCTGAACGTTCACGACGATGTCTGCGTCCTTCCAGCCACGCAGGGTTGCGACCTCCGCGATTCGGTCCGTTCCGGAAGGATGCGCGGCGCTCGTCATCACGACCACATCTCGCGGCTCGACCATGTCAGCGACGCGCTGATCGTCGGTCGCGACCAGCACTTCGAGCGCGCCGCTGCGCTTCGCCGCATCGACGACCCATTGGATCATCGGGCGGCCGGCAATCATAACGATGGCTTTGGCGGGCAGACGCGTCGATCCATAGCGCGCGGGGATGACGACTCTGAAGCTCATGAACGCGAAGTGCTCAGTCTTGCAGCAACGGATCCATCGGATCCAGGCGCCGCGCCTCGTCCTCGAGCATCACGGGAATGCCGTCACGAATCGGATACGCGAGCCGATCACCGCGGCATACGAGCACCGACTGCTGTTTTGAATATTGCAGCGGACCCTTGCAGATGGGGCACGCGAGAATGTCGAGCAGCTTGGCATCGAGCGTCATGGTCTTCCCCCGCGGGAGCGAGAATCGGCGGATATGTCGGCGGCCGGAGCGGCGAGCCTGTCGAGCACCCCCGTCAGCATGCGCTCGTCGGCTTCGCTGAATCGAACCGTGAGCGGCACGGCCCAATGCAGATCGTTCGCGAACGCGCGACATTTTACGGCATCCTTTTCGGTCATCAGCACCGGCGCGGCATCATGAAACGTGATGTCCTCGATTTCGAGCGCCGCATGGTCCGGCAAGGCGTGGGCGTCGATCTTGAGCCCGCAATGTTTCAGCATTGCAAAAAACGCCTCGGGATGGCCGATCCCGGCGACCGCATGCACCTGGCCGCCGAATGAGTGAAGCGGGCGCCGTTCTCCCGTCCGCAGATTGATGGCATCGCCCAGCGCATGGATGGCGCCGATGCTGCGCTCGAGCAGCGGCGGGTGTTCCCGGCCACGAATCGATTGCACGACGAGGGCCGCATCCTTGATACGTGCGCGCGGCTCCCGCAACGGCCCCGCCGGCAACAACCAGCCATTGCCGAATGCCCGCTCCGCATCCAATACGACGATCTCCGCATCGCGCGCGAGGCGGTAATGCTGCAAGCCGTCATCGGACAAGATCACGTCCGCACTTCGCGCCGCGCGCTGCGCGGCCGCAACCCGATCCGGGCCGGCGACGACGACCGCGTTGGTGCGCGCTGCCAACAGCACGGCCTCATCGCCGACCTCCTCGGCCGACGATTCACGCGACACATCGCGCGGCCACGTCTCGGATCGGCCGCCGTAGCCGCGCGTGACGATGCCGACCTTGCAGCCGCGCGAAGCGAGGTAATCCGCAATCCAGATCACGAGCGGAGTTTTGCCAGTGCCGCCGACCGAGACGTTGCCGACGACGAGCACCGGGCGCTCGATGCGCACCGCACGCAGCCAACCCGCTCGATAAGCAGCGCGACGCAACCCCGCAATCGCGGCGAACAGCCACGAGAGCGGAATCAGCAACAGGAACAATACGAAAGGAGCGCGCTCGTACCAGACGCGCTGCAGGGTGCGGTCGGCGCTCACGGCCTCACCGCTACGCGTTGAACTGCATATGATGAAGCGCGGCGTATTGCCCGTTCCGGGCGATGAGCTCCGCGTGCGTGCCGGACTCGACGATGCGCCCGCCGTCCAACACGAAGATGCGATTTGCCTGCTCGACCGTGGACAGGCGATGCGCGATGACGAACGTCGTGCGATTGTGCATCAAGTCGTCGAGCGCGCGTTGGATGTTGCGCTCGGCTTCGGTGTCGAGCGCCGAGGTCGCCTCATCGAGAATCAGGATCGGCGCGTTCTTCAACAGCGCCCGCGCGATCGAGATGCGCTGCCGTTGCCCGCCGGAGAGCAGCACGCCGCGATCGCCGACGACGGTGTCGAGCCCGAGCGGCAGCTCGTTCACGAATTCCATGACGTACGCGGCCTGCGCCGCCGCTTCGATCTGTGCGGCCGGCACCTCGCGCCCGAAGGCGATGTTCGCGCGAATCGTGTCGTTGAACAGCACGACGTCCTGGCTCACGACCGCGATCTGCTCGCGCAGGCTGCGCAATTCGTATTCGCGCACGTCCACGCCGTCGATGCGCACCGCGCCGCTGTCGGCATCGTAGAAGCGAGGCAGCAGATTGACCAACGTCGACTTGCCGCTGCCGGAGCGGCCGACGATCGCGACCATCTCGCCGCTCTCGACTGTGAAATCGATGTCGCGCAGGGCAACGCCCTTGCCCGCCGGATACGAGAACGACACGTGCTCGAACTGCACTTCGCCGCGGACGCGGTCCGGCGCCTTCGTGCCGCCCGTCGGCTCGGGGCGCTCATCGAGCATTTCGAAGATGCTTTCGCCCGCGGCGATGCCCTGCTGGATCGGTCCCGTCACATTCACGAGACTGCGCAGCGGCTGCGCGATGTTGACGAGCGCGACGAGAAACGCCATCAGATCGCCCATCGACATCGCGCCGCGGATCGCCTCGGAGATCGCGATGGACAGCACGAACGATGCGCCGACGATCGTGACCATCTGCACGACCGGATTCGACAGGCCGCGCGTCAGCACGAGGCGCATGTTCGAGCGGCGGTTGTGCTCGTTGACCGCCTCGAACTGGCGGTCCTGGTAGTCCTGAGCGTTGTAGACCTTGATGACGCGCGGCGCCTCGAGGCTTTCCTTCGCGACGCGCGTGACGTCCCCCATTGAGTCCTGGATGCGGCGGCTGTAGCGCCGGAAGCGCTTGTTGATCAGCGAGACGAGCCAGCCGATCAGCGGCCCCATCGTCAATGCGATCAACGTCAGCTTCGGATTGATCACGATCAGCATGTACGCGATCGAGCCGATGATCGTCAGCGACTCGCGCACGCTGACCGTGACGGAATCCGTCGCCGCCTGCCCGACCTGCTCGGTGTTGTACGTGAGTCGAGACAGCAGCACGCCGCTCGAGCTGCGGTCGTAATAGCTGATCGGCAGATGCAGCGCGCGCTCGAAAATCTGGCTGCGCAGCTTCTTGACGATCTGACGTCCGACGTAGCCCATGCAGTACGTCTGCGTGAAGTCGCCGATGCCGCGCAGGATGAACAAGCCGACGAGCGCGACGGGCAGCCAGACGATCGTGCGCGGATCGCGCTGTACGAACGTGCCGTCCCCGAACTCCTTCGCGAAGGCGCTGAACAGCACCATGCTCGCCGAGAACAACATCGCGCCGAGAACGCCCAGGGCGAAGACGGCGCGGTGCGGGCGCAGATAAGACAGCAAGCGCAGATAGACCGCCCAGGCATTGGGCGACATCTGCAGCTTGGATCCGCGGTCTTTGGAGGCCATGTCGCCTATTGCGCGCTCGCCGCGGCAGTTTCGTTGACCGTGGCGATGTTGATCGCGCGAAAGCCGAGCCGGCCGACGACGTCCATCGCGGTGACGACGGACTGATGCGTCGCGCGCGCGTCGGCGCGAATCGTGATCGGCAGATTGCGGCGCTCGCCGGCAACCTTCGTCACCGCGGCCGAAAGAGTGGCGGGACTCGTATTGAGGAGCGTCTTGCCGTCGACACGGAATTCGCCGGACGCCGTGACCGCGATCTCGATCGGATCGCGCTGCTGCTCGGGCGCCGGCTCGGTGCCGGCCTGCGGCAATTGAATCCGGATGCGCGACTCATCGACGAACGTCGTCGTGACCATGAAGAAGATGAGCAGCAGCAGCACGACGTCGATGAGCGACGTGAGATTGAGATCGGGCTCCTCGGTCGGACGCGGGCGCAGGTTCATCGCGGCCTAGTCCTGCTTCTGATCCATCGCCTGCACGAGCTTGATGGATTCCTTTTCCATCTGGATCACGAGGCGCTCGACTCTGCCACGTAAATATTTGTAACCGAGCAGCGCGGGAATCGCGACGGTCAAGCCCGCCGCCGTCGTGATCAATGCTTCCGCGATGCCGCCCCCAAGCGCCGCCGGATCCCCGATTCCCTCGGTGCGAATCGAATTGAAGGTGCGGATCATGCCCATGACGGTGCCGAGCAAACCGAGGAGCGGCGAAATGGACGCGATCGTTCCGAGCGTGCCGATGAAGCGCTCGAGCTCGTGCACGACGTGGCGGCCCGTGTCTTCGATCGCTTCCTTGATGATGCCGCGGTCGCGATGCCGGTTCGCGAGCCCCGCCGCGAGAATCTTGCCGAGCGGTGAGTTCTGTTGAAGCGCGGCGATGTGCTTGTCCTGAATCTGCCGCTGCTCGACCCACTTCCAGACTTTGTCGGTGAGCTCGGCGGGAAGCACGCGGCGTTGTTGGAGGGTCCACAAACGCTCGAGAAAAATGGCCGCGGCGACGATGGAAGCGAGAATGATCGGCACCATGACCGGGCCGCCGGCTTTCACGATTTCAAACATGGCTTCGTTGCGTCATCCCGACCTACCGGAGTGCGGCGCGAATACTAGCAGCTTTGCCGTGAAGCCGGCTGTGCTGCGGGACCGCCGCATGGCCAATGCAGGCGAACCGCTGAGCAATGGTGATGGGCGTCAGCGGGCTGACCAGTAGCGGTGCCGTTCACGGCGAAAGTGCCGCACCGAGATGCCTCGATGCGGCGGCACCTCGATGTGGATTGCACCGCTGTCGATCGTCGAGAGGAACTCCGCGCCGGCATCGCGCCAACGGTGCACGATCTCCGGACGCGGAAAATTCCAGCGATTGCGATACCCGGCCGAAACGAGTGCGAGCTTCGCCTGCGTCGCGCTCACGAACGCCGGCGTCGACGAGCTCCGGCTCCCATGATGTGCGACGGTCACGATGTCCGCGGCGACGCCGGTCCGCGCGACGATGTCGGCTTCCGCTTGCGCCTCGATGTCGCCGGTGAGCAGCGCCGTCCCGCCCGCGCCCGTCACTTTCAGCACGCACGAGCCGTCGTTGTCGCTCCCGCTCGGGCGTTCGGGCTCAGGGTGCAGAAGTTCGAACATGACGCCGTCCCACTGCCAGCGCTGCCCCTCGGCGCAGCGCTCGACGCCGACCGGCGCGTCGACCGAGGCGCCCGCGAGCACGGAACGCGTCCGCATCCCGGCAAGCAAGGTTTTCATGCCGCCCGCGTGATCGAGATCGCCATGGCTGATGACGAGCCCGTCGATGGCATGAACACCGCGACTGCGAAGATACGGCAGAACGACGAGCTCGCCCGCGTCCCGGCCGGTACGAAAGGCAGGACCGGTGTCATAGACGAGCACGTGCGAATGCGTCCTGACGACGACTGCGAGGCCCTGACTCACGTCGAGCATCGCAAGCTCATAGCCGCCTCGCTCGGGCGTCGGCGGCTCGAACAGCGCCGCCGGCAGGCACAATGCGACGGCCGTAAATCTGAGCGGCAATGTTCCGGGCAGAACCAGCAGCAATGCTCCCAATGCAAGCATTGCGAGATGCGTCACCGGCAGCTCCGGCATGTACCAGAGTGCGAGCGGCTGCTCGGCGAGCCATCGCAGCACAGGCCAGCACCACTCGAGCAGCTGGGCGCTTGCGTGCAAAAGCCAGCCGCCAATCTCGATCGACACGGTTGCAAGCGCCGTCCCTGCGAGCGTGAGCGGCACGATGATCAGCGTAAAGAGCGGAACCGCGAGCGCGTTTGCGACCGGCGCGATCAGTGACACGCTGCCGAACGCGATGATCAGAATCGGCAGCAGCCCGATCGTCACGCTCCATTGAACCCGCGCGAAATTGACGACCGCGTTCGCCGCGCGCAGCCGGCCGGCGGTCGCGAGGACGATGACGCCGACGGCGACGAACGACAGCCAGGCACCGACCGACAAGGGCGCGAAGGGATCGATGATCAGCACCCCGATCAACGACAACCCGAGCGCATTGCCCACGCTCAGTGTCCGCCTGCACGCGCGCGCTACGAAGTAGATGCACAGCATGGCGAGCGTGCGTTGCGTCGGAACCGACATCCCGGCGAGCAGCGAATAACAAAGTGCGGCGCTCATACCCGCGAGCGCCTG
>Ga0164243_10005711_pt1 | contig 18979 bp, 17 predicted proteins | sample OricompcompostOP_FD_108781 | JGI IMG/M metagenome (GOLD analysis project Ga0164243, IMG submission 108781) | Organic Plus compost microbial communities from Emeryville, California, USA - Original compost - Organic plus compost (OP) | ecosystem: Engineered > Solid waste > Mixed feedstock >... | reverse complement strand
TGCCTGCAACGGGATCCTGTTCAACCACGAAAGTCCGCTGCGTGGCGAGACCTTTGTAACGCGGAAGATCACGCGTGCTGTTGCTGCCATTGCCCTTGGGCTACAAAATAAGATGTTCCTCGGCAACCTGGATGCACGCAGGGACTGGGGCCATGCGAAGGATTACGTAAAGGCGATGTGGCTGATCCTGCAGCAGGAGAAGCCGGAGGATTATGTGATTGCCACGGGTATCACGACACCGGTGAGAGATTTTGTGAAGATGGCCTTTGCCGAGGTTGGTGTTGAAATTGAGTTTAAGGGAGAAGGAGTGAATGAAAAGGGTTATGTGAAATCGGTAAGTAATACCGATTTCGAATTGAAGGTGGGCCAGGAAGTGGTGAGTGTTGATCCGGCGTATTTTAGGCCGACGGAAGTAGAGCTGTTGATCGGTGACCCGACGAAATCCAAGACAAAGTTGGGATGGGAGCCGGAATATGATTTGCCGAAATTGTGCAAGGAGATGGTAGCCTGTGATGTGGAAGTGTTCAGGAAGGATAACAAAACCCAGTGGGAGCATTTGGCGGGGTAAAATAAAACAAAGGATAAACTTGGTAAAAAGTATATTAAAAAGACCGTTTAATGGCATTTATTTAATTCATTAGATTTTTGGTCCTTCTTTAGACAGTATTGTCACTTTGTTGGTTTAGGACCGATAAGTCGCCGAAAGTATAAGACTGGTTATTATTAATAGTAAGCTATTATTTAAATGAATCCCAAGGTTGTTGCCTTCGACATCTATCCAAAATTTCTCAATCTTGATGAGGTGGGGTCGTCCATCGACCTGGTATCCGACACGTCTTTGGAAATACCTGTTTTGAAATTAGTGGCTAACGAGTGTGATACATTTTTTTTAAATGCTTCCTTGTATACTATCCAAGTTGATGCGCTTTTTCCGATTCGAGTATCGAAGGAGATAGGGCATGGATGTATAAAGATGATACTTGCATTCCTTAAGATTATGCAGAAACCTTTAGGTACTCTGCGAGCTCGAGGGAATAAGGAATTGGTCCGGATGAATTGGCATTTTATCTCGACGAATAAGAGGCGATGTTGGAGATTGAGATCGGCTTTGAAGAACAGAACATCAAAACTTTCTACATATAATTGTTCCGTTGTTTTACCATCACATTATGCCAAGGCCACTCACACGGCTTATATTGGTTTTACCTCTTATTCTTATTTTTCGCTTTATTACAATGATAGTGAGACGAAGCAATTCCGAAGGGTATATTTTGGGCGACCAATATTTAAATCAAAAAGGTGTGGAAATATACGACGAATTCGTTGTGAAGATCATAAGCGATCAACTATTCAAACTGAGTTATTCAATTAGCAGGAATAAACTGAGCAGATGAAGCCTTTCAATTACCAATTAAAATATAGCGAATGAAAGCAGGGAACAAGATCGTTTATAATACCGCAATATTATATGGCAGAATGCTAGTTACTATTGGTATTTCTCTGTATTCAACGCGGTTGATTTTGGCGAATTTAGGAGCTTCGGATTACGGGTTATTCAACGTAGTTGCCGGGGTGGTATCGATGTTAGCCTTCCTTAATGCGGCTATGGCGACGGCTACGCAACGGTATCTTTCCTTTCATATGGGAAGTGGGGATATGGGCAAAGTACGGAAAATATTTGGCAATAGCATCCTGATCCACTTCTTATTGGGATTATTTCTTGTCTTGGTTTTCGAATTAATAGGAACTTGGTTTGTTGAGAACAAACTCAACATTTCACCGGATCGCCTATGGACAGCTAAGCTCCTTTTTCAATTTACGGTTATTTCCAGCTTTATATCCATTATATCGGTTCCTTATGACGCGGTAGTCAACGCGCACGAAAATATGACATTCGTAGCGGTTATCAATATATTGGAAAGTGTGCTACGCTTAGGCGTTGGTATTATATTGATTTTCGATTGGTCGGATAAGTTGCTGATATATGGTGCATTAACCTTGTCTAACGCTGTTTTGGTACGGATAATTAAGCGGGTATATTGCAGAAGAAAATATGAAGAATCAAAGGTCTCAATGCGGGGGGAACTCGACAGAAAAATGGTGAGGGAGTTATTGTCATTTGCAAGTTGGAATTTATTCGGGGTTATATGTGGTTTGGCCCGAAGTCAAGGGGTGGCTATTGTATTAAATCTTTTTTTTGGCACAGTAATTAATGCGGCATATGCCTTAGCCAATCAAGTGAATAATCAAATGTCCTTCCTATCGATGACCATGATGAAGACAGTTAGACCACAAATGATGAAAAGTGAAGGTGCCGGCGATAGGCAGCGCATGCTTAAATTATCCATTTTTGCAGGAAAATTTTCTTTTTACTTAAACTCTTTAGTTTCTATTCCAATGTTTATCGCCATGCCGCAGGTCTTACAGTTTTGGTTAGAAAATGTACCGGATTATACCATCGCTTTTTGTCGATACATTGTTGTGCTTAACCTTATTCAACAATTCAGTATGGGGATTATGGCGGCAACCCAGGCCATTGGGAAAATAAAAACTTATCAGGCTGTTGTAGGAACTGTTCAGATATTAACCGTACCATTCAGCTATTGGGCATTACGTATGGGCTATCCCGCGGAAACAGTCATGATGATTACGGTAGGCCTTGAGTTTGTTGCAAGCTGTTTTCGTATACACTATTTCAAGGTATTGACCTGTTACCCCAGATTCAAATTTTTAAAAGAAGTAGTGTTTATTCCACTAATTCCGGCGGCGATTGTCTTTTGGTGTTCTGAGTTCTATTGGAAGAATATAAAATCGGGAAGTGGAATAGGCGACCTTTTGGCTTTTTTTACTTTTTCGGCGATTATATACCTTGGGTTTATTTACATCTTTGGGATATCTACTAGGGAAAAGGAGATGATTCGGGCGATGTTGAAAACGTTGACAGGTAAATTTAAAGTACTTAGGAATTAGAGTTTAATTATGCGATATTTCTATTTTAACCCGCTTACGCAATATGAAAATATGGGCGATTTATTAATCAATAAATCGCTATTGAATTTACTTAGGAGGTATGGAACGATTATTATAGATGACCGCAACAAACCTGTGTGGTTTGTTAATGAGCTTAAGAAGGAATCAGATTTAATTGTATCCGAAATTTTTCCTAAAAACCTAGGGAATTATCTAGAAGATGTTTTACTTGAAAATAAGGAAGAAGATGATATATGTTACCAAGTATTTGTACCTGGTGACAAATCCAGGAAAGGTTTTAAAAAAGCTATATGGAGTTTAAAGCATTTTTACAAATTGGTAAAGCAAAAGCAAAAGGGATGTAGATCTATTCGGTTAGGGTTTTCTATTGGCGATTTTGATACTGCTAATCTTATCACAGAGTCTCTGTATTCATTGGCTTTTCATACGTATGGAATTAGAGATTCAATTTCTATGCACTACGCCCGGAAATTTAGATTTAGTAATACCGTTTTTTTTCCTGATTTAGCTTGGGCCTATGAAGACTATGAAGATGTACCAAACCCAGTAAATGAGAGCTCGAGATATATTGTTTTAAGTTTTCGAGCCAATAAAGTTGGCACAGTTTATCAATCTTCCTACTTATCGACGGCTATTGATCGATTGAAAAAGTTATTTGATGTTGACTGGTTTAACGGTGTGAAGATAGTTATCTCGTATCAGGTAGCCTTTGACAGGGAAGCGTGTATCCAGCTGAGAGATGCCTTACAGAACAGCGGCGATATCTGTTTTGTCGATAAGCTACTCACAATAAATGAGGCCATTGCTCTCTATAAAGGGGCCGAAATGACTTTGAGCAATAGACTGCATGTTTTGTTATTGGCAAGTATCAGCGGATGTTTTGCAGTCCCCTTTATTAATTCTGCCCATAATAAAAAGATAGTCGGTATCTACCAAGACAATGATCTTTCCGATCTGATAGTTGATTATAACAGTAGTGAAACCAGTATGCTGGATAAGCTACAGGGCTTGATCGGAGAAAAGGACTTTGTTTTAAAAAGGTTGGCAGAAAAAAGATTTGATAATATCGCTCAAATCAAAGCAGTTTTGAACTCTATACTAGTTAAATAATAGAGATATGGGACTTAATAATAGTATGTCTAAAGAAAAATTTTTAGTATCCGTAATTATTCCTATATATAATAGGGAAAAAGATGTGCTGGAAACGCTCCATAATATTTATAAAAACAACTATAGACCTATACAGCTCATTTTAGTCGATGATGGGTCGAAGGATAAGTCATTAATGGTTCTTGAAGATTTTAAAAGTAAGTATGAATCTGTTGACTTTACAATATTAATATTGCAACAAGCCAATCAAGGTGCTCCTACGGCTCGAAATAACGGATATCAACACGCTTTGGGCAATTTTATTCAGTTTTTAGATAGTGATGATAAAATACATGAAGACAAATTTACCATACAAATCGATGAGATGAATCGTATGAAAGGCGATTTCGGTCTTTGCGATTTTGAGATGATTTATACAGATACAGGTCGAAGGGTTTACCATTCCAATAAGGATAAGATAAAAAAAGTATTGAGAACAACGGGGTCTTTTGGTTGTGGTTCTCCGTTGCTTCGTAAGTCGTTGGCTGACAAAATCGAATGGACGATTGGGTTGAAAAGAAATCAAGATGTGGATTATTTTCTGAAAGGGGTATTAATGAGTCGGAAAATTGCATACGTTGAGCAGGCGCTGTATTACTACATCAGACATGATGGTGAACGTATCTCTGCTAGTTATAGCAAAACTGCACCGGTATATACGGAAAGAATCAGGTCTCTATTAAAGATATTCAAATCTGCACCAAGAAAGTTTAGTTTAATACTGGCAATAGTATTTCTTTCGATTAGTAAGTTGAAATATATATTAAAAGGCTAATGGCGAAGGTGTTATTTTTTGAAATTCAGGTAACCGGACATCATAGTGAATATGTTGGACATTTGATTGATTACTTGTCTGGCATAAAAACGGATGATCGATACTTTTTTGTTTTACACCCCGAATTTTCAAGTCGCTTTCGTGAGATCGCCGATAAAGCAAAGAAAATATCTTGTATTACATGGATCGAAATAACGGAAAACGAGCTGGCCGAGAGCAGTCGGGGAAATTTAATCAGGCAATCATTTTTGTGGTATAGATTAGCAGACAACTATGCGCAGAAATTCGATATTGACCATATGTGTTTGCTTTACTTTAATGTGTTCCAACTGGCAATGATTTTCAAGAGACCATCTTATACAGTCAGCGGAATATTGTTTCTGCAGTTTTCCCGTATGAGTATAAGCAGTTGGTCTGAACGGTTGAAATACTTCAGGAAATATATGATCACAAGAGGATATGCATTAAATAGATCCATCAACCACGTATTTATATTAAATGATCAGAGAACAGTAAACACGCTCAATAAGCAGTTTGGTACTACTATTTTTCACATGCTACCAGATCCAATCCCTCAGCTAAGGGCATTGAAAGGATTCGATATTTACGGTCATTATCAAATTCCAACGAGCAGGTTTGTCTTTCTTCATAATGGGGTACTGGGTGATCGAAAAGGAACTTTTGAATTTTTAAATGCGGCAAAGTTTATTCCTAAAGAATTGCACGAAAGGATTACTTTTTTGTTAGTAGGTAAAGGTAATCCGGAACGCCTAACCTCGGAAATAGAATCATTGCGTCATGATACGGACATTCAGATAATTTGGGATAATCAATTTGTTAGCAATGAATTTATGAAGGCCTTATTTGATCAATGCTATGCGGTAGTTATCCCCTATAAGAATGCGGAAGCATCGAGTGGTATCTTAGGACATGCAGCTGCAGCGAGAAAAATTGTTATCACGACTGGCAAAGGTTTATTAAAAGAAATTGTGAATGAATATGGTTTGGGATTATTGGTAGAAGATGTTCATCCAAACCTAATTGCTGATAGGATTGTAGACTCGATTAAAGAGAAAGTCTACGTAAAAAAGGCCGAAGAGTTCGTTTTAAGCCATACTCCTCAATTCTTTGCTGCGACTTTACTTGAGCGTTGATTAGATGGAAAATATGTAATTTATTTGGATGTGTTATTCTGATTATAGTGCGATACCGATAAATATAAAAATGATTATTAGCTATAAATGATCTTTTATGTTAAAGAAAATACTTTTGAATAAGTGGACAAAAAAACTGGCCGGAAGGATGACCATATTTGGTCAATACCATCGGTTAATACGGCCAAATCAGGTCAACCTGATGTACTTTGATGAAAAGATTGGGCCGGATAAGAAACCAAACGTAGGAGACCTGTTATCAAAAGTGACCTTTGACTACTTGTTGAAACATAAAGGGATTAAATCATTAAAGGCCAAACATACTGTACGGATCACTTTTATTGGTTCGGTTATCCAGTTTTTAACAGCAGATGCGGTAGTATTTGGAAGTGGTTTTTTGTTTGAATACGTGGCCCAGCCTTTTGCAAAAAAGAAGCTGAAGCTGGATGTCCGTGCTGTAAGAGGGCCACTGACTCGCGCAAAACTGCAGGAAATAGGCTATGTGGTTCCTGAAGTATACGGTGATCCGGCAATCTTATTGCCTATTTTTTATACGCCGGTTGCCGCTGCGGATAAAAAAGACTTTTTGGTTATCCCTCATTGGAAAACGGTCGACAAATACGTGAAGATGGGATACCCCGTTTTATCGCCTTTGACGGCCGACTGGAGAAATTTTATCAATGAGATTGCGTCAGCCAAGTTGATTATTAGCTCCTCGCTACACGGGGTTATCATTGCTGAAGCCTATGGGGTTCCTGCAATCTTATTGGACGAAGTAGAAAAAGGTAACTTATTTAAATATGAAGATTATTATTTGAGTACGGGAAGAAAAGAATTTACAAAAGTAAAAACAGTTGAAGAAGGACTTCAAATAGCGGTTCCGACCGTACCTAATCTGGAGGAGTTAAAAACGGGTTTGCTGAATGCGTTTCCAGTGGATATTTTTAGGTAACACTAAAGGCTTTTGACGATATGAACGAGGAAAGAAAAATCGCTTATTTAATTGCTGCTCATCAAGACCCTGAGCATCTCGAGAGACTGGTGGGTGCACTGGACGATAGGGCTGATTTTTTTATTCACATCGACGGAAAACAGCAAATCGAACCTTTTATCGACAGAATCGACAAACCAAATGTTTTTTTCCTGACAGATAAAGATCGCGTAAAGGTGTATTGGGGCGGTTTTTCTCAGGTACGGGCTACGCTTAATTTGTTAGAACGGTGTTTAGAAGTAAATGACCGTAATCCATCGGCATATAAAAAGGTAGTTTTCATGTCGGGAGCCGATTATCCCATTAAATGCAATAATGATATTCATCGATTCTTTGAGGAGCACCAAGCGGTCAATTTTATTCGGGGCATGAACATTACAGAGGCGAATACAGCGAAATACAATTACTGTATATGCAATTATTTGTTCTTCGATTTTTTTATTTACAAACCTATTGTTACCCGGGTACTTCGTAAAGGCCTGAATTTAGTGGTGAATGTGGTTAGAAAGAAACCAAATTACATCAAAAAGGGTGATGGTAGTCGATTGGATATCTTTCACGGATCTTCCTGGTGGGCCTTAAATATCGATGCAATTCAATACATTCAGGATTATGCAAGGGAACATAAAGAAATACAGGAATATTTCAAATATTCCTTGGCATCGGATGAAAAATTTTTCCATACGATCTTTTTTAATTCCCATTTTTCGGAAACCAATCTTTATGGGGGGGCGGAGCCATACGTACCGCTTACCTCGGCGTTTGCGAATATCCATATTATCGACCCTTCGTTAACAAAATGGTTCGATTTAAATGATTTTGATACGATAAAGGATGCCGATCAATTGTTTATAAGGAAAGTATCTTCCCGGCATTCCAAAAACTTGCTTGATAAAATTGATTTGGATGTATTGCGTGAAAATAAGGCGGTTGGATAGTAGCGTCTGTGTCAAAAAGTTTTGCATAAATTGAATAGTACAGAAGTTCATGTTTCAGAAAATTCATCTAGATAAAGAACGAATATTGCTCATCATCTGTTCACTGATATTTCTTCTGGCTTCATTCCGGACAGGAACATCGGGAGACGATGCATTGGATTATTCTGTTCCTAATTTTATAGCGCTCTTGCAAAACTTTTCCCTTCCATTGATCGGGCTGCTGATGCTTATTTCGATTTTAATCAATTTGGGCAGAGTCGATAAAAATAATGATATAGGCGTGCCTGTTGGTCTTATTTGTTATTTTATTTTTCAATTGATCATTATTTTGACCGCCTTTTTGTATAAGAGCGATTATCAGGATTTTTTTGTTAGAGGAGGATTTATCGTCATTACCTTTATCTATTTTTTCTATGTCATTCGTTCGTTGCCTCTGTTTAAATCTATTCGTCACGGTGTATTGATTTATTTTTTCTATGGCGCTTGTCTCTTTGTCGCGGTCAATGTGCTTTTATCGGTATACCCCGGAGCAAGTGTCGTTTGGAAAGGTCGTTTGTTTGGCGTGACAGCACATCCCAATTTTTTGGGTATGTGTACAGCATTGTCCTGGGTCGTTTCTTTTGCCTTATTTATGTACGCCAAGGGATTTAAAGCGAAAGTTTTCTTTATGGCGGCGGTTATGTTAAGCATTTACGGGTCTATTTTAACGGGTTCCAGAACCTCTATACTATCAGGAACAATGGGGATTATATTTATGCTGGCGTATACCATGAAAAACAGTTCTTTTAAACCTGTTTTGATTTTATGCATGATGTTTTTAGGACTTTATGCGTACGCCAATTTGACCTTGGAATCGTTGGATTTTGCTGGTAGGGGCAATACGCGGGAAGGGACCTGGGCGTCCATGTTGGAGCAGGCCTCTGAACTTCCTTTTTTTGGATACGGAAAAATAGGTGCTACCACCAATGCTTACCTGTTTTCTATAGTGGCAACGGGTATTTTTGGGAGTATCTTTTTTTTTAGAAGTTTGATCGAATTAATCCGGTTGTTTTTTTACAACCTGCTCCAAAATAACAAAATGATTGTGAATTTATTTAGGGGGTTAGCGATCTTCTTTTTAGTGAGCTCTACTTTTGAGGGTTATTTATTGGATAGTGTAAGCATGCCCGTATTTGCATACTGGTTGATATTGACTTATGTTAAATTTTAGTTTTATGGCTTTAAAAAAAGTTGCCTTATTGAACCCCTTGGTTCCTCATTATCGGGACGCCTTTTTTAAGCAACTGGCAACCCATATTGATCTGGATATCTATGTATATGAAAACGAGGATAGCGATAGTAATTTTAAAATCAGTACGCTAAGAGTAAATAAGATCAAAAGTTTTGGCTTTTTAGGTAATCGGTTTATTGCTTACGACCCTTTCCCTTTATTGGCAAAGAAATATGACATAGTAGTGCTTATGCTTCATTTTGGCCATATCACTTCCTGGATACTTTTATTGACACGAATTTTTCATCGAAAGAAAATCATTTTATGGGGACAAGGTATTTCAGTGAAGCGTTACCTAAAAGAACGAAAGCATCCGAACTTTTTCTTTCGTTTGATGATTTCCTTATCCAATGGAGTGTGGCTCTATACAGAAGAAGAGCAAAAGCAGTGGAAAGAAATTTTCCCCCACAAACCAATTGTTGCGTTGAACAATACCATATCTGGCGTTGAGGAAGTGTTGGCCACTGATTATACAACAGATGAACGAAAGGTATTGAAAGAAAAGCATGGTATTCACCAAGACATTTGTTTGATCTATTGCGCGCGTTTCGATAATCCGTACAGGCGTTTTGACCTGCTGGTCCAAACCATTGAACGGTTGGATCCTGCCAAATATGGGTTTATCATGATCGGGGAAGGAGTCCATAAACCTGATTTTACACGCTATGGCAACGTATACGATTATGGGAAGGTTTACGATAAAAAGTTAAAAGATGAATTATTTGCCATAGCTGATCTGTATTATCAACCAGGTTGGATCGGCCTTTCTGTAGTAGAAGCAATGGCTTATGGCAAACCGATTTTTACATTTAAACGAAGCAATGAAGTGCTGCAGTGCGTGGAATACAGCTATATCCATGATAAGCAAAACGGAATATTATTGGATAATGTGGAGGAGTTAAAACATCGTCTGACCGTATTGCTGCAAGAGGATATGCGTGAAATGGGAGAAATATCTAAACGTATTGTGAGTGATAAATTACTAATGTCCTATATGGTTAAAAATGCCTTATCTATCTTATGAGTACCCGTATTTTACATATCGTATCAACAATGGACCCGAAAGCAGGAGGGGTGAGCCAAGCCGTAAAAACGATGGTAAAAGGCTTGTTGCTTCATCAAGTTTCCAATACTATCGTTTGCCTTGATGACGAAAATGTAAAGAAAGACTACAAGGGATTTAATCTGGTTACTCTTGGCAAAGGTACCACTTCCTGGAATTTTAACTCAAGGTTGCATTCTTGGCTAAAGATACATTTAGCGGAATTTGAAAGGGCGATTGTTCATGGCATATGGCAATATCAGGATTACGCGGTTCTACAAGTGATGTCTGCTGCTAAGGGTACTAAAATTTATGTGATGCCACATGGTATGCTTGATCCCTATTTTCAGCGGGCTTCGGGTAGGCGGTTAAAAGCGCTCAGAAACGATTTGATCTGGAAGCTCATCGATAAACAGTTAATCAATAAAGCCGAAGGTTTGCTTTTTACCTGCGAGACCGAAAAGATTCTTGCGCGGGAAAGTTTTGGGGGATATCGACCAAAAAATGAACTGGTTGTTGGTTTAGGGGTAGAAAAAAACGAATGTGATGGAGGTAAAATGGCAGAAACTTTTTTGAAAGAGTTTCCTGCCGTTCATTCAACAGGCTATTTATTGTTTATTAGCCGGATACATCCAAAAAAAGGCTTGGATCTTTTAATTGAAGCTTATTTAAACCTGAAAAAACAATTTGATGATAACATGCTGCAGTTGGTTGTTGCCGGACCGGGCCTGGAAACTGCTTATGGAGAAAAAATAAAAGCAATGGCTGCTAAAGAACCAAATATTGTGTTTACCGGAATGCTCGCAGGAGAGTTAAAATGGGGTGCCTTTCACGGCTGTGGAGCTTTCGTTTTGCCAAGCCATCAGGAGAACTTTGGGATAGCTGTCGTAGAGGCTATGTCGTGTAATAAACCGGTGCTGATCAGCGATCAAGTTAACATCTGGAGGGAAATAAAGGGGAAAGGAGGAGGACTGATCGCAAAGGATACGCCAACGGGAATTGAAACCCTATTGAAGGAATGGCTGACGTTGAAGGAGGCTGATAAGCAAGAAATGGCGAGAAAGGCGGTCAACGTTTATCAGGAATATTTTACCGTGGAGACGGCCGCAAAACGATTAAAAGAAGCGATTAAATTATAAGCATGGCGTATAATAAAGATACTTATGTTGGTGCATCGTTTTCTTTAACGAATCGGTTGTTACGTGTGGTATGGGGGATAGTTTACTTTCTGTTTTTTAGGTATTCACCAAGACCGCTCCATCAGTATAGGGCTGTTTTATTAAAGTGTTTCGGAGCAAAAGTTGGTAAAGGAGCACATGTATACCCGGGAGTAAAAATTTGGGCTCCATGGAATTTGGACTTGAAAGCGGAGTGTGGAATAGCTAGTGGGGTAGAGCTCTATTCTCAAGGAAAGATTACCGTGGGTTATCGAGCTATCATTTCACAAGGGACTTATGTGTGTACGGGTACGCATGATTATACCAAATCTGGACACCCCTTGTATACCTTACCGATTGTGATAGGCGATAGCGCTTGGGTTGCGGCAGATTGCTTCATTCATCCGGGTGTTACGATTGGGGAAGGGGCTGTCGTAGGTGCCCGGTCAGTGGTAACAAAGGATATGCCTGCATGGATGGTCTGTGCTGGACACCCCTGCAAACCATTGAAAGAAAGAGTGATGGTAGATGAGTAGGGGCATAAAGAAAAGAAAAAGTGAGCTAAGCACGAAAAAATATTGACAACAATAGAGGCTAAAAACTAATGCCTAATAGTTAATAACGATAAAATATGGTTTCTGTACTGATACTAACAAAGAATGAAGAACAAGACTTACCAGGTTGCTTAGCATCAGTGAGTTGGTGTGACGACATTCATGTTTTCGATTCTTTTAGTGATGATCGCACGGTAGAAATCGCTAAAGGGGTAGGAGCACACGTAACCCAGCGGAAATTTGATAACTGGTCGGCTCATCAAAATTGGGGTTTGGCTAATATTCCGTTTAAATATCCTTGGGTGTTGTATATCGATGCGGACGAACGTGTGTCGGATAGTTTGCGGGAAGAGCTGTTAAAGTTTGACGTACAACATGCGGAGATGGTGGCTTATGAAATCCAGAGGCGTGATTTTGCCTGGAATGGCAGATGGTTGAAACATGCTCAGATTTCACCCTATTATTTACGCTTTTTTAGGCCGGGAAAAATGCGCTATGAACGATTGGTCAACCCGGTATCCTTACCTGATGGGCCGGTAGGAAGATTAGCAGGGTATTTGGATCACTATCCATTTAGTAAAGGATTTCGGTTTTGGTTACAGCGGCACTTGAGCTATGCCGATATGGAAGCCGCTATGCGTTTGGAAGACATGGGCAAAGGGACTACTTTTTCCTTACGGAAGGCCTTGTTTAGTAAAGATTTTACCGAAAAACGGTTTCACCAAAAAGGGCTGTTTTATAAGATGCCGGGAAGGCCATTTGTTAAATGGTTATACATGATGTTTTGGCGGAGGGCATTTCTAGATGGGTCAGCAGGCAGCACATACGCGATTTTGCAATCGATTTACGAATATTTTATTGTATTGAAAACCAAAGAACTCGTTAGAGCGGAGGGTGATAAAAAAAGCTAGAATGAAAATATTAATATTTGGCATTAATTACTCCCCGGAGTTGACAGGCATTGGAAAATATACCGGGGAGATGGCAACATGGCTGGCCACTAATGGCCATGAAGTGGCTGCGGTAACCGCTCTCCCTTATTATCCGGAATGGGAAATACATGCCGCATATAAAGGGAAAAAATGGCATAAAGAACAATTGGATGGCGTAACAGTGTACCGTGTGCCCCTATACGTGCCGAAAGAAACGAACACGAAAAAGCGGATTTTACATGAATTATCTTTTTTGGGAGGGATATTGCCCTCCTGGTTTAGCCTGTTACTAAAAAAGAAATTCGATGTAGTGATTAATATCACCCCACCTTTTCATTTAGGTTTCTATGCTGTATTTTATGCCAAGTTAAAAGGTGCAAAACTAGTGACCCATATACAAGATTTACAGATCGATGCCGCAAAGGATTTAGGTATGATTAATAATAAATCCTTATTGAACCTCATGTTTAAGTCGGAAACGTATATCTTGAAAAACAGTGATTGGGTATCTTCCATCAGCTTGGGTATGCAAAAGAAAATTTTAGAAAAAGGCATAGCCAAAGACAAGTTCGTTATGTTTCCCAACTGGGTGGATGAAAGTGCGATCCGGCCATTGTCATTCGAAGAATCGCTTAGAAAAGAATGGAACATTCCGCTTACCGACAAAGTGATTCTTTATTCAGGTAATTTGGGAGAGAAGCAGGGGTTGGAAGTTATTATTGATGCAGCCGAATATTTCAAAGATTTTTCAGATGTACGATTTTTAATTGTCGGCTCAGGTGGTGCAAAAGAGACCTTACAAACACGTGTGAGAGAGCGCCGACTATCGAATATTTATTTTTTTCCTTTGCAGCCTTACGAAAAATTAAGTGCTTTATTAGCTGTTGCGGATATTCATTTGGTTTTGCAGAAAAAATCGGCATCCGATTTGGTAATGCCCAGTAAGCTTACCGGGATATTGGCTGCAGGTGGATGTTCACTGGTGACAGCAATGCCAGGCACCTCGTTATACGAAGTGATAAATGAGCACAAAGTAGGAAAAGTGGTAGAACCGGAATCAGTTGAAGCCCTGATTTCAGGAATCCGGCATCTTTTAAAGGAAGACATCAGCGCGTATAAAGAATCGGCAAGGGCATACGCGGTGGAGAACCTTTCTAAGGAAAGAATAATGAAAAACTTCGAGTCTCATCTGTACGAATTAACCGGTTGAGAAAGGAATTAAAAATGGTAACACGTTTAATTTTTTTGGTAACAATAGGGCTATGTTATATATCGATAGCGTTTGCACAGGATTCTTCGAGGCGCTGGCTGGATTCTTTAAGTGTGTCTATTGGAACATATGCAACCGTGGCCTCAGAGGACTTCATGCCCTTTTGGTTGATTGCGAATCAATATGGTACGATCAAGGATCGTAAAAATGACCTTTCCACAGATTTGTATTTGCATAATCAGCATATTTTTAATCGTGGGCGGAATGATTCACTTCAACTGAGTTATACATTTGATGTTTATAACAATAATCATTTTGAGGATTTTACCTTAGTGGAGGCGAATACGAAACTGCGCTATAGGGGATGGGAATTACGCTTGGGAAGATATCGGGAAATTATTGGAGAAGTAGACCCCTCATTATCTACCGGTTCTTTAGGGATTAGTGGAAACGCTTTGCCGATCCCGAAAATTAGTATCGCTGTGCCTGAATATAAGGACTTTCCTTTTACTAAAGGTTGGCTGCAGTTTAAAGGCCTGTTCAGCCATGGTTGGATGGGGAATAACCGGTATTATCAATCCTATTTACACGAGAAAGCTTTTTATCTTCGTGCAGGGAGGGGTAAATTTAAAGTGTATGGAGGAGTGGTTCATTTTGGTGAATGGGGAGGGAAAAGAGGTAATTTTTCATTAGATAGAAGTTTGAGTGGCTTTTTTGATGTGCTGTTCGTCAAAGAAGCGAATGATGGTAGTTTGCCCAGCACCAGTGGAGCAAGGCCTAATCGCGCAGGCGATCAGCGTGGAATGCTGGAATTTGGTGCCGATTGGGAAAGTCAATATGGTAATTGGCATTTTTATCACCAAACTCCTTTTGAAAGCGGTACGGGTATTGATATTCGCAATATTGATCGTTTAGCCGGTTTGAGCTTGACATTTAAAGAACCGGAAAGCAAGGTTAAAAAGTTACTGGCGGAATTCATCTATACCAAACAGATGGAAAGTTTTGGCGGCGAACAGCAAAGTTATTATAATAATGGAACTTATAAAACCGGTTGGGAGTATGAGGGTATGATTTTGGGAACTCCTCTGTTCTTAAATAAGATTAGAGGTAGCCATTTCTTTCCGATAGTGCCGATCAATTGGGATCGGAACGAAGGAACTGAAGGGCGTATTAACGGCAATACCAATATCATCAGTAATCGGATTATTGGTGGAAATATTGGAGCAGAGTATGCGTTTTGGCCAAAAATACGGTTCAAAACGATATTAACATACAACGTCCATTTTATGGATCGGTCGGTTATAGCAAAGATCGCGAACGATCGTTATAGACAGTTTTATGCGCTGCAGGCTGTGGAAAGTAACTTAAGCCGACGCTGGCAGTTATTGGGCAAGATTGCTTGGGACGCCGGGGATTTTTATCATAATTTCGGTGCGGCAATCAGCGCAAAATATATAATTTTTTAGTATTTATTTATTCAAGTATTTATGATGAAGAGCGTTTTCAGAAGCTTTATTTTGGTTACGGTGACAGGCCTTTTTTTAATGGGATGTCGGAGTAATAAAACGATACCATATTTCAAAAATATTCCCCAGGCGGAGTATAACAAAATAGAACAGGCTGCTTATACTGAATTAAGGATTAAAGAGGACGATATTCTGGACATTACCATTCAAACAGCAGACGTCAGTGCATCGTCACAAGTAAACGATGCGGCAACCAACAATAGCGTTGCTTCTCCTGGAGGGGCGGGTCAACGGGTGTCAGGATTTGTGGTTGATAAAGAGGGAGAAGTAGAGCTGCCGGTATTGGGACGGGTTAAATTAAAAGGATTAACCAGCTATGAAGCGCGTAACCTGATTCGTGAAAAGGCCAATGAATATTTTGTGGATCCTACGGTACAGGTACGTTTCGTGAATTTCAAGGTAACGGTTATCGGAGAAGTGAACAGGCCGTCTAGTTATACCATGCCTTCAGAACGTGTTACTATTTTGGACGCTATTGGTTTGGCGGGGGATTTGACGATATACGGAAAAAGAGAAAATGTGTTGTTAATCAGGGAAACGGATACAGGCAAAGAATTGGTTCAGTTTAACCTAAACGATTCAGAGATATTTAAATCGCCGTATTATTACCTTAAGCAAAATGATATTATTTATGTGGAACCCAGCAAGGGAAGGATTGCTGCTGCTGAATCATCGAGATTTAGCGTAATTGCGATAATTGCATCCCTATTATCAACTGCTGCTTTAATCATTACACGCCTTTAAAATGGAATCAATGCAAACAAATTTTTCAGATGTTCAAATGCCAATAAATAGACAAAGTCATTTTAGTTATCAGCAATATTTGCTCCGGCTGATTCGTCTATGGCCAATCACCTTGCTTAGTTTATTTGTCTGTTTCGCTGGGGCGTACATATATCTGCATTACTATGCAACGCCACTATACCACGTGGCAGCGAAGATCCTCATTGACGACGGTCAACAACCCGCTCAGGCATCTTCAACAGCTCAACTGGACTTACAGGGTATGTTAGGGACCTCTAGCGGTGTAGACAATCAAGCAGAAATCTTAAAAATCAGATCTTTAATGGAAGCATTGGTTCGTGATTTTAAATTGAATATTACCTGGTATAGGAAAGATCCTTTACGGGAAATAGAGCTATTTAACGGTCCTTTTGCTATGGAGTATGGAGGTACAGATACATTAAGACGGGCTATTATTTTAAGCATGAAGCCAACAGATAGTGCAAAGTTCAATTTGACCTATATGGACGCTGATAAAGAAGAGGTGGCATTAAATAATATCCCGTTCGACAGTCCTTTTGATATTCCGGGATATGGTGCTTTTACCATTCGTAAAAACAAGGGCAAAATAATACCGGGTACGAACGAAGAATTCATGATCAAGATTTTACCATTTGACGATGCTGTTTCTTCTTTGCGTTCTACGATCACAACCAATATATCCAACAAATTGACGACCATCATTGATTTGCAGATGGATTGTGCCTTAAAACCAAAGGGGGAATACATATTAAACCGGTACATCGATCAGTACATTAAACAAAGTATCCAAAATAAAAGCCGGATTGCTGACAGTACAATAGCATTTATAGATCAGCGAATTGTTTTCGTGGATGCAGAGTTGAGTAGTATAGAGAAAAAGATTCAGCAATTTATGCAAGGTAACGGATTGGCAAACATTCCAGCTCAATCACAATTGATGTTAGAAAGTAACAAAGAATATATTGTTCAATTGCAGGATATTGAAATTCGGATGAACATGATGAATGCCGTTGATTCTTTGTTAAATGTGCCAGGCGGTAAAAGTTTAATATCGGGTAGTATTTTGAACAATGGGGTGTCGGATCAGGCCTTTAATGCGATGATATCTGATTATAACGATTTAATTTTAGAGCGTGATCGGCTGTTGATGGGGTATCGACCCAATAACCCAGTCATAAAAAATGCCGATCAACGTATCCAATCCATCAAAGATAATATTTTTGATTATATCCGAAATATGCGAAACTCCCTTGCTGTAAGCAAAGCCCAAATTGAACGCAATGCTGGTATTGTTAAGTATGATATTCGAAAAGTCCCGGAGCAAGAACGTGCTTTTTTAGATCTTTCCAGGCAGCAACAATTAAAGCAAGAGCTCTATTTGTTTTTATTACAAAAAAGAGAAGAAACCGCCTTGGCCAATACATCGAGTATTGGTGGTATTACTATCCTCGATAAACCGAAAGCAAGCAAACAACCTTTTAGCCCGAAATCTTCTTTTATTTATCTTGGTGCATTTGTATTGGCCATGTTAATACCTACCGGGAAGCTCTTTTTGGAAGATAGCCTGAATACGAAAATTCGGGACAGAAAGGATGTTGAAGACCGTACTACGGTTCCCGTACTTGCTGAGTTAAGTCACAACCATAGTCAAGAAGAGTTAATTGCTTTTGAATCATCGAGGTCAGTGTTAGCTGAGCAATTTAGAGGCCTGCGAACAAACGTTCAGTTTTTCTTAACCGATGAGGAAGACAAGGTCGTGTTGCTCTCCTCTGGGATGCCAGGTGAGGGAAAATCCTTTATTTCGCTAAATTTAGCTAATGTATTTGCTTATTCCGATAAAAGGGTCCTTTTGCTGGAATTTGATTTGAGGAAACCGAAACTCTCAAAGACTTATCGATTTACCAACCAAAAAGGAATTTCTAATTTTATCGTAGATAAAACCTTACATTTGGACGATATCATTGTTCCCGTAGGTGACACGGGTAATGTTTATTTTGGATCTTGTGGACCTATTCCTCCAAATCCTTCCGAATTGATTATGAAACAAAGAACGAAGGAAATGTTCACAATGGCCCGCGAACAGTTTGATGTGGTTATTGTCGATGCTCCTCCGATTGGTGCAGTAACCGATGCACAGTTGCTGAGCAAATATTGTGATTTGTTCTTGTTTGTTACTAGAGCAAATTACACGCCTTTTAATATGCTTTCGCTGCCCGAAGATATGAAGCGTGAAGGGAAACTGAAAGATTACGGCATTATTTTGAACGATGTAAGGACAAAGGGAAAAGAAGGAGGGTATTATGGTTATACCTACGGGGCTTATGGAGAAGAAGAGGATAAGCCTTGGTGGAAAAAAATCGGGAAAAGAAAAAGTTAAATACGAAATACTAATTGTTTTTATCAATGAGCATCAAGAGAATCTGTTGCATAGGAGCGGGCTATGTGGGCGGCCCGACGATGGCGGTTATCGCCAAGCAGTGCCCTGATATTGAGGTTACGGTGGTTGACCTGAACGGGTCGCGGAT
>Ga0164243_10005710_pt1 | contig 18983 bp, 20 predicted proteins | sample OricompcompostOP_FD_108781 | JGI IMG/M metagenome (GOLD analysis project Ga0164243, IMG submission 108781) | Organic Plus compost microbial communities from Emeryville, California, USA - Original compost - Organic plus compost (OP) | ecosystem: Engineered > Solid waste > Mixed feedstock >... | reverse complement strand
TCGTGGCCGACTCTGGGCTATCGGCGGGCTCGATCTACGCGCACTTCCGCAACAAGGCCGACCTGGTCGCCGCGGTAACCCGCGAGGTACTCGACCGCAAGGGCGCCATCCTCGAGGCGTACGCCGCCCAGAACCGCCCGCCGGACCCAGACGAACTCCTCACCCGCCTCGCCGACGCCATCACCCCGGACAAGGCCCGCGTCGCTGTGCAGACCTGGGGACAGGCCACGACCGACCCTGAACTGCGCGACATCGCCGTCGCGATGTTCGACCGGATGCGTGAGTTGCTCCACGACTACCTCACATCCTGGCTGGTCAAGACCGAGGACCGCGACCCCGCCGACGCCCGTGAACGCGCGGTCCCGATCGCCCGGCACGTGATGGCCCTCTACCAAGCCGAGCTGCTGCATGCGGCCCTACAAGACATTGAGGAGACAGCACAATGACCGACTCCGACACCCCGCGGCCCGGCGGCACCGGCTCGCTCGCCGGCTACACCGTTTCCCGCATCGGCTACGGCGCGGCCCAGCTCGCGCGCCTGCACGACGACCGCAGCCGCGCCCTCGCGGTGCTGCGCCGCGCGGCCGAGCTCGGCGTCGACCACGTCGACACCGCCCAGTTCTACGGCCACGGGTTCGTCAACGACGTCATCCGGAAGGCGCTGCGCCGCGAGGACGGCATGGTCGTCGTCAGCAAGGTCGGCGTCGACCCGAACCCAGGCGGCCGCATCCCGCTGCGGCTCGCCCAACGGCCCGAGCAGCTACGGGCCAGCGTCGAGGACAACCTACGCAGCCTCGACCTCGACCGGATCCCCGTGGTCAACCTTCGTCGCAGCGACGGCGGTCCCGGCGGCCGCGCCTCTGGCGACCAGCTCGTCGACCTCGACGACCAGCTCGCCACGATGACCGCGATGCGGGACGAGGGCAAGATCGGCGCCATCGGCCTGAGCGGCGTGACCCTCGACGTGCTGCGGCGGGCCCTGCCCGCCGGCATCGCCTGCGTGCAGAACGCCTACAGCCTCGTAGCCCGCGACGACGAAGACGTCCTCAAGCTCTGCCTCACCGAAGACATCGCCTGGGTGCCGTTCTTCCCCCTCGGCGGCGCCTTCCCCGGCATGCCCAAGGTGACCGACGAGCCCGCCGTCCACGACGCGGCGCGGAAGGCCGGCGTGACCACCTGGCAGGCCGGCCTCGCCTGGCTGCTCCACCACGCCCCGAACGTGCTGCTCATCCCCGGCACCGCCAGCACCGACCACCTCGAGGCGAACACCGCCGCCGGCGCGATCACGTTCGACGAAGCGACCCTCGCCGCACTCGACGCCGTGCCGTCGCGCTCCTCGCAGGTGCAGCTCGCATAGCCTCTATCAAGGCGTCGTCACAGCCGCGTTCTGCGCGGGAAGCGAACCCCCACGAGGGATGAGCAGCGCACCAACAGCACCGCTCGGCTCGGGAACCAGCATCCTGGCCAGCAGCAGCGCCGCGTCGACGGCCTTGGTACCTTGCGGACGCGGCACCGCGGTGGCTGGTGTTCCCCCACGCTGAGCCGGTCGTCGGTGGTCTCCATGGCGAGCGTGACGCTGGGGGCGAAGTCGACGTACTGCGTGACCGGTGCGGGCTTGCGCTGTGGTGGGGCGACCGCCGCGCGCAGCGCGATCCGGTTGAGGTAGCGAACGTCCTCGACCGACGCGATCGGAGAGGTGTAGTCGTCGTCGATCGGGTGTCACAGACCTTCGATGTGATGGGTGACGGGCGAAGAGGGGTTGAGGCGAGCACTCGGTGCGGAGTGGAAACGGCAGGTGAACTCTGATGAGAAAGATGGACGGTCGGCGACGTGATGACGATGGGTGGGCGGACGCGCTGCGTATGGCGCGGTCGCGGATCCCTCACCACCGGCCGCGGGTACTCGAAGCGCGGTTGGAGCACGCGTCGGCCCGGCCGGTGATCGTCTCCGATCGTTGTTCGGTGTTCGTGTCGGAAATGTTCATCCGGGCCTGCTCAGGTTGGGGATCTCGGTCGAGCCCGCCTGGAACGCCGACCGACGGACTCGAAGGTTCCAGCGCCCCGAACTGGATGTCCTGTGGCTTCAGGCCGAGGTGCTGATCCCCGTGGCGAGCCATTGGTGGATCGGTGTGTAGGGTGCGAGCCGGTCGGTGCACCAGGTGAGGAACTCGGCGGTGACGATGGTGGCTGGGTGGGCGAAATGTTGGGTGAGGTGGAAGCCGTCTCTTACGGCGAATCGCGTCGCCGGGCTGGTTGGGGTGAAGCCGGCGGGCGGGCGGACCCGGGTCGGTTCGCTGAGCTCGGCGCCCTTGTCGGTGAGCGCGGTGACGGCGTTGTCGAGTTCGGCGGCGCGGGCGGGGTCGCGTAGCGCGGCCCGGTAGTGGTCGAGTGCGGCGCCGGTGAGGGCGAATACGTCGGCGCCGAGGTGGATCTCGGTGGGTGTGATCCGCAGGATCAGCGAAGGATCGCGTCGTGGCCCTAGCGGGCCTTGCCAGAAGGCGAAGTCGAGGTGGGGCTTGTACGGCGGTCTATTTTGGGCGAAGCGCAGGTCGTTGGCGATGCGGAACAGGCTGGCGCCGATGCGTGGCTCGGCGCGCAGGTGGGGGGAGACGCGCTGTTGGAGGGCGGCGCCGAGTGCGATGACGAATGCCTTGGACGGTTCGAGTAGTTCCGTTTGGTAGGTGCGGCGGTGCGTGTCGAAGTAGCGCTTGGTGTTGTTGTGCGCCAGTCCGGCCAGGAACGCCAGCCCGGCGGGGCTGAACCCGGGGAAGGCAGCGTTGGTGGCGGGTGCTTCTGTGCTGGTTGTCGGTGTTGCGGCGCCGGTGGCGTGGTCGCGGGCTTCGGTGAGCAGCCGTTGCCAGCGGCTGCGGTCGGGTTCGGGGATGGCGACCCATTCGCGGAAGATCCGCCCGGCTGGCGCGAACGGTTCGCCGACGCCGTCGGCGATGAGCTCGTCGACGCGTTCACGGGAAAGCTTGACGAGCAGTGCGGTGGTGCGCCGGTCGAGCGAGGCGAAGAACCGGCCGTCGAAGCGTACGCAGGGCAGCCCCATCATCGTCGAGCGCTGCACCAACGGATTGATGTACATGGGTTCGACCAGGTTCCAGAAGAGTTGCTCACCGGTCATCGCCACGTCGTCTCCCTACACATCGCATGGTCATCTTTGGTGGTCGGCCGCCGACCGCGCCGCTCGACGGTGGCCTCGTGCGGCTACTGGCGAGGTCGGCGGCCGAGCGGTCATCGGGCGGTGGGGGTGAACAGGGCGACGACCGCCCCGGCGGGATCGGTGACCAGGACGGAGGTGCCGGCCGGTCCGGTGGTCTTGTCCCGGATCACGCTGCCGCCGAGGGTGGTGGCCTGCTTAGCCGCGGCGTCGAGGTCGTCGACGACCAGGTATGGAATCCACCGGCCGGCGGTGGTCGCCTCGGTCGGCACGATGCCGGCCCAAGGCTGTTCGCCGTCGGTGATCCAGCCCTGGTAGTCGCCTATGCCAGGGCCGATCGTCCAGCCGAGCAGTTTGGTGTAGAAGTCGTTGACGGTGTCGCTGTTGCCCCTGGTGGTGAGGTCGAACCACACGAACGGTGTACCCATCGGCTGATCCTTCTGTCGTGTGCGGGTGGCGGGCCGGCCGGCCCGCTCATCTGTGTTTGATCCCGATCCGGGGGTGAACTCATCGGTGCTGTCACATCTCGGCGATACCGTGGGCGGGTGAGCGCGACCTGGAACCTCGACCACGCCGCCCCAGACGTTGACGTCGATCGGCTGTTGGCCGACGCCCGCGCCGGTGACGGGGAGGCGTTCCGGGCACTGGTCGCACCGCATCTGCGGGCGCTGCACGTGCACTGCTACCGGATGTTGGGCTCCTATACGGACGCGGAGGAGGCCGTACAGGAGGCGATGGTGCGGGCGTGGCGCGGGTTGGGCGGCTATCAGGGCACTGGTCCGCTGCGGCACTGGCTGTACCGGATCGCCACCACCACCTGCCTCAAGATGATCAACCGGCGGGGTCGGGATCCGCTCAGCTCCACGGCTGAGGTGGCCTGGTTGCAGCCCTACCCGGAGGTCTTTCTCGACCAGCTGGCCGACGGCGACGCCGACCCGGCGGCGGTGGTGGAGCGGCGGGAGAGTGTGGCGTTGGCGTTCGTGGCCGCGTTGCAGCTGTTGCCGGCCACGCAGCGGGCGGTGCTGATCTTGCGGGAGGTGCTGTGCTGGCCGGCGCGTGAGGTCGCCGACCTGCTCGACACGACCGTGGCCGGGGTGAACAGTGCGTTGCAGCGTGCCCGGGGCACGCTCGCGTCCGCACCCGATCCTGAGGTCCTCACACAACGTTTGAGCGTGCAGGAACGGCGGGTGCTCGAAAGGTTTCTGCGCGCCTGGCACGCGTGCGATATCGCCGCTCTCGCGGCGATCCTGCGCGATGACGTCACGCTGAGCATGCCACCGCAGGCGATCCGGATCGTTGGCCGTGACGCCGTCGCCGGGTTCTTCGCCACCGTGCCGGCGGGCGGGCGGCTCGACCAGATCCGGCTGGTCGTCACCCGGGCCAACGGACACCCCGCCCTCGCGGCGTACCTGCCCGACGACCGCGAGTGGGACTGCCGCGGCTACGGAATCATGGTCCTGACCATCAACGGCGACCAGGTCGCCACCATAACCGGCTTCCCCGACCCCGGTTTGTTCCCGCTGTTTGGGCTGCCCGACACCGCGCCCTGACCGGCGGGCCGAGCCGCCCTGAGGAGCGCAGGGCGATCGGGAACCGGCCGGTACGGACCCCATCTCCGCCCGAGGTGCATGCCTGGTCGGGAAACGCGGCCAGGGCGGTGGGGACACCCAAACGTAGCGTCGCCCCTACCCCGGACCCGAGCGCATCGACATCCAGGTCAACGGCCGAGCCTTCACCACCGCCGACGTCCTCACCACACAGACGCCATCAGGAACAGAAAGCGTCGTCAAGGATGTCGGAGAGCGCGGTGTCTGCTCCGACCAGGCGTCAGCGCCCGCGATACGGGCGCCGGACGAAGGGAAGACGACCATGAAGTACATGATCATGATGTTCGGTGGCGTGGGTGAGTCACTGGCCGACCGCAGCCCGGAGTGGATCAGCCGGATGCAGGCCACGATGATGACCATGGACCGTGAGCTACGCGAGTCTGGCGAGGTGGTCGACAGCAGGCACCTGATGGACCCGACCCAGGCCACCACGGTCCGGTTCACCGGCGGTGCGCCCACCCCCACGGACGGGCCGTTCGCCGAGATCAAAGAATCCCTCGCCGGGTACTGGATCGTCGAGACCACGAAGGAACGCGCGATCGAGATCGCCTCGCAGGTGGCCGCGGTCGTCGAGTACCCGATGGAGGTCCGGGGGATCATGGAGGAGTGAGCGCCGCCAGAGCAACGACGTCCACACCCGCACTCGGGGACCTGCTGCGTGACCTCGCGCCGCAGGTCCTCGGCGCGCTTACCCGCCGGCACGCGCAGTTCGACGCCTGCGAGGACGCTGTCCAGGAGGCGCTGCTGGCCGCTACCGTGCAGTGGCCGACCGACGGGGTCCCGGCCCGGCCCCGCGCCTGGCTCTACACCGTCGCCAGCCGAGCGCTGGTCGACCACTGGCGCACCGACAGCGCCCGACGGCGGCGTGAATTGCAGGCGGCACTGGACCCGGTCGGCGTCGTCGGGCCCGACGACCGCGGCCGGGCCGGTGACGACGACACGCTGGTGCTGTTGTTCCTGTGCTGCCACCCGGCCCTGTCCCCGCCCTCGCAGCTGGCGCTCACGCTGCGGGCCGTCGGTGGGCTGAGCACCGCCGAGATCGCCGCCGCGTTCCTCGTGCCGGAAGGCACGATGTCGCAGCGCATCCGCCGGGCCAAACAACGCATCCGCGACACCGGTGCACGTTTCACCCTGCCACCGCCAGACGAACGGGCCGGCCGGCTCCGCGTGGTGCTGCACGTGCTGTACCTCATCTTCAACGAGGGCTACACCACCCGCGCCGGTCCACACCTGCACCGTACGGATCTCACCACGGAAGCGATCCGGCTCATCCGACTGCTGCACCGCCTACAGCCCGCCGCGCCGGAGGTCGCGGGGTTGCTCGCGTTGATGCTGCTCACCGACGCCCGCCGCGCCGCCCGCACCGACGCGGACGGATCGATCGTGCCGCTCGCCGAGCAGGACCGCACCCGCTGGGACCACACCGCGATCGCCGAAGGCCAGGCACTGCTGACCCGCACCCTCGGCACAGGCCTCGTCGGCCCATACCAGATCCAGGCCGCGATCACCGCCCTCCACGACGAAGCCGCGACCGCCGACGACACCGACTGGCCACAGATCCTCGCCTTGTACGACCTGCTCAGCCACGTCGACCCGGGCCCGGTCGTGACCCTGAGCCGGGCGGTCGCCACCGCCATGGTCCACGGCCCGAAGGCCGGGCTGGCCCTGCTGGGCACCCTCGGCACCGATGAGCGCATGGCCCACACCCACCGCCTCGAAGCGGTCCGTGGCCACCTGCTCGAACAGTCCGGCGACCTGCCCGCCGCCCGCGAATGCTACCTTCGGGCCGCCCAGGCGACCGGGAGCCTGCCCGAGCGGCGCTACCTCACCCGCCGGGCCGCCGACCTGCGCTCACCGCCACCGGGTTAGCGGTCCGATTCGAGGCGGGACTTCAACGCCGTCAGGTCGTTGCGGTTGGCGCGGCGCATCGCCATCGCCACGAAGGGCCCGGCCAGGCGGGAGAAGCCCGCCGGCTCGCCACGGTTGCGTAACGTCATCCGGGTCCGGTCGGCGCCCGCGTCGTGCCAGGTGTAGGTGGTCTCCATCGGGAACGGCCCCTGGGCGGTGCGCATCATCAGCCGTTCGCCCGGCACGTAGTCGACGATCTCGTAGGTATAGCGCAGCGTCCGACCGAGGAACCTGGCGACGAACGCGACTCGGGAACCCGCATGCAGCGGCGGGTCCGTCAACCAGTCGACCGAGGCGATGTTGACGTACCAGTCCGGCGCGTGCGACGGATCAGCCGCATCCCCGGCGACCAGCACACGCGGCCGATCGATCACGATCTCGGAGTGCACATCAACAGCCACGCCACCAGTCTTGCTCACCACCGGCCCTCGCCTGCGTGAATGGTGGATGCCGGGTTGAGCATGCCGATCACCGCACCCTGGACAGGCAGCGGCTCCCGACGCCAGATCATCCATGGCTCCTCACTCACGGCCAGCCCGACCATTCCAGCTAGCCGTGTCGGCGGGGGCAGGTACCACGAGCCGGCAAGCCGTAAGCTTCTCGCAAGGTGTCCGGCTGGCCTCCCGCTCTGGCCGGTGGCTACGCTGGCCCGCGTGCAGCGGGTGCTGGTGGTCGATGACGACCAGACGGTCAGCGATGTGGTGTGCCGCTATCTGCGGCACGCCGGCTACCACGTCGACCACGTCGGCGACGGCGCCGCGGCGCTGGCGGCCGTGGAGGGCAGGCCGCCGCACCTGGTCGTGCTCGATCTGATGTTGCCGGAGATCGACGGTCTGGAGGTCTGTCGGCGGCTGCGTACTCGGTCGGATGAGCTACCCATCATCATGTTGACCGCGCTCGGTGACGAGGCTGACCGGCTGGTCGGGCTGCGGCTGGGTGCGGACGACTACGTGACCAAGCCGTTTTCCCCGCGCGAGCTGGTGCTGCGGGTGGGGTCGGTGCTGCGGCGCGCGGGTGCGCGGGCGCCGGAGCCGTCGGAGGTGCTCGCCGATGGTGATCTTGTGGTGGAGACGGGCTCGCGGGTGGCGCGACTGCGTGGCACGCGGCTGGCCCTGACGTTGCGTGAGTTCGACCTGTTGACCCATCTGATGCGCCATCCGTCGCGGGCGTTCACCCGGGAACAGCTGATCGAGGAGGTCTGGGGCTGGAGCTTCGGCGACCGGTCGACCGTGACCGTCCATGTGCGACGGTTGCGGGAGAAGATCGAGGTCGATCCGGCGCAGCCGCGTCGTATCGTGACGGTCTGGGGGGTCGGCTACCGCTACGAGCCTGCGGAGTGGGTCGGTGCATGACATCGTCCTGATCTTCGTGCTGGCGGTTGCGGCTGCACTCGGGGTCGGTGCGGTCGGCGCTGTCGCGTTGCGGATCCTTCGCCGCCGGTCTGTCGCGGTGCACCTGTGTGTGCTGATCACGGTGGCGGTCGTCGCGGTCGTTGCCGGCGTTGTCGCGGTGTCCGAGGCGATGTTCCTGTCGGCCCATGATCTGGAGGTGGTGCTGCTCACGGTCGCCGGGGCGGCCGCGGTGAGCCTGGGCATCGGATGGACGTTCGGTCGGCGGCTGGCGGCTGCGGCCGTCTGGGCGGAGCAGGCGCGCGAGCACGAGCGGACTCTCGAGAAGGGCCGCCGGGACCTGGTCGCCTGGGTCTCGCATGACCTGCGTACGCCGTTGGCGGGGATGCGGGCGATGGCCGAGGCGCTTGAGGACGGCGTCGTGGCCGAGCCGGGCACGGTCGCCGACTATCACCGGCGGATCCGGGTCGAGTCGGATCGGATGGCGCGGCTCGTCGATGACCTGTTCGAGCTGTCGCGGATCAACGCTGGCGCGTTGCGGCTCTCGTTGTCGGCCGTGCCGTTGGGCGAGGTGGTCTCCGACGCGGTGGCGACCGCCGCTCCGCTCGCGGCCGCCCGCGGGGTGCGGCTGGTGGCCGCGCCGACGGGGTGGCCGACGGTGTCGGCGAGCGAGCCGGAGCTGGCGCGCGTGGTCGGGAATCTGTTGCTCAACGCGGTGCGCTACACACCGGAAGACGGGACGGTCGTGGTCGAAGCGGGTCGAGAACGCGACTCGGCGTGGTTGTCGGTCGCCGACACCTGCGGCGGCATCCCACCGGCCGACCTTTCCCGGGTGTTCGACGTGGCGTTCCGGGGGGAGCGTGCCCGCACTCCGTCGCCGGACAACGGCAGAGGGGTGGCCGGCGGCCTTGGTCTCGCGATCGTGCGTGGCCTGGTCGAGGCGCACGGTGGCGCCGTCGAGGTGGCCAACACGGCCGATGGATGCCGGTTTCTGGTCCGGTTGCCGGCGGCGGGCGCGCGGCCGGCACGCGTTACCACGTCGTCAGCAGGAGGTGGTTGACCGCGATGGCGGTGAACGCTTGCAGGGCGAGCCATCGGCGGCGGCCACGGGTTGGTAGGAGCGCCGCGGCGGCGGGTAGCCAGACGGCGAACGGCAGCCAGATCCGCTCGACCTCGGCCTTGCTCATCCCTGAAGCGTCGGCGGCGACGATCGCGGCGGCGGCCGCGAACGGCAACAGGACCGTGGCCGCCGGCCATTGACGCGGGCCACGGACCGAGCTGCTGGCGGCGACCGTGACGCGGCGGACGACCGGTGCCATCGCCGGGCCGGCGGACAGTGTCAGGCAGGCGAGGTTGGCCCAGATCCAGTAGCGGTAGGGGCGATCGGCGGCGATTCCCTGGTAGTAGCGTTCGACCAGCGTGTGGTAGCCGTCGGGCCACCAGAAGCCGGCCAGGGTGAACACCGTGACCACGGCCGCCGCTGCGGCGGCTGCCCAAATCAGTGGCGCGATCCGCCGGGCGGCGGCGAGCACCGCGACGGCGAGCGGCGCCATCAGCACCAGACCGTAGGACAGGTAGCAGCCGAAGCCCAGGACCAGCCCGGCCGCGACCGCCAGCGCCCGGCCGGACGTGCCGGAACGGCTCGTCGAAGCGGCCAACAGCGCTATGCCGCACGCGGTCACGCCGGCGAACAGGCCGTCTGCGGAGACACCCATCCAGACGGCGCCGGGAAAGAGCACCAGGAAGGGTACGGCGGCGCGCGCGGCCTCCTCGGACGCGAGCAGGCGGACGGTGACCGGGACGCTGACGGCGACGGTCGCGGCGACGAGGACACAGGCCAGTGCGGCCCATCCACCGCCGCCCAGGCCGACCCGGTCGAGGCCGACGAACACGAGCAGCGCGCCGGGCGGGTGTCCTGCGACATGGGTGGTCCACGAGTCGGGCTGGAAGTCGAGGATCCGGTCGGTGAACCCGCGCAGGGTGGCCGGCACGTCGGTGACGCCGGGCACCTCGGCCAGATACTCGTGGGGCGTGGACAGCCGACCCGCCAACCCGCGGTGCCAGCCGTCGACCATCGCGAGCGCCGTCGTCCACGCCACCGTGGCCGCATAGCCGGCGCCGAGCAGCCAGCGCCAGGGCAGCGTCCTGGCCAGGGCCGGGCCGTGCCAGACGACACCCGCGGCGAGCAGCAGCACCGCCGGCGTGCCGGGTCCCACGTGGGGCAGCCACCGCGCGAACAGCGGCGCGGCGACGCGCGTCGACGGCACGCCGGTCACCGCCGGGTCGGCGAGCGCGGCCGCCACGGCGGCGACGACGAGCAGCCCCGCGAGGCCGGCGGCGGCGACGTCCGCCCGGGCACCGGCGTTCCGGACCGGCGCGGCGGTGGTCGATCCGGGAGCGGCACCGGTCCTGGCGGTCACGCGTCAGTCCCGCAGTGGCGCACGCACGAACTCCGCGATGCCCTCGGCCAGCTGGATCTGGGCCGTGAACGCGAGCTCGGACACGGCGCGGCGCGGTGACGCGACGACATGACGGACGTCGCCGGCCCGGAAGGCGCCGGTGACCCGCGGGGCCGGGCCGTTCATCGCGTCGGCGAGCGCGCCCGCCATCTCGCCGACCGTCGCCGGTCGACCGGACGCGACGTTGAAGGCCGCGAAACCGGCCAGGCTGTCGGTGGCCGCCAGCGCGGCCAGGTTCGCGGCCGCCACGTCGCGGACGTGGACGAAGTCGCGGCGCTGGCCACCGTCTTCGAAGACCAGGGGCGGCCTGCCCGCCTCCAGAGCCGATCGGAAGATCGCGGCGACCCCGCTGTAGGGGGTGTCGCGCGGCATACCCGGCCCGTAGACGTTGTGGTAGCGGAGCGCGACCGCCGCGCCGCCGGTCCGCCGTGCCCACACCGCGCTCAGATGTTCCTGCGCGAGCTTGGTCGCGGCGTACACGCTGCGGGGTTCGAGCCGCGCATCCTCGTCGATCTCGACCGGTGTCAACGGGGCCCGGCACCGCGGGCAGGGTGGCTCGAACCGGCCGGCGGCAAGGTCCGCTTCGATCCGGGGCGCGGGCCGGACCGGTCCATGTTCCACGCACGAGTACGCGCCCTCGCCGTAGACCACCATCGAGCTCGCGAGCACCAGCCGCCCGACGCCGGCACGCGCCATCGCCGCCAGGAGCACGGCCGTGCCCAGGTCGTTGCAGCCGACGTACTCCGGGAGGTCGTCGAGGTCGACGCCCATGCCGACCATCGACGCCTGGTGAACGACAGCATCGACATCGGCCACCGCCCCCTCGACGGCGACCCGGTCGCGAAGATCGGCGGTCAGCACCGGTGCCGCGGCGACCATCGACGGCAACGGCTTGCGGTGCGCCGCCGGGTGACCGACGTCGAGCACGCGGACGTCATGGCCGGCTCCGACCAATGCTGAGGTGACCTGTGAACCGATGAAACCGGCGCCGCCGGTGACGAGGACCCGCACCGCACGACCGTAAGGCCGCCGTGGGACGAACGGTCGTATCCACGCGGAGCGTAATTGGTTCCTAATATCTTGGTCTGCGAATCGTAAGACCTTACCTACCGGTTTGTCGGTAGGTTGACCAGCTATGACGGACGTCGTTCTCCCCTGCCTCGACGAGGCCGCCGCCCTGCCCTGGCTGCTGTCCCGACTACCCGCCGGCTATCGCGCGATCGTCGCCGACAACGGCTCGACCGACGGCTCCGCCGAGATCGCCGCCGCACACGGCGCTGTCGTGGTCACCGCGCGGCAGCGCGGGTTCGGCGCGGCCGTCCACGCCGGACTGACCGCCGCCGACCCGGCTGACGGGGTCGTCTGCGTCATGGACGCCGACGGGTCGTTCGACCCCGCGCAACTGCCGCGTGTCGCCGACCCGGTCCGCGCCGGCCGGGCCGCGCTGGTCCTGGGCCGGCGCCGACCCACCTCTCCCGCGGCCTGGCCCAGGCACGCCCGGCTGGCCAACGCCGCTCTGGCCTGGCGGCTACGCCGTACCACCGGACTGAGCCTATATGATCTTGGGCCGATGCGCGCCGCGCGCCTCGCCGACCTGCTCGCCCTCGACCTGCGGGACCGTCGGTTCGGCTATCCGCTGGAGATGGTGATGAAGGCCGCCAGAGCGGGCTGGACGGTCGCGGAGGTAGACGTCGACTACGCGCCGCGCGCCGCCGGTACCCGGTCGAAGGTCACCGGTACGGTACGCGGCACGGCCCGCGCGGTGCGCGACATGTCCAAGGTCCTTGCCCGATGACCCGCGTCCAGCTGCTGGTGATCGCGAAGGCGCCGGTGCCGGGCCGGGTCAAGACCCGGCTTTGCCCGCCGTGCCGGCCGCGGCAGGCCGCTCTGGTGGCAGCGGCGGCCCTCGCGGACACCCTCGCCGCGGGGAGCGCCGCGCCGTTCGACGAGCGGATCCTGCTGCTCGCGGGCGATCACCGAGCGCCCGCCGGATGGCGGACGGTGCCGCAGCGCGGCACCGGACTTGCCGAGAGGCTGATCAACGGGTACGCGGACACCACCGCGCCCGGCACCGCCAGTCTGCTGATCGGCATGGACACCCCGCAGGTGACGCCGCACCTGCTCGCGGACGCCCGCCGCAGGCTCGCGTCGACGGACGCCGACGCGGTGCTGGGGCTCGCCGAAGACGGTGGATGGTGGGCCCTCGGCCTCCGGGACCCCGCAGACGCCGAAGCGCTGCGGCACGTCGCGATGTCCACACCGGACACGGGAGTGCATACCCTGACCGCGCTGCGCCGGCGCGGTCTGCGGCCCATGCCGCTCCCCCTGCTGCGCGATGTCGACACGGCCGCCGACGCCCACGAAGTGGCGGCACTGTGCGCACCGCGGAGCGCGTTCGCGCGGGCGGTGTCCGCGCATGTGCCGGCGACGGTCCACGCATGACCACCTCGGCGGCACCCACCTTCGACGCCGTGCTCCGCGCGGCCACGAAAGCGTGGTTCGTCGACAGCGCGGGACGCTCACGCCCGCTGGATCCTCTCGCTTGGCACGCGCGCGAGATTCCGGGCGACGACGGACTGTTGGCGCGCACCTATGGGTCCACACTGGACGTCGGCTGCGGGCCGGGACGGCTGACCGCCGCCCTGACCGAGGTCGGCCGCGTCGTCCTGGGCATCGATGTGAGCGAGGCCGCGATCCGGTCGACCCGGCGGCGCGGCGGACGCGCCATTCTCCGAGACGTGTTCGCGCCACTGCCGCTGGAGGGACGCTGGCACAGCGTCCTGCTCGCCGACGGCAACATCGGCATCGCCGGCGAGCCCACCCGTCTCCTGCGCCGGTGCGCCGACCTGCTCGCTCCCGGCGGGCAGGTGCTGGCCGAGCTGGATCCACCAGGCGTGGCGTCCTGGTCGGGCGAGGTGCGAGTTCGCGTCGGCGACACTCCCGACAGCCCTCCGCTGCGCTGGGCCTACGTCGGCGCCGACGACATCGCCCACCTGGCGAGCTCGACCGGGCTGAAGGTCCGCTCCACATGGACGGAGGGAGGCCGATGGTTCGCGAGCCTGACGACCCGGTGAACGACCACGTCCCGACACCACACACCGCCACGTTCGTCCATAGTGGTCGCGCGGCGCTGCGGTGGCTCCGGACACCTCTTCCCGCGCCACCGGCGTCACTGCGACGCGGACCGTTCCAGAACGGAGCGTTCCCATCACGGCTACGCTCTCCCCGCCTGACCGCGCTCCTCGGCGTCGCCCTCGCGCTCGCGTTCGGAACCTGCTTCGTCACCGGCCTGCTCGACCACCTCATCCAGCATCCGCCCGGCTGGTTCCACTGGCCCTCCCGCCCCGTCTGGCTGTTCCGGTTCACCCAAGGCCTCCACGTCGCGACCGGCCTGGCCACGATCCCCCTGCTCGGGGTGAAGCTATGGTCGGTGTATCCCCGACTGTTCCGCTGGCCACCCGCACGCGACCCGGCCCACGCCGTCGAACGCCTCGGCGTCCTGGTCCTGATCGCCGCCGGCCTGTTCCAACTCGTCACCGGCGTGCTCAACATCGCGCTCTGGTACGGCCCGATGCACTTCTTCTTCCCCAGCGCCCACTACTGGACGGCGTGGCTCGCGATCGGCGCGATCCTGGCCCACATCGGCGTCAAACTACCCATCATCCGCACCGGCCTGACCCACCGCCCACCCAACGCCGTGCCGCCCGGCACGCTCACCCGGCGCGGGCTGCTCGCCGCGACCGCCGGCGCCGCAGGCGTCATCACCCTGGCCACCGTCGGTCAGACGGTCGCGCCGCTGGCCCCGATCTCGCTGCTCGCGCCACGCCGCCCACGAACCGGCCCGCAGCAGCTCCCCGTCAACCGCAGCGCCGCCGCGGCCGGCGTCCGGACGCTGGCCGCGGACCCCGGATGGCGGCTCATCCTCGACGGCCCCGCCGGGACCACCCGGCTCTCCCTCGGCGACCTGGCCGCCCTTCCCCAACACACGGTGTCGCTACCGATCACGTGCGTCGAGGGCTGGAGCGCCGACGCAGTCTGGACCGGAGTCCGCCTCCGCGACCTCATCGCGCGCGCCGGCGGTGACCCCGACAACCACGAGGTCCTCGCCGAGTCACTCGAGACCGCCGGGCTCTACCGCAGCTCGGTCGTCGACCCCGCACACGCCCACGACCCGCTGACACTCGTCGCGCTACAGCTTCGTGGCGAACCGCTCCACCTCGACCACGGCTACCCCGCCCGGCTCATCGCGCCCAACCGGCCCGGCGTACTCCAGACGAAATGGCTCTCCCGGCTCACCGTCAGGCCCGAACGATGAGATGGACCCGCCGGATCCTCGTCGCAGCCGGCACCGCGATCATCGCCTACGCCGTCTACGGTGCCATACACGATCCCGACACCGCACCCGCCGGCCAACTCGCCTTCCTGGCCGCCGTCGTGATCGCCCACGACGCCCTCCTGATGGCGCTGACAATCGGATCCGGCATCCTCATCGGACGGCTCCTGCCCGTCCCGATCCGCAAACCGGTTCGAGCGGCGGCCATCATCAGCCTCACGCTCACCCTCATGGCCCTACCGCTCGTCCTCGGCCGCGGCCGCCGACCCGACGACCCCTCCGCCCTCCCACTCAACTACACCCGCGGCCTGCTGATCATCCTCGCCCTCGTCTGGGCCATCGCCCTCGCCACCGCCTGGCGCACGAAAACCCGGCGGCCCAACCACGCGGACACCGAAGCCTGACAGCTGCCGCACAAGCAGCACCGGACATCCTGGCAAGCTACGTCAGCCGGCGGCCCCACCGGTCACGCGGCGGCACTAGCGGCCCAGAGTGGGTCGTCAGCACCGGGCGGCGCACCCGACCGCGCCGCCGCCGCTTCGCGCCAAGCGGATCGCCGTGGCGGGCCAGCTTCCACCGCCGACCGGCTGACGGCGCGTGTTCCGACCTCGACGTTGCCGCTGACAGGCCTGCCGCGCCCGCGTGTTTGCCGGCCGGGAGCACGCGGGTCACGGACCTGCCGCGACGGGATAGGGGTGGTGTGGCATCGCGGACGGTGACCGACGTGGCCGGGTTGCCCGTCGGGCCTATGCCACACCGATAGCGATCGCGACAAGCGTCGCCGCCGCTATAAGGACGGTGATCCTCAATGCGACGACCACTGTGGCGGCCAGCCGGTCGGCGGGGCTCGTCCCGGTCGAGTAGGCCTGGTGCAGCACCTGCCGTCGCGACCAACGCGTTTCCACGACAGCAACAGTCCGCGGCCCGACCCGCGGATGCAACCGACATTACGGAACCTTGACGCCGGCCTGGGCCGATCCTGACGGCGTCTTGACGCCGGCGGGATGTCAGCTGGTCAGGTCGCGCCGGTTGAAGGTGACGGTGGCGATGCTGAGTAGCACGCCGCAGGCGGCGGCGAGGATGCCGAGGTCGGCCCATTGGAAGCCGTTCTTGAGTGGTTCTCCGCCGATGTAGTAGTGGAACGGTGAGGCGTAGCGGGCGGCGTCGGCGCCGATCTGGGTGGCGAACGTGTTCGCGGCGTAGGCGAGAACGGCGATCACGGTGGTGCCGGCGAGTGCGGCCGGTCGGCTGCCGGTGGCAGCGCCGATGGCCATGGCGACGGCGCCGAAGGTGGTGGCGAGCAGGGCGAGGGCGAGGCATTGGGAGGTGAGCTGGCCGATGCTGATCGAGTGGAGTTGGGCGCTGGTGCGGACGGCGAGCATGGCCAGCCAGACGGCGGCGGCGATCAGGAACGCGCCGGCGGTAAGGGCGGCGAACCGGTGCAGGAGGAGTCGCGTGCGGCTGACGGGGTGGGCGAGGAGCAGGTCGAGGTAGCCGGCTTCCTCGTCGCCGGCGACGCCGCGGGTGCCGGTGGCGATGCCGTAGATGACGGCGATGAGCGGGACGATGATGCCGAACACGCTCGATCCCAGGTATCCGGCCGCGGTGGAGATGTCGTCCATGTTGAGTGCTTCGCGCAGGCCTGGCGAGAAGCCTTCGACCGCCTCGGCCATGGCCCCGTCGGCCATCTGGGGGTAGAAGCCGGCGTACATCGCGGCGACCAGGGCGGTCCCGACGGCGAAGCCGGCCAGGCCACGGTGGGAGTCACGCAGCGACTGGGTCATCACGCTAGACATGGTGGGCCTCCGCGGTCTTGGCGTCGGGCCGCTGGTAGTAGGTGAAGAACAGCTCTTCGAGGTCGGGTTCGGTCGCCTGCAGGGCGGCAACGCGGTGCCGGGTGAGGAGCCCGATGAGCTCGTCGGGGCTGCCGGCGAGGTGGAAGCGGGCCGTGGCGCTGTCGACGGTCAGGTCGGTGACCCCGGGCAGCGCGGCGAGTGCGGCCCGGTCGAGCGGGCCGGCGAAGGTCACCGTGTAGCGGTGGACGGCCTGGCTGCGCAGCCGGGCCACGGTGTCGAGGGCGACGAGGCGGCCCTCGCGGATGATCGCCACCCGGTCCGCGACGGCCTCGACCTCGGTCATGATGTGTGAGGACATGAAGACCGTCTGGCCGGCGGCCTTGGCCTCGCGCACGAGGTCGAGGAAGGTCTGCTGGACGAGGGGATCGAGGCCGGAGGTCGGTTCGTCCAGGATCAGCAGGTCGGGCTGGTGCATGAAGGCCTGCACCAGCCCGACCTTCTGCCGGTTTCCCTTCGAGAGGCTCTTGATCCGGGCCGACAGGTCGAGGTCCAGCCGGGCGGCCAGGTCGGCGACCTGTTGCCGGGGCACGCCACCGCGCAGGCCGGCCAGGAACGCCAGGCATTCGCCGACCTGCTGGCGCGGGTTGACCACGAAGTCGCCGGCGAGGTAGCCGATCCGGCGGTGCAGGGCGACGGCGTCGGTGCGTGGGTCGAGTCCGAACACGCGTGCCCTGCCGCGGGTCGGCCTGATCAGGTCTAGCAGCAGCCGGATGGTCGTCGACTTCCCGGCTCCGTTCGGGCCGAGGAACCCGAACACCTCACCGTCGGACACCGCCAGGTCAAGATCGACCAATCCCCGACGTGTGCCGTACGTCTTGGTCACGCCTTCGATCTCTATCACTGCCATGCCCACGACACTATCGAACTTTTGGAAAACTCCGAATATTGCGAGGCGTTAGGATTTCGTCAAGACGATCGAGAGGATCCCTGGATGGCCAGCCTGAGTGACCCGGCAGAGCGGCTCGCCCTGGTGCTCGTGCAGGGTGGCATGCAGCGGATGACCGCCCGGGTGCTGGCCGCGCTGCTGTTCACCGAGCAGGAGACGATGACCGCCGGCGAGCTCACCGAGACGCTGCGGATCAGCCCGGGCAGCGTCTCCGGTGCCGTCCGCGCGCTCACCAGCGTCGGGCTGATCGAACGCATGCCCGCACCCGGCAGCCGCCGGGAGCACTTCCGGTTCCGTGACGGCGCCTGGGCAACCCTCATGTCTGCGCAGAACGCTGTCGTTACCACCATGCGCGAAGCCGCCGAACACGGCATCGCCAGCACCGGGGAGGACAGCGCCGCTCGCCGTCGGTTGGTCGAGATGCGCGACTTCTACGACTACCTGTGGCGCGAGCTTCCCGCCATCATCGACCGCTGGCAGCAGCAGAGGAGCCAGCCCCCGCCGACCGTTGCCACCGCCCGCCAGCGGCGGCAGAACACATCGACCTGACCGCCGGGTAACCCGCACCGAAATCTTGACGCGACCCATACGGACCGACCGCCCCACGCCGTCGTCATTTCGGGTACGACGGTACTCGAGGCCGGAAGAAACCGGCCGCCCGACAGGAGCCGTCGTGGACGCACCCCGAGACCGTGTGGCCCCTGACCGCGCCGCCCTCCTCGCGGCGCTGGCCGGTCCGCTCGCGGCCAGCGCGGTCCTGATTCCCGCCCGTGACCGCCTCGCCAACACCAACATCGCCCTCATCCTCGTCGTGGTCGTCGTCGCTGTCGCGGCGGTCGGGCGCAGACCAGCCGGCTATCTGGCCGCGCTCTCGGCCGGCGTGTGGTTCGAGTTCTTCTTCACCCGGCCCTATCTCCGGCTGAGCATCGACGATCGGTCCGACATCGTCACGTTCGTGCTGCTCGTGACCGTCGGCGTGGCCGTCACCGAGGTCGCCGTCTGGGGACGCCGCCAGCACGCGGCGGCCGAACGACAGGCAGGTTATCTCGCCGGGATCGGAGCCGCCGCGACGGTCAGTGCTGTCGGGGGTTCGCCCGGTGACCTGATCAAAGACGTGTCGGTGCAGCTGATCAGGACGCTGGGCTTGACCGGATGCCGTTTCCAGTACGGTGTCGCCGGCGTCGGCAACCCACCGAGGTTGCTCCGCGACGGCCGGATCCTCGTCGCCGGGAAGCCGTCGGACGATCCGTACCTGCCGGCCGACGTCGAGATCGAGCTCCTCGTCGAGAACGGCGGACGGCTCCACGGACGGTTCCTGTTGACCGCCCCGCCGGCGACCCGCACCACGCCGGCGCAACGCCTGGTAGCGGTCACGCTCGCCGACCAGGTCGGTGCGGCCCTCAGCTGACGCCGTCTACCGACC
>Ga0164243_10005709_pt1 | contig 18983 bp, 18 predicted proteins | sample OricompcompostOP_FD_108781 | JGI IMG/M metagenome (GOLD analysis project Ga0164243, IMG submission 108781) | Organic Plus compost microbial communities from Emeryville, California, USA - Original compost - Organic plus compost (OP) | ecosystem: Engineered > Solid waste > Mixed feedstock >... | reverse complement strand
TCAGCCACATCAGGAAAAAGCCGATCGCAAAACCAAACAGGAAATTCGTGTAGTACAGCACCCCCGTTAAAGCTACCCAGATAAAGGCAAGCAAAAGGTTCATTAAAAATTGTTTAACCATGGTTATCCCGTTTATGGTGTTACATTCAGACTGAGCACTGCGTTGATATACGGCGTCGGATCTTTCATCTCGCGGACAATATGTTGCACCACCAGCGCGACGGTTTCGGCTCCCAGGCCTACGTATAGGGTGATGGCGGCCAGAAAAGCGACTGGTGCTACCAGGAGCGTTTTGCGGAAGGGGTGCAGCGGGCGGAACTCGTCAGCAACCTGTTCTCCGTTTTCGCCCGTGGGAGGGTTCTTCCAGAACACCTGCGCCCAGAGTTTCGCGATGACATAAAGTGTGGCAAAGCTGCCAATGACGATAGCCCCGATGAGGAGGTAGTGGCCGTCCTCAAAACCTGCCCGGAACAGATGGATTTTCGGCCAGAACCCCGATAGGGGCGGGATTCCCACCAGTGAAAAGAGCACCAACGCCATCAGGAGGGACAGCAGCGGATAATCACTGTACAGTCCGCCCGACTTTTCCATGTTCATGGTGCCCCGCAGCTTGCGGATCAGTCCCGCAATAAGAAAACCGTTGGTTTTGACCAATATGTCATGGAACAGATAAAACAGGGCGCCCATAAGGGCTATTTCAGAGTACATGCCCAGGCCGCCGATCATAAAGCCGATATGGCATACGATGAGATAGGAGAGCATCCGGCGGATGTTGTTTTTGATCACTGCGCCAAACGTGCCCGTCAGGATAGTGAGGATGGCCAGCGCGATCAACAGCGTTGCCAGGAACGTGTCGGGAATAAAGATCAGGGTGAATACCCGGAAAAGCGCGTAGATGCCCACTTTGGTCAGCAAACCGCCGAACACCGCGGCCACCGCCGACGGTGGGGTGTGGTACGACGAGGGAAGCCAGAAATAGAGCGGAAAAACGGCCGATTTGATTCCAAAGCCGATCACGAAAAAGACGGCGGTGATGTCTACGAGGTTACGGTTTTCAAGGGCGGCCACCTTCAGCGACAGGTCGGCCATGTTCAGCGTGCCGGTGATGCCATAAAGGATGCCGATGCCGGTAAGGAAGAATGCGGAGGCAAGGATGTTCATGGCCATGTATTTGACGGATCCTTCGATCTGTGCTTTCCTGCCGCCCAGTGTCATGAGCACGAACGACGCAATGATGATCACCTCAAACCATACGTACAGGTTGAAGATATCACCCGTCAGGAAGGCACCATTCAGCCCCATCAGGAGGAAGTGCAGGATGGGGAAATACCCATAAAGCATCCGTGCGCGAGCGATGCCCGTGGCGGAAAAAACCGACACGGCAAGTCCGGAAAACGAAGTGAGCACCACCATGCTGCAGCTGAAGACGTCCGCTACGAACGAAATTCCGAACGGTGCCTCCCAGCCGGCCGCCTGCAGCGTGCGGATGCCACCGGTCCACACCTTGACAAAAAGGTGGGCGGATACGGCCATGGTCAATAAACTCCCAACGATGCTGATGATGCGCTGGGAAACCGTCCTGCGCCAGAAAAAGAGGGCCGTAATGGCGGTAAACAGCTGAACGATTACCGGAAAAATGAGGGTGTTATCTGTCATATATCTTCCTCCTCCGGGGTGTTTAAATCGTCCAGGTCGTCCGAATTGACAAGCACATATACGCGTTTCAATAAGACAATGGCAAACGCCTGCAAGCCGAAGCTGATCACGATGGCCGTGAGAATCAGGGCCTGAGGAACCGGATCGGCATACACATCGGTGAACAGTTTCGCCGCGGAGTCAATCACGGGAGGTTTCCCTTTGGTGATCCGCCCCAACAGGAAGATCAGCAGATTAGCCCCGTTGCCCAGCAGGGTAAGACCGATCAGTAATTTGACCATGCTCCGGCGGAGGAGCATAAAAATTCCTGAAGCGTAAAGGATACCTATCAAAAGAATCAGTACAATCTCCATCGTTATTCGCTGTATTGAGAAATGGTAAACAGAATAGTAAGTACCACGCCGACTACCACCAGGTAAACGCCCAGGTCAAAAAACAGGGCGGAGCCGATTATGCCGATGACGGGCAGAGGTTCTTCGATCCACAATCCCGTCATGACGGGTTTGCCGCTGATCATCGGGGCGAACATGCTGAGTGCCGAAAGCCCCAGGCCTGCCGGAATCAGCACGCCCGGATGGATGCGCAGCAGCCGCAGGGTAGCTTCCGTACCGTGGGTGAAGCTATGCAGCACAAAGGCGATGGACGCGATCAGGCCCCCTACGAACCCCCCACCCGGGTGGTAGTGTCCGCGCAACAGCAGAAAGATCGAGAAGAGCAATAAAATCGGCAACAGGTAGTTGGCGGCGGTCTTTAAAATCGTGCTGTTCATATCATTCTTTTTCCGAAGCGGTTAACCTTAATTTCAGCAAACTGAATACGCCGATGGCGGCAATGCTCAGGACGACAATCTCAAACATCGTATCGAATCCTCTGAAATCAACCAATATCACGTTCACCACATTCTTGCCTTTCGCGAGTGTGTAGGCATTGTCGCCGTAAAAGCGGCTGACCGTTCCGTCAAAGGGTTGATTGAGCACCTGGATGGCGATGAGGGCGATTACCGCGCCGAAGGCCAGCGCCACGGTCCAGTCGCGTATCCGGGCTCCCCGGTTAGGGAAATTCAGGAACGGCGGCAGCCTGAACAGTACCAGTACGAAAAGCACTACGGTAAGCGTATCGATCGAAAACTGTGTCATTGCCAGATTGGGAGCGCTGTAAAACACAAATTGTAGGCATATGCAATAGCCGATGACGCTGGTAGCCACCACGGCGGTGAGCCGTGACGATGTGGTTACTGCCAGGAAAATTGCTGCAATCAGGATGGCCGCAACGGCGATTTCATAAGCCGTTACCGGAGATACATGGTCTAAGGTAAAGCGGACCGGTCCGCCGGAAAACAGGCGGAAGGCCAGGAGGAGCACGGCGAAGGCGATGATGCGCAGCAGGTAGACCCTAAGAAAGCCGTTGTGCAGGGTGTGGGTATAGCGCCGTGCAACCATCCGCGCATAATATGCGGCCCGGGCCATGACGTGCCGGGGTGCGGCCGAATCAAAGCGGCTTATCCATGATTCGCTTTGGGACGAGGGTTTCCGCGCCCAAAACAGGATCCCTCCAGCGGCGATGGTGACGCCGCTGAGGAGCAGCACGAGGTTGAAGCCGTGCCAGATTTTTAGCGGTGTGCCGGACACTGCGTGCGCCATCGCCCGGACGGCAGGGTTCAGTAGGGCATCATCCACCAACGACGGCAGGCAGCCGAACAGCAGTCCCAGCAGGGCCAGCAATAGGGGAGGCGCCCACAACAATGCGCTGGGCAGATGTACATGGCGGAATGGCTGCGGGAGTGGACCGGCAAACGGCTTGATGCCGGCAACGAAACCCGCATACAGTACCAGGACGTTTGTTGACACCGCCAGGGCGGTGAGGACAACCGAAAGCAGTCCCGGCATGTGCAGGGTTGCCTCGTAGATCAGGTCTTTGCCGATAAAGCCAAAGGTGAAGGGGATGCCTGCACTCGACAGTGCGGCCAACAGCCCCGCCACGGCAAGGGGGACTAACACCGTCCGCAAACCGGACAGGGCGGTCACGTCGCGCGTGCCGGTTTCGTGGTCGATCACGCCGGTGGTCAGGAAGAGCGACGCCTTGTATAGCGCGTGTACCAGAATGAAGACAACCGCCGCCAGGAAGGCCTCCGGAGTGCCGATGCCGATAAGGAACACCAGCATGCCCAGCGCGGCGATGGTGGAATATGCCAGGATGGCTTTGAGGTCGGTGCGGAACAGCGAGTGGAAGGCACTGTACAGCATGGTGACACCTCCAACGGCCATCAGCGTGTACATCCACACGTCGGTGCCGCCCAGGACAGGCGTCAGCCGGGCCAGCAGGTAGATGCCGGCTTTTACCATCGTCGCCGAGTGCAGGTAGGCAGAGACGGGCGTGGGAGCCTTCATCGCGCCCGGCAGCCAGAAGTGAAAGGGGAACTGGGCCGATTTCGTGAAAGCACCGGCAAGGATCAGCGCGACGATAAACCCGTAGTACGTGTCGTCTTTCAGCGCAGGGCTGACCGCCATCATCTCGCGGATGCTATAGGTATCCGCCGCGTAGCCCATCCATACCAGTCCGGCCATCAGCAGGAACCCGCCGCCGCCGGTAACGCCCAGGGCGATCAACGAACTTTTCCGGGAAGCCGCGCTCTCGTTATTGAACCCGATGAGAAAGAAAGAGCTGATGCTGGTAAGTTCCCAGAAGATGAACAGCAGCAACACATTGTCGGCCAGCACCAGTCCGAGCATCGCCGCCATAAACAGACTGAGATAAGCGTAGAACCGATCGAGGTACCGATGGCCTTTCAGGTATGAAAATGCATAGATATATACGAGTGACCCGATGCCGGTGATCAGTAGGCTGAACAGAAGGGACAGGCCGTCCAACCGGAAATCCAGGTTGATTCCCAGCGACGGGACCCACGGAACGTGAAAGGCGATCGTGCTGCCCGCTGCCACGGACGGAATAAACCGGGCAAAATAGCCGAACAGCACGATCGGCAGCCCGGCAGCGACCACCGCCAGCCTTCCCCGCAGGTATTTACCGAAGGGGATGTATAAAACCGAAACCACAAGACCCGATAGAACCGCAGCAAGCATCTGTTTCTTTTTTGAATGTTGACTAAAATATATAAATTCTGCAAACCATTCGGTCCGATAGCGGAAAAAAATGGAATATTCCCCTAATTTTAAAAGTTCTTCTTATTATTGAAAGGTAAAGAAAACGGATATGAACCTGATCGTGTTAGACGGCTATACGCTGAATCCGGGCGACCTCAGTTGGCAGCGCCTGGAGCAGTGCGGAAATCTTACCGTGTACGGGCGTACGGCATTGCCGGATATTGTGGAACGCGCCCGGGGGGGCGATGCGGTATTTACCAACAAGGTGCCATTGGATGGGGCGACCTTAATGCAGCTGCCCGAGCTGAAGTACATTGGCGTACTGGCCACGGGTTATAACATCGTTGACGTAGAGACGGCAAAGCGACAGGGGATAACGGTCACCAACGTGCCGGGCTATGGCACCCCTTCTGTGGTGCAGCTGACCTTTGCGCTCCTGCTGGAATTGTGCCAGCGCGTGCAGCGCCACAGCGACCGCGTGTCGGAAGGCAAGTGGTCCCGGTCGCCCGATTTCTGTTTTTGGGACTATCCCCTGGTAGAGCTTTCGGGTAAAACATTGGGGATCATTGGGTTTGGAGATATCGGTCAGCGGGTGGCCGACGTGGCATCGGCGTTTGGCATGAAGGTTTTGGGTTACAGCCGCACGCGTACCGACCAATCCCACCGGCGTTATTTCCGTTGGGCTGCCTTGGACGAACTGCTGGAACAGTCGGACGTGGTGAGCATCCACTGCCCGTTGACACCCGAAACAAAAGGGCTTATCAACCGGGATACGCTGTCCAGGATGAAGGAAAGTGCTTTTCTGCTGAACACCTCGCGGGGGCCCATTATCGTGGAAGAGGACCTGGCTGAAGCGCTGGCGCAAAAACGCCTTGCCGGGGCGGGGTTGGACGTGCTCTCCACCGAACCCCCACCTGTCGGTCACCCGCTGTTCGGCCTGGAAAATTGCCTGATTACGCCCCACATTGCGTGGGCTACACACGGGGCCCGCGGCCGGCTTATGGACCAGGTGGTGGTTAACCTGGAAGCGTTCCTGCAGGGAAAGCCCGTAAACGTTGTCAATCCGTAATATGCATGTTCTCATAGCTCCGAATGCGTTTAAACACGCGCTCGACGCGCGAGAAGCGGCGTTGGCCATCCAAAAGGGCATGGAAGCCAGCCGGCTGGACTGCACCTGCGAGTGCTTTCCGGTGGGCGACGGGGGCAACGGCACCTGTGCCCTCATCGTGGAGCACCTCGGCGGATATATGGAAGAAGCGACCGTGCAGGACCCGCTGGGGCGACCTGTCCAAGCCGCGTTCGGGATGGTCCGTGGGGGGCGGACAGCGGTCATTGAAATGGCCAACGCCTCGGGCCTTCACCTCCTGCAGGTCGACGAACTCAACCCGTTAAAGGCCCATTCGTTCGGAACGGGACAGCTGATCCGGGCGGCGCTCGACCGGGGTGTGCAGCAGATCATCCTGGGAATGGGGGGGTCGGCCACCGTGGATGGCGGGACCGGTATACTTGCCGCGCTGGGCGTCCGGTTTCTGGACGCAGCAGGTATGTCCATTTCCGACCTCCCCGCAGGGCTTTCGGCCTTACATGCGCTGGACACCACGCAGCTCGACAGCCGACTTGCCGGTTGTAGCCTGACCGTCCTGTGTGATGTGGTCAATCCGCTGTTGGGAGACGAAGGCGCCGCCGCCGTGTTCGGTCCGCAGAAAGGAGCCACCCAAGAAATGGTCGGCCGGCTGGAGGCTAATCTCAGCGTGTGGGCGGACGTTATACGCGCTACGACGGGTCGGGATGTCAACCGTCTTCCTTCCGGAGGCGTAGCGGGGGGCGCCAGCGCCGGGCTGGCCGGTGTGCTGAACGCCACCCTTGCCAACGGTATTGACTACTTCCTGCAGATTACCGGCTTTGATGAGCGCCTGGCAAGGAGCCAGTTGGTGATCACCGGGGAGGGCGCGTTGGACCAACAGACGTTGCACGGCAAGGGACCCTATGGGGTGGCAAAGCGGGCCAAGCAGCAGGGAATTCCGGTGGTAGGCCTTGCAGGGAAGGTGCCCGACGAACCGGTGGCTGAACTGAATCAATATTTTGACGTGCTCCTGCCCATTGGGAATGCTCCGGCAACCTTGGCGGAGGCACTGGCCCAAACAGGCAGCCACCTTACGCGCACGGCCACCCAGGTGGGAAACCTCATAGCGGCCGCGAAAACTATAGGAAAACCCTTTTTGTAAACCCATATTTTTAATCGTATGTATTATCCACGTTTTATTCGGCTTTTTGTCATTTTCTTTATCAGTTTCGCCGGTACGGTGAACGCACAGACCGCTGGTTACGAACCGCCGGCGTTGAGTGACCCCCGGTCATGGTCGATGGTGCTGATGCCTGATCCGCAGTCGTATGTGAAATTCGAACGCAATCAGGGAGTCCTTGAGCTGATGACCGGTTGGATCAGCGAGCAGATCGATCCACTGAACATCCAGATGGTCCTGTGTACCGGTGACATGGTGGAGCATAACGAATGGCTCAATCCGGACGGTAAGCAGGCCAATCAGGCCGGCAAGCAACAGTGGGAAGCGGTGGCACGCGCGTTCGGCAGGCTGGACGGCAAGGTGCCGTACGTGGCCGCCACGGGGAATCACGACTATGGCGTGAAAAGTATTGAACACCGCCGTACCAACTACAACACCTATTTTCCGGTGGATAAAAATCCGCTTTCGCAGAAGCTGCTGCGGGAGGCCGGTATTGATGCGGAAGGGCATCCATCACTCACCAATGCCACGTACGAGTTTACATCGCCTCACGGACGTGATTTTTTGGTGCTGGTTATTGAATTTGCGCCCCGCGACACCGTCCTCCGTTGGGCCCTGCAAACCATCAACCAGGAAAAATATGCCAACCACACAGTCATACTGCTGACGCACTCCTACTTAAATTCCGACAGTGAACACATTGTCAAGGAGGGATACCCGATTACCGATGGAAACTATGGGGCTGCCATCTGGGAGAAGTTGGTGAAGCCGTCGAAGAATATCCAGCTGGTATTCAGCGGCCACATCGGGAAGCCCGATGATGTGCTGGGGCATATCGGTTTCCGTACGGATACGAATGCCGGAGGCAAGCAGGTACATCAGATGGTATTCAACGCCCAGGCGTTGGGTGGCGGATGGCACGGCAATGGGGGAGACGGATGGCTGAGGTATCTGGAATTCCTGCCCGACGGGAAGACCGTCAACGTCAAAACGTTTTCGCCCCTGTTTGCGATCTCTCCGTCGACGCGGCAACTGGCGTGGCGCACGGCAGACTACGACCAGTTTTCTTTTCAGCTGGATTAGGGTGTAACACAAAGGGCGGCCCCGTTGGAGTCGCCCTTTGTGTTACGTATCCGGATGTGTTTCCTACCGCAGCTTTTCGGCACCGGCTTTGATCTCGTCTACCACCGACGGGTCGAGCAGAGTCGATGTATCGCCCAGGTTTGAGGTATCCCCTTCCGCTATCTTACGTAGGATACGGCGCATGATCTTTCCGGAGCGCGTTTTGGGCAGGCCGCTTACGAACTGAATTTTGTCGGGCTTGGCAATGGCGCCAATGATGCGCGCCACCGTTTTGTTGATATCTTGCCGCGTAAGGTCTTCGTCAATATGGTGTCCGGAGGCGATGACGTACGCATAGATGCCCTGGCCTTTCACGGGGTGGGGGTAGCCGACGATCGCGGATTCCACCACGTCGCTGTGCATATTGATGGCATTTTCCACTTCGGCGGTGCCGATGCGGTGGCCCGAGACGTTCAGCACGTCGTCTACGCGCCCGGTAATCCGGTAATACCCATTTTCGTCGCGCAGGCAGCCATCGCCGGTGAAGTACATGTTTTCATAGGCTGAGAAATACGTTTGGCGGCACCGTTCGTGGTCGCCATACGTGGTTCGCAGCATGCCTGGCCAGGGGAATTTGATGCATAGGTTGCCGCTCACGCCATTTCCTTCGATTTCGTTTCCATTCTCATCCACCAGTACCGGCTGCACGCCCGGTAACGGCAGCATGGCATATCCGGGCACCGTGGGCGTCACGCCCGCGATCGGTGAAATCAGGAATCCGCCGGTTTCGGTCTGCCACCACGTATCTACGATCGGTGCTTTCCCTTTACCGATTTTCTGGTCGTACCAATGCCAGGCCTCTTCGTTGATAGGCTCCCCAACGGTTCCGAGTTTGGTGATGGAGCTTAAGTCTTTGTTGTCTACATATTCATCGCCGGCCGCCATCAGCGAGCGGATGGCCGTGGGGGCAGTATAGACAATATTGACCTTGTGTTTATCCACGATATCCCATAGGCGTCCGGCATCGGGCCAGGTGGGAACACCCTCGAACATCAGTGAGGTGGCTCCTTGAGAGAGCGGCCCGTAGATGATGTACGAGTGGCCGGTAATCCACCCAATGTCTGCCGTGCAAAAGTATATTTCATCGGGTTGATATTGGAACGCGTTGGCGAACGTGTACCCCGTGTATACCATATAACCGGCACAGGTATGTACCACTCCTTTTGGTTTACCTGTAGATCCGGAGGTGTAAAGAATGAAAAGCATGTCCTCGGCATTCATCTCTTCGGCGGGGAATGGCGGGTTGCCCTGGGTTTCTACTTTCTTGATTTCGTCTTCCCACCACACGTCGCGGCCTTTGATCATGGACACGGCCGTGCGTGTACGGGTGAGCACGATGACCCGTTCTACCGACTTGCACTGTACCAGCGCGTCGTCTACGATATTTTTCAATTCAATGGTTTTCGTCCCGCGGAAACCGCCGTCGGCGGTGATCACCAGCCGGCAATCCGCGTCGTTGATGCGGTCGGCAATGGATTGTGCCGAAAAGCCGCCGAATACAACCGAGTGGATGGCACCGATGCGGGCACAGGCCAGCACTGCAATGACCAGTTCGGGGACCATCGGAAGGTAAATACACACGCGGTCGCCTTTGTGCACTCCATTGTTGCGCAGCACGTGTGAAAACTGTTCCACCTTATCCAACAGCTGCTTATAGGTTAACACCCGGTAGTCTTCGTTAGGGTCATTCGGTTCCCAGATAATTGCCGGCTTATCCCCCAGGTTATAGATATGCCGGTCCAGGCAATTTTCGGTGATGTTCAGCCGTGCGCCTTCAAACCAGCGGATCCGGGGCTCCTTGAAGTTCCAGTCGAGCACATTGCGCCACTTGCGCCGCCAATAAAAATTTTCAGCTATTCCTGCCCAGAATGCTTCCGGATCAGCTACGCTTTGGGTATATACTTCCTTATATTCCTCAAAAGACTTTATCTGTAAATCCATGTTTAATTAACTTATTATGTGTTATTTTGTTGGACACATCGGCCTACACTGGTTTTTTAACGTTGGCTAATTTACATACTTTTTATAAAAAAGAGAATTTTCTGCCAAATGGCTTCAATGAATATGCAACGTCTGTTGGATCATCTGTTGTTCAGTAATGTGTTTATCGCCGTCTGTGCTGCGGCACAGGGGGCGTTGACGTACCTTTTGCTGTCGGTCCCTTTCAAAAGCGGGGTACTTATCATCCTGGGATGCTCCACGCTTGCTTTATATAATGTGAGCATGATTTTGGCGAAGCCTCCCCACCCGGAACAGTCGCGTTTCCGGCGGGTCCGATGGGTATTCCGGCATGAACGGGCCTTGTGGGGGTGGACGGCGTTGGCCCTGGCCATTACCGTCTTCCTCGGCACGCGCCTTCATTTGCCATCCTTTCTGTTGCTCGGGGTGATGGGTGCGATGGGCATGGCCTACAACTTGCCTTTTATTCCCATCGCCGGCGGAAAGCGGTTGGCCGGCTTACGGCAGATCACCGGGGTCAAGCTGTTTTATATTGCCATGGTGTGGACCCTGAGCAGCGTGCTGTTGCCCGTTGCCGAGGCTTACCACGACGGATATCCCTTACATCTTGGGCAGGTGCTTCAGCTGATGGGGTGGGTATTTGTGTTTGTGGTGGCCATCACGATCCCCTTCGATATCCGGGATATCTATCAGGATAAGTACTACGGGTTAAAAACCATTCCGGTCATGGTAGGCGCGCGGCGGGCATTAACGCTGTCCGCCGGTTTGCTGATCGTCCACGGCGCCTGGATAGCGATCAGCGGCTATCCGTTGGCCGTGCGCCTGTCGTTGGTTTCGGTATCCCTCTTTTGCCTGACCATGATTGTGGTTCCGCCCATGAAGAAAGACGAATATTATTACTTTCTGGTGCTGGACGGAATGATGGTCCTCCAGTTTTTGGCAGTCTGGGCCGTACGCGGCCGGTTGGTTTGATGAGCAAGCTGCATCCGGGCGTGGCCCTGTAAATCAGGGAGCAAGGTGAGCGATGACCTTATCGGCGAGGATATCGGCGATTTTGAAATAGCTTTCCACCGACCATCCTGCCACGTGCGGGCTGAGCGCCACTTTCTCGTGTTTGATCAGCGGGACAAACCAGGGTTGACGCGCAAGGTTGGGGAATTTCTCAACCGGCAGTACGTCAAAGGCGGCACCCAGAATCCGGCCTTCATCAAGCCCTTTTAAAATGGATGGTATGTGGACAATTTCTCCCCGGGCACCGTTGAGAAAGAAGATGGGTTTCCGGAAGTGGAACAGGTATTCGTCGTCCACCATGTTGCGCGTTTCGCGGGTGAGGGGGATGTGAAGGCTAAGGATATCGGCGCGTTTGACAACTTCCTCCATGCTCACTTCGGTGGCGTAGGCGTCACTGAATCCTGTTTTATATTTATCGTATGCAATGACGGTAACACCGAATCCGGACAATTTGCGCGCCATGGCTTGTCCGTTATTGCCATATCCGATCAGGGCTACGGTACGTCCGCCCAGCTCCAGCCCGCGGTTTTCTTCGCGGCGCCACAGTCCGCTGCGGACTTCGTTGTTGCTCCGGTTGAGGTTGTTCATCAGTCCGAGCAACATGCCTATCATGTGTTCGCCCACGGCATCGCGGTTGCCTTCCGGGGCATTCAGCAGCACCACCCCTTTTTGCAGGGCGTATGCCTCGTCGATGTTATCCATACCGGCGCCGCCGCGTGCAATAAACGCCAGCTGCGGAGCGGCGTCAAGGAATGCGGCATCCACTTTGAACTTGGAACGGATGACCAATCCGGTGTACCGGGCGATGATTTCCAACGTCTCTTCCCGGCCGATGGCGGGGCGGTAGTCAAAAGCAATGTTTCTTTGTTGCAGTTTCTCCAGAAAAACCGGGTGGATATCGTCCACAATCAGCACGTTGGTAGGGAGTGTTGTCATAGTCGTTCGGATATTTCGTTTGTTAATGAGATGAAATCAGCCACGGAAAGCCGCTCCGCCCTCAGGTCGTACAGCGGATTGTCGCCCATGCGGTCTTTCGGAACTACGGCGGCCAGCGCATTCCGCAGGGTTTTGCGGCGTTGGTTAAAGGCAGCCTTGACGACACGGGTGAACAGTGTCTCATCGCAGTCGAGCTCTTCGGTTGCGTTGCGTGTGAGCCGGATCACGCCCGAGAGTACTTTCGGCGGCGGATTAAAGGCACCGGCTTTCACCGTAAACAGATATTCTGCCTGGTAATAGGCCTGGATCAATACACTTAAAATGCCGTATTCCTTGCCTCCCGGCGGCGCTACACAGCGTTCGGCCACTTCTTTCTGGAACATGCCCACCACCTCCCTGACGCGGTGGCGTTCATCCAGCACCTTGAACAGGATCTGGGAGGAAATGTTATACGGAAAATTGCCGATGACGGCGAGCCCGTCATTGAAATGGGCAGAGAAATCCAGCTTGAGGAAGTCGCCCTGAATCAGGCGGGGCCCCAGCTGGGGGTATTGCTGCTTCAGGTAGGCAATGGATTCGGCATCCACGTCGATGAGCCACGTCTGATAGGCATCCTGCCGGAGCAGGATATCCGACAATACGCCCATGCCGGGCCCTACTTCCAGTACGGTGCGGTAGCCCAGCTGGGGGCGCAGGGCACCCACAATCCGGGCAGCGGCATGTTTATCCGTAAGAAAATGTTGGCCCAGATGTTTTTTTGCACGGACGCTACTCATCGCTGCATGGGATTTGCGGCAAAGATAGCGGAATATTGTATTTTTGTGGTTTTTACGTCGAAATAATGAAAGAAATCGCCAGAATACTGATCGTTGCCGGAGGCTCGCTCGTCATCGGGGGACTGGTTATTTATTTTCTGGGCGACCGGTTGAAAGGGTTCGGTCACCTTCCGGGCGATATCCGTGTCGAAAAGCCAGGATTTTCCTTTTACATGCCGCTTACCAGCATGCTGCTGGTGAGCGCGGTGCTTAGCATGGTGGCGTGGCTCGTGCGTAAATTGTTTTGAGTGCGTCCTTTAAAATTTATACTTTTGGTAGCCAAACTAGAATACGGATATGAGCGATAAACTGAAGATAGGAATTTCCATAGGCGATGTGAACGGTATCGGGTTGGAGGTAATTATAAAGACATTGATGGACAACCGGGTGCTGGAATATTTTACACCCGTCGTTTATGGAAATACCAAAGTAGCTTCGTTTCATCGCAAAGCGTTGGGCATTAACGATTTCAGTTTTCATGTGGTGAATTCGCCCGAACAGGCCCACGGCAAGCGGCCGAATATGATCAATTGCTGGCAGGAAGACGTAAAGATCAGTCTGGGAGAAGAAAACGAGGTGGGAGGGAAATACGCGTTTCTCTCGTTGAAGGCGGCCGTGGACGATTTGGTGGCTGGGAAAATTGATGCGCTGGTCACCGCCCCCATCAATAAGCACAACATCCAGCGTTCTGAGTTTGAGTTTCCGGGGCATACGGAATACTTACAATCCCGCACGGGGAGCGATGATGTGCTCATGTTTATGATTAGCGACGATCTCCGTATTGGCGTGGTAACCGGGCACATTCCGGTAAAAGACATTCCTGTGAATGTTACGGCGGAGGGGATTGTTGCCAAGCTGAAGCTGATGCATGCGAGCCTGAAGCAGGATTTCTGGATTCAGAAGCCGCGGATTGCGGTGCTGGGTCTCAATCCGCATGCAGGCGATAATGGGTTGATTGGCCAGGAAGATGCGCAGATTATTATGCCGGCCATCGAACAGGCGAAGGCGGCGGGTGTTTTTTGCTTCGGGCCTTATCCGGCGGACGGCTTCTTCGCGGCGGACAGCTATACGCGGTTTGACGCTATCCTGGCGATGTATCACGATCAGGGTCTTATCCCCTTTAAACATATAGCCTCCCGCAGCGGGGTTAATTTTACAGCCGGGTTGCCGGTGGTGCGTACCTCGCCGGACCACGGCACGGGCTACGATATTGCCGGCAAGAACGTGGCCTCAGAGGCTTCCTTCCGTGAGGCGGTGTTCTCAGCGATCCACATCGTGAAACGGCGAAGAGAGCAGGCCGAGCTGTCGGCCAATCCGTTGGTTACCAAACGTCTGACACGTGATCGGGACTAACGGACAACCGTCACCGGAGACTACCATGAAGGAATTTTTGCAACATCCCATTTTTTCGCTTCTGAGTGATGTCGCCCATGAGTCGGACACGGAGTGCTACGTGGTTGGCGGTTATGTGCGCGACCGGATCATGAATCGCGACACCAAAAACGACATCGACATTGTGGTGGTGGGAAGCGGAATCGATTTTGCTAACCGCGTAGGGAAACGTTTGGGCGTCAAAGTTTCCGTATTCAAGAATTTCGGGACGGCTATGCTCCACCACGGACCGGTACAGCTTGAATTTGTGGGGGCCCGCAAGGAATCTTACCGGTCGGATTCCCGCAAGCCTATCGTGGAAAACGGCACCCTGGAGGACGACCAGAACCGGCGCGATTTTACCATCAACGCCATGGCACTGTCGCTGAACAAGCGGGATTTCGGGCGTTTGATCGATCCTTTTGGAGGGACTGAGGATATCCGGCAGCGGGTGATACGCACGCCCCTGGATCCGGTGGAGACGTTTTCGGACGACCCGCTCCGGATGATGCGCGCCATCCGGTTTGCTACGCAGCTGCACTTTAAGATAGACATCACGGCCGTGAAGGCCATTGCCGGGCAGCAGGAGCGGATACGGATTATTTCCCGTGAACGCATCATTGACGAACTCAACAAGATTATTTTGGCCGACAGACCCTCGGTGGGTTTTAACTATTTGTTTGACACCGGATTGCTGTCTCTTATATTTCCGGCCATGGCCAACCTGCACGGCGTGGAGGTTATCGACGGGAAGGGACATAAAGATAACTTTTACCATACGCTGGAGGTGCTGGACAACGTGGCGGACGCCGGCGGTGATTTATGGCTGCGGTGGGCTGCCATCATGCATGATATTGCCAAACCGGCCACCAAGCGGTTTGACCGCCGGCATGGGTGGACCTTTCACGGCCACGAGGATAGGGGCGCACGGATGGTGCCCAAATTATTCGCGGAGCTCAAGTTGCCGCTGAATGAAAAAATGAAGTTTGTGCAAAAGCTGGTACAGTTGCATCTGAGGCCCATTGTACTGGCACAGGATGTGGTAACCGATTCGGCCGTGCGGCGACTGCTGTTTGAAGCGGGCGACGATATCGATAGCCTGATGACGCTTTGCCACGCGGATGTGACCACCAAGAATGAATACAAACGGAAAAAGTACCGCCAGAATTTTGAACTGGTAAAACAGAAGCTCCGCGATGTGGAAGAACGGGATAAGATCCGGAACTGGCAGCCTCCGGTGACGGGGGAAGACATCATGGCCGCTTTTGTGCTGGAACCTGGCAGGGCGGTGGGAAAAATCAAAAACGCCATCCGCGAAGCGATTCTGGAGGGGGAAATTCCCAACAATAGGGAAGAGGCTTACCGGTTTATGCTGGAAAAAGGGAAGGAAATGGGATTAATTTCGGATATTCGCAGTAAAATTGATAAGTAAAAACTGAATACAGGGGAACGTTATGGCTATCTATCGTTTTAGGGTTTCATTTGAAGATTACGACGATATCATCCGGGAAATTGACATGCTGCCCAAGCATACTTTCCTGGATCTACATAAAGCACTGCATGCATCGACGGGTTACAATCCGGAAGTTCCGTCATCTTTTTATGTGAGTAACGACCATTGGAAAAAGGGCGACGAAATCGCATACCTGCCGGATGAACGGAAACAGGAGCGGGGTGTAGCGCTGATGGAAAGTTCCAGACTGAGCAAGTTTATTGACGATCCTCATCAGAAGTTTTATTATATCTACAACCTGAGTCAGCCGTTTGATTTCCACGTACAGCTGATCAAGATTCTCAAAGAGGAAGCCGGCAAGGAATATCCGGCGCTGTTTAAGAGCACGGGGCAGGCTCCTAAGCTGCCCGGCACTGCCGTGGTACCCTCTGAGTCGGCTCCCAAAAAAGGGGCGGACGACTATGATTTTCTTCAGGAAACCGAGTATGGTATCAATGAGGAAGAGGATCTCGATATGCTAGATGAAGAAGAGCAGTCCGACGGTAAGGAAGAAGACAACGGAGGATACGAGGAAGAATTTTAATGGCGCCGGCGGCCGAAAAGACCCTGTTGTGCGTGGTCGGGCCTACGGCCATCGGCAAGACCGCGGCCGGCATTGCGCTGGCCCGCTACCTGGATACTGAAATCCTGTCCGCTGATTCGCGGCAGTTTTACCGAGAGATGAACATCGGTACTGCCAAACCTTCCCCGCAGGAGCTGGCAGCCGTTCCCCATCATTTCATCAACTCCCACTCGTTAACGGACGTGTACTCGGCGGGCGATTTTGAACGCGATGCCCTGCGCCTGCTGTCGGAGCTTTTTGCAGACCGCGAGGTTGTCTTGCTCGTTGGCGGTTCCGGGCTGTTTGTGGACGCCGTGTGCCGTGGGCTGGATCATCTCCCGCAACCCCTGCCCGGCGTGCGTGACCGTCTCAATTCTGTGTACGAGAAAGAGGGATTGCATTGCTTGCAGGAACGGCTGAAGGCCGTGGACCCAGTTTATTTCCGGGAGGTGGATATCCACAACCCACAACGGATTATCCGCGCGCTGGAGGTGTATGAAAGCACGGGGAAGCCCTTTTCATCCTACCGCCGGCAGCAGCGGCAGGAGCGCGCATTCCGTGTCCGTAAAATCGGACTGAATATGGACCGGCAGCAGCTTTACCGGCGTATCGACGCGCGGGTGGATGCGATGATGGAAGCCGGGCTGCTGGATGAAGTGACCGCATTGCTTCCTTACCGGGACCTGCCCCCGCTGCAGAGCGTGGGCTATGCCGAGTTGTTTGACTACCTGGATGGGAGGTATCCGTTCGATGAGGCTGTCGCACGGATCAAGCAGAATACCCGAAGGTATGCCAAACGGCAGTTGACCTGGTTCCGAAAAGATACTGCCACGGCGTGGTATGAGTCCGCCGACGTGCAGGGGATGAAGGCCTACGTGGATCGGGAAATCCGTCAGTCTACGAGGTGATTCCAGCCGAATTCATCCGCAATCCGTCCGTACCGTAAATCGTTGAGGTATTGCAGCACTTTATTGGAAAACTCGCGCGTGGCGGGATCCGAGAGCGTATACCGTTTGCCCTCATAACCGATTTCCGTAATCGGCGTCAGTGTAGCGGCCGTGCCGGCGGCAAAGGCTTCCGTGACACTTCCGTCTTCGATACCGTCAATCAACTCCTTTACCGATACGCGACGTTCTTCCACCTGATATCCCCAGTGCCGGGCGATTTCGACGATCGTGCGGCGGGTGATGCCATGAAGAATCGTGTCGGCCGAAGGGGTGATGATGGTATCGCCTACACGGAACACCAGGTTTGCGGTTCCTGCTTCTTCCACGTATTTGTGTTCCTTGGCGTCCGTCCACATCAGCTGGTCAAACCCTTCTTCCTGGGCGATCCGAGTAGGATGAAGCGACAATGCGTAATTTCCGGCGTTTTTGGAGAATCCCACGCCCCCTTCAGCCGCTCGCGTAAAATGGGTTTCCACTTTCAGCTTCAGGGGCTTGTTGTAGTAGGCTCCTACCGGGCCGGTAATGATGATAAATTTATAGGAGACGGAAGGGTGTACACCCAACGCCGCTTCCGTGGCGAACATAAACGGCCGGATATAGAGCGATGCCCCTTCCGTGCGGGGTACCCATTCGCGATCGAGGTCAATCAGGGCGTGCAGGCCGCCGATGAAGATGTCCTCGGGCACTTCAGGCATTTCCAACCGGAGGGCCGATTTGTTGAACCGCTCGTGGTTTTTGTCGGGCCGGAACATGCTCACCGTGCCATCGGCAAACCGGTAAGCCTTGAGGCCTTCAAAGATAGCCTGCCCATAGTGCAGGGCCGACGTGGCAGGGCTCAGCGACAGGTTTCCGTAGGGTACGATGCCCACATCCTCCCAGCGGCCGTTTGCATATTCGGCCACCAGCATGTGGTCTGACAGTATTTGACCAAACTTCAGGTTGTTGAAATCGACCTGTGGGAGCCTCGACTGCTTCGTTTGCTCCACCCGGATTGCTGTTGTTGCTGCCTCGTTCATAGCTATTACGTATAAGGGCGTGCAAGTTAGCAAAAAAAGCGCATCCGAAGAAAGGATTTCTTACCAAACCACCGCAGTATTAGGCGGTTTGATCGTCGATGGTGGCATCCGATGCGTTCCGTTTAACCGACTCGATGCCCTTGTCGCGGCCGGAGGCAGACTCGTACATTTCGCTGGTGCCGATGATCTGTCCGTTGCGGGCTTTGAGATTGAAGAAAAATTTTCCGTTCTTGGATTCTTTCCGGTCGTAGCGGTTGTCATCCGCGGCGTTCCGTTTTACGGAGTCGATGCCCTTCAGCGCAGATGTTTTTGCGGAATATCCCTCACTGGCCAGAATGATTTCGCCGTTGCCAGCCTTCAGGTTGAACTGGAATTCCCCATTCTTGCGTGTTGAAATAACAAACTTTCCCATGTTTTTTTTGATTGGTTTAACTAATTAGTAATTAATTGCGAGCAACTAATCGGTAACTTTTTACGTGGCTAATTTAATCAACTGTTTTATAAATCAAAATAAGTTTGCTGAAACCGGGTTGTCTATTTGTCTCATATTCCCCTTGATGTTGGCGCATTGAGCCGCCGCGGAGTGGCTGGTTTATCGGTATCTTTGTGGGTAGTATCTTATATAAAAATCGTTGAGATGGAAAGAATGCAATTCACTACCCGGATTGATGCGCCTGTATCCAGCGTGCATGCCCTAATGATCGGTAGAGAAACGTTTAAGCAATGGACATCCGTGTTCAACCCCAGTTCGG
>Ga0164243_10005708_pt1 | contig 18983 bp, 18 predicted proteins | sample OricompcompostOP_FD_108781 | JGI IMG/M metagenome (GOLD analysis project Ga0164243, IMG submission 108781) | Organic Plus compost microbial communities from Emeryville, California, USA - Original compost - Organic plus compost (OP) | ecosystem: Engineered > Solid waste > Mixed feedstock >... | reverse complement strand
GCTGCAGATCCGCTGGATCGGCGCGCCAAAGTTCTCGCGCCGATGCGAGGTGACGAGGATGAGGCGTCGATCGCTAGGTAGGTCGAGACCGGGATCGACGTCGCGTTCGGCCGTGGCGAGAAGCGCGTCAATCACGGTGTTACCGGTTACCGTGATGGATTCATCTGCAATGTTCTCGCGCAAGAGGTTCTGGCGCGAGCTTTGCGTCGGGGCGAAATGCCAGCGAGCCAAGCGCGCTGCAATGGCGCGGTTGGCCTCTTCGGGAAAGGGGTTGGAAAGGTCGTGTGTGCGCAACCCAGCCTCCACATGGCCGACGTCAATGCGTCTGTAGAAAGCGGCAAGGGCAACGGTCATCACGGTCGTCGTGTCGCCTTGGACTAACACGACGTGGGGCCGAACACGCTGCAATACCTCGTCGGCGCCCGTTAGCAGGCGTGCAGTCAGTTCAGGCAGCGTTTGGTTCGCGCGCATGACGTCGAGGTCGCTGTCAGCGGCAATGCCAAAGAAATTGAGTACCTGATCCAGCATTTGTCGATGCTGCGCCGTCGCCAAAACATGAACCTCCGCCCACGGCTCCCGCTGAAGCGCAAGAATAACCGGCGCCATCTTGATAGCCTCTGGGCGCGTGCCCACGACGCACATAATTGTTCTTTTCATTTAAGTCTCTGCGTATCTTCTAGGCGGGTGAAGAATTCCGGTCTGTTTTTCCACTTGGATCTGAAGTAGGCCGCATTCCGTTCAAATAACTGCATGTAAGACTTGTTACTGATTGACGCTCCGGTGGTCTGATGTGGCTGGTGACGCACTCCGGAGAGATCCCGATAAGCAATTCTTAGGCCAAGGTCTTTTACTTGAAACGCCATATCAGTATCCTCGAAACAAGTAGGATCATAATATGTGTCGAACCCGCCAGTCTTTGAGAACACCATCTTGGGGATGAACATCCCAGAGGTTGCCAGATAGGCAATGTCCGTACGATAGCTTATGTAAGAACCCGAACCATCAGTCATCGCTCGATCAGGTATATAATCTACTATGGGGCCGCCCAAACTAGTTTCTGGATCCTCAAACCATCCGGCTCCCCAACTCACAGCACCGACCGAGGCATCTTTCTCCAGAATTGAAATAGCTTCAGCAAACGGCGCGCTGCTTGTCAGCCATTGATCCGAGTCGAAAAAAGCTAAAATATCGCCGGAAGCAGCTGATGCACCAAGATTGCGGCCCGACGAACAGCCGTTCTGTGGATTGGAAAGCAGTTTGACCGAAGGGAACTTTGTGCGGACTATCTCCGGACCACCATCCGAGCTGGCATTATCAACGACGATGATTTCCGTGATGAAGTCCGCAGCGTGGAGCACAAACGATTCGAGACATCTCTCTATGATGCTCTCGTTGTTGTGGATCAGGATGATCACGCTAACCTTTTTCGCTGAAGGGCGGTTCCCGCAAATCGTGTCTAGGCGCGTCAACCATGAATTTCTCATGATGAAGCGGTCGTTTTCCAGAGTGGTAATCGTGTTTTCACCAGCTTGGCCGCAAAGAGCCGCAAACTCATCACGACTTGATGCGATAAATACGTTTGGATAATCCGCGATTTCCGGAAGTTGCGTGGCAACCACCGGTTTGTTGAGGAAAAGATACTCGAAAACCTTGATAGGCGAGACGGCATCAGAGATTTTCCCCGGCACGAAGGGAAGGAGCGCGATGTCGCAGAAGTTGAGATAGGCGGGAAGTTCATCGATCTCCTTTGCGCCAAGAAAATGAACATTGTCCGGCAGGATGGGTTTTTTGGCCAAATCGCCAATTAGCACGAAGTCCGTATCAGGGTTACGGCGGGCGGCAGCTTCTATGTGGTCCCAGGCAAACCACTCTCCATAAAGCGAACCGAAATAAAGGGCGCAGCGTCTGTTCTTCGGCAAGTCATGTGGCCGGTTGTAATTTTTATACTTGTCGAAAATGTATTCATTGGCCGCATTGGGTGCATATACCGCGTCGGTGCGCCCCATTTCCCTAAGCTTATCGACCAGCACATGGGCGGAGCCGACTGGTATGTCTCACTCCTCCACGAACCTTTCAAAGACATCCCGCTTGAACCAGTCGCCGCCAAGGCTGGTCTCCCAATCGTCGATGAGGTCGAAGACGACGCGCAGGCCTCTCGCCTTCGCTAGTTTCATGAAAGGCAACGCTTTCGGATGCGGATGTTCAATTAGGATCGTTGCGTCGGCAGATACCCCAGCAAGTACGTCGGCTGGCGTGACGTCATCTATGAACTCGTGCCGCAGCCTATCGCGCTTAACCTGCGACCGGACAGGGACTCCTCGTTCGAAATCGAACTTCTGATAAACGTGGACGTACGTGACCTTGCGGCCCGTCTGAAGTGCGACACGGGCAAGCTGTGCGCCCCTCTGACCGCCGCCGATATCATCGAACGGCACACCAGCGATCACGACGAGGTCGTCATGGAGAAGCGGCATGACCGTTGAGCGAGTTTCCTCAACCGCTGAAGTTATTGCCCCAATAGCGGCTGTCTCGCTACCGTTGGCAGCTGCACGTCGTCCGGTGAGCAACGTATAATCAATTCGTCCATGCCGCAGTTTGGAGTGGACGGCCCACATTACGCCGCCAAGTCCATAATGTCGTGCAATGCTAACCGCCCGGCGAGCGTACAAATTAAACCGATTGATCACTTTTGCGGCCCGTCTCTAATCCTACCCCAAGTCCAATGCAGAAAATGATGCTCGCAAAATCTGGAAACATGGATGGCTACTCCAGAAATCCTGCGGCTCATCGCCCGCGTAATTCAATATCTCAAGAAAAATTTCGATCCGCTCATCGCAGAAAGGGGCGAGGTTCGTGAGCATTCGAGTGTAATCGAGCCAGATGTGGCGAGCATTACGGTCACGATGGACCCAATCGTAAATCAAATATTTGTCTTGATTGGCTCGAACCGCTTCCACCTCGCCTGCAAGCTCACTAATTCCGATGTTTCGCAGACCCCGTCCTGACAAGTTCCAGAAGCTTGCACGCCTTGCACTTTCTTCGGTCAAGAAGCCCTTGACCCCATCATAGCCAACGAGAAGACAGGCGCGGTTGGCGAGAGCACCTTCAAGCATCACTCGGCCCATGCCGGCAACAACGCCATATTCGAGCATGAGCGACGGCAGATCGTCTTGCCACTCTTTGAGCGCGATCATTTGCTGCGAAGCGCCCAGCTCGGCGATATGTTGCTCGACCGTGGACCGAGCCGGCCCGGTCCCGAAGATGTCAAGCCGAATTCGGCCGTTCGATGCCACGAATTCGATCAAATGCCTCAGTCCGTTAACCTTGTCGTTATCCATCCGCCCCGCCCACATCCAAGGCAAGTTCAAACACGCTGGCGGCGCCTTTTCCGGCCCGCAAGTGACCGAATTCGGCAACACGAGGACGTCGCGAGCGGTTACCGTGCGGCACAGTAGCCTCGTCTCTTCCGAAACGGCAATAACCGCACTTGCATTCGGCAGGATGCTGCTGGACATCATCAGGCTGGCGATCGTGTCTGGCTGGAAATAGGCGACCGAGGCGGGCCCGTGCAGTGTAAGAACGAGCGGAAGACGCTCCACTTTCGCCACGCAGCCGGCGATGATCATTGACAGGAAGGGATGCGCGTGTACGACATCAATACGCTCGGCATTGACGATGGCACGAAGCTGCTCGACCGCCGAAAAGATCTCGCGCGCGCTGCGATTGCGGCCCATCGGAACGTCGAATGTGCAGCTGGCAAATGCGCCTTGTGCGACAGTACTTGCCGAGGACGACGTAGCCAGGTGAAGCCTGAAGCCCATTTCGCTAAGCACTTCGACCTGCCCGAGCAGGGATGTTTCAAGTCCGCCTTTCGCGAAGAACTCGGACACGACCAAGATGTTTTTCATGAATGCCGCTTCTCAAAAATCCTAGGCACCATGTAAGCGATACCCGACGCCGTAACGCGCGGCTCCGTGACTTTGATCAGCAGCGCGTCGGTTCGCTTGTCGACATAGCGCATCCCTGAAGCGATCAACGGCTCGGCCAGCGCGAACGATACAAAATAGACCCCCGGTGAAAGGTTGAGGTTGAAGCTGAAGTCGATGCTCACGCTGGATCCGGCCGCAATGTCGCGAAGGTTCTTGTTGAAATAAAGCGTGCTGGTTCCAAAGGCGTGCACACCCTCAACGGTGCGGATGCTGATGCCGACCTGCAGTTCCTCAATCGCGGTGTGGGCCGCGAACGTCACGCGGAAGGTTGCATGCTGCGAGGGCGTGAAGATCTCGCTCGGTTCGCCGTCCTGGTCGTGTGCCTCCATATGCGTAATCAGCGCCCGCGTCGCGCCGTTGTTCTCTTGCTGCCCATTCTTGATTGGGGCTGCGACAGCTTGCGTCTCGCTTTCGGTCGCGCGGACGACCGGCTGCTGCTCCTTCTCCCTGCCGAAGGAGTGAAGATATTTCAGGTAAGCCATATCGTCCGCGTAGAGAAGAGCGTGGTACTGGTCCACGATGGTGTTACTAGCGCCAATGCCATGAACGATGCCCTTGTGCAGCAGGATGGCGCGTTGGCAGAATCGCTCGATTGCCGTCGTCGAATGCGTCACGAGCAGGATCGACGTTCCATTTTCCCGCAAGCGCTCCAGTCGATCATAGCACTTGCGCTGGAACTTCTCGTCACCGACTGCCAGCGCCTCGTCCACCACGAGGATGTCGGGCTCGACGCAAGCCTGCACTGCAAACGCCACGCGCACATACATGCCGCTCGAGTAGGTCTTAACGGGCTGGTCGAAGAAGGTGCCGATTTCGGCGAACTCCTCGACTTCTCCCAGAATCTCGTCAATCTCCTTCGGCAAAAGGCCAAGGATCTGCGCGTTAAGGATAGCGTTCTCGCGGCCGGTGAATTCAGGATTGAAGCCGGCGCCAAGTTCAAGGAGCGCAGCGACGCGTCCGCGCGTCTCGACCGTGCCGCTCGTGGGCCGCAGAGTGCCGCAGATCATCTGAAGCAATGTGGATTTGCCCGAACCGTTGCGCCCGATGATCCCAACCGTTTCCCCTCGGTTGACGGTGAAGGAGACGTCGCGCAGCGCCCAAAAGTCGCGGTAATATTGGCGCCTCCCCCGTGCCAGCATCTGCAGCAGGCGATCACGCGGGTTCTGGTAGATCTGATAGCACTTGCTCAGACCCTCCACCTTGATGGCGGGCTCAAATGACATCGGCAAAGCCTCCCCGAGTCTTTTGGAACCAGGCGAAGCCAAGGGATGCAACGACCATCGCCACACCCGTAACGAAGGCAAGCGTGCCCCAGTGGGGCATCTGTCCCCACATCAGGATGCCTCGCGACTGCTCAATGATGAAGGTGAGCGGATTGAGATGAAGCGCGGTCTGGAAGCCAGGCGGCAGGATCGAGATCGGGTAGAAGATCGGCGACAGGAAAAGCAGCACCGTGGTAAGAACGCCGATGAACTGGCTCGTATCGCGCAGATAAACGCCGAGCGAGGCCAGGAACCAGGAAAAGCCGAGCGCGAAGAGGATCAGCGGAAACAGCATCAGCGGAAACAGAAACGCAGTTAACGGGGGGATCCCGAAGAAAACGAGATAGGCCAGCAGCCACACAACGAAACTGATCGCCATGTGAAAAAGTGTTGACAGCAACGTTATGACCGGAAGGATCTCGAGGGGGAAAACAACTTTCTTGACGAAGTTCACATTGCCTAGGATCAGGGACGGCGACCGGTTCAGCACCTCGGCGAGGAGATTGTAGATTATGAGGCCGAGGAACAGAACGACTGCAAATTCCGTCTGCGAACCGATCCCCACATCCCAACGCGCCTGGAAGACGACACCGAACACGAAGGTGTAGACGGTCAGCATGAGCAGCGGAATGATGAAAGACCACAGGAGGCCAAGCACAGAACCGTTGTAGCGCCCGAGAATGTCGCGCCGCACCATTGCGGCGACAAGATTGCGGTGGCGCCATATGGACTTGGCCGCAAAGGTTGGGGAAAGCAGGGTTAACATCCTGTCGTACAATTTGTCACTGGCTGATCCTGCCGGCCGGCAGCCCACAGGCATCATTATCGCCGCGTTCCATACCTGAAATGGTTTTCAGATTAAAGACCTGATCTGAGCGATAACATCTCACCCTACATTTGCTCATTCACGGCATCGAGTTGCGGACGAATTGCTGTGGAAGAATTACAAGATTGAACAGCAGCAGCGGCTCACCGGATCCGAGATCGTCAACATATACCCGGTCGATTCCCCAGCCAGCAATCGGATCTGTTGCAAACCTTCTGGTAACTCTGTTCGGCCTACGCCTCCCGCACGTTCCGGAGGTGCTTGATGTTCAAAGGCCGTCATTTCGATCGCTCGGTGATCCTGCTGTGCGTCCGGTGGTATCTGGCTTACAATCTCAGCCTGCGGGATCTTGAGGAGATGATGAATGAGCGCGGCATCTCCGTTGATCACACGACCATTCATCGCTGGACGGTTCACTACGCTCCGCTATTGCTGGAGCAGTTCAATCGGCGTAAGCGGCCGGTCACAAGCAGGTGGCATGTGGATGAAACGTATATCAAAGTCCGCGGGCGGTGGATGTATCTTTACCGCGCCATCGACAGCAACGGCGACACCGTCGAGTTCTGGTTCAGCGAGCGCCGTAATCTGACGGCAGCAAAACACTTTCTGACCCGAGCGATAAAGCGGCATGGCCGACCCGAACGGATTGTGATCGATGGTAGCCAAACGAACAAAGAGGCCATCCTGTCCTGCGATACCGCAGACCGACTTCAAGATCGGTCGAGGCGCAAACTGAAGCCGATCCGGATCCGGCAAAGCCGCTATCTGAATAATCGCATCGAGCAGGATCATCGCGCCATCAAACGGCGGGTTCGACCCATGCTCGGCTTCAAGTCTGTAGCCTCTGCCCGCGTGATCCTCAGCGGGGTCGAGATGGTCCACATGATGCGCAAAGGGCAGGCGAAGTACGCCTGCGATCCACAGCCGTCACTCGCGGAGCAATTCGACCTGCTCGCCGCATGAACGTTTCCCAGAACTCCGGCTCGCTTCTCGCCCTGTTCAGAATTTGCAACGCAACCCGATCGCAAGAAGTGCAATGATCGCGACGCGACGAAGAGCCAGCCTCGCCTCGGCCGCCTTTCGCGAAGGTTCCTTCTGAGCCGAAAAGCTCATTCCCAGGGTCCCGGTGAAGGCTCACTATACGCCAAATATCGCCTTCGATCGAGAGCCCGCGGAAACCGTTGCGAAAAGCACACGGCGGAACCGATGGGATTTTCCGATTCCGCCGTGTGGAGGGTGCATCTACTGGTTTATGATGTGGACGATCCGCCGCGTTTCCGGTTCCACCAGCACCGTCCGTCCGTCAACCACGACGTATTGATATTCGACCTGGAGTTCCGGCGCTTCGAGGGGGCGCAGCTCAACGGTCTCGGGCAGCGTCGAACCCACTTCGATCGTGACGTCGGCGGGAGGCGTGATCGGCTGCACCTCTTGCTGCACGACATATTCACGGATGACGGTTTCCTGCTCGGGGGAGACCACCACCGTCGTCTGTGCATAGGCGGCGCCGCCGAACAGCAGGAAAGCAGCGAAGGCAGTTGTAAGTCGGGTTTTCATATTATCCTCCAAAGGACGTTGCACCGCAGCACAACCCGCAGGCGCGAAAGTCGTTCCCAGCCTCTTCGCTCCCGGCGTTGAGGTGGTGGACGGCAATGGTCGCGTGCTTGTGGGAGGGGTGAGGGCAGGATACATGCATTGATGCACACGAGTCTTGGGGAGTGCTGACATATGGCGAGCGACCGGCGATCCCGTGACCCTTTGCAAGCGGAGATGGCACGCATCGGTGCTCGGCCGGAGTGCAGCTTCATCCACCTGCGTGTACATTCGGCCTACTCACTGCTGGAAGGCGCGCTGCCACTCGGAAAGATCATCGGACACGCGGTAAAGGACGGGGCGCCGGCGATCGCGGTTGCCGACACGAACAATCTGTTCGGAGCATTGGAGTTCGCGCAAAAGGCCGTAAAGGATGGCGTGCAGCCCATCATCGGCTGCCAGCTCGCCGTCGCCTTCGACGATGCCTTTGCCGAGGCGCGGCGGGCAAACAGCCGCAAGGTGGTTCAGGACCACGATTCCCTGGTGCTGATCGCCGCTACCGAAGCGGGCTATGCCAATCTTGTGCGGCTTGTGAGCCGCGCTTATCTCGACAACGAAGCGGGTTCCGCGCCCCATATCACGACCCAGTGGCTGCAGGAGCATGCCGAAGGCATCATCTGCCTTACCGGCGGGCCCCGAGGCCCGATCGGGGCGGCGCTCAAGGCAGACCGAGCCGAGATTGCCGAGATGCGGCTTCTGTTCCTGAAAGAGGCTTTCGGCGACAGGCTGTATGTGGAGCTGGAGCGGCTGCAAGGTTATGACCGGGCATTGGAGGCGGCAGCAGTCAACCTCGCCTATGCGCACGATCTTCCCCTGGTGGCCACCAATGAGGCGTTTTTCCTCACGCGCGATGATTTTGAAGCCCATGATGCGCTGATCGCCATTGCGGAGGGCGCGGTCATCGCCATGGATGACCGCCGACGCCTCACGCCCGACAACTACCTGAAGACACAGGCGGAAATGGCGGCCCTCTTTGCCGATCTGCCGGAGGCGATCGACAACACGGTCGAGATTGCCCTGCGCTGCTCTTACTACCCCAAGAGCCGCAAGCCGATCCTGCCGCGCTTTGCCGGGGTGGGCGCCGATCCTGAAGTTGCGGAGAAGGCCGAGGCCGAAGAACTGCGCCGTCAGGCTCGCGAGGGGCTCGAAAGACGGCTGGGCGAGCACGGTCCGAGCGCCGGCTTCACGCCCGAGCAGTATCGCGAGCGGCTGGAATATGAGCTCGGCATCATCGAGCGGATGAAGTTTCCCGGCTACTTCCTCATCGTGTCGGACTTCATCAAGTGGGCCAAGGCGCACGACATCCCTGTCGGCCCGGGGCGCGGCTCGGGCGCGGGCTCGCTGGTGGCCTACGCGCTCACCATCACCGACGTCGATCCGCTGCGCTTCTCCCTTCTTTTCGAGCGGTTCCTCAATCCCGACCGCGTGTCGATGCCGGACTTCGACATCGATTTTTGCCAGGACCGGCGCGAGGAGGTGATCCGCTACGTGCAGGGTAAGTACGGCCGCGACCAGGTAGGCCAGATCATCACCTTCGGTACGCTCCAGGCCCGCGCCGTGCTGCGCGATGTGGGCCGTGTGCTCCAGATGCCCTATGGCCAGGTGGACCGGCTGACCAAGATGGTGCCGTCCAACCCGGCGAACCCGACGCCGCTCAAGAAAGCGATCGAGGATGAGCCGCGCTTCGCCGAGGAGGTCGAAAAGGAACCCATCGTCGGCACGCTGCTCGAGATCGCCCAGAAGCTGGAAGGCCTCTATCGCCACGCCTCGACCCACGCCGCAGGCATCGTTATCGGCGACCGGCCGCTTTCGGAACTGGTGCCGATGTATCGCGATCCGCGCTCGGATATGCCGGTGACCCAGTTCAACATGAAATGGGTGGAACAGGCCGGGCTTGTGAAGTTCGACTTCCTGGGCCTGAAGACCCTTACGGTCCTGGAGAAGGCGGTCAAACTTATCCGCCGCCGCGGAATCGAGATCGACCTGTCGAAGATCCCGCTGGACGACAAGAAAACTTACGAGATGCTGTCGCGCGGCGAGACGGTCGGCATCTTCCAGGTGGAAAGTGCGGGCATGCGCAAGGCGCTGATCGGCATGAAGCCGGACCGCATCGAGGACATCATCGCGCTGGTGGCGCTCTATCGTCCCGGCCCGATGGAGAACATCCCCACCTACAATGCGCGTAAGCATGGCGAGGAAGAAATCGCCTCGATCCATCCCAAGATCGACCACCTGGTGAAGGAGACTCAAGGAGTCATCGTCTACCAGGAGCAGGTGATGCAGATCGCGCAGGAGCTTGCCGGCTACTCGCTGGGCGAAGCAGACCTGCTCCGCCGTGCCATGGGCAAGAAGATCCGCGCCGAGATGGACAAGCAGCGCGAGCGCTTCGTCTCCGGCGCGGTGGAGCGCGGCGTCACCAAGCAGCAGGCCGATTTCATCTTCGACCTGCTCGCCAAATTCGCCGATTATGGCTTCAACAAGTCGCACGCGGCGGCCTATGCCATCGTCTCTTATCAGACCGCCTATCTGAAGGCTCATTATCCGGTGGAGTTCCTGGCCGCGTCCATGACCTACGACATGGCCAACACCGACAAGCTGAACGATTTTCGCCGCGACGCCATCCGCCTCGGCATCGAGGTCGTTTCGCCCTCGGTCCGGACAAGCTTCCGCGATTTCGAGGTGGGCGAGAACCGCATCTACTATTCCCTTGCTGCCATAAAAGGCGTCGGCGATGCCGCCGTCGAGCACATCGTTGAGAAGCGGAAGGAAAAACAGTTCGAGAGCCTGGAGGATTTCTGCGCGCGGGTTGATCCCAAGATCGTCGGCAAGCGCGTGCTGGAGAGCCTTATCTGCGCCGGCGCGCTCGATTGCTTCGGGCACGATCGTGCAGTTCTTTTTGCCGGCGTGGACCGCCTGATGGGTATGGCAGCGCGAGCAGCGGAGGATGCGGCCATGGGACAGGCCGACATCTTCGGTTCAGCGGCGATCGAGCCTCAGAAATTGCACCTGCCTGCGGTCGATCCCTGGCTGCCCGCCGAAAAGCTGCATCGCGAGTTCCAGGTGGTCGGCTGCTATCTGTCCGCCCATCCGCTGGACGACTACAAGTCGACGCTCGAAAAGATGCGGGTACAGAGCTGGGCGGAATTCCAGGCCGCGGTCAAGCGCGGCGCCACTGCGGGGCGGCTTGCCGGTACGGTGACGGCCAAGCAGGAACGCAAGACGCGCACCGGCAACAAGATGGGCATCGTGCAGTTTTCCGATGCGAGCGGTCAGTATGAAGCCGTTCTCTTCTCGGAGACGCTGCACCAGTTTCGCGATCTTCTCGAACCCGGCAAATCAGTGGTCATTATGGTCTCGGCCGAGGATCGTCCGGAAGGCATCAACCTGCGCATCCAGACGGTGCAGTCGCTGGAGGAGGAGGCCAGCCGCATGCAGAAGGCGCTGCGCGTCTATCTGCGCGACTCCAAGCCTCTCCCGGCGATCTCCGCGCAACTCACCACACGCGGTGAAGGGCAGGTGAGCTTCATTGTCATCAAGGAAGGCGGCCTTGGTGAGATAGAGGTTGGCCTTCCCGAGCGCTACCGTCTGTCACCGCAGGTTGCGGCTGCCATGCGCGCCGTGCCGGGTGTCGTGGACGTGGAACTGGTGTAATCCGCGGACGAGGCCGCGGGCGGCTACTGCTCGCCTTGCGCCGGATCGGCTTCAATTCCGATGATCAGCCTCCTCAGCAGTCCCGCAAGCGTCTTGCGTTCCTCGGCATTCAACACCTGCAGAAAGGCCGATTCATTTTCCATATCTTTGCGGAACGCGCCTTCCGCAAGGCTTACACCGGCTTCGGTGAGCTCCACAAGAACGCTACGTCCGTCAGCGGCGGACTTCTCGCGGCGGATCAATCCTCTCCGCTCGAGCCGATCCAGTCTGTGGGTGAGGCCGCCGGAGGAAATCATCAGCGACGTATAAAGTTCTGTCGGCGTCAGCCGGAAAGGAGGGCCGGAACGGCGCAGGGTTGCAAGCACGTCGAATTCGCCGCGGTCGAGGCCGAATTCCGCGAAGGTTGCCTCGATGCTGGGACGCACGAGGTTGGAAAGCCGGTACGCTCGGCCCAGGATCGCCATTGGCTCAGTATCCAGATCGGGCATTTCCCGCGCCCATTGCCGGCGCAGCCGGTCGACGTGGTCACAAAAATCGTGATCGTCCGTGCTTCCAGTTCCGCTCGCCATCCGCCGCCTCGTGTATCTGTCCGGGCGACTTATACACTTCCGCGCTTCGGCGGGAAAGTTGTCTCGATAGGAAGATAAATATCTTGACGAGAAGATAATAGTAAACTATCTTCCCATTAAGATAATTGTCGATGTCGAGGAGGAGATCGCATGTTCAAGATCCGCCGTCACGAGGAACCCCAGCCCGGCCAGAGCCGTACGGTCCGCTTCGAAGGCCGCGACTTCGGAAGTCCGGTTTCCCTCTTCCTTGTTGATGCCGATCCGGGCCGGGGATCGGCCCTGCACGTACATCCGTATTCGGAGACGTGGGTTGTCAGGAAGGGCGAAGCCGAGTTCACTGTGGGTAGCGACACCACCCGAGCCTATCCTGGGGATATCGTTGTCGCAGCCGCCAACGTTCCCCATCGGTTCCAAAACGTGGGTGTTGGCCGCCTGGAACTGGTCTGCATCCACCCCGCAGACACCATCATGCAGGAACTGGTGTGAGGAACATTTTTGTTAGGACCATAAGGGAGAACGGAAATGCCCAGGATGATCTTCGTGAACCTCCCAGTGAAGGATCTCGCCGCTTCGGTACGCTTCTATGAAGAGATCGGGTGCGTGAAGAACGAAGAGTTCAGCGACGAAAATGCGGCCTCCATGGTCTGGTCCGACACGATCGTTTTCCAGTTGTTGACGCACAGCTACTTTGCGACCTTTGCACCGCGGCCGATCGCCAACCCTCGGGAGAGCATCGGCATGCTGATCGCCCTCTCGCGCGATAGCCGTGAGGAGGTGGATGCCATTGTGGAGGCTGCGGCTGCCGCCGGCGGGAAAGCGGATATCCGCGAGCCGCAGGATATGGGCTTTATGTACGTCCGAACCTTCGAGGATCCTGACGGCCATGTCTTCGAGCCCGCATGGATGGACATGGCGGCGCCCTCCGCTCCGGCCGAAGGTGGGGCAGGGGCGGCCTGAGATTTGAGATCAACGCGCGTCGCAGGCCGACGAGCCCACCGCCATGGTGGATCGGACGCTACGCGCCGCTTCTTCTCGCGGTGCAGGAAACAACTCGGTTCCCTTCGCAAGGTGATATGCGAGCAGCCCCAGCCATTCGTGGGCCGCGATATCCGTCAGGTATAAACCCGCGGCGATTGTCGGGGTGGGGCCGCGTAGAGCTGAAGGCCGCGCCAGATAGTCGACAGGATAGGGAACAACTGGAAAGCCGGCGGCGCGGAAGCAGGCGACTGCCCGCGGCATATGGAAAGCGGAAGTGACGAGCAGCCATGTTTCTCCCGGTTGTGGATTTGCAATCGCCTTGCTTTCAACCGCGTTCTCGCATGTGTTTCGCGAGCGCTCTTCAAGCTCGATCCGCGCTTCCGAAACGTCGATTCGGACAAGAAGATCGCGTGCGAGAGAGGCTTCCGTCTTTTCATGTGCGGCCAGCAGGTCGTTGATACCGCCTGACAGCAGAATTCTCGCTTCGGGAAAAAGCCGGCTGAGCTCGGCCGTTTTGGTGAGCCGTTCGGCCGCGTCCGTGAGGGCGACTGTTTCTCGTTCGTTGGAGACATCCGTGTCGATCTCGCCACCCAGAACGACGATGCCCGTCACGCCTGCTTGGAGCTCCGGCTGCGGGAAACGGTTTTCCAGTGCGAGCAAGGCCGCGCTGCCAAGAGGCGACCAGCCGACGATGATCAGCAGTCCTGCAGCAACCATGAGCAGGGCTCCTCCGGCTTTTTTCCGCCGGAACGCAAGAAGGACGAGCGCAAAAAGCGACAGAATCCCTATCAGGTTCGAAGGGACTGTGAAGAGCGCGAAGAGCTTCGAAAGTACGAAGAACACCAGCCGGTCCCGGTAGCCTGCACAGGCCGATCATAACGGCTTTTCCCGCCCGGCGTATGCTCCGCTTAAAGTGGCAGGCCGGTACAGCTAACGCTTGAGCGCCGCCGGAATCCGGCGGAGGGCGATCTGACTCGTGGGGGAAATCGACCGGCAGCAGACCGGTGGCATAGAGCTAAGGGGAAGGCGAACCGTCTGGAACGGAGTGCCTTCGCATCAATTGACTTTTACGTAAATCCGGTAACATTGGCGTTTCATAACAAGCAGGCGGATCATGGATGCGGGAGTATTACACGATAACGGAGCTGACGCGTGAGTTCGGCATTTCCACCCGCACGCTTCGTTTTTACGAGGATGAAGGCCTCATCAATCCGGTTCGCCGCGGCCGAACCCGCCTCTATCGTCCGTCGGATCGGCACCTTGTACGCCAGATCTTGCGCGGCCGGCGGCTTGGCTTTTCTATCAACGAGATCCGCGAGATCATACAGGTCTACAAGGAACCGCCCGGAGAAATCGGCCAGCTGCGCCTTCTCCTCGGCAAGATCGAGGAGAAGCGGCAGGCGCTTCGCCAGAAGCGCCGCGATTTGGAGGATACTCTCCAGGAGCTGGATCAGGCTGAGGAGGCCTGCGTGGAGCGCCTCGCCGAACTCGGCGTCAAGACCTGACCTGATCCGGCGACCGGTTCAGAACCAGCGCCGCACCTTCTTCTGGTAATCGCGGTATCGCTTGCCGAAATGCCGGGCGAGATGCCTTTCCTCAGGCTCGATCGCCAGCTTCTGGGTCGCGAAAGCTGCCAGCAGCGCAAACAGCAGAAACCAGGCATTGCCCGCAATCAGGCCGATCCCGATCACGATCATCGTGTTGCCGAGATAGATTGGGTTGCGGGAAAATGCATAGGGACCCTGCGTGACCAGATGCGCTGACACCCTCGTCGGTAGGATGGTGGTCTGGGCAAGGCGCAATGCCCGCAGCGCTGCAATGTCGAGGAAAAGGCCAGCCAACCCCAACAGCCAGCCGACGGCAAAAAGGATATCTGTAAGGGGCGAGCCGAACCAGGGAGAGGGCAGGGTTTGCCCGAGGATAATGCCTGCTGCTATCGCCCCCAGATAAAGGATTGGCGGCCAGGGAACGCGGCTTGACGCATCGTTAAGGGATTGGCTCACGAATGTTCTTCCCCTGCGAAAAATGAGTGGGCCTACTCATTGTTCTCCGTCACGCACTGCCTGACAAGACTTTCGAGCCAGGCGCGCGTCTCCTCGTCGGGCTCGACGATGAAAATGTCGTCCCGCCTGCCCTGTGCGGTTGCATCGTCCAGCACGCAGCCACAATAGGCTCGGCAGAAAGCCTCGCCGCGTTGAGGAATGCATTGGGCTGTGCAGGCCTGCAGGAAGGCCGGGCCCCGGTCGGGTGGCATCACCTGCGCAAAAAGCCAGACGCAGGAAATCAGCACCGGCTGGTGCAGGAGATAGAACATCAGGCTATGGCGGCCGGTGGCGCCGAGGAGGGGCACCCTGTTGCCCGGCCTGATCTCGGCAAGTCGGGCGAGGAGGCCGGAACTGTCAGCCGCCTTGGCGGCTGCAATCCCCAGAAGTACGGCCCCGAACCAGGGGAAGATGGGGATATAGTCGTTGCTCGCCGGCACATTGGTCGACAATCCCGTCCACCAGAAGAGCGGGTGGTCGAGGAAGGAAGCGTGGACGTAGTGCGGTGCTGCAACGATCGCCACCGCCAGGACGAGAAGGATGGGGATTGGCAGCCTTAGCGCCAGAACACCAAGCAGGCTTGCGAGCGTGATGTTGTGCAGAATGCCGAAGAAGATGAACGAATCCGGAAACAGGAAATAGGTGACCAGCGTGATTGCTGCCGCCGAGCCAGCGATTTGCGCCAGCCGCCGGAAAAAAGGCCGCGCACGAAACGCTTTCGCGTGCGCAAGGAAAAGGCTTACCCCGACGAGAAAGAGGAAGGAGCTTGCGATCGAGCGGGCGAAGATCTTCCAGCCCCCGGTCACAGAAGTCCCCGGATCGAGGTAGCCGAAGAAATCGAGATCCCAGGTGAAATGGTAGATCGCCATTGCCACCAGGGCGATCCCGCGGGCGATGTCGACGATCTCTATTCGGGATTTGCCCGGTCGCACTTCTTCGTCCTCAAAAGGCAGGGGCCATCGTGCAGCAGCCGGCCTGCGGTGTGAAGAGGACGAAGCGCACATAATTCGTTTCAGATCAATGGGCGCCCCTGTGGGAAAGCTCTCTACATTGACCTTCGCTGTCGGCTGGAATTGCGGGATAGCGCGCGACTTTCTGTTTATCGAAACCGGATTATGGGCGAAAAGGGGGACTGTTGCCGGATTTTGCCCCATTTGTGGTAGAACCCCGGCGGGGGACGATGATTGATTCTCCGGCGACGCGCTGACGCGGCTCCGGTTTAGGCTGAATAGGAGAGGATGCCTTAATGCTGAAGAGAGTGATTGCCGCTGCGGTTCTTGGGGGATTTCTGGCGGGATGCACGACCGATCCGTATACGGGACAACAGAAGGTCTCGAACACGGCGGGCGGTGCTGCCCTCGGTGCGCTTGCCGGTGCTGGCCTTGGGCTGCTTGCCGGCGGTGATGATCGGCGCAACGCGCTGCTCGGTGCGGGTATCGGAGCGCTGGCAGGCGGCGGTATCGGTCTTTACATGGATCGGCAGGAGGCGCAGCTTCGCGCCCAACTCCAGGGCACGGGCGTCAGCGTGACGCGCCAAGGCGATTACATCATCCTCAACATGCCTTCCAACATCACCTTCGCCACGGACTCCGCTTCGATCCAACCCAGCTTCTACCCGACATTGAACTCGGTCGCGCTGGTGCTGAAGAAGTACAATCAGACGCTGGTCGATGTTTACGGTCACACAGATTCAACCGGAAGCTTCGAGCACAACATGCAGCTTTCGCAGCGCCGCGCCTCGGCTGTTGCCGATTATCTGATCGCGCAGGGAACGGATTCTCGTCGCTTCGCAATCATAGGCCAGGGCCCGTCGCAGCCGATCGCCTCGAACGATACCGAAGAGGGCAGGGCGCAGAACCGTCGCGTGGAGATTCGCCTGGCGCCGCTGACGGCTGGCTGATTGGCCAGGGCCTCTTCAAGCAGCGAGGGCTATCGCGATGCGCGCCGCAAGGCGCGCATTGTTTTTCACAAGCGCAATATTCGTCTGAAGGCTTCTGCCTTCCGTGATTTCGAGAATACGACCAAGGAGATAGGGCGTAACGGCCTTGCCTGAGATGCCTGCGAGCTCAGCGTCCGTCTGGGCCCGAGCGATATGGCCTTCCATCTCGGATGCCGGGATTTCCGCCTCTTGCGGTACCGGGTTGGCGACGAGCATGCCGCCGGTGATGCCGATCGCTTCACGCATTTTCTGGAAGCGCGCAATATCGTCCGCAGTGTCGAAGCGAAGCGGGGTCGGGCACGAGGAGGTCCGCGACCAGAAAGCCGGCACGACGTCGGTTTGAAAACCTATGACGGGGACACCGCGCGTCTCGAGAACCTCAAGCGTCTTGGGAATATCCAGGATGGCCTTCGGCCCGGCGGATACGACGATGACCGGTGTTCGCGCCAGCTCGTCCAGATCCGAGGAGATGTCGAAGCTGCTTTCCGCCCCCTTGTGCACGCCGCCGATCCCGCCGGTGGCAAAGACGGAAATCCCGGCAAGGTGCGCGCCGATCATCGTCGCTGCCACGGTGGTGCCGCCGGTGCGCCCTTGGACGAGCGCAAAGGCCAGATCTGCGCGCGAGAGCTTCATTGCGTCCTTTCGCTGTGCAAGCTCTGCGCGATCCTCTTCCGAAAGGCCGATCTTCAAACGCCCGTTCACGACGGCGATCGTGGCAGGGACGGCGCCCTCCCTGGCAATCATGGCCTCCACTTCGCCTGCCATCTCGTTGTTCTGCGGCCAAGGCATGCCGTGAGTGATGATGGTGCTTTCAAGCGCCACGACCGGTCGCCCGCTCGCCAGCGCCTCGGCTACGGAAGGAAGGATGTCGATCGGCTGGGGAAGGGCCATGATGTCTCCTGTTCAGGCAAGTTCGCGCGGTTGCGGCACGAGAGCCACGGCTGCCCGAAACGCATCGGCGTTCATTTTCGGTGCAGCCGTCTCGCTTTCCAAGGCAAGTTTTGCCGCAGCCATGCCTTCCCGTACAGCCTCCGCGAACGGCCGCCCGAGCATGAGTGCCGCAATGCAGGCGCCTGCAAGCGCGTCTCCAGCGCCCGTCACGTCGGCGACGGCACCCACGGGCGGCGGCGCGACCTCCATGGATATGCCGCCGTCGACGCAAATCGCAGGCGCGCCACCCGCCGTGATGACGCTTCTTCGAAGGCCCATGCTTGCCAACATCTCGGCCGCTTCGCGCGGCGACCTTTCCGAAGAAAGCCCGGCAAGGCTCAGGGCTTCCTGCCTGTTCATGAACAGGCAGGATAGCGAAGTCAGGACCGGTCTCAGCCTCCCGGCCTTGGCGGGAGAAATGGCGATGGCGAAGAGAGGCTTCCCGTCCGCGAGTGCGGAAAGCCTCTCCAGCGCGCTGACCGGGATATTGGCGTCGCAGAGAACTGCATCCGCCGCGGCGATGGCGTCGCGGACCTTGCGTCGCCTGATCTGCTTTGGAAACCCGATGTCGTAAAGTTCCATGTCGGCGAGGCCGGCGACGAGATCGCCATCCTGCGTGAGGATGGCCGTGTAGCTCGGCGTTGCGCGGTCGAGGAAGACTGCTGAAAAATCCTCCATCCCTGCTTCTTCGATGGCCTCCCCCACCTTCTCGCCGGACGGATCGCCTCCGCGAAGCGACATGATCTGGACCGAGATTCCGCGTTGCACCGCCGCACGAGCCGCGTTGAATGCACCGCCGCCCACGTCCTCGCGCATGGACCCGGGATTGGAGGTCTCCGCCACATAGGGACCGCGCACGCGTCCGCGGCGATCGATATGCGCGCCTCCGATGGCGAAAAGACGTGGCCTATCCATCAAGTCCTCCTGCGCCTGCGGATCCGGTTTCTCATACCTTAATTGGGAAACGAAAATCGAACAAAATCCGATTCACCTTGGAAGTCAATTATTTAAGCTCCCTTGCCAAATGAGAACAAAAGAGGTACATAAAAACATCGGGAAATCGGCAGGCGTGGCCTCCACCGGCGACCAAGGGGTGTTGTATCATGGCTCAGAATACATTGCGGCTTGTAGAGGATAACGGCGTGGATAAATCCAAGGCACTGGACGCGGCGCTTTCGCAGATCGAGCGGGCTTTCGGCAAGGG
>Ga0164243_10005707_pt1 | contig 18985 bp, 16 predicted proteins | sample OricompcompostOP_FD_108781 | JGI IMG/M metagenome (GOLD analysis project Ga0164243, IMG submission 108781) | Organic Plus compost microbial communities from Emeryville, California, USA - Original compost - Organic plus compost (OP) | ecosystem: Engineered > Solid waste > Mixed feedstock >... | reverse complement strand
GAGGAGAAGGCCCGTCCCTATCCCGAATCGCCGTCGGGCATGCCGGGGGTCCAGACGCTGCTGCCCGTCATGCTGACCCATGTGGCGCATGGGCGGCTGACGCTGGAGCGGCTGGTCGATCTGACCAGCCATGGGGCGCAGCGGGTGTTCGGCATCGCCGGCAAGGGCCGCATGGCCGAGGGCTGGGACGCCGACCTGACCCTGGTCGATTTGAAGGCGCGCCGCGTGCTGCGGCACGAGGACATGGCCAGCCGCTGCGGCTGGACCCCCTTCGACGGCATGGAGGCGGTGGGCTGGCCGATGGCCACCATCGTCCGCGGCCGGGCGGTCATGCGCGACGGCGAACTCACAGCCGAAGGGACGGGGCGGCCGGTGCGCTTCCAGGAGACGCTGGGCCAGCAGATCGCCGGAACCTCCGCCCAGGTCTCTGGCTAGAACAAAATCTCCGTCATTCTCGGGCGGAGCGGCGCAGCCGCGCAGACCCGAGAACCCAGCCGCGCGGCCCTAAACGCACGTCGAGGTTCCGCTCGCCGGGTCCTCGGTCTTCGCTGCGCTCCGCCCGAGGATGAAGGCGGGGAGATGGTCGGAGCCCGATCGGGACCGTCGACGCCGCAAAAGAAAAAGCCCGCGGAGGTCTCCCTCCGCGGGCCGTTCCGTTTCGCCCGAACCGAAGATCAGTTCTTGGCGATGTTGGTCGGCAGGCTGCAGGCCGCGCCCGAGCGAGCGGCCTGGCCGCAGGTCAGGAGCTCCTTGGTCTGGCCGGTGTTGTGGTCGATCGAGATCACGAAGCCCGGCAGTCCGTCCGAGCAGGCGGTCTCGACGAAGTCGGAGCCGGCGGTGGTGGAGGCCAGGTACTTGGCGCCCGACACCTTGCACTGGTTCTTGCCCATGGCGACCAGACGCTCGGTGTACTTGCCGTACACGGCGTTCGGCTGGCTCAGCTGGCAGGAGACGCCCAGCGACCCGCCCTGCACGCAGTCGAACACCTGGCCCTTGCCGGAAGCCGGGAACATGGCCAGGCCGCCGTCAGCGCGGTTCTTGCAGGCCAGCTCGACCAGCTCGGCCTTGTCCTTGGTGGTGCCCAGGAAGCGGTACTTGGCGACGTCGCACTCGAAGCCGGCGGTCTTGGCCAGCTGGCTGTAGGTGCCGGCCTCGGCGGTCTCGTCGATCACGGTCAGCTCGCAGCCGCCGCCGATGCCTTGGGCCTTGGCGCACTCGATCGCCTGCTGGAAGGCGCCTTGGGCGCTGGCTTGCAGCACGAAGCCCGAGCCGCCCTGGCAGGCCACTTCGTAGTAGGTCGAGCCCGAGTTCTTGTCGGCGCCGATCATGCGGGCGTTCTCGACCGTGCAGGGCATCGGCGCGCCGGAAGCCAGCTTGGTCATGTTGGCCAGGATCTGGGCCTTGGTGGTCAGCTGGCACTCGGTGGAGCCGGAGCCCAGGGTCTGGATGCAGTCCGAAGCCTCGGCCTTCTTGCCCGGGCTGGTCTGGACCACGTAGCCCTTGTCGCCCTGGCAGGCCACTTCGTAGAAGGTGTCGCCCGCGGCGGTCGCGCCCATCAGGCGGGCGCCGGTGGCGGTGCAGGGATAGCCCAGGCCGCTGACCAGGGTGCCGAAGCCGTTCACCGGGTTGGCGTTGGCCGGCAGCACGCAGGTCAGGCCGTCTTTCTGGGTCTTGGCGGTCTCGGCCTGCGCCAGGCAGTCGAAGCCTTGAGCGGTCGCGCCCTTCTGCTGGATGACGTAGCCCGGGCCTTCCTGGCAGGCGACCTCGTAGAGGGCGACGTCCTCCTTGGTCTTCGGATCCTTGCCCGACTGAATCTGGTAGGCGTCGGTCATGGTGCAGTTCAGCTTCGCCGCCTGGATGGCGGCGGGCGCGCCCGCCTTGCCCGCTTCGATCTGCTTGGAGCTGGGGGCCTTGCTGGCGGCGGCGGCGGGCGAGACGCCCATGGCCAGGGCGGCCATGGCCGCCATTACGATCCCTAGACGTTTCATTCCGTAGTTCTCCCGGGGAGTTTTGCGGGGACATAAACGGCCCTGGGCGGGGCCGGTCAAGCTGCGCGTTAACCGCCCGCGACTTTGACCTTGCCGCCTGTTTCCCCGACAAATGCGGCGCCGGCGTGACGTCGAACGGAAGGATCCCCAATGAATCTCAAGGGAAAGACCCTGTTCGTGACCGGCGCCAGCCGCGGGATCGGGCTTTCCATCGCCCTGCGCTGCGCCCGCGACGGAGCCAACGTCGCCATCGCGGCCAAGACCGATCAGCCCCACCCCAAGCTGCCGGGAACCATCCACACCGCCGCCGCCGAGATCGAGGCCGCAGGCGGTCGCGCCCTGCCGATGGTGGTCGACGTGCGCGACGAGGCCTCCGTGGCCGCCGCCGTCGACAGGACCATGGAGACCTTCGGCGGCATAGACATCTGCGTGAACAACGCCTCCGCCATCTCGCTCACCGGCACGCTGGCGACCGAGATGAAGCGCTTCGATCTGATGCATCAGGTCAACGCCCGCGGAACCTTCCTGGTCTCGAAGGCCTGCCTTCCGCACCTGTCGAAGGCCGAGAACCCGCACGTCCTGATGCTGTCCCCGCCGCTCGACATGCAGCCCAAGTGGTTCGGCCCGAACGTCGCCTACGCCATGGCCAAGTTCGGCATGTCCATGTGCGTCCTGGGGATGGCCGAGGAGTTCCGGGGCAAGGTGGCGTTCAACGCCCTGTGGCCGCGGACGGCGATCGCGACCGCGGCGGTGGAGTTCGCCCTCGCCGACCACGAGGCGCTCGCCCGCTGCCGCAAGCCCGAGATCCTGGCCGACGCCGCCTACGCCGTGTTCGGCAAGCCCGCGGCGTCGTTCAGCGGCAATTTCCTGATCGACGACAGCTTCCTTTACCAAGAGGGCGTGCGCGACTTCGACCGCTACCGGGTCGACCCGACCAAGCCGCTGGTGCAGGACTTCTTCGTCCCCGACGATCGGCCCCCGCCGCCGGGGGTCTCGATCGGCTGACTAGAGCGCGTCAGGCGAGAGTGCAAGCGGTTCGGCTTCGCCGGCCTTCGGCTCGCCGCCCGGACTAGATCTTTGAATCTAGAGCACGATTCAGCGGCCAGATGATTCCATCTGCCCCCATCGTGCTCTAGCGCTCGCCCGGCTTGTGCGCGCCGCCGCCGGTCTGGGCCCGGTGGCGCAGGAAGGCGTCGGCCAGCACGCAGGCCATCATGGCTTCGGCCACAGGCGCCGCGCGTAGCCCCACGCAGGGGTCGTGGCGGCCCTTGGTGCGGACCTCCACCGCCTCGCCCGCCTCGTTCAGGCTGTGGCGGGTGGTCAGGATCGAGGACGTGGGCTTCAGCGCGATGCGCGCCACCACCGGCTGGCCGGTCGAGATTCCGCCCAGCACGCCGCCCGCATGGTTGGACGAGAACACCGGCCCATCCCGACCTCCATTTGGGCCCATCCGCATCTCGTCGGCGTTCTCCTCGCCGGTCAGGGCCGCAGCCTCGAAGCCGGCGCCGATCTCCACGCCCTTGACCGCGTTTATCGACATCAGCGCCATGGCAAGCTCGGAATCGAGCTTGCCATAGACCGGCGCGCCCCAGCCGGGCGGCACGCCCTCGGCCGTCACCTCGACCACGGCGCCGACGGAGGAGCCCGCCTTGCGCACCTCGTCCAGATAGGCCTCCCAGACCGGCACGATGGCCGGATCGGGCGCCCAGAAGGGGTTGGTCTCGGTGATCGACCAGTCCCAGTTGGCGCGGTCGATCCTGTGCGGCCCGATCTGCACCAGGGCGGCGCGGATCTCCACGCCCGGTCCCAGCACCTTGCGCGCGACCGCTCCGGCGGCGACGCGGGCGGCGGTTTCGCGGGCGGAGGAGCGGCCGCCGCCGCGGTAGTCCCGTACGCCGTACTTGGCGAAGTAGGTGTAGTCAGCGTGGCCGGGACGGAACTGGGTGGCGATCTCGCCATAGTCCTTCGACCGCTGGTCCACGTTCTCGATCATCAGCGAGATCGGCGTGCCGGTGGTGACCGGGCCGCCCGTGCGCTCGTCCTCGAACACGCCCGACAGGATGCGCACCTGGTCGGGCTCGCGCCGCTGGGTGACGAAGCGGCTCCCGCCCGGCTTGCGGCGGTCGAGCCAGTGCTGGATCTCCTGCTCGGTCAGGGGAAGTCCCGGCGGGCAGCCGTCCACCACGCAGCCGAGCGCCGGCCCATGGCTCTCGCCCCAGGTGGTGACGCGGAACAGGTGGCCGAAGGTGTTGTGCGACATGGCGCAGCTTTTAGCCGAGCCGCGCCCGGGCGTCGACGCGGGGCGGCCTCGATCCTCCTCCTCTGGGGAGAGAGAGACCGTGCGCTGCATGGCGGAAGGGGCTCCAGAGCGCACGACGACGAACGCTTGCGCCCTTCAGCCCCATCCACCGCCCTGCGGGCGGTCCCCCTTCCCCAGAAGGGGAAGGATCAGAAAGCGCAGCGCCTACGCCGCCCGGTGGGTCAGGCGCCGGATCAGGTCGGCCGGGCGGCGGCCGGGCTTGTCGGCGGCAAGCCGGACGTAAAGGTCGCCCTGGCTATGTCCGCGCGATGCCGGCAAGCCGAGCCCGGGCGCCCGGACCAGTCCGCGCTCGATCGCCTCGAGCGTCAGGCGGAAACTGAAGGGGCCCAGGGGCGTCTCGACCGCCACGCGGGCGCCCGGCTTGAGCTGCGAGCGCGGAACGTGGGCGGTGACCCAGATGTCGTCGCCGCAGACGGCCAGCTCCTCGCCCGGGTCGATCCGCACCTGCAGCAGCCAGCCGCAGACCCAGCAGAGGTCCCCGTCGCGCAGGCCCGGCGGCAGCTTGGTTTCGAAGGGGCGGCCGTTCGGAAGCCGGCCGACCTTGGGACCGCCGGCGATCGCTTCGGAGGGCGTCAGCTCGATGTGCGAAGGCCAGTCTTCGAACCGGCGGTCGCCGGCCCGCTGGGGGGCCTCGTCCCGAAGCACGCGATAGGCCTGCAGGATCTCGCGGTAGGCGTCCGGCCCGACATGGCCGTCCGCCCCGCGCGCAGCCTTGAGCGCGCGCTGGAAGGCGCCTTGAAGGTCGCCGAGCGGCGCGTCGGATCCCAGTCCGAGCCGCCGGCGAGCCGCCTCGATCGAGAGCCCCGCGTCGTCCGATTGCATGTCCCTTGACTGCCAAGAATAGAGTCAACGGTACGTTAAAAGCATGCCACGGCCCAGCCTCGCACGCTATATGGACACCATGACGGACGCCCCCTCCTCGCCGCGGCCGGTCGAGGCCAGCAACGCCGCCGACGAGCGCCTGTTCCAGGGGGACGACCCCTTCAGCCTGTTCGGCGCCTGGTTCGCGGAGGCTCGCCAGGCCGAGTCGAACGACCCCAACGCCATGACCCTGGCCACAGCCGATCCGGACGGCCTGCCCGACGCGCGCATGGTGCTGATGAAGGCGTTCGATCCGGCGGGGTTCGTCTTCTACACCAACACCCAAAGCGCCAAGGGTCGCCAACTCGACGCCAATCCCAAGGCCGCGCTGCTGTTCCACTGGAAGAGCCTGCGCCGGCAGGTGCGGATCAGGGGGCTGGTCCAGCGCGTGAGCGACGAGGAAGCGGACGAGTACTTCGCCACCCGCCCCCGCGACAGCCAGATCGGGGCCTGGGCGTCGGATCAGAGCCGGCCGATGGAGGGGCGCTTCGTGCTCGAGCGCCGGGCCGCCGAGCTGGCGGTGAAGTTCGGCCTGGGCAAGGTGCCGCGTCCGCCGCACTGGACGGGTTACCGGGTCGCGCCCCTGCGCATGGAGTTCTGGCGCGACCGCCCCTTCCGCCTGCACGACCGGCTGGTGTTCGAGCGCGCCGCGCCGGACGCTCCGTGGAGCCGGACGCGGCTGTTCCCGTGAACGCCCTTTTGGACTGGCTCCGCGCCGGCGCAGGGCAGGGGGGCCGCGCCGAGCGGGTGATCGAGACCTCGATCGCCTGGGTCGTGCTGTTCCCCGATCATGTGCTGAAGCTGAAGAAGCCGGTGGACTTCGGCTTCATCGACCTGACTTCGGTCGACAAGCGCCGCTGGGCCTGCGAGCGCGAGGTCGAGTTCAATCGCGAGACCGCGCCGGACCTCTACCGCGGCGTGCGGAAGGTCGTTTCCGATGGCGCGGGCGGCTTCGCGCTGGATGGGGCGGGCGAGGCTGTCGACTGGCTGGTCGAGATGCGCCGCTTCGCCGACGACGCCCTGTTGTCGCTTCGTCCGGGCGGCGTCGAGCCCGAGCTGGCGGAGCGGCTGGGCCGGGAGGTCGCGCGCTTCCACGCCCGCGCGGCGGAGCGGCCTGGTCCCGCCGGTCGGGACAGCCTGGCCTATGTGCTGGACTCGAACGCCTTCCTGCTCCGCCGCAAGGCGGACGTGCTGGGGCGGGCTGCGGTGGAAGACGTGGTCGCCGCCACTCAGGCCGCGTTCGACCGCCTGGAGCCCTTGCTGCTGCAGCGCGGCTTCGGCGGCTTCGTGCGCCGCTGCCACGGCGACTTGCACCTCAACAACATCATGGTCGAGGACGGCCGCCCGGTGCTGTTCGACTGCATCGAGTTCAACGACACCCTCAGCACCATCGACGTGCTCTACGATTTCGGCTTCCTGCTCATGGACCTGGGCTTCCGCGGCCAGGGAACGGCGGCGAACCGGGCGATGAACGCCTGGCTGGACGAGGCCGCGCGCGGCTTGCCGGCGGAAGGGTTCTGGGAGGGGCTGGCCGCCCTGCCGCTGTTCCAGTCCGTGCGCGCGGCGGTGCGCGTGCATGTGACCGCCAACCAGGACGAGCCCGACCTCGCCCGTCGCTACCTGACGGCGGCCCGGGCGCATCTCGCCCCGCCGCCCCCGCGGCTGGTGGCGGTCGGCGGCTTCTCGGGCTCGGGCAAGACCAGCCATGCGCGCAGGATCGCCCCCGAACTGGGCGCTGCGCCCGGCGCGGTGCTGCTGCGCACCGACGAGATCCGCAAGCGGTTGTGGGGCTGCGCGCCCCTCGACCGCCTGCCGCCCGAGGCCTACGCGCCGGACCAATCCCACAAGGTCTACGCCGCCATGTTCGATGCGGCGGAAAAGGCGCTGGGGGCGGGCCGGGCGGTGGTGCTCGACGCCGCCTTCCTGAAGCCCGAAGAGCGGGACGCCGCCGAGGCGCTCGGCCGCCGCGCCGGCGTGGCGTGCGAGGGGGTATGGATGGACGTTGCGCCCGAGGTCATGCGCGCCCGGATCGCCGCGCGCACCGGCGACGCTTCGGACGCCGACCTGGCGGTGCTGGAGCGGCAGCTGGCGCAAGGGGTGGGCGAGGTGCGGTGGGCGCGGGCATAGCAAGCCCGCTCAGAACGCCGTACGCTCGCGGACGCGACTGTGCTTGACTGGGGCCATGACCGCTTCGTCCCATCCGCGCCCGAGACGCTCCGTCCGCGAGATCGTCTGGCTCGTCCGGCGCATCGCCGCGTCCGTTGCGCTGCTCGCCGCCATCCTGGCCGCCCTTGCGCTGGGGTTCGCCGGTTTCGGCGTCCGCGAGGAGATGTTCGACCTGGACTATGCGGTCGGGACCCTGGCCACCGGCTGGGCGCCCGCCCTCGCGCTGCTCGGCATGGGCTTGGGGGCGGCGGCCCTCGTGGCGGGCCTGCTGGTCCCGCCGCGGGCGGATCGGGTGGTTTCGCTGCTGGCCATCGCGCTGGGGGCCTGCGCCCACGCCGGCGCGACCAAGGTGGCGGCCCTCGCCAGGTCCAATCCGCCGATCCACGACGTGGCGACCGACTGGGCCGATCCGCTGATGCTCGGGGCCGCCGCGATGGCCGCACGCGGGCCCGACGCCAATCCCGTCAGCGCCGACGCCCGGGTCCAGCCCCAGCCGCAGGACCCCGACCTGACCGGCACGCCCGTCTCGGAGGTGAACGTGCGCACCTGCCGGGGGGCCACGCCGCTGATCCTGGCGGTTCCGCCGGCCGCCGCCTTCGACCGGGTCCGCGTGGTCCTGGCCCGCGAAGGGATGAGCCTGACCACCGAGAACGCCGCTGCGGGGCGGCTGGAAGCGGTGGCGACCATGCCCTGGCTGAACCTGAAGAGCGACGTGGTGGTGCGCATCCGGCCGGAGGGCCCCGGGGCGCGGATCGACATGCGTTCGATCGGCCGCACGGGCGTGGCCGACCTGGGCTGGAACTGCCGCCTTATCACCCGCCTTCGCCGGACGATGGCGCGATAGCTCCGGGCGTCAGGGCAGGCGGTAAGCGCTTCCCAGGCCGGGCTCGCCGTCGCAGGCGACGCGGCCTTCCCGCACCAGCTTGATGAGGTGCGCCCACAGCGAATGAGCCGCGGCCGGGTGCAGGCGCGCGGGCACGTCGGCGTAAAGCGTCTGCACCATGTCGACGATCCGCGTGCGGCCGGCGGCCAGCTGGTCCAGCGCCTGGCGTTCGCGCTCCAGCCGGTGCGCCCGGTAGGCCGCCAGGAAGGGCGCGACTTCGGTCACCGGCGGGCCGTGGGTGGGCCAGAGCGTCGAAAAGCCCTGCGCCGCGACCGCGTCCAGGCTGGCGAGATAGGCCGTCATGTCCCCGTCCGGAGGGCTGACCACCGTGGTCGACCAGCCCATCACGTGGTCGCCCGAGAACAGGGCGTTCTCCTCGGCCAGGGCGAAGGCCAGGTGGTTGGACGCGTGGCCCGGCGTCGCAATCGCCTCCAGCGTCCAGCCGGGCCCGGCGACGCGCTCGCCGTGCGCCAGCCGGCGGTCGGGCCGGAACGCCGCCTCGTGCGGCTCCTCGAAGCCGGTGTCGACGCCCGGCGCCGGCAGGCCCAGCACTTCCGCCCCGGTGGCGTGCGCCAGCGGCCGGGCGAGGGGGGAATGGTCGGCGTGGGTGTGGGTGGTCAGGATGGCGGCGACCCGCTCGCCGGTCAGGGCGTGGAGCAGCGCTTCGAGGTGGGTGGGATCGTCGGGGCCGGGGTCGATCACCGCCACCTCTCCCCGCCCGACGATGTAGGTCCCGGTGCCGAGATAGGTGAACGGGCCGGGGTTCTTGGCCACCACGCGCCGGATCAGCGGCGAGACCTGGTCCGGCCGCCCGTACTCGAAGCTCATCTCGCGGACGAAGGGGATCATGGGCGGAGCAAAGCTTGGCGGGCCCGGTGCTTGCGAGGCGGCGGGCAGTCGCCGCCGGAACGTCCGATTATGGTCCTGGATACGCTGATCTTCGTCTCAAAACGGCTGCAGCCGATCGTGGCGGCGCTGGTCTGCCTGGCCTCCGTCCAGCTTGCGGCGGCGAGCTGCACGCCCGAGCCCGCGGCCATGACGTGGCGGGCGGCGATCGTGCGGTAGCTCAGCCCAGAACGGCGGACAGGTCGTAGCCGGCGTCGCGGCCCAGCCGGATCAGCTCCTCGCGCGTGCGCTCGCCTGCGATCGCCTGGCCGATGGCCCAGGTGACGATGCAGCGCGTGCCCGAGCGGCAGAAGGCGAGGACCGGACCGTCGACCGAGCCGACCGCCTGGCGGACCGCCTCCACCTGCGCCGCCTGGGGGCCGCCCACGACCGGGATGTGCAGGTAGTCGAGCCCGGCCTCGTGAGCCGCCCGCGCCATCTCGGCCGAGGCCGGCTGGTCGGGCGCCTCGCCGTCGGGGCGGTTGTTGATCACCAGCCGAAAGCCGCGCGCCGCCGCCTCGGCCATGTCGGATGGCGCGAGCTGAGGCGCTACGGCGAAGTCTTCGGTGACGGGACGGATGTCGGCCATGGCGTCCTCTCAAGTCGCGCCGCCGAGCATTAGGCGGCGGCCGCTCGCGCCGCAAGGCGCGCGACGCCTGCCGCCCGTGCAGAGGGAGCGGTCGGCCGCCGCGAGACGCGCCGCGGACGGTCAGCGCCCGCCGAGCTTGCCCGCCATGCCCAGGATGTCGTCGAGCGGATTGCCGTCGCCGTCGAGGTCGAGCATGGCCCCCAGGCCGCCGGCGCCGGAGGGCGCCTGCCGTCCGCCCATGACGCCGCCCAGGACGTTCCCGAGCATCCCGCCCAGGCCTCCGCCCATCTGCCCGCCGGCCTGGCCGCCCGAGTTGCGGGCCATGGCGCCCGCCGCCAGCATGGCCACCATCGGCAGCATCTTCTTGAGCAGCGAAGGATCGAGGCCGCTGGTCGAGGCCGCGTGCTGGGCGACCGCCACCGAGCCCTCGCGCGAGCCGAAGATGCCGCCCAGGAGCTGCTCGCCGGTTCCGATGGCGGTCTCTTGCGGCCCGACCACGTTGGTGAACAGCTCGCCGCCGCCCATCGATCCGATCATGCCCATTAGGCCGTCGAGACCGCCGGATTGCTGGGCGTTCTTCTTGAAACCGCCCATCACCGCAGGCAGCAGGGCCTGCACCCCCGCCTGGGCCTGGGCCTGGGGTACGCCGAGTTGGTTGGCGATGGCGGCCACGCCGCCGCCTTCTTCGATCACCGACCGGATGTCCATAACGCCTCCTCCTGCGCCGGCCCGGGATGGAGCCCCTGGAGCCTGCGCCGCCATCATCGCATGCCCGCGGCGATCCGCTCTCTGGAGGCATTGTAAAATTTCTGCTGGAGGACGGGACGCGCGGGATCGGACGACGTTTCGTTGACACCCGCGCTCCCGCAATGGAAGCCTCGTTTCCCGATGCTCACATTCCTGATCCGTCGCCTGCTGGTCGCCGTGCCGACCCTCTTCCTGGTGGTGACGGTGGCCTTCTTCATGATGCGCGCGGCGCCGGGCAGCCCGTTCCAGGGCGACCGTCGCCTGACGCCCGAGATCGAGGCGGCGATCAACGCCAAGTACGGCCTCGACCGGCCCTTGCCGGTCCAGTACGCCAACTATGTCGGCGACCTGCTCCAGGGCGATCTTGGGCCTTCGATGAAGTATCGGGACAAGACGGTCGCCGACATCATCGGCGAGGGCTTTCCCAAGAGCGCCACCATCGGCTTGTCGGCCATCATGGGCGCGGCCGTGATCGGGGTCGGCCTGGGCGTCGCCGCGGCCCTGCGCCAGAACCGGGCGGCCGACTACCTCGCCACCTCCATCGCCATCCTGGGCGTCTGCATACCGACCTTCGTCACCGCGCCGCTGCTGGTGCTGCTGTTCGCCTCGAAGCTGGGGTGGCTGCCGACCGCCGGCTGGGGGGGCGTGCGGAACCTGATCCTGCCGGTGGTGGTGCTGGCCCTGCCGCAGATCGCCATCATCTCGCGCCTGACCCGGGCCGGCATGATCGAGGTGCTGCGCTCCAACTTCGTCCGCACCGCCCGCGCCAAGGGACTCTCCGAGCGCCGCATCGTGCTGCACCACGCGCTGCGCGGCGCGATCCTGCCGCTGGTCAGCTATCTCGGCCCCGCCGCCGCCGGGCTGATCACCGGCTCGCTGGTGGTGGAGCAGATCTTCAACCTGCCCGGCCTCGGCAAGTACTTCGTCATCAGCGCCCTGCAGCGGGACTACACCGTGGTGATGGGGGTGGTGATCCTCTACGCGGGGCTGATCCTGCTGCTGAATCTTTTGGCGGACCTGCTCTACGCCGCGCTGGACCCGCGGGTGAAGCTGGCATGACGGCCTTCGGACCCGAGCTGGCGCCGGGGTCGCGCGCCGGAGCGGCGGCGATGACCAGCGCCGCGCGCAAGGGGCGCAGCCTGTGGGACGACGCCCTGCGGCGGCTGCTCCGCAATCGGGCCGCCGTGGGCAGCATGGCGGTGCTGGCGGTGCTGGTGCTCGCCGCCGTCGTCGGCCCGTTCCTGACGCCCTTCACTTACGACCAGCTCAACAAGCAGGACGTCTGGGTCGCGCCGCTGACGCATGGGCACCTGCTGGGCACGGATTCCCTGGGCCGGGACCTGCTCGCGCGATTGCTGATCGGCCTTCGGGTGTCGCTGGCGGTGGGCGTGGTCGCCACCTGCGTGTCCCTGGTGATCGGCGTGGCCTGGGGGGCCTCGGCCGGCTACCTGGGCGGCCGGATCGACGAGGTCATGATGCGGGTGGTCGACGTGCTCTACTCGCTGCCCTTCATCTTCTTCGTGATCCTGCTGATGGTGACCTTTGGTCGCAACTTCATCCTGATGTTCGTGGCCATCGGGGCGGTGGAGTGGCTGACCATGGCCCGTATCGTCCGCGGCCAGACGCTGTCGCTGCGTCACAAGGAATTCGTCGAGGCCGCGCGCGCCGCGGGCGTCTCGTCCGGGCGGATCGTCCTGCGCCACATCGTGCCGAACCTCTTGGGGCCGGTGGTGGTCTACGTCACCCTGACCATTCCGGGCGTGATCCTGGCGGAGAGTTTCCTGTCGTTCCTGGGGCTCGGCGTCCAGGAACCGCTGACCTCGCTCGGCACCCTGATATCGACCGGAGCCCAGGACATGGAATTGGCGCCGTGGTTGCTGATCTTCCCGTCCATTGTGATGGTCGTGACGCTCATGTGCTTCAATTTCATCGGCGACGGCTTGCGCGACGCCATCGATCCCAAGGACCGCTGACCGTGCGCCTCGCCCTTGCCGCCGCTGCGGCGGCGCTCGTCCTTGCCGGCTGCGGCCAAAGCGGGGGCGGCGCCCAGCGCAGCGTCTGCCCGCCCGGCAAGCTCTGCTTCCACGCCGCCAACCAGAACGATCCCGAGACCCTGGACCCCGCGAAGGGGAGCCTGGTGATCGAGGACAACATCATCTCGGACATGTTCGTCGGGCTGGTCACCGACGACGCGGCCGGCCAGCCGATCCCCGGCGCGGCCGAAAGCTGGACCACCTCGCCCGACGGCCTGACCTGGACGTTCAAGCTGCGCCCGCACGTCTGGTCCGACGGGGTCCCTGTCACGGCGGACGACGTGGTGTTCTCGCTGCGGCGGCTGGCGGACCCGAAGACGGCGGCGCAGTACGCCTATTTCATCTATCCGATCAAGAACGCCCAGGAGATCAACGGGGGCAAGGCGGCGCCCGAGACCTTGGGGGTGGAGGCGCTGGACGACCGCACGGTGCGCATCACCCTGCTGCATCCGGTGCCCTACCTGCCCGAGCTCCTGAAGCACCAGTCGACCTATGTGCTGCCGGCGCACGTGATCCGGAAATGGGGCGACGCCTGGGTCAACCCTGGCCACATCGTCTCGAACGGCCCCTACACGCTGGCGTCCTGGCGATTGGGCGACAAGATCCGGCTGGTGAAGAACCCGCGGTTCTACGACGCCGCGAACGTCTGCCTGGACGAGGTCTATTACTATCCGATCGCCGACATCAATTCCGCCGAACGCCAGGTGCTGCGGGGCGAGCTCGACATGTCGAATTCGCTCCGGTCGAGCCGGGTGGAGTACCTGCGCAAGGTCGCGCCGGACTATGTCCACACTCATACCTACCTGGGCGTCGGCTACCTGGCGGTGAACACCAACATCCCGGCGCTGAAGGACAAGCGCGTGCGCCTCGCGCTCGACATGGCGCTCGACCGCGAGTTCTACGCCGAGAAGCTGTTCCGCGCGGGCGAGCTGCCGGCCTACGGCTTCACGCCGCCGGGAGTGGCCAACTATCCGGGCGGGGTGAAGGCCTACTTCGCCGGCTGGCCGCTGGAGCGTCGCCAGGCCGAGGCGCGGCGGCTGCTGGCCGAGGCCGGCTATGGCCCGAAGAATCCTTTGAAGCTCGAAATCCTCTATTCGCCGGGCGGCTCGCAGACCACCATCGTTCCGGCGATCCAGGCCGACTGGCGCCAGATCGGCGTGCAGGCCTCGCTGGCCCAGGCTGAGGGCCAGATCCTGTTCTCCAGCTTGAACGCCCGCAACTTCCAGGTCGGGGTCGCCGGCTGGATCGCCGACTACAACGACGCCAACACCTTCCTCTACCTCCTGAAGAGCACGACCGGGCCGCAGAACTACGGCGATTACAAGAACCCGATCTACGACGCCCTGCTCGACAAGGCGGACAACGAGCCCGACCTGCAGAAGCGCGCCGCCTATCTGATGCAGGCGGAGAAGATCATGGTCGACGATGCGGCCAACCTGCCGTTCTACTTCTGGATCAGCCGTAACCTGGTCAATCCGAACGTGTCGGGCTGGATCGACAACATCGTCGACCATCACCGCAAGCGCTGGCTCTGCTTCAAGGACGCCGACGCCCGCCGCAGCGCGCCGCGGAGCTGAGAAGGAAACGGGGCCGCTCCGAAGGGAACGGCCCGTCTTTTCAAGTGGTCGTGCGCCTCAGAAGGTCGCCGTCGCCGCCACGAAGATGCGCCGGCCGACCAGGTCGTAGGCCGGATAGGAATTGGGCGTGCCGGTGCCGGCGATCAGCGAGCTGACCAGCGGCGGGTCCTTGTCGAACAGGTTGGTCACGCCGGCCCGCAGCGCCAGCATGTCGGTCGCCCGCCACACCGCCGTGAGATCGATGTAGTTGCGCGAGCCGAGCCGGGCGTCGAACGGGTCGAAGCGGCCGTTGCTGAGCGTCGGATCGTCGGTGTTGGTCTCCAGTTTCACCGGCCCAATGCGGCGCCAGGCGAGCGACAGGTCGACCCGCCACGGGCTCTCCCATGTGGCCCGCACCGTGTGCCGCCATTTCGGGTTGATCGAGTCGCAGGTCGCCCCGAACAGCCCGGCGCAGTCATAGGTCGGGTCGCCCGGCAGCGGGGTGACCTTCTGGTCGATCAGGTACGAGCCGTTCAGGCTGAAGGCGACGCGGCCGTAGTCGTCCAGACCGATCGCCGACAGCGGCATGGAATAGGCCAGCTGCACGTCGACGCCGGAGTTCTTGGCCGCCGCCACGTTGGTCGAGACGCCGCTGATGTAGCCGCCGCCGGTGACGCCGGTGCCGAACAGGAGCCCGCTGGGCCCCCGCCGGATCAGGTCGCAGAGCGCGCCCTGGGCCAGGCACTTGTCCAGCACCACGTCGAGCGGGATGTTGGTGATCTCGTCGGTGATCTTGATCCGGTAATAGTCGATGCTGGCGGTCAACCCTGGCACGAAGGTCGGCCGGAAGGTGAAGCCGATCGAGAAGGTCTTGGCCCGCTCGGGGTCGAGGTTGGGGTTGCCGCCCTGCAAGGTGGCGCACTGGCCGGACGGGCATTGCGGGATGATGTTGGTCGAGCCGCCGTTCCCGTACTGCTGAGGCGTGACGCCGGTGCGCTGGCATTGTTCGAGCGTGGCGGTCGCCGGCGAAGCGGCCGAGCCGGAGCAGGGGTCCTCGGAGACGTCGCTGGTGTTGGTCACGCTCTGCGGCGAGAACAGGTCGAGGATGTTCGGCGCCCGGATCGCGCGCTGGAACGAACCCCGGAACCGCAGGCCTTCTACCGGCGCCCATTGCAGGCCGAGCTTGTAGGTGTTGGCCGTCACGTCCGAAGAATAATCGGAGTAGCGGTAACCCGCTTCGAGCTGCAGCTCCTCGGCCCAGGCGCGGCCCTGGATCAGCGGAGCGCGCAGCTCGGCGAAGAACTCCTTCACGCTGAGCGACTCGTCGATGATCGTCGAGGCCCCGCCGAAACCCGAAAGGTCGCCCGAGAGGCTGGCCTCGTCCGGGGCGAATTCCAGCGAATCCTTGCGGTACTCGCCGCCGATGGCGACGCCCACGCCCTCGTTGGCATAGGGCGACTTGACGCCATAGCTCGCCAGGTCGCCGGTGATGCTGCCCTGGACGATGCTCTGGGTGGTCGCGCCGCGCTGCGAGCCCGACGAGCTCAGGTAGGCGATCGCGTCGTCGGTGACCCCGCCGTCGGCGAAGATGTTGTAGGGAACGCAGCTCCCGCCGGAGATGCAGGCCGGCTGGCCGTTCGCGCCGGGCCGCACCTGAAAGGCGTTCTGCAGCCGCGCCAGGCTCTGGTAGCCCAGGTTCTGCTGGAACAGCGTGGTGTGGTAGCGCGAGCCGTAGATGTCGTACCGCCACGGGCCGGCGATCTCGCCGCGCATGCCGAGCACGATGCGGTAGTTCTCGTGCGAGTACTTGGTCTGTCGCGGCCCGCCTTCGACGTTGCGGCGGCCGATGATCAGGTCGGCGTTCTCCTGGCCAGGGGCGCAGATGATCCCGCGCTGCTGGGCGCTGAGCAGCGGGTTGTCGCAGTTGATCAGGAAGCCGGCGTTCGCCGTGACCCCGCTGCCCTGGAACAGGCCGGACGGCGCGATCTGCGTCGTCGACTTGTCGCTCGTGTACATGAAGTCGGAATAGAAATTGAAGTTCGGGTTGAACTCGTAGTTCGCGAAGAAGCCGGCGTTGTACCGGGTGCCGGCGTGCAGCAGGTATTCGTAGGGGTTCGAGTTGAACAGCGGCGGCGGCGTGGTGCTGGCGTCCTCGTCGTAGGGGACGAACTGGTTGCCGGCCACGGCGAATTCGCCGTCGAAGCTGGCGTCGGCGCTGTAGAAGATATTGGAGTTCGAGGACCCCGCGCACACCGGCGTCGCGGTCCCGTCCGGGTTGATGTTCACGTTGAGTTGGCAGGCCGCGAAGTCACGCCGCGCGTAGGTGACCGGGTTCTGCTTGAAGTAGGTCGCATAGGCCGTGATGTTGCCTTTGCCGTCGGCGCTGTTCAGTCCGAACACCACGCTCGCGTTCCAGGACTGGCCGTCCCAGACGTTTTTCTTGGGGCTGGCGATGCCGCGCGCCCGTTGGAGCGACTGCATCAGGTCGTTGTCGTTCTTGTGGTTGTAGGTCCCCCACTGGGCGTCGAGCTGCAGGCCCGAGAAGTTCCGCTTCATGATGAAGTTGACGACCCCGGCCACGGCGTCGGAGCCGTAGGTCGCCGAGGCGCCGCCGGTCAGCACCTCCACGCGGTCGATCAGCTGCGCCGGGATCTGGTTGATGTCTGGCGCAGGGTTGGGGTTGGCGGTCGAAGGGTCGCCGATGCCGAGGCGTCGGCCGTCGACCAGCACCAGCGTACGCTGCGGGCCCAGGCCGCGCAGGTTCACCGTGGCCACGCCCCCTGGCGTCGAGAGCGGGTTGGAGGTGTTCGACAGGTCGGAGTTGCCGAGCTGGATCACCTGGGGAAGCGTGTTCAAGAGGTCGCCAGTATTCAGCCGGCCCTGGAACTGGAACTCCTGGGCCGCGACCGCCTGGACCGGGCTGACGCTGGTCAGGTTCGGCTGCGGGATGCGGCTGCCGGTGACGACGATCGCGGCCACGTCGCCTGCGGCCGTCTCGGTGGGGGTGGCGCCGGCTTCGGCCGGCGTGGCGCCCTGCGGGATGGTGGTCTGGGCCGCGGCGCCCGACGCGGCGAGCGCGGCGAGCGCGCCTGCGATGAAGGAGGACGCGAGCAGTCTCTCACGCATGGAACGGCGATTCATGGCTTCCCCTCCGCCCCGAGCGCCGCCCCCACGGCGGCCTCCGATTTTGCGGCGAGGTGCAAACGAAGCAGTAGGCGTTGCTGTTCCAGCAATCGTCACAATCAAGACGAGAGTGTTGCAAAATAGCCTAATATTTGGACAGTCTGTTTCAGGTCCGCGTTGCATGCAGGCTTGGCTTTTCCGGCCGCAAGCTTTGCCATATCCGATCGCTTTTCGAGCTTTGCTGTTGGTGCGGCGCTTGCCCCCGGGGCCCGGCCGCAGGCGACGAATCCAGACGCCGGTGCTATAGCTGCCCCGCGGCGACGGGAGCGGACGGATCGGATGGCGACTGCAGATGACGAGGCTGCCGGCGACAGCCCCGTCGACGCCGTCGTCGAGCGGCTGGGCCGTCCCGCCCTGTTCAAGGAGCTGGGGCCCGGACTGATCACCGGGGCCGCGGACGACGACCCCAGCGGGATCGCCACCTATTCCCAGGCCGGTGCGCAGTTCGGCCTGAACATGCTCTGGACCGTGGTCCTCACCTTCCCGCTGATGGCGGCGGTGCAGTCGATCAGCGCCCGCATCGGCCGGGTCACCGGCCAGGGCCTGGCGCGCAACCTGGATCAGGTGTTCCCGCGTTCGATGGTGACCGGGCTGGTGGGCCTGCTCTTCCTGGCCAACACCATCAACATCGGCGCCGACCTTGTCGCCATGGGCGACGCCGCCCGGCTGATCGTCGGCGGCGACAAGCACCTGTTCACGTTCGGCTTCGCGCTGGCTTCCCTGCTGCTGCAGGTGTTCGTGCCCTATCACCGCTACGTGGGACTGCTCAAATGGCTGACCATGGCGCTCTTCGCCTATGTGGGCGTGGTGTTCGCGGTGCGGATCGACTGGGGCGAGGTGGCGCTGCGGACGGTCCTGCCTACCGCGCCGACCAGCCGCGAGGCCCTGACCATGGTGGTCGCGCTCTTCGGCACGACCATCAGCCCCTACCTCTTCTTCTGGCAGAGCTCCGAGGAGGTCGAGGAAGAGGAAGCGCGCCACGCCGGCGCCCTCATCGACCACCCGGACGAGGCGCGGCGCGAACTCAGCCGCATCCGCTGGGACACCCTGGTGGGCATGGCCTTCTCCAACCTGATAGCCTTCTTCATCATGCTGACCACGGCGGTGACCCTGCACGCGCGCGGGGTCACCGACATCGCCACCTCGGCCCAGGCGGCGGAAGCGTTGCGGCCGGTGGCGGGCGAACTGGCGTTCGCCCTGTTCGCAGTGGGGATCGTCGGCACGGGCCTCTTGGCGGTGCCGGTGCTGGCGGGCTCGGCCGGCTACGCCATCGCCGAAACGCGGGGCTGGAAGTGCGGACTGGAGCACAAGCCGCGGGAGGCGGTCGGCTTCTACGCCGTGATCGCCGCGGCGGTGCTCATGGGACTTGCCGTGGACTACGTCGGGATCGATCCGATCCACGCCCTGTTCTGGAGCGCGGTGCTGAACGGCGTCATCTCGGTTCCGATCATGGCGGCCATGATGGTGGTCGTCACCCGCCGCAGCCGCATGGGGCCGTTCGTCTCCGGACCGACGCAGAAGGTGCTGGGCTGGGTGGCCACGGGCGTGATGGCGGCCGCGGTGGTCGGCATGGCGGCGGCCGCCGCCCTTTAGAGCGGGCTGCTGGACTTATGCTGAATTCATCGTGCGTCATCGCTCGGCTTGACCGGGCGACCCAAGCAAGGTCGGCGAGGCGGATGCTGCGGCTTGGGTCCCCCGGACGGCCCTGCGGGCCGCCGGAGGATGACGAGGAAATTCAGACCGAAGACTCTACCAGCGCTTGGTCAGCTCCAGT
>Ga0164243_10005706_pt1 | contig 18985 bp, 15 predicted proteins | sample OricompcompostOP_FD_108781 | JGI IMG/M metagenome (GOLD analysis project Ga0164243, IMG submission 108781) | Organic Plus compost microbial communities from Emeryville, California, USA - Original compost - Organic plus compost (OP) | ecosystem: Engineered > Solid waste > Mixed feedstock >... | reverse complement strand
GCGGAAGTACCGATTCACTCGCTCGCCCATCTTCAGCGGTGTCGTGCCGACCTGCCGGAACAGGATCAGGCCGGCGTCCCAGCACATGCGGTTCGCGAGCTGGAACATGTTGGCGATCTTCCACAGCTCCTTGGGGTCCGGCAGCACATGGGTCTCCGCCCAGCGCTGCTGGAGCTCCGCGCCGTACTGAGCACCGCGGATGAGGATCGCCTCGGCGCCGTCGACAAGCTTGACCGCCTCGCCGTACTCGGCCTGCGTCTCCGGGCTGTTTCCGTAGAGGCCGTGGACGCCAGCGCGGGTGCGCATGAGCGTCTCGACCTCGTCGATCATCGCCTGGGCGGCGCCCACCTGGACGCAGGTGATCTCGCCGGTGAGGAACCACTCGAGGTGCCCGAGGTACATCGGATTGCCGTGGAGGCGGGTGCCGACGGTGCCGCTCTCCGGGTCGCGCATAGGGTCGCGGAGGTGGCCGACATCCGGCATCGTGAACTCGCTCGGCACGAAGACGTCGGTGACCTTGACCCCGAAGGAGCCCGAGCCTCCCAGGCCCAGGGTCCTGCCGCCGCCCCAATCGTCCTGGATCTCGTAGCTGCCGCGCGGGATCGCGAACTCGATGAGGTTCGACACCCGGCCGGCCGCCCAGGTCGACACCCGCTTGTCGGTGTTCCCGTCGTTGACCGGGGCGGTGCCGAGCAGGTAGTTCGAATACGGCACGCCGGAGCAGTACTGGAAGGAGCCGTTGACGATGTAGCCGCCCTCGACCGGAGTCGCCGAAGAGCGTCCCGGGCCATACGCCCCGTGCACGACGCCGACCCGCTCGTGGATCTCGCGCTGCACCGACTCGGGGTAGAACGACGAGATCATCATCGTCTTGCCCGTGCCGAGCGCGTAGCACCAGCCCGTTGACGGGCAGCCGCGGGCGATCTCGATGATGAGCCGGTAGTAGTCCTCGACGGCGAACTCGAGCCCGCCGAACGTCTTCGGCTGGATCGCGGCGTAGAAGCCCGCGTCGTTGAACTCGTCCCGGATCTCCTCGGCGTAGTAGCCGCGCTGCTCCGTCTCCGCCTGGCTGTCGCGCAGCAGCGGGCGCAGCTCGATCGCCTTGTCGATGAGCTGCTTCGGGGTGGCGCCCGGCACCGTCCGCACGGCGTAGTCGGCGATCTCTGCTACTGGCATGGCAGTCCCGTTCCTCGTTCGCTGGTCACTTGTAGGTGTTGCCGAAGACGACGGCCTTCGTCTGCGTCCACTCGTAAGGCGAGTCCGTCGCGTTGATCCGGCCGTACCCGCTCGATTTGAAGCCGCCGGCCGGTACGCCGATGCCGCCGAAGCCGAGCGTCGTGTTGACCGAGACGAGCCCGGCCTCGATGCGGCGCGCGAAGTGGACCGCGCGGCCGACGTCCTGCGTGAAGACCGCGGAGACGAGACCGAAGTCCGTGCCGTTCGCGATCTCCAGCGCCTCGTCCTCGGTGTCGAAGGCGGTGACGGTGAGGACCGGGCCGAAGATCTCCTCCTGCTCGATCCGCATGCCATGCCGCACGTTCGTGAAGAGCGTCGGCTCGATGTAGGAGCCGCTGTCGTACTTGCCGCCGGTGAGCTTTCGGCCGCCCCAGGCGAGCGTCGCGCCTTCCGCCTTGCCGAGCTCGATGTAGCCGAGCACGCGCCGCTCCTGGGTCGCGTTCATGAGCGGTCCCATGTCGGGGTCCTCGTACCAGGGGCCGACGGTGACCTTCTCGAAGCCGGCCTTGATCCCCTCGATGACCTCCTGCTCGATCGAGCGGTCGACGACGACACGCGAGCCAGCGGCGCAGGCCTGTCCCGAGTTCGAGACGATCCCCCGGACGAGCTGCGGGATGGTCAGCGCGAGGTCCGCGTCCTTGAGCACGACCTGCGGCGACTTCCCGCCGAGCTCGAGGATCGCGGGGATCTGGTGACTCGCGGCGAGCTCCGCGATGCGCGTACCGGTCGTCGTCGAGCCCGTGAAGCTCACCCGCTTGATTCCGCGGTGGGCGACGAGCGGCTCGCCGACCTCCTGTCCTGTTCCGGTGACGACGTTGATGACGCCGGCGGGAATGCCCGCCTCGAGCGCGAGCTTCGCGAGCAGGAGCACCGTGAGCGGGGCCTCGGCCGCCGGCTTGACGACGATCGTGTTCCCGGCGATGAGCGGGCCGACGATCCGCTTCGGCGTCGCCCAGCCCGGTCCATTCCAGGGCACGATGATCGCGATGGGGCCGTAGGGGTCGCGAAGGGTGAGCGCGAGCTGCTCAGGGCTGGCGGTCGGCAGGGACTGGCCGCCGAGCTTGTCGGCGAGGCCCGCGATGAACCGGATATTCGGCGCGATCGGCGTCGGGAGGAACTTCGGCCGGCCGTTCTCCATGTTCTCAAGCACCTCGAGCTCTTCGGCGTGCGCCTCGCACAGGTCCGCCCAGCGCTCGACCAGCCGGCCCCGCAGCGTCGGATTCATGTCGCGCCAGGCCGGGAACGCGGCGGCGGCCGCGGCGACGGCGGCGTCGACGTCCTCCCTGCCGCCTCGCGGCACGTGGGCGAGCACGTCCTGCGTCGCGGGATTGAGCACGGGGATCGTCTCGCCGCTGCTCGCCGGAACCCAGTGGCCGCCGATGAGCATCGTGCCGTCCTCGAGCAGCGCTTGCGGGTCGACGAAATACTTCGCCGGGATGTCGGTGGTGATGGACACGATCTCCTCCTTGACTTCGTGTGCCTAGTGCTTCGCCGGGAGCCCGAGCAGCCCGGGGATGACCTGGCCGAGGCCGTCGAGCGTCCAGCGCTCGCTGCCGCGCAGGAGCGTGGGTCGATTCGAGAGCACGAGGGGCAGGTCGTAGAACGCGATGTCGTTGCCGGCGGCGTAGACCCAGCGACCCGTGATGCCGGCGCCCTCGGGGCTCGCGAGGAAGACGACGATCGGCGCGATGTTCGCCGGGTCGATGTCGGCGACGAACGGCGTGCCCCCGGCCACGGGACGCGATTCGGCGTCTCCCGGGAAAAGTCCCGTCTGCGCGCTCGGCAGGATCGCGTTCGCGTTGATCCCGTGCTTGGCGAGCTCGATCGACGCTGCGCTCGTCAATCCGAGCACGCCGGCCTTGGCGGCCGCATAGGCCGGCGACGGGGCGAAGAACGCGGCACGCGACGAGAAGGTGATGATGCTGCCGCCCTCGCCCTGCGCGATGAGCTGCCGCGCGACGGCCTGCAGGACGCTCACCTGGCCCTTCATGTGCACGTCGTTGATCGCGTCCCACTCCTCCTCGGTGATGTCCACGAGGGGCGAGACGGCGAGATTCCCGGCCGCGGTGACGACGGCGTCGACCCTGCCGAACGCGTCGACCGCGGTGCGGACGAGCTTCTCTCCCGACGCCCACTGTCCGATGATCTCGTGGCTCGGGATCGCCTGCCCGCCTGCGTCGACGATCTCGTCGGCCACGCGCTCCGCGGCCGATCGGCTGCCCGGCTCGCGCGCGGGCAGGTCGGCGACGACGACCGAGGCTCCCTCCGCGGCGAACAGCCGCGCGATCGCGCCGCCGATTCCGCCGCCGCCTCCAGTGACGATCGCGACCTTTCCGGTGAACTTGCCCATGACGCTCCTTTGCGCTGCTTCGATTGCTGGATCAGACGATGGAGGCGGATTCGACAGCCGCCTCGGCGATGGCGGTGATCGCGGCCGCTCGGCCGGAGACGAGCGCTTCGGATACGTTGCCGCCGCCGGGATAGAGGCGGCTCCAGATGGAGCCGAGCTCGCCGGCCGAGTACAGACCGGGGATCGCCGTCCCATCGGGCCGCAGCACGCGCCCGCGACCGTCGCGCCGTGGACCTCCCTGCGTGTTGAGCAGGCTGGGATAGACGGCGACGCCGTAGTACGGCGGTGTGTCGATCGGAATCATCTCCGAGGCGGGACGCCCGAACTCGTCGGTCTCACCCCGCGTCGCGTACGCGTTGAACGCGTCGATCGTCGCGCTCAAGGAGTCGGCCGGAAGGCCGAGCTTGGCGGCCAGCTCCTCGATGCTGTCGGCTCGCAGGATCCAGCCGCGCTCGATCTCCGCAGAGTTGTCCGGGCTCCACGGATAGCGACGGTTGTAGCCGAGGCCGACGGATGACAGGGGCCCTGCGACCCGGGTCTTCTCGTCGAGGACGATGTACGACGGCGTGCGGAGGAACCTGCCGGTCAGCGGGTCCTGATAGAGCATCGGATGGGTGAAGCTGTGCGTCTCGAGCAGCGTCTCTCGCGCATACCGGCGCCCCTCCTGGTCCACCATGACGAAGCCTGCGACGGGAACCTCGCAGGCGAGCGCGGCGGTGAGCTCGGGGAACTTGTAGCCGATCGTCGTCGAGGTGGCGGTCATGTGCCAGAGGTCGGCGCCGGCGCTCTGCGCGAGGCGGATGCCGTCTCCGGTGTTCCGCTCGGGCGGCGACATCGCGGGCAGGTCGATGCCGAAGTAGTCGCGCTGCAGCGCCGGGTCCCAGGCGAACCCGCCGGCGGCGAGGACGACGCCGTGCTTGGCGGTGACGTCGACCGGACCGGCCGGCGTCGCGACCCGCACCCCGCGCACCGCGAGTCCCGGCGCCTCCTGCAGGAGCGCGACGACACGAGCACCGGTCACGACGGGGGCTCCGGTCGCGGCGAGCGCGCTCCGCAGGAAGTCCCACATCGCCGCGCCCCAGATGCGATCAGGGCGCTGCGGGCGCACGTGCATCCGCGGTCCCATCGCGTCCGAGTGGGGGAAGTTCGGGAAGGCGGAGCCGATGCGGGCCGCGGGGAACACGCGTCGGCGTGCGATGTCGCTGCCATCCCTCGCCACCGCGTAGACGTCGTCGGTGAGCACGCCGCCGTGTGCGGCGATCCAGTCGGGGATCTCCGCGAGGCCGTCGACGAACGCCTGGATGACCTCTCGGGGCGTGGTGCCCTGCGAGAGCGCGAGATAGTGCTCGACGGCGCCCTCGGGGTCGTCGATGAGCCGGACGGTTCCGCCCGAGACATGCGTGCTGCCACCGGCATGCTCGGCCTTCTCGAGCACGAGGACCGTCGCGCCTCGATCGGACGCCTCGATCGCGGCGGCGGCGCCCGCGCCGCCCGCGCCGACAATGACGAGGTCGAACGCCGTGCCGTCGACGAGGCGCGGCAGGTCCTCGACGGTGAACCAGTTGTCGAACCGGTCGAAGTCGCCGGTATCGGGGCCGGCGTCCCACCGGCCGTCCACGAGCGTCATCGCTCTCCTTCGTTGTTCAGGGCATAGCTTATAACATATAGGATGCGCGCCATCGAGGACGACTTCGTGCGAACCATCAGGAGGCCTCAGTCGCCAGGGCCGCTGGCCGATCGAGCCCTTCGAGCCGGGCGATGCGCCGAGCGCGCTGCTCGGCGGGATCCGGGAGCGGGATCGCCTCGATGAGGCGCTGGGTGTAGGGATCGCGCGGATTGCGGATCACCTGGTCCGGTGTCCCCTCCTCGACGAGCCGACCGTGATGCAGCACGACGATCCAGCTCGAGAGCCGGTCGATCACCGCGAGGTCGTGACTCACGAACAGGCATGCGAATCCGAGTTCGGCCTGCAGCTCCTCGAAGATCTCGAGCACCCGCTGCTGCACCGAGACGTCGAGCGCGGACGTCGGCTCGTCGGCGATGAGGAGGTCCGGTCGCATGACGATGGCACGTGCGATGCCGGCGCGCTGGCGCTGACCGCCGGACAGCTGATAGGGGAAGCGCGTCGCCGTGTCGGCCGGCAGCTTCACCTGGTCGAGCACCTCGGCGACGCGGTCCTCGATCACCGTTCTCGAGGCGCCGGCGAGACGCAGCGGCTCGGCGACGGAGTCTCCGATGCGGCGACGCGGATTGAGCGAGGAGCCGGGGTCCTGGAACACGAAGCCGACGCGGCGACGCAGGCGGCGAAGGTCGTTGCCGCCGATGCCGACGAGCTGGATGCCCGCGATCTCGACCGAACCGCCGGCAAAGCTCTGCAGCCCGACGAGGGACTTCGCGAGCGTCGTCTTCCCCGAGCCGGACTCGCCGACGAGCCCGACGATCTCGCCCTTCCCGATTGTGAAGCTGACCCGGTCGACGGCTCGGAACGCGCCCCGCCCTGCCCGCGAGTACTCGACGACCGCGTTCTCGATCCGCACGACCGGTTCCGCGCGCGGGGGCTCCGCCGCCGCCTCGCCGCGCACCTCGAGGCGCGGAACCGCGCTGAGGAGCTGCCGTGTGTACGGATGGACCGGATGCTCGAAGACATCGCGGACCGTGCCGCGCTCGACGATCTCGCCCTCGCGCATGACGATGACGTTGTCGGCGGTGTCGGCGACGACGCCGAGATCGTGGGTGATGAGGATGAGCGCGCTGTCGAGCCGATCGCGGAGGCGACGGAACAGCTCGAGGATCTCGGCCTGCAGCGTCACGTCGAGCGCGGTCGTCGGCTCGTCGGCGACGAGCAGCGCCGGATCGCATGCGATCGCGAGCGCGATGAGCGCTCGCTGTCGCTGTCCCCCGGACAGCTGATGCGGATAGGAGCGGAAGGCCCGCTTCGGGTCCGGCATCTCCACGAGCGCGAGGAGCTCGAGCGCTCGAGCGCGAGCGATCGCACGGGAGAGCCCCGCGCGACTGCGCAGCACGCGGACGAGCTGCCTTCCGATCCGGTAGACGGGATTGAGCGCCGTCATCGGCTCCTGGAAGATGAACGCGATCTGTCGTCCGCGGATCTCCCGGAGCACTCGCTCGGGGGCGCCGAGGATCTCGCGTCCCTGGAATCGCACCGAGCCCGTCACTCGGGCATTGCGCCCGAGCAGGCCGAGGCTCGCGAGCGTGCTCACCGTCTTCCCCGACCCGGACTCGCCCACGATGGCGAGCACTTCCCCCGGCGAGATCTGGAACGCGACGTCGTGGACGACGCGATGCCAGTCGCCTGCGCTCTCGAACTGGATCGCCAGGTCGGCGATCTCGAGCACCGGCCTCGCGGATTCGACGATCTCAGTCACCGAAGACGATCCCGCCATCCGGGTGAAAGTGCTGCCCGGTGAGGAACCTCGCCTCGTGGCTGCACAGGAACACGACGAGTCCGGCGAGATCGCTCGCCTGCGTGAGCTCCTTGACGACCTGCGCGCCGATCACCGCGTCATAGACCTCCTGCGAGAGGCCGGTCCCGGCGAGTCCGGGCGTCTCGACGATGCTCGGCGCGAGCGCATTGACGGTGATGTGCGGACCGAGCTCGCGAGCCAGCGAGCGAGTGAGGCCGAGAACCCCGGCCTTCGATGCGACGTAGTGGACGCCCCCGATCGGGGCGACGTTGACGACCGAGGACGACATGTTGATGATGCGGCCCCAGCCGTTGTCGTTCATCTGCATGAAGAACGCCTTGCACGTCAGGAACATCGCGTCGAGGTTGACGCGCATCGTCCTCGTCCAGAGGTCCCACGTCATGTCGGCGAACACGGTCTGATGCGGGTGCAGACCGGCGTTGTTGACGAGGATGTGAGCCGAGCCGAGCCGGGCGCGCACCTCCTGTGCGGCCGCCTCGACGGACTCCGGCGAGGAGACGTCCGTCGCGATGCCGATCGCCGTTCCACCGTTCGCGCCGACGGCCTCGACGAGCTCGGCGGAATCGGTGAGGTCGAGCGAGGCGACCGCAGCGCCCTCGGCGGCGAGCCGTTCCGCGAGCGCTCGCCCGATACCGCGACCACCGCCCGTGACGACGGCGACCTTTCCAGCAAGCGACATGTCGTGAACTCCCTCGTTCCCGGGCCTCGCGCGCCTCCGCGTCGATGGCGCCGGACTCAGGCTATGGCGCCGCGATCGTCCGACAAAGACCAACGATCCTCGCATTCATGAACTGCATATATGAATGCGGTGCGGCTCAGCGCCCCTGGATCGGTCATAGCCTGCGCCTTATGAGTCGCGTCCAAGTCCGTCTGATCAGGCCATTGAGGCCGTCCCTAAACTGGCTCCCGACCTGGGGCGGCCGGGCGCGAATGTACCAGCCCGGACGACGCGAGAACGACTGGCCACGACACTGACGTCGGGCTGCTCACCGGGTCGCTGGACTGCAAGGAGGCAACAGCGTTGTTCACTCGTCACCGCACCACCGCGGTCGTCGCGGCCGCCGCGGCGGTCTCGCTGGCGCTCGCCGCCTGCTCCTCTGGCAACTCGTCAGACGGAAGCAGTGCCTCGGGCGACGGCATCGTCACAGGTCAGTACGGCGGGCAGGAGCTGCACCGGAGCGACCCCGTATCGGGCGGGAGCCTCACGATCGGGCTCAGCTTCCCCGTGCCGGAGCTCGACCCGGCGCAGGCCTTCGGCGGCTCGATCGAGTTCGTGCTTCGCGCGATCTACGACCAGCTCATGAAGGTCAATCCGGACGGCTCGATCTCACCGGAACTGGCGGAGTCCCTCACCACGGACGACAACACGGTCTGGACGCTGACCCTGCCTGATGACGTGAAGTTCACGGACGGCACCCCCTTCAACGCGGATGCGGTCATCGCCCAGGTCAACCGCGTCGCCGCGCCCGACTCCACGTCGCTCGACGCCGCGAGCGCGCGCGGGATCAGCAAGATGGACAAGCTCGACGACTTCACGGTGCAGTTCACGCTCGCGGCCCCGGACTCGCAGTTCAACCTGCTGCTCGCGACGAGCGCGCTCGCGATGATTCCGTCGCCGACGGCCGTCGAGTCCGAGGGCGCCGACTTCGCGACGAAGCCGGTGGGCGCTGGCCCCTTCGTCGTCACGTCGTTCTCCCCGAACGGCGAGATCGACCTCGAGAAGAACGCCGACTACCGGATCGACGGCAAGCCGTACCTCGACAGCGTCAAGATGATCCCGCTCACCGACGAGGCGTCTCGTGTGTCGAGCATCCAGTCGGGTGACATCGACGCTGCGAGCCTCGAGACCTCGACATCGATCGAGGACGCGACGGATGCCGGTGTCACCGTCCTCAACCAGCCGACCTACAGCCAGTACTGGATCGTGCCGAACCTCACCAATCCCATCCTCTCCGACCCGCGGGTGCGACGGGCGATCGACGAGGCCGTGAACCGAGACGCGATCAGCCAGACGCTGTTCGACGGGCTCCAGGAGCCGGCGAACGGCATTCTCACCTCGTCGCAGCCGTACTACGAGGAGGACTCCGGCTGGCCGACGCTTGATCTCGACGACGCGAAGCAGCAGATCGCGGACTATGAGAAGGAGACGGGCACCTCGAGCATCACACTCGACATGATGGTCAATCAGGACAAGACCTCGTCGGACATCGCCGCACTCCTCAAGCAGCAGCTCTCCGAGGTCGGCATCACGCTGAACTACACGGCGCAGGATCCGACGTCGCAGATCGCCCAGATCGTCTCGGGAAGCTTCGAGACATTCCTCTTCCAGGGCACCATCCCGGCCGAGACCTCGCACTCGCTCGCGAGTCACTTCGGCACCGGGAGCTTCCTCAACTTCGGTCTCGCCGGAAACCCCGACCTCGACGCGCTCTTCGCCCAGGCCGCGGCGGCCAAGAGCGACGATGAGCGCACGGCGCTCATCCCGAAGGAGCTCGACGTCATCCGGGAGTGGGAGCCGGTCATTCCGATCGTCGGCTACGCCCTCGCGCGGATCGTCGGCCCGAGAGTGCTCGGATTCCCGGACGGCGACCCGAACACGACCTCGATGGAGGTGTTCGACCTGCGAGAAGTGTGGGTGCAGCAGTAGGCGTCCTGGAGGTCCGGCCAGCACTGGGAGCGGTGCTGGCCGGGCCTCCGCCGCCGCGCGGCATGATCGAGTCGAACGGGAGAGTTCCGGAGCCATGAAGCCATGAAGGACATCGCACTGCGGGTCCTGCATCTCGCCGTCGTGCTGTTCGGCGTCAGTGTCATCACGTTCCTGCTCATCCGCCTCCTCCCCGGCGATCCCGCGCTCTCGATCGCGGCGACGACTGGCTCGGTCGACCAGGGGACGCTCGACGCCATCCGACACCGCCTCGGCCTCGACCTGCCGCTCTGGCAGCAGTACGCGAACTGGATCGTCGGGATCTTCCACGGCGACCTCGGCGTCTCCTATCGAACGAGTCAGCCGATCTCGACCGCGATCCTCACGAACCTCCCGGTCACAGTGCAGCTCGTTGTCATGGCGCAGGTGCTCAGCCTCGCCGTCGCGATCCCGGTCGCGCTCTGGGTCGCGCCGCGCCGCGACTCCTGGCTCGACCGGATCATCGCCGGCATCACGTTCGTCCTCCAGGCGGTGCCGAACTACGTGCTCGCGATCTTCCTCGTGCTGATCTTCGCGGTCGGATTGCACTGGCTCCCGGCGATCGGCTATGTCTCGCTCACGGACGACGTCTGGGGAAGCATACGATCGCTGCTCATCCCGACGCTCGCCGTGAGCGCGCTCCTCATCGCGATGTACACCCGCGTCCTCCGCAGCTCGATGATCGAGACACTGCAGATGGACTTCATGCTCGTCGGCAAGGCCATGGGCTTCTCCCGCGGACGGCTGCTCTGGGGCGCGGGGCTCAAGCCCTCGCTCCCCTCGCTCGTCACCGTCGTCGGCCTGAACTTCGGCGTCCTCATCGGCGCGACCGTCGTCGTCGAGGTCATCTGCGGGATCCGCGGACTCGGCACGCTGCTGTGGAACGCGATCAACACCCGGGACTACCTGCTCGTGCAGGGCCTTGTGCTCGTCTTCGCCGTCGCGTACGTCCTCGCGAACTTCGTCGCCGACATCATCCATCTCATCATCGACCCCCGAGTGCGAGCAGCGAAGTGAGTGCCAGAGTCCCCTCGACCGCGTCGATCGCCACCTTCGAACGGCGCCGTGCGCACGCGAACCGCCTGCCGCCTGTCGTCGCCGTGTCCTTCGCATGGATGGCGCTGCTCGCCGTCGTCGCGGTCCTCGGTCCGGTCCTGCCGATCCCCGATCCGAACACGTCGGACTACGACGCAGGAGCGCGGCTCGCGCCGTTCGTCTCGCTTGCGCACCCGCTCGGCACCGACGGCGTCGCCCGCGACCTGCTCTCGCGGCTCATCTCCGGCGCCGGTGTGAGCCTCGCGGTCGGCCTCGGCTCCGTCGCGATCGCGGGCGTGGCGGGAATCGCGATCGGCGCGACAGCCGGCTACTTCGGGGGGATCCTCGACCGGGTGCTCAGCTGGCTGACCGACATCCTGCTCGCCTTCCCCGCGATCATCGCGATGGTCGCGATCACGGCATTCATAGGCCCAAGCCTCGGCACGCTCATCGTCGGGCTGGGCATCGTCTCGGCTCCGCAGGTCGCCCGCGTCGCGCGAACGGCCTCGAAGGGATATGCCCAGCGCGACTTCATTCAGGCCGCGAAAGCGATGGGCGCACCCGGCCTCCGCATCCTCTGGCGCGACATCCTGCCGAACATCATGCCGACCGTCATCTCCTTCGCGGTCACGCTCATCGCCATCGCGATCGTCGCCGAGGGCGCGATGAGCTTCCTCGGTCTCGGCGTGCCGCCACCGCAGGCGAGCTGGGGAAGCATGATGAACGACGGCTACGGCGATCTCAAGAAGGCGCCATTCATCGTCGTCCTCCCGGCGGTCGTGATGGTGGTGACGCTGCTCGCGATCAACTTCATCGCCGACTGGGTGAGCCGCCGCTTCGACTCGCGGTCGTCCCAGGTCTGAACCAGGAGGTTCCATGCCGATCGTCACGCCGCAGGGATCACCCGCGCTCCTCGGCCGGCCCATCCGCCTGCTCGTCGACGGCGAGTGGATCGACGGCTCTGCCGAGCCGCTCACCGTCGTCGATCCCTCGACCGGCGACACGATCGCCGAGGCCGCCGCCGCCGACGTGCACGACATCGATCGCGCCGTCCGCGCCGCGCGACGCGCCTTCGACGAGGGGCCGTGGCGTTCGATGGCGCCGAATGCTCGAGCCCGTCTCCTCTGGCGCCTCGCCGAGCTCATCGATGCGAACGCCGAGGAGCTCGGCCTGCTCGAGACGCTCGACACGGGCAAGCCGCTGCGAGTCAGCCGCGACATCGAGCTCCGCGCCGCCTCCGAAGCGTTCCGCTACTACGCGGGATGGACGACGAAGATCAACGGCGAGACGAGGAACGTCTCGCTGCCCGGCGAGTGGCACTCCTTCACGCTCCGCGAGCCCGTCGGCGTCGTCGGGCTCATCATCCCGTGGAACAGCCCCCTGCTCATGGCCGCGACGAAGCTCGCTCCGGCTCTCGCCGCCGGGTGCACGACGGTGCTCAAGCCTGCCGAGCTGACTCCCCTGTCCGCAGCGCGGCTCGGCGAGCTCGTCCTCGAGGCCGGGTTCCCGCCGGGCACGGTGAACATCGTCCCCGGACTCGGCGCAACGGCCGGACAAGCGCTCGCGGAGCACCCGCTCGTCGACAAGATCACGTTCACCGGGTCGACGGAGGTCGGCAAGCATCTCCTCGCGACGATCTCCGCGACGCTCAAGCGCATCACGCTCGAGCTCGGCGGCAAATCGCCGGTGATCATCTTCCCCGACGCCGACCTCGATCGCGCGATCGCGAGCGCGACGATGGGTGTGTTCTCGAACGCCGGCCAGATCTGTGGCGCGGGATCGCGCCTCTTCGTCCATGAAGCGGTCGCCGACGAGGTCATCGCGGGAATCGCCGAGCGCGCGGCTTCACTGCGGGTCGGCGGCGGGCTCGAACCGGAGAGCGTGATCGGCCCGCTCATCTCCGAGCGCCAGCGCGAACGCGTCCTCGCCTACATCGAGAGCGGTCGCGGTGAAGGTGCCGAGCTCGTCGCGGGCGGCGGCGTGCCCGACCGGGCCGGCTTCTTCGTCGAACCGACCGTGCTCAGCGGGGGACGGCCCGACATGGGGGTCGTCCGGGAGGAGATCTTCGGTCCCGTGCTGGTGACGCAGACATTCGACGACGCCACGACACTCGACGAGGTCGCGGCCCGTGCGAATGACACGGTCTACGGGCTGTCGTCGTCGGTGTGGACCCGCGACATCGGTCGCGCCCACCGTCTCGCGCGTCGCCTCAGGGCCGGCGAGGTGCGGATCAACACGTCGTTCGGCATGGACGAGAACATGCCGTTCGGTGGATTCAAGCAGTCCGGCTGGGGCAAGGAGTACGGTCGCGAGGGGCTCGAGGCCTATACGGAGCTCAAGGCCGTCGCCGCCGACATCACGCGCTGAGTCCCGTTCGCCTATAATTCATAGGATGCGCGCCACCAGCCATGCGAGACGGAGTGCACCCGACTTCGTGAGCGAGAGCGTGTCGCGCCGGAGCCTGACGAAGGCCGATGCCGCCTATGCCGAGATCCGGTCGCGGATCCTCTCCTGCGACCTGCCGCCCGGCTCGGTCATCGACCAGGAGCTGCTTGCGAACTGGCTCGGCTCCTCGACGACTCCGGTGCGAGAGGCGCTGCGGCGGCTTGAGGCCGAGCAGTTCGTCTCGCTCCCGGCGCACAGCGACGCGCGTGTGAGCACCGTGTCGGTGGAGGAGTTCGAGGAGCTTCACTCCGTGCGGCTCGGGCTCGAGCCGCTTGCGGCAGGGCTTGCCGCGGAGCGGGCCGAGGCGGCCGACGTCGCCCGCATCCGCACGCTCCTCGAGGCGAAGCCGGATGCTGCCGCGCCGGTCGAGTCGGAGCTCGACCACAGCCGCGCGTTCCATCGGGCGATCTACGCCGCGTCCGGCAATCGCACCGTCACCCAGCTGCTGGATGCGACCTGGGACCGGATCAGCCGCTACCGGGTGATCCTCGCGAGGGCGGGCACGGCAGGAACGTGTCTCACTCCCGAGCACCGGCGCATCGTCGATGCGCTCGCCGACCGCGACGCCGCCGCGGCGTCGCGTCTTGTCCGGACGCATCTCGAGGATGCGTTCCAGGATCTGCTGCCGGCGGCCCGGGCGGTCCTGCCGGCCGCTGCCTGAGCCGGCTCAGGCGATCGCGGACTCCGCGCCCAGCCGGTGCCAGGTCCGGTTGTGATAGACGAGCGGATCGGACGGGGGCGCGTCGCTGCTCCACGCTTCGATGACGTGGACGATGTAGACGACCGAGCCGCCGACACCGAGGCGATGGACGACCGTGCCGCGCAGCCATGCCTCGACGTCGAGGTAGACCGGCTCCCCCGTCGGCAGGCGGCGCCACGACGAGGGGTCGGCGAACCGGTCCACACCGCTCTTCGCGCCGAGCTTCGCGAGCCCGATCTGGTCGGCACCGAGCATATGCACGACGACGGTTGACGCGCGGTCGAGAACGGGCGTGCTCGAGGAGACCGCGGAGGCCGAGAAGAGGAGAAGCGGCGGCTCCGCGCTCACCGACGAGAGCGAGCTCACCGTCATCGCGACCATCTCGTCGTCGGGCGCGGCCGTGACGACGGCGACCCCGAGGGGGTGATTGCGGAACGCCGTCTTGAACGACTCCGGCGCCACTGATTCGTCGCCGGCGAGTTCGGACATGACCATCTCGTGCCGCCCCGCCTGAACGCTGCTCATGGTGCTTCCGCCTCTCGATGCTGTGAGGTTATATTCTATAACAGATCGCAGGAGGCCTCATCGGCAGCAGCTCGTCACAGCGCCGTCGGTAGGCTGAGCCACAATCCCCCGCAGCTGACAATGGAGTCGAGCGTGAACGTCGAGATCCGGCACCTCCGCCAGTTCCTCGCTGTCGCTGAAGAGCTGCATTTCAGCCGCGCCGCCGATCGGCTGCATCTCGCCCAACCCGCGCTCAGCGCGAACATCCGCAAGCTCGAGGACTCGCTCCAGCTGCGCCTCTTCGAGCGCAACACACGATCCGTCGAGCTCACCAACGAGGGGCAGGCCTTCGCCGCCCAGGCACGTGCCGCCGTGGACAGCTACGACCGGGCCCTCGATGCGGCCGCCAGGCTTCGGGGGGGCGGAGTCGGGCCGGTGACCCTCGGGGTCTACCCCCATGTGGGCTCCGAGGTGAAACGCGCCATCGTCAATCGCCTGCGAGAGATCAATCCCGACGTCGAGCTCACGATCATCGCGGAGAGCAGCGTGAAGCTCGTCCAGAGCGTCAACGACGGAATCGTCGACGCCGCCCTGTGCATCGCCCCCATGGGCACCGGCGGCCTCCGACGTGTGCTCGTGGCCAACGAGCCGCTCGTCGCCGCCCTGCACGAGTCCCATCCGCTCGCGACGCGTTCGTCGATCCGGCTCCATGAGCTGCGCGACGACCCGTGGATCCTGCCGAGCAATCGCGCGTTCCGCGAGAACTCCATCCTCACCCGACTCTGCGCTGAAGCGGGTTTCGCGATGCGCGTCTCCGATGCGGTGTCCGACTATGACGACGACTTCTCGGCCGTCGCGGACCAGCGCGGCATCGCCGTGGTCCCTGCCGGATTCGTGACGGGCGAGGTCAGGGAGACCGTGTCGTTCGTGCCGATCGACGGCGTGACGACCCCGATATACCTCATCGCGCGGTCGGACGATGGTCCACGCGCGCTTCGATCGGTGTTCCAAGCGGTTGTCGAGGCCGCGAGCGTCGCCGGCGCCGATGATCTCCCAGTCGGATCCATACGAGACGCGAACCCATAAGAGTTCCGTGATGGATCGCCTCCCGACTTGGTCTTTCACAAGCGCTCGACGCCGCTCATAGGCTGACCGAGCACGCCGCTCCCGGCCGCCGAGGGCAAGGAAGCCTCACGGTCGGAGCCGCTTCTCCGCGCCTGCAGGCGTCCGGCCGCACGGCCGCGAGAGGCGACGCCATGAAAGGAACAGACGGATGACCACGAAGAGTCTCGCCGACCTGCTGAGCGAGTCGGAGAACCCGGTGCGGGCGCTGCGGAGCCTCCCCCGCTATTCGACCAGCTACCCGGGGCTCGCGGCGCAGTACTCGAACTGGCGCAGCGAGCAGATCGCGTGGCGCAAGACCGTCGCGCTGCTCGACCAGTCGTACCACATGGCGAATCTGTTCGTGGACGGGCCCGACGCGGTCAAGGTGTTCGCCGACCTCGCGATCAACCGCTTCGACAACTTCCGGCCCGGTATGGCGAAGCAGTTCATCGCCGCAAGTCCTGACGGCGGCCTGCTCGGGGACGGGATCCTCATCTACCTCGCCGAGAACAGCCTCGACCTCGTCGGGGAGCCGCGCAGCATCATCAACTGGGTCCTCTACAACCTGGAGACGCGCGAGTACGACGTGACATATGCGTTCGAGACGACCGCCCAGCGCCAGGATGACCCGCCCCGCTTCTACCGCTACCAGATACAGGGACCGAACGCGCTCCCGCTCCTCGAGCGAGTCACCGGCGCGCCGATCCCGGAGACGAAGTTCTTCCACCTCACCGAGTTCGCCGTTGCGGGCAAGCAGGTTCGGGCGCTGCGGCACGGCATGGCGGGACAGCCGGGCTTCGAGCTGTTCGGCCCCTGGGAGGAAGGGCCGATCGTCCGCGAGGCGCTCGTCGCCGCCGGCGGTCCATTCGGCCTCAAGCTCGTCGGTTCGACCGCATACTTCACGAACAACATCGAGTCCGGCTGGCTCGCGAGTCCCCTTCCGGCGCTCTACACCGGCGACGCACTCGCAGACTTCCGCGAATGGCTCCCCGCGAACGCGGCCGGCGCGCTCGGCGGCAGCTTCGACTCGGAGAACATCGAGGACTACTACCTCACCCCATTCGACGCCGGGTATGGGCGCTTCATCGCGCAGGATCACGATTTCGTGGGTCGCGAGGCCCTCGCACGGCTCGCCGAGCAGCCCTCGAAGACGAAGGTCACGCTCATCTGGGACCAGGAGGACATCGCGTCGATCTTCCACGATCTGGTGAGCCCCGAAAGCGGTCTTCCTCCGCAGTACCTCGAGTTCGCGAGCGCGAAGTACGTGAAGTACCTCTTCGACCGCATCTCGGTCGGCGACGAGACGATCGGCTTCCTCACGCATTCGACGTACCTCGCATTCGATCGACGATTCGCCTCACTCGGTCTCGTCGACCCCGCGCACGCCGAGCCCGGCACGCAGGTGACCGTGACCTGGGGCGACAGCCTGAGCATTCCCCGCGACGACGTCGAGGAGCATCGCCAGGTCGAGGTCCGCGCGACGGTCGCCCCTGTCCCGTTCAGCGACTACGCGCGGGAGAAGTACCGCAAGTAGTCGGAGCGGCTCGCATGAGATTCGGGATTTTCATCCCACAGGGCTGGGTGCACGACCTCGTCGACATCGAGCCGGCCGAGCACTGGGCGACGATCCGAGAGATCGCCCTCGCTGCCGAGTCGGGTCCATGGGAGTCGGTATGGCTCTACGACCACTTCCACACGGTCCCCGTCCCGACCTCGGAGGCGACGCACGAGACCTGGTCGCTCGTATCGGCACTCGCCGCGGTGACGAGCCGGATCCGGATCGGGCAGATGTGCACGTGCATCGGCTTCCGCAACCCCGCATACCTCGCCAAGGTCGCCGCGACCGCCGATCACATCTCCGGTGGGCGCATCGAGATGGGCATCGGAGCGGGGTGGTACGAGCACGAGTGGCGCGCCTACGGCTACGGCTTCCCCTCGACGAAGGAACGCCTCGGCATGCTTCGCGAGGGCGTCGAGATCCTCGCCCAGGCATGGCGGGACGGCTCGGCGACGCTCGACGGCGAGCATTTCCGGGTCGACGGGGCCATCTGCCGCCCGCTCCCGCTCCAGGAGGGCGGCATCCCGATCTGGATCGCAGGCGGCGGCGAGCGCCGGACGCTTCGGATCGCGGCTCAGTACGGGAGCGCCGCGAACTTCATGGCGTTCGACATCGACACCTTCCGCCGCAAGCGGACCGTGCTCGCCGAGCACTGCGCGGCGATCGGCCGGGACCCCGAGCAGATCCGGCGGAGCGCCAATTTCAGCGTCATCGTCGGCGAGAGCGCCGCCGACGTCGTGGCAAGGATCCGGCGAGTGGAGCAGCGACTCGCACGATTCGTCGGAGACGCGGCGGCGGCGGCGCAAGTCGCCGAGTACCGGGACGGCACTGCCCTGGCCGGCACGCCGGAGGATATCGGCGAGCGGCTCGCGGCGTGGCGCGACGCGGGCCTTCAGATCATGCTCGCCTACTTCCCCGAGGCGGCCTACGACCGCTCGGGCATCGAGCTCTTCGAGCAGCGGGTGATCCCGGCCCTTGCCGCGGAGGAGCCCCGCGCGTGACCGAGATCGGCGGGCGGGTGGCGGTGGTCACCGGGGGCGCTGCGGGCATCGGGCGCGCCCTTGCCGGGCTGCTCCGCGACGAGGGCGCAAGCGTCGTCATCGCCGACCACCGAGCGGGACCGCTCCGGGCGGCGGCCGCCGAACTCGGCGTCGAGGCGATCGAGACCGACGTGACCTCGGAGGCGAGCGTCGCAGCGCTCGCGGCAGAGGTCGTCGCGCGCCACCATCGCGTCGACCTCGTCGTCAACAATGCCGGGATCGGGATGATCCGCCCGATCGCGGCCATGACGACGGAGGACTGGCGCCGGATCCTCGACGTCGACCTCTGGGGCGTCATCCACGGCGTCGCCGCGTTCCTCCCGCTGCTCGAGGCGAACCCGGACGGCGGCCATCTCGTGAACGTGGGATCGATGTCCTCGTTCGTCTGCGACATCGGGCTCGGCGCCTACACCGTCGCGAAGCACGGTGTCCGCGCGCTCACCGAGACCCTCGCGCTCGAGCTCGCTCGCAGGGGCTCGGCCGTCCGGGTGACACTCGCCGTCCCAGGTTCGGTCCATACGGGTTTCGGTCGGGATCAGGGGGACGCGGAGAACGGCCACGTCGACAGATTCGATGGAGTCGCGGCGCACTTCCGCGTGCTGGAGCCGACCGAGGCGGCCCACCTGATCCTCCGGGCGATCCGGGACGACGAGCTCTACGCGATCACGCATCCGGAATGGCTCCCCCTCGTCGAGGCGTCATTCGCCGCCGTGCGAGCAGCCTTCGAGCGGTGACGCGGCGGACAGTGGTGCGCCGAAGACACGCGGCGCCAAGTCACACTGTCATATGGACGTCTGCCCAAGCAGATGTATAGAGTGGCGCGTGACGCTTCATCCGCGACGTCGCGGGAGAGCAGGAGGTCCGATGACGCACTTCGAGGAGGC
>Ga0164243_10005705_pt1 | contig 18986 bp, 15 predicted proteins | sample OricompcompostOP_FD_108781 | JGI IMG/M metagenome (GOLD analysis project Ga0164243, IMG submission 108781) | Organic Plus compost microbial communities from Emeryville, California, USA - Original compost - Organic plus compost (OP) | ecosystem: Engineered > Solid waste > Mixed feedstock >... | reverse complement strand
GACGCGGTGGTCCTGCGTTTCGGCCGCATCGAGCCGCCGGACATCGCCCGCCTGAAGGTCGACCCGCCCAAATACCTGAAGACCGCTGCGCTCGAGACGGGAAAGGGCGGCGTCGAGCTGCGCCTGACCCTGGCCGAGGGGGTGGACGCGCGCCTCGGCCGCGCCGACGGCGCCGCCTATGTGAACCTCGTCCCCGCGCCGGAGCCGCCGCCGGGCGTCCCTTCGGCCAAGGACCAGCGGCCCGCGGAGCGCCCCGACCCGGTCCCGGCTTCCGGCGTCGTCCGGATGGACGCCGAGCTGCAGGGGCGCAACCTCGTGCTCCGTTTTCCCTGGCGCGCGCCGCTGGGCGCGGCCGTCTTCCGCCGGGGCGACGCGATCTGGTTGGTGTTCGATGCCCAGGCCAAGCTCGACCTTTCCGAGGCGCCCAGCGGCTTGCCGCAGGTCCGGCGCATCCAGCAGGCGGCCGGCCATGGCTACACCGCGCTTCGGATCATCGCCCCTGAGACGACCGTCGCCACCGCCGCCTCCGAAGGTTCGCTCTGGACGCTGGTCCTGGGGCCGGCCGCCGTGGCGGCTCCCACGCCGGTGAAGCTCGGGCGCGAGGACGCCGAGGGCCCCGCCGTGCTGACCGCCCAGGTGGCCGGCGGCACCGGCGTCTTCTGGATCAAGGACCCGGTGGTGGGCGACCGCTTCGCCGTGGTCACCGCCCGGGGCCCGGCCAAGGGGCTTCTGACCCAGCGCACCCTGGTCGAGGCGGTCCTGCCGCCCACGGCCCAGGGCCTCGTCGTCCAGCCCGTCGTCGACGACCTGCAGGTGACGGCCGACGGCGACCTGGTGCGCATCGGCCGTCCGCGTGGGCTCGCCCTGTCGCCCGCCTCGGCCGGCATGGGCCAGGCCGCCGCCCCGGCCCAGTTTCCGGGGCGCGCGGCCCTGCCCGGACTGGTGGACTTCGACGGCTGGTCGAAGCTGGGGCCCGGCGGCTTCAACCGGCGCTATCAGACCCTGACCGACGCCGCTTCGGCCGAAGCCGCCCGCGGCAAGGGCGCGGGCGTGCAGGCGCGCATGGGGCTTGCCCGCTTCCTGATCGGCATGGAGCTGGCCCAGGAGGCCATCGGCGTCCTCAACCTGGTGGCCAAGGCCGAGCCGGTGATGATGAGCGACCCGGAGTTCCGCGGCCTGCGCGGGGCGGCGCGGGTGATGGCGGGCCGCTTCAAGGAGGCGCAAGCCGACTTCTCCTCGCCCGTGGTGGCGGCCGACCCGGCCAGCGCGCTCTGGCGGGGCTACGCCGCGGCCCGGATCGGCGACTACGCCGGCGCCCGTGAGCAGTTCGCCGACGGCCGCTCGGCCCTGGCCCAGTTCGCTCCCAAGTGGCGGGCCCGCTTCGCTCGCGCCGATGTGGAGGCCTCCATCGCCATCGGGGACCTGACCGCCGCCCGCACGGCCCTGGCCGTCGCGGAATCCGTCACCCTCGAGCCCACGGAGGCCGCAGGCGTACGCTTGGCCCAGGCCCGTTTCGCCGACGCGGCGGGCCAGACCGACCGCGCGCTCGCCCTCTACGACGACGTCTCCAAGGCCGGCTATGGGGCGCTTTCGGCGCCGGCCCTGCTGCGCTCGACCGAGATCCGCCTGACGCAGGGGCGCATCCCGGCCAAGGACGCCGTCGCGGTCCTGGACTCCCTGCGCTTCCGCTGGCGCGGCGACGCCACCGAGCTCGAGACCATCCGTTCGCTCGCCCGCGTCTATCTCGCCCAAGGGCTCTACCGGCAGGCGCTGGAGGCGCTGCGTTCGGCCGGCCGCAACCTGCCGGACCTGCCCGCCGCCACCGCCTTGCAGGCCGACCTGGGCAAGGCTTTCCGCGGCCTCTTCCTCGACGGCGGCGCCGACGGCCTGCAGCCGATCCAGGCGCTGGCCCTGTTCTACGATTTCAAGGAGTTCACCCCCATCGGCGCCGAGGGCGACCTGATGGTGCGCAAGCTGGCGCGTCGGCTGGTGGACGTGGACCTCCTGGACCAGGCGGCCGAGCTCCTCCAGTACCAGGCCGAGAACCGGCTGGACGGGGTGCCGCGGGCGGAGGTCGCCACCGACCTGGCCATGATCCAACTGATGAACCGCAAGCCGGAGCAGGCGCTGATCGCCCTGAACAGTTCGCGCACGACGCTCCTGCCGAGCGCGCTGAATGCGGAGCGGCGGCTGATCGAGGCCCGCGCGCTCTGCCAGCTCGGCCGTTACGACCACGCGCTCGAGATCCTGGGCAAGGACGCCTCTGCAGAGGCGAACGACATCCGCGCCGAGATCGCCTGGAAGGAGCGCGACTGGCCGCTCGCCGGCAAGCTGCTGGAGGCGCGGCTGGGCGACCGCTGGAAGGGGGCCGCGCCCCTGGGGCCTGAGGACGAGACCCGCCTGCTGCGCGCCGGCGCCGCCTACAGCCTGGCCGAGGACGACGCCTCGCTGACCCGGCTTCGCACCCGCTTCGGCAAGATGACCGACGCCGCCCGCGCGCCCGAGGCGATGCGCGTGGCCCTTTCGGGCGCGGCGCCGGGGGCGATCACCGCGGCGGACTTCGCCCGCGCCGTCTCCGACACTGACGCCTTCGCCGGCTGGGTGGAGCGGATGAAGAAGAAGTTCCGCGACCGCCCCGCCCCGGTCGGCAAGCCCAAGCCCGTGCAGGCCCAAGCGGGCGGACCGGCCAGGGGGTGAGGCCGGAGGACGCCCTCAGTCAGGCTGACGCCTGACAACTCCCCCGCTTCGCAGGGGAGCGAGATGCTCCGGAGCCTTCCTCCCCCGCAAAGCGGGGAAGGTGGCCGAGAAGCGGACGAAGGGGGCTCCAGCGCGCACGCCGCCAGCCCCCTTCGAAAGCAAACCTCAGCCGAAGACCACCCAGCTCGCGTTGAACGAGGCGAAGGGAACGCCGGCCAGCCCGATGGTGTCGCCGCCGCCCAGGTCGATCAGCACCTGGCCGAAGTAGTCGGTGACCGTATAGGCCGTGCCCGCGGCCAGCAGGACGTGATCGCCCTCGGCGGCGTTGAAGTCGCCGACCCAGTCGTGGCCGAAGCCCTTGGCCATGACGAACAGGTCCGCGCCCGCGCCGCCGAACAGGTTGTCGTCGCCCAGGTCGCCGGAGACCCGGTCCACACCCTCGTCGCCGAACACGGTGTCGTTGTTCTGGCCGCCGTAGACGCTGTCGTTGCCCAGGCCGCCGTGGACGGTGTCGTTCCCGATGTTGCCGTTGACGTAGACGTCGTCGCCGTCGCCGCCGAAGACGTTGTCGTTCCCCTGGCCTCCGTAGACCGTGTCCGCGCCTTCGCCGCCGTCGACCAGGTCGTCGCCCAGGTTGCCGTTGACGGTGTCGGAGCCCGCGCCGCCGTACACGGCGTCGTTGTCGTTCAGGCCGCGGATGAAGTCGTCGCCATCGCCGCCGACGATCAGGTCGGCGCCGTTGTCGCCGTCGAGCCAGTCCGAGCCGCCGAGGCCCAGGATGGTGTCGTCCCCGTCGCCGCCGGCGCGCAGTTCGGCGGAGTCGGTGCCGGTGATCGCGTCAGGGCCGCTGGTGCCGCCGAGGCCGTTCCCCGGCGTGCCGCCGCCGGGCGTTCCACCCCCGGGGGTTCCGCCGCCGCCCGGAGTCGTCTGATCGGAAGGCTCGCCGGGCTCGATAACGTTGTCGAGGAAGAGGTACATGGTTTGCACATCGGCAGGCCCCCCGGCCGACGTCGCCGAGACGGTGATCTCGTAGAGATGATCTCCGTTGGCGTCGTTCGGGACCTCGTAGTTCGGCGAGGCGGCGAAGGTGAGCACGCCCGTCGTGGCGTCGATGGCGAAAGCCGCCGCGTCTGCTCCGCCGATCGCGTAGGTGCGAGGGTCGCCCTCGTCGTCCCTCGCCGTCACCGTGGCGAGGGTCGTGGTGGTGAGGGTGTTCTCCGGCACGTGCATCACGACGAAGTCGCCGCCGCCGTTGGAGGTGATGACCGCGCCCTCGGGCACGTCGTCGACGGTGACGTTGACCTGCTGCGTGTCGCTCAGGCCGCCGGAGTCGGTGGCTCGGATCACCACCGAATAGGCGGGGGCGTGCGCGCCTTCCCGGTTCGGGGCGGTCCTGAACGACAGGTTCCCGGAAGCGTCGATCTGGAACAGCGAGCCGTCGGCGCCGCCGGCGATGGACCAGCTCACCGAATCCCCGGCGTCCAGGTCGGTCGCCGCGGCCATGAGAACGGCGGTGGTGTTCTCGTTCACGTTCGCGGCCACGGTGTCGCCGCCGACGACCGTGATCGCCTCGTTGACGTTGGTCAGGGTGACCGTGAGGTTCTGGTCTGTGGTGGCGCCGCCCGCTTCGGCCCGCACGATCAGGTCGTAGACGCCGTTGGCGCCGGCGTCGCTGGGCGCCTCGAAGTTCGGGTTGGGAGCGTTGAAAGTCAGCGCGCCCGTGCTGGCGTTCAGCGTGAACAGCGCCTGGTCGGCTCCGCCGACGATGCTGTACTGCACCCCCGACCCGCTGGCCGCGACCGTGCCGGCCGCAGTCTGGTTCTCCGCCGCGTTGAAGTTGGTCGCCGAGCTGAACACCGGCGGTCCGGCGTCGTCGTTCGCCAGGGTGAAGGTCGAGCTCGTCACCTGCGGCGTGTTCACGCCGTCGCGGTAGAACCAGACCACGAAGCTCTCGTTGCCCTCGACCGTGGTGTCGGGGTTGGCGGTGATCGTGAAGCTCTTGGTGAGCGAGTCGTCGCTCCAGTCGAAGGTCGGGTTGTCGTTGACCGCGAAGTCGGTCGCGACGGTGAAGTCCGAGGCGTTCCGGATCGACCAGCGGTAGGTGTCCTCGACGGCGTCGCCGGCTTGGCGCGTCAGGTTGAACGTGAACGTCGCTGCAGTGGTGCTCGGGTTGCCCTCGTTCACCGAGGCAGCCGAAGCCAGAGTAAGCGTGTAACCCATCAGAACCCCCTAGGCCGCGCTGCGGCGGGTCGGCGTATGGGAGCTCCGGACGCTCCCCCCTTGGTTGATAATCAAACCTCTACAGTTCGAATGCAAGAACGCCGGGCCGGCGTCCCCGGGGGCTCCGGTCCCCCCGAACCTATCCTCCCGCGCCCTGGCGAAAGCTTTCGATCAGGCTGCCGGCGACCAGCCGCCAGCCGTCCACCAGCACGAAGAAGATCAGCTTGAACGGCAGGCTGACCGTCACCGGCGGCAGCATCATCATGCCCATGCTCATCAGCACGCTGGCCACCACCAGGTCGATGACCAGGAAGGGCACGAACAACAGGAAGCCGATCTCGAACGCCCGCTTCAGCTCCGAGATCATGAAGGCCGGCGTGACCACCTGCAGCGGCGTCTCCATGGCCGTGCGCGGCCGGGGCGTGCGCGACAGGCGGATGAACAGGGCCAGGTCGTCCTGGTCCACCTGGCTCAGCATGAACCGCTTCACCGGCTGCGAGGCGGCGCCGAAGGCCTGCGGCAGCTCCATCTGGTGGTCCAGCAGCGGGCGCACGCCCGCGTTGTATGAGGCGGTGAAGGTCGGGCCCATGACGATAGCCGTCAGGAACAGCGACAGGCTGACGATCACCGCGTTGGGCGGGCTCTGCTGCAGGCCGAGCGCCGTGCGCAGCAGCGACAACACCACGACGATTCGGACGAACGATGTCGTCATCATCACGATCGACGGCGCCAGCGACAGCACCGTGAGCAGGCCGACGAGCTGGACCACCCGGTCGGTCAGTCCGGTCCCGTCGCCCAGGTCGATGTTCAGCGCCTGGGCCGCGGCGACGGCCGGGAACACCAGGCTGACGGCCGTGGCGGCCAGCGCCAGCCGCGCGGCGCGCGCCACCTCCTCGCGCTCCACCGGGACGAGGACCTTGAGCAGACCCGAAATCACCCCCCGCACGGCGTCAGACCCGCAGCGCCGGGCGCCGTGCAGGCGGCTCCGGCGGCGATGGGGGAGGGCGCGGCGCGCCGGGACGCTGCTCCAGCATCCGGCCCTCGCCCAGCAGCAACAGCCGCTCCTCGTCGTCGAAGCGGACCAGCACCAGCCGGCGCGACGGGTCGAGCGGCAGCGATTCGACGATGGCCAGGCGGCGCTCGCTGATCGGCTTGACCTGGAACATGCCGGCGGGGCCCCAGCGCCGGGCGGCGTAGGCGGCCAGGCCGATCAGGCCCAGGGTGATGGCCAGGCCGAACACGGCCTGCAGGACGGCGAGGAACATTCACTGGTCCCGAATCGATAGGCGTCTTCAGCGCCCGCACGGGAGGCAATCTCGGCAGCGTTCCCTAACGGCCTGTTAACCATGCCGGGCGCGGTTCCTAACGGCCCGTTAACCACGCCCCGGCAAAGTCTTCCCGCCACCCAGGGCAGAAGCCCGACAGGCGAGTCGGCCCTGCGAAGGGGCCGCGCCGGGCCGGAAACGCTGAACCCCAGGGGCCCGATGGATCTCGACCGGATTCCGCTGCTCTCGATGATCAAGGGCAAGCTCGGCTACCTGTCGGACCGGCAGAAGCTGATCGCCCAGAACGTCGCCAACGCCGACACGCCGGGCTACCACCCGCAGGACCTGAGGCCCTTCGCGATCAAGGGGCGAGTCCCGATGGCGCCCGCGGGCGCGGGCGGCGGGGCGCTTCCGATGATCGGGCCGGCTTCCGGCTCGGCCGTGGTCCCCGGGCCCGCCGAATTCAACGTCACGGCCGTCCGGACCAACCCCAGCCACATCGCCACGCCGGCGCGCGCGTCGACCGCCTGGAAGGCCCAGGAGGCGCCCGATTCGGAGGCCCGGCTCGACGGCAACCAGGTCGTGCTCGAGGACCAGATGATCAAGATGAGCGAGGCCCGGCTCGACCACGACGCCGCCATCGGCCTCTACCAGAAGTCGCTGGCCATGCTGCGGCTGGCCGCCCGCCGTCCGGGCGCCTGAGCGCGGCGGGGCAGGAGGAGACTGATCCATGGCCGACGCGCCGACCGCCGCCAACGCCGCCATGTCCGTGGCCGCCTCGGGCCTGAAGGCCCAGCAGGCGCGCATGCGGGTCATCGCCGAGAACATCGCCAACGCCGATTCGACGGCCGTCACGCCCGGCGGCGTCCCCTACCAGCGCCAGACCCCGGTGTTCCTGCCGGAGAAGGTCCCCGGCGGCACGGGCGTGATGATGACCGGGGTGGTCCCCGACGAGACCCCCTTCAAGCGCGAGTACAATCCCGGCCATCCGGGCGCCGACGCCAAGGGCTATGTCCAGACGCCCAACGTCGACCCGCTGACCGAGGCGCTCGACATGCGCCAGGCCCAGCGCGCCTACGAGGCCAACCTGAACGTCATCGAGACCGCCCGGGCGATGCAGTCCCGCACGCTCGACATCCTGAAGAAATAGGCTGACCCATGGTTTCGCCGCTCGCCGCCGCCCGCGCCTACGCCGCCGTCCAGAACCAGGGGCTCGGCCCTTCGGCCCCGGCCGCCGAACCCGGGGGCTCGGCGTTTGCCGATCTCCTCAAGACCGCGGTTTCCGAAACGGTGCAGGCCTCGCAGCAGGCCGAGCGGCAGATGGCCGCCCACACCGTGGGCAAGGCCGATCTGGTCGACGTGGTCACCGCCGTCGCCTCAGCCGAGACCAGCCTGGAGACCGCCATGGCCGTCCGCGACCAGGTCATCGCCGCCTACCAGGAAATCATGCGGATGCCGATCTGAAGCGGCTTCCGATCCCCGGTCGGCCCCGAAACATCGGCTACGGCCCGGTTGGTCGGGCTCGACGGATGGCGGCGTCGCCGCCAATTCGCGACGGTCGTAGTCTTCTTTCCACGGCAACCTGTTGAAGGCGGGCGAATGGCCCTCATGCACATATCGATCCGCCGTCAGCGAAAGGGCTGCGGCGCCATCTGAGAGGTGCACGCTCGCAGGCCTGTCGCAAGTCGCCTGCTCGCGATAGATTCCACGCCATTCGGTGGCCATGCCTAGCCTTCCTCGCGCGCCTCGCTGCGCGCGATGAGCTCATCGAAGTCTTGGATGTTTCTCTTGAGCTTCGCAATCGCCGAAGCGCTCACGTCGACGCCGTCGGCGTGCAACTGCAGCGTGCCCTCCTCAAAACGGCCGAGCTGCTCCAGAAGCAAATCGCGGAGATAGCGCCACCGGTTTCTGATTTCAGCCGGCGTTTCCATGCCGGTCAGATCCTTTTTGCATGGCGAAGATCGCGGATCACCAGCCGGAGCAGCACCGCCCGCCGGAATGGAAGAGAGGCGCTGCTCAGTTCCGCACGGGCGCCGCGCTCTACGTCGCCGCCGTTGCGGCAGCCGAGCGCCCACGCTTCAGCACGCACTTCCTTGCGGGCAATCCACCTGGAACCCAGCCAACTGAAGAGCCTGCTCGCCGCATCAGATCGTGACATGCCAGGCCTTCCCGCCCGAGCGCCGCGCCAAAGGCGCACATCGCGGGCCCGCTTGATATGGGTACGCCGCGACCGATTGCTCGAAAAAAAAGCGCCAAGCACCGCGACAGAGCCAATCGGCCGGACTGTTCGCCCGATGTTTTCGTTGGCTTCGCTCGCCGATCGCCGGCTGTCGGCCTGGCCTAGCCTCGCGCGAGCCTCAGAAACTCTTCGCGCGTCCGCGGATCGTCGCGGACCACCCCGATCAGGTGGCTTGTCGTCAGCGAGGCGCCGGGGGTGTTCACGCCCCGCAGGGTCATGCAGCTGTGCTCGGCCTCGACCACCACGCCCACGCCCGCGGGCTGCAACACCTCGTGGATGGCGCGGGCGATCTCGGCCGTCATCTTTTCCTGGATCTGCAGGCGGCGCGCGAAGCCGTGCACCACCCGCGCGAGCTTGGAGATGCCCACCACGCGGTGCGTCGGCAGGTAGGCGACGTGCGCCTTGCCCACCACCGGCAGCATGTGGTGCTCGCAGAAGCTGACGAAGCGGATGTCGCGCAGCACCACCAGCTCGTCGTAGCCGCCGACCTCCTCGAACACCTTTTCCAGATAGGCGCGGGGGTCGGTGTCGTAGCCGGCGAACAGTTCGCGGTACGAACGGACGACGCGCGCGGGGGTCTCCAGCAGCCCCTCGCGGTCCGGGTCGTCGCCGGCCCAGCGCAGCAGCACCCGCACCGCAGCCTCGGCTTCGGCCTCGGTCGGCCGCGTCACGGAGACGTCGCGGGGCGGCAGATCCTGGCCGAGGCTGGGGTCCTGGTCTGGGTGAAGATGGGCCATGGGGCGCCTCGTGCGTCGCAAGGGCCGCATCCATGACGCCCCATGCGCACCGGGGCAAGGGCGCAGGCCGGGCGAGCCGGCCCGTAAACCGTTGTTAACCATGACCGCCGAGTCTGGTCGCAGCGGGCGACTCGCGCGCCTGGATCCCGATTTCTGGAGCGTTTTCAATGAACGGCGCCGAGGTTCTGGACGTCGGCCGCGACGCCATCTGGCTCACCATCCAGCTTTCGGCGCCGATCCTGCTGGTGGGCCTGGTGGTCGGCGTCGGCATCGGCCTGTTGCAGGCCCTGACCCAGATCCAGGAGCAGACGCTGATCTATGCGCCGAAGATCCTGGCGATCTTCCTGGCGCTCCTGGTTTTCCTGCCCCTGATGGGCGCGCTCCTGGGCGGTTTCATGCGCGAGATCGCCGCCCGCATCGCAGCGATGTAGCGGGGGCGGGGGAGTGTTCGGCGCCCTGCCGGCGGAAGTCTACGGCGCCGGGCTGGTGTTCTGCCGCGTCGGGGCCCTGGTCATGCTCCTGCCCGGCGTGGGCGAGGCGAGCGTGCCGCCGCGCATCCGGTTGTCGCTGGCGCTGATCCTGTCGCTGGTCTTCTTCCCCGTGGTCCGCGCCGGCCTGCCGCCGATCCCGGCGACCGTCGGCGCCCTGGCCGCGCAGGTCGGGACCGAGGTGCTGATCGGCCTCGCCATCGGCTCGCTGCTGCGCCTGTTCGTCGGGGCGTTGGCCGTGGCGGGCGAGGCGATCTCGCTGCAGACCACCCTGTCCTTCGCCCAGACCGCCGACCCGCTGGGGGCGCAGCCGTCGACCAGCGTCTCGACTTTCCTGACCCTGTTCGGGATGACCCTGATCTTCGCGACCAACCTGCACGAGCTGTTCATCGGGGCGATCGTGCGCTCCTACGCCCTGTTCCCGGCCGGGCGGGGCTTTCCGGTGATGGATTTCGGCCGGCTGGCGATCCAGACCGTGGCCGGGATCTTCGCTTTGGGAATCCAGCTTGCTGCGCCGGTGATCGTGTTCTCGCTGGTGTTCAACGTGGCGGCCGGCTTCATCGCCCGCACCATGCCGCAGTTCCAGGTCTTCTTCATCGCCACGCCGCTGACCGTGCTGCTGGGCCTGTCGATCCTGGCCATGAGCCTCGGCGCCATCGGCCTGGTCTGGGCCGACCGGCTGCGCCGCTTCCTCGAGGTCTTCGCCTGACATGGCCGACGAGGAGGACCGCCATTCGAAGACAGAGGAGCCGACAAGCCGAAAGCTTGCGGACGCCCGCAAGCGCGGCGACGTAGTCAAGTCGCAGGACGTCGCCTCCCTCGCCGTCCTGGCCGGGGTGGGGCTGGTCCTCCTGGCCGGCGGCGGCTGGATCGCCCGTTCCATGGCCCAGTCGCTGCTGCCCTTCATCGCCCATCCCGAGGCCATCGACCTGACCGGCGAAGGCGCCGTGGGGGTGATGGGGGCCGCGGCGACCGCCGGAGCGCCGGTGCTGCTGGTGCTCGCCGTGGCGGCCATCGCGGGCGCGGCGGGCAACCTCATGCAGACGGGCCTGCTCTGGGCGCCGTCCAAGCTCGCTCCCGAGCTTTCCAAGCTCGACCCGATGCAGGGGCTCAAGCGCCTGTTCGGGATGGAGAACCTGATCAATTTCCTGAAGAGCCTGGCCAAGCTCGGCGCCGTCGCCGGCCTGACCTGGATGGTGCTGAAGCCCCGGCTGAAGGAACTGCAGGCCATGCCGGGGCTGGACCCCGCGGCCATCCTGCCGCTTTCGACCGAGGTGCTGCGCACCCTCCTGTTCGCGGTGCTGGCCTTTTCGGCGGCGCTCGCCGGCCTCGACTGGTTCCTCGCCCGCCAGCGCTTCATGGCCCGCATGCGCATGACCCGCGAAGAGGTGAAGCGGGACCATAGGGAGAGCGACGGCGACCCGCACGTCAAAGGCCGCCAAAAGCAGATCCGCGCCCAGCGCGCCCGCCAGCGCATGATCCAGAACGTGCCCAAGGCCACGGTGGTGGTCACCAACCCGACCCACTACGCCGTCGCCCTGCGCTATGTGCAGGGAGAGACCGCCGCGCCGGTCTGCGTGGCCAAGGGCGTCGACCGCGTCGCCCTGAAGATCCGCGAGATCGCGGCCGAACACGAGATCGCCATCGTCGAGGATCCGCCGCTCGCCCGGGCCCTCTACGCCGCCATCGACGTGGACGAGGCGATTCCGCACGAGCACTATCAGGCCGTGGCTCAGATCATCGGCTTCATCATGAGCGGGGGCGCCAGGGGCTCCCGCTCGACCGCCCGTCCTCATTCCGCCCAACGCCCCCGCCTCTAAGGCCCCCAGATGACCGCAAACGCCCGTTCCGATGCGCCGCCCGCCGACGAAGCCGGCTTCGTCGTGGCGAACGCGCCTTCCCGCCGGCCAAGCCGCCGCGACCGCGGGCGCGGCCGGATCGACCCGCTGGCCTCGGCCGCGGCGGTCTTCTTCGTGCTCGCGATCCTGGCCGCCGCCTATCCGGCGTTCCGCGCAGGACCGACCACCGGACCCGGCCTGCTGCTGCTGATCGGCCTGGCCGGAGTCGCCTTCCTGGGCCTCTTCGCCTTCGCCACCACCGAGCTGCGCGAGACCGCCGCGCCCAACGCGGACGAGGGCCTTGCCGGGCTGGTGGACGCCCTGTCCGAGCCGGCCGCCGTGGCGGGAGCGGACGGGCGGCTGGTCTGCGCCAACCCCGCCTGGCGACAGGCCGCCGGCGACGCCCGCCGTCTGCCCAAGGCGGCGGGGGGCGGCCTCTACGCCGCGCTCGCCTCCGCCCGCCGCACCGGAAGCGGCGAAGCCCGGCTGCCCATCGGGGGCGAGGAGCGCAGCGTGGTGGTCTCGCGCCTCGCCGGCGACCGCCTGCTGGTGCGCCTGCCGGTCGCGCGCACCCTCGACGTGGTGCGGCTGATCCCCGACGCCGCGGCTCCGGCCGCCGCGCCGCAAGCGGCGGCGCCGTCGCCGCCTTCGAGCCTCGAAGCCTTCGCCGGCGCGGCCCCGTTCGGCGCGGCCCTGCTCGACGGGACCGACCCCTTCGAAGCCGCCATCGTCCAGGCCAACGCCGCCTTGGTCGAGCTGACCGAGGGCGCGGCCCAGGCCGGCGCGCCGTTCGGCGCCCTGATCGATCCGTCCAGCCGCTCGGAGGCGCGGACGCGGCTGGCGAACCGGCCGGGCGGCCCAGTGGAGGTGCGCCTCGCCCTCGACGCGCCGCGCATCGCCCACCTCTACGTCACCCGCGCCGACGGCCGCCTCGTGGTGTACCTGCTGGACGTCTCCGAGCAGAAGCAGCTCGAATTGCAGCTCGCCCAGAGCCAGAAGATGCAGGCCATCGGCCAGCTCGCCGGCGGCGTCGCCCACGACTTCAACAACCTGCTCACCGCCATCCAGCTGCGGCTGGACGAGCTGCTGCACCGCCATCCGGTCGGCGATCCCTCCTACGAGGGGCTGAACGAGATCCGCCAGACCTCGCTGCGCGCCGCCGACCTGGTGCGCAAGCTGCTCGCCTTCTCGCGCAAGCAGACCGTCCAGCGCGAGACGCTGGAACTGGGCGAACTGATCTCCGAATTCGAGGTGCTGCTGCGCCGCCTGCTGCGCGAAGACGTGAAGCTGGTCACCGACTACGGCCGCGACCTGCCGCAGGTGCGCGCCGACAAGAGCCAGCTCGAGACGGCGGTGATGAACCTGGCGGTCAACGCACGCGACGCCCTGCGCAGCCACGGGGCCGCTGACGGTGGCGCGCCCACCGTGCGCATCCGCACCGCCCGCCTGACGCAAGCCGAGGCCCGCACTCTGGGCTTCCCCGAGGCGCCCGCCGCCGGCTGCGCCCTGATCGAGGTGGCCGACAACGGCCCCGGCATCCCGCCCGAGGTGATGGCCAAGATCTTCGAGCCCTTCTTCACCACCAAGCCGGTGGGCGAGGGGACGGGGCTCGGCCTCGCCACCGTCTACGGCATCGTCAAGCAGGCGGACGGCTGGATCCATGTCGATTCCGAGCCCGGCAAGGGCGCGGCCTTCCGCATCTTCCTGCCGATCTACATCCCGACGGCGGCGGCCGAGCCGCCCAAGCCGCTGAAGTTCAAGGCCGCGCCCCGCGACCTGTCCGGCGCCGGGCGCATCCTGTTCGTGGAGGACGAGGAGGCGGTGCGCGGCGTCGCCGCGCGCCTGCTGCGCGCCCGCGGCTACGAGGTGATCGAGGCCGGCGACGGCGAAGAGGCCCTGGAACTGGCCAAGGAGCACGCGGGCAAGATCGACCTCCTGATCTCCGACGTGGTGATGCCCGAGATGGACGGGCCGACCCTGCTCAAGAAGGCCCGCGCCTACCTGGGCGACGCACGGGTGCTGTTCATCTCGGGCTACGCCGAGGCCGAGTTCTCGGACCTGCTGGAAGGCGAGGAGGGCGTGACCTTCCTGCCCAAGCCCCTGGACATCAAGGTCCTGGCCGAACGGGTGAAACAGCAGCTGCAGGCGGCTTGATCTGATCCTCCCCCTCTGGGGACGACCAAGAAGCGCCAAGACGAAAAAGGGCGGCCCCGCCCTCTCCAGATCAGTCCTGAAAGAACCTCACCCCTTCGCCTTCAGCGCCTTGACCGCCGCCATCGTCGTCGAGACGTGCTCGGCCGGGTTCAGGTCGGAGTGGACGAAGGCGATCTTGCCGTTCTGGCCGATGACGTAGGAGGTGCGGTCCGACAGCTCCGGCCGCGCGGCGAAGATCGAGTCGTACTGCTTGGCCACCTTGGCGCCCGGGTCGGCGGCGACCGCGAACTTGTCGCGGCACTCGACCTTCGAGAACTCGGCCACGCGGTCGATGTTGCCCGCGGTCACGCCGATGATGGTGGCGCCCTGCTTGGCGAACTCGTCGGTGGCTTCGGCGAAGGCGTGGGCCTCGGCGGTGCAGCCGGGGGTGAAGGCCGCCGGGAAGAAGTAGAGCACCACCGGCCCCTTCTTCAGCGCCGTCTTCAGGTTGAAGTCCATCTCCTGGCCGCCCTTGGCCGCCTTCAGCGTGAAGTCGGGCGCCGCAGCGCCGGTCTTCAGGGCGGCCAGGGCCGGAGCGGCCGAAAGCGAAAGGAAGATTGCGGCGCCGGCGAGGGCGCGTCCCAATCCGCGGTTGATGAGCACGCGCGTCATCGCATCGCCTCCCTGCGAGCATGAAAACCCGACCGTCACGCTATGACAAAAGCCTCACGGCCGCCAGCGTCGCGAGAGGTCGATCAGCTTGCGGCGGGCGTGGGGAGGGGCGGGGCGTCCGGTACGACCGGAGCGGCGGCCGCCGTCCCGGGCGCCTCGGCGGGCTTGCTGGGGAAGCGCGCCTCCAGCTTGGCGTTGATGGCGGCGATCTCGTCCGGCGTCGGCTGGCGGCGCCCCCAGATCGCCGGCTGTTCCGGGCCTGCGACCGCGAAGCTGCCCTGCACCCGCTTGTGCGTCGAGCCGCCGGCGTCGGCCTTGGCCGTCTGCACGCCCGGCAGGGCCTTCTTCTCGGCGGACGGCGGCGCGCGGCGTGCGGCCTTGCCGGACAGCACCGCCTCGGACAGGCGCAGCTCGCCGCCTTCATAGGCCGCCGTGAAGGCCGCCGGTTCGCCCGCTTCGCCCGGCCAGCGGTAGAAGATGTGGCGGCCGATCTGGTTGATCTTCACCAGGCTGGGCGCCCAGTCGGGGGTGACGTAGTCGGCGTGGTAGTGGGTCGCCGTGCCCACCGCCGCCATGACGTAGCCGTTCAATGCCGCCTCGGCGACCTTTCGGTCCTGGTTCCACAGGAAGGCCAACGGCTTCTGCACCAGCGCCCCGTCGCAGGTGAACGAGAATTGGCAGCCGGTGAACCGCTCCCAGCCCTGGTAGACGACCTCGCAGACCGACTTGGGGAAGTTCGGGTCGCGCAGCCGGTTCAGCACCACCTGGGCCACGGCCCGCTGGCCGTCCAGCGGCTCCAGCGCCGCCTCGTAGTAGATGGCGTTGGTCAGGCAGCGCACCGCCCGCTCGCGCTCGGCCCCGCTGCGCGCGTTCAGCACGAAGGGCGGCGCCGGGTAGACGCTGTCGACGAAGGGGAGGGCCTGGTTCAGTTCCTTCGCCGCTTCGCCCTCGGCGAACGCGAGGCGGGGATCGTCGGGCAGGAAGCCGGTCGCTTCCGCCCGCACCTGCGGATCGAACCGCTTGGCCAGGTCGAGCGTCGCCGCGTCCATCTTGGCGATCATGGCCTCGAGCGTGGCCTCGCTCAGGTCTCCGCCGGTGATCGCCGCCACCCGTCGTCCGGCCTCGTCCGAGCCCACCGGACTCGACCGCGCCGCCGACAGCCCCATCGTCAGCACCAGCACGCAGGCGAGCGACATGATCGCAGCCGTAGCCGCTTGGGAGTCGAGGGCGCAGGCGCGCCGGGTCAGCGCCTTCAGGTGTCGATGGATCATCAGCTCGGCGGTCTGCGGGCGGCGGACCGATATGCGTCCGCGGCCCCGGGGAAGGTCGTCGAGGGCTCCATATGCGACTAGCGACCGCTTATGGCCATTTTGCGCCGCAATATGTCGCAACGTTGCAGGGCGGCTTCCCTGATTCTCCCGCTGGGGGATTCGGGCCGAGCTCCTTCCCCACAGGCGGGGGAGCGAGGTGATCGAAAACTAAACCCCAGGCCCGTAGTTCAGGATCGGCGCCAGCCACTTCTCCGCCGTGGCCATGTCCCAGCCCTTGCGGCGGGCGTAGTCCTCGACCTGGTCGCGGTCGATCTTGCCGACGCCGAAGTAGTGGGCCTCCGGATGGGCGAAGTAGAGGCCCGAGACCGAGGCCGGCGGGGTCATGGCGTAGCTTTCGGTCAGGCCCATGCCCGTCTGGTTCTCCGCATCCAGCAGCCTGAACAGCGTCGCCTTCTCGGTGTGGTCGGGCTGGGCCGGATAGCCGGGGGCGGGGCGGATGCCGCGGTACTTCTCGGCCAGGATTTCGTCGAGCGTCAGCGTCTCGTCCGGCGCATAGGCCCAGAACTCGGTGCGCACCCGCTGGTGCATCCGCTCGGCGAAGGCCTCGGCCAGCCGGTCGGCCAGCGCCGTGGCCAGGATGGCGGAATAGTCGTCCCCGGCGTCGCGGTATCGCTTGGCCAGATCCAGCTCGCCGTGGCCGGCGGTCACCGCGAAAAGGCCGAGGTAGTCGGGGACCGTCCCGGCCGGCGCGACGAAGTCGGCCAGCGCCAGGTTCGCCTTGCCCTCCGACTTGGCCATCTGCTGGCGCAGGGTGTGCAGCCGCGCCGCCTCCTCGGTCCGCGTGTCGTCGGTGAACAGCACGATGTCGTCGCCGTCGGCGGCGGCCGGCCAGAAGCCGACCACGCCGCGCGCCTCCAGCAGCTTCTCATCGACGATGCGGTCGAGGATGACGGTCGCATCGGCGAACAGGGTACGCGCGGCCTCGCCCACCACGTCGTCCTGCAGGATGTCGGGATAGCGCCCGACCAGGTCCCAGCTGGCGAAGAAGGGCGTCCAGTCGATGCTCTCGCGCAGCTCGGCCAGATCGTAGGCGTCAAAGCTCCGCACGCCCAGGAAGGTGGGCCTCGGCGCCGCCGCCGCTCCGCCCCAGTTGATGGAGTAGCGGTTGGCCCGCGCCTGTTCGATCGGGGTGCGCGCCTTGGTCTCGCGCCCGCGCGCGAACTGCTCGCGGATGCGCTGGTACTCGGCCCGCGTCTCCGCCTCGATCCTCGGCCGCTCCGGGGACAAAAGCCCCGAGACCACGCCCACCGCCCGGCTGGCGTCCAGCACATAGGTGGTGGAGCCTTTGGTGTAGGCCGGCTCGATCTTCACCGCCGTGTGGGTTCGGCTGGTGGTGGCGCCGCCGATCAAGAGCGGGATGTCGAAGCCGCGGCGCTCCATCTCGCTCGCCACGAACACCATCTCGTCCAGCGAGGGCGTGATCAGGCCGGACAGCCCGATCATGTCGGCCTTGTGCTCGATGGCCGCTTCCAGGATGCGGTCGGCCGGGACCATGACCCCCAGGTCCACCACCTCGTAGTTGTTGCACTGAAGGACCACGCCGACGATGTTCTTGCCGATGTCGTGGACGTCGCCCTTGACCGTGGCCATGACGATCTTGCCGGCGGCCTCGCGGACCTGGCCTTCCTTCTCCGCCTCCATGAACGGCAGCAGGTAGGCGACGGCCTGTTTCATCACCCGCGCCGACTTCACCACCTGCGGCAGGAACATCTTGCCCGCGCCGAACAGGTCGCCGACGCGGTTCATCCCGTCCATCAGCGGCCCTTCGATCACGTCCAGCGGGCGCTTCGCCTCGAGGCGCGCAGCCTCCACGTCCTCGACGATGTAGTCGGTGATCCCGTGCACGAGCGCATGCGCCAGCCGCTCCGTCACGGGCTGCTGGCGCCAGGCCAGGTCCGGCGCCTTCTCGGTGCTCTTGTCGGTTTTGTACTTGGGCGCCAGCTCGACCAGCCGCTCGGTCGCATCCGGCCGGCGGTTCAGGATCACGTCCTCCACCGCCTCGCGCAGCTCGGGCTCGATGTCGTCGTAGACCGGCAGGTCGCCGGCGTTGACGATGCCCATGTCCATGCCGGCGTCGATCGCGTGGTAGAGGAAGACCGAGTGCATGGCCCGGCGCACCGGCTCGTTGCCGCGGAACGAGAACGAGACGTTGGACACCCCGCCCGACACCCGCGCGTGGGGCAGGGCGGCCTTGATCCGCCGCGTCGCCTCGATGAAGGCCACGCCGTAGCCGTCGTGCTCCTCGATGCCGGTGGCGACCGCGAAGATGTTCGGGTCGAAGATGATGTCCTCGGGCGCGAAGCCGGCCTTCTCCGTCAGCAGCTTGTAGGCGCGGACGCAGATGTCGACCTTGCGCTCGACCGTGTCGGCCTGGCCCTGCTCGTCGAAGGCCATGACCACCGCCGCGGCGCCGTAGCGCTGGCAGGCCCGGGCCTGCTCCAGGAACTTGGCCTCTCCCTCCTTCAGGCTGATCGAATTGACGATCGCCTTGCCCTGGACGCACTTCAGCCCGGCCTCGATCACCTCCCACTTGGACGAGTCGATCATCACCGGCACGCGGGCGATGTCGGGCTCGGCCGCGATCAGGTTCAGGAAGGTGACCATGGCCGCCTTCGAATCCAGCAGCCCCTCGTCCATGTTGACGTCGATGACCTGGGCGCCCGCCTCGACCTGCTGGCGCGCCACCGAAAGCGCCTCCGGGTACTTCCCGTCGGCGATCAGCTTCCGGAATTTGGCCGAGCCGGTGACGTTGGTCCGTTCGCCGACGTTGACGAAGATGGGTCTCATGAAGCGATCTCAAGTGTCATCCCGGCCGCAGCGAAGCGGAGAGCCGGGACCCAGGGGGACTGGTATTGCGGGTGGCCCCTGGGTCCCGGGTCGGCTGCGCCGCCCGGGATGACAGGGCAGGGGACGGCTAGGCCAGCTCGAACGGCTCCAGCCCCGAAAGCCTCAGCGCCGTGCGCCGTTCCGGGATCTGCCTCGGCTTCACGCCCGCGACCTCTTCCGCCACGTGGGCGATGTGGTCGGGGGTGGAGCCGCAGCAGCCGCCGACGATGTTGACCAGGCCGTCCTTCGCCCAGTCGTGAAGGGCGTGGCTCATCTCCTCCGGCGTCTCGTCGTACTCCCCGAAGGCGTTCGGCAGGCCGGCGTTGGGATAGCACGACACGAAGGTGTCGGCGACCCGCGCGAGCTCGGCGATGTAGGGGCGCATCTCCTGCGCGCCGAGCGCGCAGTTGAGGCCGACGAGGAGGGGCTCGGCGTGACGGACGGAGTCCCAGAACGCCTCGGTGACCTGCCCGGACAGGGTGCGGCCCGAGGCGTCGGTGATGGTGCCCGAGATGATCGCCGGCCAGCTCCGGCCGGCCT
>Ga0164243_10005704_pt1 | contig 18986 bp, 16 predicted proteins | sample OricompcompostOP_FD_108781 | JGI IMG/M metagenome (GOLD analysis project Ga0164243, IMG submission 108781) | Organic Plus compost microbial communities from Emeryville, California, USA - Original compost - Organic plus compost (OP) | ecosystem: Engineered > Solid waste > Mixed feedstock >... | reverse complement strand
GCCGGGCAGCACGAGGGTGTCGGCCGGGCGGGTGAAGAGGCGGGTGTCGATCGAGTCGATGATGGTGTCGAAGTCGCCCCCCTCGTAGGAGGTGTTCCCGGGCCCGCCCGGGAAGAGGGTGTCGCCGCTGAACAGCAACGGCGTGCCCTCGAGCTGGAAGCACATCGAGCCCGGGGTGTGGCCGGGCGTGGCGATGGTGGACAGGCGGAGGCGCCCGACCTCGATGACCGACTCGTCCTCGAGGATGTCGTCGTAGCTGGGGAGCATCCCGGCGTCGGCGGCGGTGACGCCGACGTCGTAGCCGGCGTCGCGCACCGCGGGCACCGCCTGGATGTGGTCCCAGTGCCCGTGGGTCTCGATCACCCGGCGGACGCCGAGCTGGCTGCAGAGCTCCAGGAGCCGCTCGTGCTCGTTGGCCGCGTCGATGAGCACGGCGTCGCCGGTCTCGGTGCAGCGCACGATGAACACGTTGTTGTCCATCGGGCCCACCACCACGGCGTGGACCTCGTACCCGGTGTCGGAGAGCAGCAGCGTCATGGCCCCATGATCGCCCGCCGGACGCCTGCTCGCACCGGGCGGCCGCCCGGGACGGGCCCGGGATGTGAAAAGCGGCACTCGGTCAAAAGTGTGACTGAGTTCCGAAATCCGCCGGTAGCGTCGCCGGGTGCTCTCCGAACGGCCCGGCCTGCGCGAGCGGAAGAAGGAGGCGACCCTCGAGCGGCTGCGCGAGGTCGCCCTCGAGCTGTTCGTCGAGCGCGGCTACGACGCCGTGTCGGTCGACGACATCGCCGAGGTCGCCGAGGTCTCCAAGACCACCTTCTACCGGTACTTCCTGTCCAAGGAGGACCTGCTCTTCGGGCGGGCCGCAGAGCACCTCGCCCTCGTGCGGGCGGTGTTGGACGAGCGACCGCTCGAGGAGTCGCCGGTCGAGGCGTCACGCCACGCCTTCCGGGCGGTGGCCGAGGTCTACCAGGCCGACCCGGACCAGAAGTTGGCCATGAGCTGCATCATCCGGTCCACGCCGTCGCTCGCCGCCGGCAGCCAGGCGAACCAGACCGCCTGGGAAGAGCTGCTGCGGGCCGAGGTCCTGCGCCGTCGGCCCGACACCGAGGCCTTCCACGCCTGGGTGCTGGCCGCCGAGCTGCTGGCCTGTGTCCGGGCCGCCACCAACTGGTGGCTCGCCACCGGCGCGGAGGCCGACCTGGCCGAGCTGGTCGACGAGGCCCTCCGCCACCTCGACCGCCCGGCCTGAGCGACCACCCCTCCCGAAGCACGCCCACCCACGACCCCACTCGCACCCCGCACCCTGCGCCACGACGACGAGACCCCATGACGACGAACGACCCCACACCCCCCGCTGCCGCCGCCCCCGACCCCGGGTCCGGCACGGTCCACGGCATCGCCGAGGCCGTCTATCGCCGTCGGTGGTGGACCCTGGCGGTGCTGTGCCTCAGCCTCCTCATCGTCTTCGTCGGCAACTCGAGCCTCAACGTGGCCATCCCCACGCTCTCGCGCGAGCTGGAGGCCACCGAGTCGCAGCTCCAGTGGGTCATCGCCGTCTACTCGCTGGTGTTCGCCGGCCTGCTCTTCACCACCGGGGCTCTCGGCGACCGCTTCGGGCGCAAGGGCGCTCTCCAGCTCGGCCTGCTCGTCTTCCTCGCCGCGTGCGTCGCCGCCACCTTCGCCGACCAGATGTGGCAGCTGATCGCCGCCCGCGGGGCCATGGGCCTCGGCGCCGCCCTGATCATGCCGTCGACGCTCTCGATCCTCGTCAACGTGTTCCCGCCCCACGAGCGCACCAAGGCCATCGCCATCTGGGCGAGCGTCACCGGCGCGGCCGGTGCCATCGGGCCGGTGGCGAGCGGCTGGGTGCTCGACCACTTCTGGTACGGCGCGGTGTTCCTCATCAACGTGCCGTTCGTGACCACCGCCCTCGTGGCGGGCGTGGTCCTCGTGCCCCGGTCGCGCGATCCCGAGCACGGCGTGCTCGACCCGCCCGGCGCGGTGCTGTCGATCATCGGCCTGGCCTCGCTGGTCTACGGCCTGATCGAGGCACCCGAGCGGGGCTGGCTCGATCCCTTCACCCTCGTGTGGTTCGCCGTCGCCGCCGTGGCGATCGCTCTGTTCGTGTGGTGGGAGCTGAGGGTCGAGGAGCCCATGCTCGACATCCGGTTCTTCAGGAACCGGGCGTTCTCCAGCGGCACCGCCGGGATGATGCTCGTGTTCCTCGCCATGTACGGGTCGATGTTCCTGATGACCCAGTACATCCAGATCATCCTCGGCTACGGCCCTCTGGACACCTCGCTGCGGCTGCTGCCGATGGCGCCGATCATGATCATCGTGGCGCCGCTGACCCCACGGCTGAGCGCCCGCTTCGGGGCCAACCGCACGGTCGCGGTCGGCATGGTGCTGATCGCCACCGGCTTCCTGATCCTCCGCACCCTGACCGTCGACTCGTCGGTGGTCGTGGTGATGGTCTCACTGGTGCCGATGACCTGCGGCATGGCCCTGGCCATGTCGCCCATGACCGCCGCCATCATGTCGGCGGTGCCCGCCCGTCGGGCCGGCGCCGGCTCGGCCATGAACGACGCCACCCGCGAGCTCGGGGCGGCCCTCGGCATCGCCGTCATGGGCAGCATCGCCGCCTCCCAGTACGGCTCGGCGGTGGAGGGGTTGGTCGGCGGGCTCCCGGCCGAGCTGGCGACCCGTGCCGAGGCGTCGATCTCCGGTGCCCTCCAGGTGGCGGCCGGCCTCCCCGGCGACGCGAGCGAGGCCCTGCGCACCGGGGCCGAGGCCGCCTTCATGGACGGCATCCACTTCGCGGTGGTGGCGGGCACGATCATCGCCCTCATCGCCTCGGTGGTCGTGTACCGCTTCATGCCGAAGCAGGTGGCCCACGAGGGTGCGATGCACGGCGCCGCGGAGTCGATGGAGGACGCCGCCGAGCTGGGGCTGGCCGGCGTGCCCCCGGTGTTCCCCGACGAGGAGTTCCCCGGCGACGACGACCGACGCGTCGTGCCCGACCCCACGGGCGCCTGACCCTCCGCCCGGACGGGCGCATCGGGGCGGCTCGGCCGTCCGGGCGCGGTCGACTGCTCACCTAGTCTCCTGCCCGGAGCAACGGAGTCGCGGGCGGTCGCCTGCGGGAGAGCGGGAGAGAGACGTCGCATGCCCGAGGCAGGGCTGTCGGCCGCCGAGGTCGGCAAGGAGATCGCGGAGCACCTCGAGCGGCACAACGAGCCCCACGACAAGCGGAGCCGGCGGCTCGGCATCATCGAGGCGCTCCTGCTCGGCATCGTCGCCCTGCTCGCGGCGTGGTCGGGGTTCGCGGCCGCGCAGTGGAGCACCGAGTCGAGCCTCCAGCTGAGCCAGAGCACCAAGCACCGCACCCTCTCCATGGAGGCCCAGCTGGAGTCCATGGAGAGCCAGAACTTCGACGCCGAGACGTTCGACACCTGGTTCACCGCGTGGGTGATGGGCGACGAGGCCGCCATGGACCTCGCCGAGCGGCGGTTCTCCGACGAGTTCGAGGTGGCCTTCCAGGCGTGGCTGGCGACCGACCCCATGAACAACCCCGACGCCCCTCGCGGCCCGCGGTTCATGCCCGACTACGAGCACCCCTACGAGGAGCTGGCCGACGAGGAGGCCCGCCTCGCCGACGAGGCGTTCGAGGAGGGCCGGAAGGCGAGCGAGACGGCCGACGACTACGTGCGCATCACCGTCCTGCTGGCGTCCGTGCTCTTCCTCATCGGCATCAGCGGCCACTTCCGCGTGCACATCGCCCGCTACGGCCTGGTCGGGGTCAGCCTGGTGATCCTCGGGTACGCCAGCGCGCTGATCGTCACCGCCCCCCGGCCGTAGGCGCCCGGCCCGACCGAGGCGCTCACCCGTCCGCGGGCGTGGGCACGGGCTCCAGGTCGAGCGCGACGGCGGGCAGCACCTGCCGCGGGTCGAGGGTGAGGTAGCGCACCGGCCGGGGGAGCCTGGTGGCGGCGGCCAGGTGGATCGCGTCGACCACCCGCAGGCCGAAGTCGGCCCCGATCTGCGCGGCGCGCGTCAGGCACCGCTCGTCGACGGGAACGACGTGGAAGGCGTCCCAGTCGGCGTGGAAGAGCCGGGTGAGGTGGTCGACCTGGCGCCGACTCGTGGCCAGGCGGGCGAGGAGGATGGTGACCTCGCAACGCACCAGCTCCGAAGCGCACCACACCGGATCGTCGTCCATGAGGGCGGTGACCTCGTCGCTGCCGGGCTCGTCGACGTAGCGCTTCACCAGCGCGCTGGTGTCGACGGCGAGCATCAGCGCACCTTCCGCAGCTCGACGTCGGACCGAGCGTCGACCGGGAGCCGCTCCCGCTCCACCGGCCCGGGGGAGGGTCGTACCCGGGGGGCCACCACCGCGCCGAGGGCGACCAGCTCGGCCAGATCGGGCGACCGGTCGCCCCCGATCGGGCCCAGCACCGCCACCGGTCGGCCCGACTGGGTGACCACGATCGACTCGCCGGCCGCGGCCCGCCGCACGTAGGCGGCCAGCCCGGCCCTCAGCTCCCGCACCCCGATCTCCACCCCGCCGAGCCTACGGTCATGTGCACGCGTGTGTACACATCGTTGGTTGCGGCTGCGGGCGGCGAGCTCTACGGTCCGCCGCCATGAACTTCGCCTTCTCCGAGGAGCAGGAAGAGCTCCGCAACATCGTCCGCCAGTTCCTCGAGGCCAAGAGCCCCGAGTCCGCCGTGCGCGAGCAGATGGAGACCGAGCGGGGCTACGACCCCGACGTCTGGTCGCAGATGGCCGAGCAGCTCGGCCTCCAGAGCCTGATCGTGCCCGAGGAGTTCGGCGGCCAGGGCTTCGGCTACATCGAGCTCATCGTGGTGCTCGAGGAGATGGGCCGCGCCCTGCTGTGCGCCCCCTTCTTCTCCACCGTGGTGCTCGCCACCAACACGCTGCTGCAGGCCGGTGACGACGCCGCCAAGGCCGCCCACCTGCCAGGCATCGCCTCGGGCGAGACCATCGCCACCCTCGCCCTCACCGAGCCCAACGGCAAGTGGGACGAGAGCGGCATCGAGGCCACCGCCACCAACGACGGCGGCACCTGGAAGATCACCGGCACCAAGTCCTACGTGATCGACGGCCACACCGCGAACCTCATCATCGTGGCGGCCAAGACCCCCGCCGGCACCAGCCTCTTCACCGTCGCCGGCGACGCCGCCGGGCTGACCCGCACCCCGCTGGCCACCATGGACCAGACGCGCAAGCAGGCCAAGCTCGAGTTCGACGGCGTCGAGGCCACCCTCCTCGGCGCCGACGGCGCCGGCTGGGACACCCTCTCCACCGTGCTCGACCTCGCCGCCGTGGGCCTCGCCGCCGAGCAGGTCGGTGGCGCCCAGTACGTGCTCGAGATGGCCGTGCAGTACGCCAAGGACCGCGTGCAGTTCGGCCGCCCGATCGGCTCGTTCCAGGCCATCAAGCACAAGTGCGCCGACATGCTGCTCGAGGTCGAGTCGGCCAAGTCGGCCGCCTACTACGCCGGCTGGTGCGCTTCGGAGCTGAACGACGAGCTGCCCGCCGTCGCCTCGCTGGCCAAGGCGTACTGCTCGGACGCGTACTTCCACGCGTCGGCGGAGAACATCCAGATCCACGGCGGCATCGGCTTCACCTGGGAGCACCCGGCCCACCTGTACTTCAAGCGGGCCAAGTCCTCGGAGCTGCTCTTCGGTGATCCCACCTACCACCGTGAGCTGCTCGCCCAGCGCATCGGGATCTGATCCCGCACCGGCGCTCGCACCGGACGCTGAACCCGTGACGGGACGGCCGTGATCGTCTTCATCGTCATCACGGCCGTCCTCGTCGTGGCCATCGCCCTCGTGGCGGTGGGCCGGGTCACGTGGCGGTTGCAGGACCAGGCTCCGCCCGCGGTCTACGCGGTCGACGAGGCCGTCGAGTTCGTCGCCGACCGGCTGCCCGACGAGGTCACCGCGCAGCTCAGCTTCGACGACGTGCGCGAGATCCTCCAGTGGCACATCGAGTACCTCGCCGACCGCGGCGTCGCGGTCGGCAAGGGCGACGACCGGCTGGTGGCCGGCCCCCTCGTGGCGGCTGAGGACGACGCCCTCGCCTACGTGCTGGGGCGGGCGGCCGAGGCCGACATGGAGGTCGACGACGTGTGGGTCGTCCAGGTGCTCGACGCCAACGAGGCGTACCTACAGGCCATCGGCGCCATCGGTGAGGCGATCGCCCCGGCCGAGCCCGGTGATCCCTCCGACGACGACGCCCCGGCCTGAGGGCTTCACCGCCCGTTCACGGAAATCCACCTCCATCCCGGCCCGGCGCTGGCACACTGGCCGGACCAAGGAAAGGAGGTGGTCCACAAGATGAACGATGGTTGTTGTGGGACCTTGGAGGTGGCTGGCCGCTAGCGCGGCTCGCTGGGCCGGCTGGTGAATCCCAACCAGCCACCGCCGACGTCGTCGACCGGAACTGGTCCCGACCGGCCGTCCTCGCCACGACCCGTGGGTCGGGGTGAGCGTCGAACGGCACGTCGGTCTCGTACACAGCACTCTTCGGAGGGGAGGCTCGCGCTGCGGGCCTCCCCTCTGCGCGTCCGGACGGGGGTGGTCGGCGAGGGGTCTCGGCGAGGAGCCGAACGACGCGCCGCGCCGCCGCTCAGCCCTCGGACGGGAAGGCGCCGAGGATCTCGGTCACCCGCTGCTCGATGATGGGCTTCTCGAACGGGTGGCTGAAGATCCAGAACCGGCCGTCCCGGATGCCGGCCACCGTGCGCGCCGCCACCTCCTCGGCGGGCAGGCCGGTCGGGCCGGTGAACATCTCCTTGATCGCCACGCGCATGCCCTCGGCGTCCTCGGAGCGGTGCTCGACCCCGCGGTGGGCGGGGCGGGCCCGCTCGGACTCCATCACGTTGCTGACCGTCGAGCCGGGGCACAGCACGCTCACCCCGATGGCCGAGCCGCTCATGGCCAACTCGGCCCGCAGCGTCTCGGACACGGCGATGACCGCAGCCTTGGCCGCCACGTAGGGGCCGATGAACGGCACGCCGCCCATGAGCCCGCCCATCGAGGAGGTGTTGAGGATGTGGCCCGAGCCCTGCTCCTGGAGGATCGGGAGGAAGGCGCGCACCCCGTGGACCACGCCCCAGAGGTCGACGTCGACGACCCACTGCCAGTCGTCGAGGGTCTGGTCCTGCACGAGGTTGAACGTCGACACGCCGGCGTTGTTGCACACCAGGTCGACCCGGCCGAACCGGCGCAGCGCCTCGGCGGCGAGACCCTCCACCGACTCGGGGTCGGTGACGTCGACCGGGACGGCCTCGGCCCGGCCGCCCTCGGCCGTGATGGCCTCGGCCTGCCGGCGGGCGAGGTCGCCGTCGAGGTCGGCGAGCAGCACCGCCGAGCCCTCGGCCGCGAGGGCCCGGCTCAGAGCCAGGCCGATCCCGCTGGCCGCCCCGGTCACCACCGCCACCCGGCCGGCGCCGATCACCCCGTCGCCTGCCGGCCCCTGCGTTGCCTCGCCCATCGGTCGTCCCCCTCGAGTGGTCCCGGACGACCGAGATTACGGTGTGATCCAGCCTGAGCGAGGGGGACTCCATGAAGGCGTGGCAGGTGACGGGACCGGGGGAGCCGACCGACGTGCTCGAGCTGGTCGAGCTCGAGCCGCCCGAGCCGGGCGCGGGGCAGCTCCGCGTGCGGGTGGCGGCGGCCGGCCTGGGGCTTCCCGACGTGCTGATGTGCCGGGGCTCCTACCCGCTCACCCCGCCGTTGCCGTTCACCCCCGGCCAGGAGGTCACCGGTGTCGTGACGGCCGTGGGGGAGGGGGTCGATCGGTCGGTGGGAGAGAAGGTGATGGGGGTGACCGCGTTCTACCTGGGGCACGGCTCGTTCGCCGAGGAGTGCCTCGTGGCCGACGCGACCGTCCACCCGGTGCCGGCCGGTCTGAGCGACGAGCAGGCCGCCGGGTTCTGGATCCCGCACCTCACCGCGTGGGCGGGGTTGGTCGAGCGGGGGCGGCTGCGGGAGGGCGAGTCGCTGGTGGTGCTCGGGGCCGCCGGCGGCAGCGGCATCGCCGCCGTGCAGCTCGGCACCGCGCTGGGGGCGCGGGTGGTGGCGGTGGTGAGCGACCAGGCCAAGGCCGACTTCTGCCTGGGGCTCGGCGCCCACGACGCCGTGGTGACCGGGCCCGAGCCGGTGGCCCCGCGGCTGCGGGAGCTGCTGGGCGGCGGGGCCGACCTCGTCTACGACCCCGTCGGCGGTGATCTGGCCGAGGACGTCGTCACCGCCCTCGGCCGCAACGGTCGGTTCCTGCTCATCGGCTTCGCCAGCGGTCGCTGGCCCTCGATCCACGCCCACGACCTGGTGGTGGCCAACACCTCCCTCGTGGGCGTGATCGCCGGCGGGCAGACCGCGGAGGAGCTCGAGCACGTGCACGCCGAGCTGTCGGGCCTGATCGGCTCGGGCCGGCTGCGCAGCGCGGTCACCGCCACGTTCCCGTTCGCCGAGCTGCCCAGGGCCCTCCAGACGATCGCCGACCGGTCGGTGATCGGGAAGCTGGTGCTCACCGCCTGACGGGCCTGCCGAGGTGATCGGGCCCCGCCGCCGGCCCCTACGATGAAGCCATGCAACGCCCGACGAAGTTCGAGCACCACCGCTGGGTCGGTGACAAGCGCACGCAGATCGTCTACGACGTCGACAACATCGACGACCCCTCGATCATCGAGGAGCTCATGGAGGCCGAGACGTTCCTCGGGTTCGGGCCCGACGAGCTGAAGGAGGCCCGCAACCGCGGCTACAAGCCCTACAAGGGCAACGGCAGCGGAGTCGAGACGGGGCAGTAGCTCCGTGGAGAAGCTCTTCACCTCCACCGACGGCGTCGAGATCGCCGGCCACCTGGCCCGGCCCCGCATCGCACCCGGCACGTACGTGCCCGGGCTGGTCATCAGCCACGGCTTCCCGCACCTCCAGCAGGGCGGGAAGCTCTCGGCGCGCTCGTTCCCCGAGCTGGCCGAGCGCATCGCCACCGAGATGGGCTGGATGGTGCTCGTCTACACGTTCCGGGGCTGCGGCGACTCCACCGGCGACTTCTCGCTGCTCGGCTGGCGCGACGACCTCCTCGCCGCCGCCGAGTTCCTCGGCGGCACCGACGGGGTGAAGGGCGTCTGGTGCGCCGGCTTCGGCACCGGCGGCGCGCTGTCGGTCTGCGCTGCCGGCATCGACCCCCGCATCCGGGGCGTCGCCACCATGGGCGCACCCGCCGACTTCGACGACTGGGCCAACCACCCCCGCCGGCTGCTCCAGCACGCCCGCGACACCGGCATCATCCGGTCCCCCAGCTACCCGCCGGCCTTCGACCCGTGGGCCCGCCAGATCCGCGAGGTGCGGGCGGTGGCGGCCATCGAGCTGCTGCGGCCGCGGCCGTTGGTGGTGATGCACGGCTCCGACGACGAGGTCGTGCCGGTCTTCGACGCCCGGGTGCTGGCCGACGAGCACGGCGACGCCGACCTGCGCATCATCGACGGCGGCGGCCACCAGCTGCGCCACGACCCTCGGGCCATCGCCGTGCTCCTCGGCTGGCTCGACCGCCAGCGCACCCTCACCGCCGCCGAGCGCACCGGCTAGGGCTCGGCCGGGGAGTGCTCAGGCCGTGGCGGGGGCGTCGGCCTTGGAGCGCTTGGCCGCCTTCTGGGCCTTCTTGAACTCGCGGACCTTGACGAGGGCCTCGGGCGAGCCGACGTCGGCCACCGAGCGGGGCACGTCGTCGGAGAACGGCGCCGCTGCCTCCTCCCAGCCGGCCGGGCGCTTGCCCAGCCGCTTGGCCAGGATGGCCACGAAGATCTTGGCCTTCTCCTCGCCGTAGCCGGGCAGCTCCCGGATGCGGCGGTAGAGCTCCTCACCGGAGCGGACGCCCCGCCACACCTTGCCGGCGTCGCCGTCGTAGTGGTCGACGAGGAACTGGCACAGCTCGTGGGTGCGCCGGGCCATCACCGCCGGGTAGCGGTGCAGGGCGGGCTTGGCGCAGAACACCTCGACCACGGCGTCCTCGCCCATCGCCGCGATGGCGCCGGCGTCGAGCTCGCCGCCGAGGCGCTCCCGCAACGTCCACGGCCCCTTGAACGCCCACTCCATCGGCACCTGCTGGTCGAGCAGCATGCCGATGAGCAGCGCCAGGGGGTCGGTGACGAGGAGCTCGTCGGCCGCGGGGTCGCCGGTGATCGGGATCGAGGGCTTCGCCATGGCCGTCACGCTACCGACCCCCACACCGCCCCGGAGCAGCGTCCGGTGGGTGGCTGTCCCCTGTAGCGCGACGGTTGCCCACCGGTGGTGGGTTGGGTGGGATCGGTGGGTGGGTGTCCCTCGTGGCGCGATTGTCGCCCACCGGTCCCGGGTGGGCGGGTTCGGTGGGTGGGTGTCCCTCGTGGCGCGACGGTTGCCCACCGGTCCCGGGTGGGTGGGTTCGGTGGGTGGGTGTCCCTGGTGGCGCGACGGTTGCCCACCGGTCATGGGACCGGTGGGCGAGGTGGGTCAGCGGGTGATGGGGTCGGCGGCGTCGGCGTCGATGTCGTGGGCCTTGATGGCGTCGTGCACGACGGCGCCGTCGACCTCGCCCTCGGCGGCCAGCGCCGACAGCACCGCCACCTCCACGTGGGCGGCGTCGGTCTCGAAGAACCGGCGCAGCGCCTCGCGGGTGTCGGAGCGGCCGAAGCCGTCGGTGCCCAGCGGGACGAACCGCTTGGGCACGAACCGGGCCACCTGGTCGGGCACCGACTTCATGAAGTCGGTGACGGCGATGATCGGGCCGGGCGCCGACATCAGCTTCTCGGTCACCTGGGCCGTGCGAGGCGCCTCCAGCGGGTGCAGGCGGTTCCAGCGCTCGACGGCGAGGGCGTCCTCCCGCAGCGCCTTGTAGGAGGTGGCGCTCCACAGCTCCACGCCGATGCCCCGCTCGGCCAGGGTGGCCTGGGCCTGGCGGGCCGCGCCCTGGGCGGTGCCGGAGAACACGATGGTGGCCTTGGCCTCGGTGCCGTCGGGGGTGGGGGCCCACCGGTAGAGGCCGCTGACGATGTCGTCGGAGGTGACGCCCTCGGGACGAGCCGGCATCTCGTAGTTCTCGTTGTAGGCGGTGAGGTAGTAGAAGCAGCCGTCACCGTGCAGCGAGGTGCCGTCGGGCCCGCCGTACATCTCGTGGAGGCCGTGCTCGACGATGGCGGCCAGCTCGTAGGCGAACGCCGGGTCGTAGGCCTTCACCGTCGGCACGGTGGAGGCGAGCACGAGGCTGTGGCCGTCCTGGTGCTGGAGGCCCTCGCCGAGCAGCGTGGTGCGGCCCGCGGTGGCGCCGATGAGGAAGCCCTTGGCCTGCGCGTCGGCGGCGGCCCAGATGAGGTCGCCCACCCGCTGGAACCCGAACATCGAGTAGAAGATGAAGAACGGCACCATCGGCACGCCACGGGTGGCGTAGCTCGTGCCGGCGGCGGTGAAGCTGGCCATGGAGCCGGCCTCGGTGATGCCCTCCTCGAGGATCTGACCGTCCTTGCCCTCGGTGTAGGAGAGCAGGAGCGAGGCGTCGACCGGTTCGTACAGCTGGCCGTGGGCGGCGTAGATCTTCAGCTCCCGGAACAGGGAGTCCATGCCGAAGGTGCGGGCTTCGTCCGGGATGATCGGCACGACCCGGGGGCCGAAGTCCTTGGCCCGGGCCAGGCCCCGCAGCATCCGGGTGAAGGCCATGGTGGTGGACACGGCCTGGCCGCCGGAGCCGGACGCGAACTCCTCGAACACCGACGGGTCGGGGAGGGTGAGGGGCCGGCGCACCTGGGTGGTGCGACGGGGCATGGGGCCGTCGAGGGCCCGGCGCCGGTCCATGAGGTAGCGGATCTCGGGGGAGTCCGCCGGCGGGCGGTAGTACGGCGGGTCGTCGCCCTCGAACACCGAGTCGGGGATCTCGTCGTCGAGCTGGAGGCGGGAGCGGAGGTCCTTGAGCTGCTCGACGGTGAGCTTCTTGATCTGGTGGGTGGCGTTGCGGCCCTCCACCGCCGAGCCCAGCGCCCAGCCCTTGACCGTCTTGGCGAGGATCACCGTGGGAGTGCCCCGGTTCTCCACCGCGGCCTTGTAGGCGGCGTACACCTTCTTGTAGTCGTGGCCGCCTCGGGGGAGGGCCCGCAGCTCGTCGTCGCTCAGGTGCTCGACCAGCTTGCGCAGCCGGGGGTCGGGGCCGAAGAAGTGCTCGCGGATGTAGGCGCCGGACTCGACCGCGTAGCGCTGCCACTCGCCGTCGAGGGTGGAGTTCATCTTGGCGAGCAGGACGCCGTCGACGTCGCGGGCGAGCAGGTCGTCCCAGCCCTCGCCCCAGATCAGCTTGATGACGTTCCAGCCGGCGCCGCGGAAGACGCCCTCCAGCTCCTGGATGATCTTGCCGTTGCCGCGCACCGGGCCGTCGAGGCGCTGCAGGTTGCAGTTCACGACCCAGATGAGGTTGTCGAGCTGCTCCCGGCCGGCGAGGGAGATGGAGCCGAGGGTCTCGGGCTCGTCGGTCTCACCGTCGCCGAGGAAGCACCAGACCTTGGAGTCGCTGGTGTCGTCGAGGCGCCGGTTGTCGAGGTAGCGGCAGAAGCGGGCCTGGTAGATCGAGTTGAGGGGGCCGAGGCCCATCGACACCGTGGGGAACTCCCAGAAGTCGGGCATGAGCCACGGGTGCGGGTAGCTCGACAGGCCGTCGCCGCCGATCTCGCGGCGGAAGTGGTCGAGGTGCGACTCGTCGAGCCGGTGCTCGAGGTAGGCCCTGGCGTAGACCCCGGGGGCGGCGTGGCCCTGGAAGTAGACGTGGTCGCCGGCCATGCCGTCGTCCTTGCCCCGGAAGAAGTGGTTGAACCCGACCTCGTAGAGCATCGCCGAGGAGGCGTACGACGACAGGTGGCCGCCGATGCCGTCGGCGTGCTTGTTGGCGTAGACCACCATCACCGCGGCGTTCCAGCGCAGGAGGCGGCGGATGCGCTTCTCGATCTCCTCGTCGCCGGGGAACCAGGGCTGCTCCTCGCGGGGGATCGTGTTGATGTAGGGCGTCTGCACCTCGGCCGGCGTGCCGACCTGCAGCTCACGGGCCCGCTCGGTGAGCCGCGACACGAGGTAGCGGGCGCGCATCTTGCCCCGGGCGTCGACCACCGCGTCGAGCGAGTCGAGCCACTCCGCCGTCTCGCCCGGATCGGAGTCCGGGAGCTGGCTGACGAACTGGTCGATGTTCGACATACGGGGTGCCTCTCGTGTGTGCGTCGTGTCGTTTCGGTGCGCGTGCGTCGTCGTTCCGTGCGGCGTGTGCGTTCCCTGGCTCCCATGATGCCGTGGTCGGGCCGGTTACCGGTGGGTACTGCGTGAACGCTCGGTGACCTCCGGGCGGAAGTCCCACGGGACGGACCGCTGTCCGACCTGTGACACGCTGAGAAGGTGACGACGGTCGCCTACACGGACGGTGCCTGCAGCGGGAACCCTGGTCCCGGAGGATGGGCCTGGGCGGTGCCAGGCGGTGCCTTCGCCGCCGGGGCCGAGGCCCACACCACCAACCAGCGCATGGAGATCCGCGCCGCGTTCGAGGCGGTGCAGGCGCTGCCGGGCCCCCTCGAGGTGGTGAGCGACTCGACCTACGTCGTGAACTGCTTCCGCGACCGCTGGCACGAGGGGTGGCGCAGGCGGGGGTGGCTCAACTCCCAGAAGAAGCCGGTGGCCAACCGGGACCTGTGGGAGCCGTTCGTCGAGCTGGTGCTGTCCCGCGGCGACGTCACCTTCCGGTGGGTGAAGGGCCACGCCGGTGACCCCATGAACGACCTCGTCGACCGGCTGGCCGTGGAGGCCGCCAAGGCCCAGGCCGGCCGCTCCGGCGACCGGCCGCCGACGGCCCTCGGCCCCCCGGACACGTTCGGCACCGAGGCCGGCACCATGTCGGTGGAGACGGTGGCCGCCCTGCGCTCGCAGGCGGTGGCCACGTCCACCGCCCCGGGCCGGCCCTACGCCGGGTGGGCGCTGCTCATCGTGGGCCACCGGCCGCCGGTGGTCGACCCCGACGGCGACCCAGAGGCCACCGGCGAGCTGATCGACACGCTCATCGGCCAGCTGACCGAGGTCGAGGAGGAGCACCCCGACCTGGTGGTGGTCACCGGCCTGCGCCAGGGCGCGGAGCAGCTGGCGGCGGAGGCGGCGGTCGGCTCCGGCCTGCCCTACGTCGTGGTGCTCCCGTGGCCCGACCCGGCCTCGGGTTGGGCCGAGCCGGCCCGCGAGCGGTTCCTCGAGCTGGCCGAGGAGTCCGACCAGGTCGTGCTCCTCCAGGAGGAGGTGCCCGATTCCCGCCAGGGCCAGGTGGCGGCGATGGCCCGGCGCGACGACTGGCTGGCCCGCAACGTCGATGCCGCCATCGTGGTGTGGGACGGCACCGACGAGGCCGTGGGCCGCACCTACCGCTCGCTCGTCGACCACCTCGGTCCCGACGCCGTCACCGCGGTGGACCCCCGATGACCGCTCGATCGGCCCGCTCCTCCGGTTCTGGCATGCGGCGTGCACCCGTACGGGTGCACGACGCATGCCAGAACGACGTGCAGACGGGTGTCCGAGGTGCGGAAGGCGCGCGTGAGGACGCGCGGGAGCCGGGGTGGTCGTGAGCCGGCGGGTGGGGAGCGACACCGGGGGCACCTTCACCGACCTGGTGGCCGACGACGGCACCGTCACCAAGGTGCCGTCCACGCCGCACGACCCGGGCGACGCGGTGCGGGCCGGCATCGCCGAGCTGCTGGGGAAGGGCGTGACGCCCGAGGTGCTGGCCCACGGCACCACCGTGGCCACCAATGCACTGCTCGAGCGGCGGGGTGCCACCGTCGCGCTCGTCACCAACGAGGGGTTCGCCGACGTCATCGAGATCGCCCGGCAGGACCGGCCGTCGCTCCACGACCCCGCCGTCACCCGGCCCGAGCCGCTCGTACCCCGGGAGCTGCGTCTCGAGGTGGCCGGCCGCCTCGCCGCCGACGGTCGGGAGGTTGAGCCCCTCGGTCCCGTGCCGGAGGTGCCCGACGGGGTGGAGGCGGTGGCGGTGTGCCTCCTGCACAGCGACCTCCAGCCCGCCCACGAGATGCTCGTCGGCATCCAGCTCGAGGAAGGCGGCCACGACGTCACCCTCTCGTGCGAGCTGTCCCCCGAGTTCCGGGAGTACGAGCGCACCGTCACCACCGTGGTGAACGCCTACCTGCGGCCGGTGTGCCGCACCTACCTGCGCCAGCTCGGCGACGCCGCCGACACCGTGCAGGTGATGACCTCCGCCGGCGGCCTGGTGCCGTCGGGCGAGGCGGCCGAGCGGCCCGCGGCGCTGTTGCTCTCCGGTCCCGCCGGCGGGGTGCTGGCCGGCGCCCGTGCCGCGGTGGCCAACGGCTTCCCCGACGCCGTCACCTTCGACATGGGCGGCACCTCCACCGACGTGTGCCTGGTGCTGGGCGGGGCGCCGGCGCCCGCCGCCGAGCGTGAGGTGGCGGGCATGCCCGTGCGGATGCCCTCGCTCGACGTGCACACCATCGGCGCGGGCGGCGGATCGATCGCCCGCATCGACGACGGCGGCGCCCTGCTCGTCGGTCCCCGCAGCGCCGGCGCGGTGCCCGGCCCCGCCTGCTACGGCCGCGGCGGCACCGAGCCCACCGTCACCGACGCCGACCTGGTGGCCGGCCGCATCCCGACGTGGGCGGCCTTCCCCGGTCTGGGCGCCCTCGACCTCGACGCGGCCCGGGCCGCCCTCGACCGGGCCGGGGTGACGGCGGAGGGCGTGCTCGCCGTCGTCGACGCGGCGATGGAGGAGGCCATCCGGGTGGTCACCGTCGAGCGGGGCGTCGACCCCCGCAACCTCGCCCTCGTCGCCTTCGGTGGGGCCGGTCCGCTGCACGCCTGCGCCCTCGCCGACGCCCTCGACATGGCCGCGGTCGTCGTGCCGGCCCGGGCCGGGGTGCTGAGCGCGGTCGGCATCCTCGGGGCGCCGCTGCAGGTCGATCTGGTCCGCTCGGTGCCCGACCCGCTCGACCACTCCCTCGCCCGCGGGCTGAGCGACCAGCTGTGGAACGAGGCCCGGGAGCGCCTGCTGCGCCAGGTCGGGTACGAGCCAGGGAGCGGCGACGACCTGCCGCCGCACGTGATCGTGCACCTCGACGCCACCTTCGACTGCCGTTACGCCGGCCAGAGCCACGAGCTCAACGTGCGTCACCCCCGCCGCTTCCACCGCGAGCACCGGCTCCGCAACGGCTACGAGCGGGCCGACCACCCCGTGGAGGTGGTGGCGGTGCGGGCCCGGGCGTGGGTGGAGTCGCCGGTGACGATGGCCGACCTCCCGAGCCCCGAACGCCGCGGCGCCCACGGCCCGGCCGTGATCGCCGAGCCCGACTGCACCATCTGGGTGCCCGAAGGTTGGACCGCCGAGCCCGGCGCCGCCGGTGCCCTCGTCCTGCGCCGGTGGCAGCGATGACCCGCGCCCCCCTGCGCGAAACGGTGCGCTCTTCGCGCGCTGGAGCGCGGGAAAAGCGCACCGTTTCGCGAGGGGGACGCGGAGAGGAGGCGCGGTGAGTGCGGAAGGGGACGTGCTCGACGCCGCGGGGCTGCAGGTGCTGATCGCCCGGCTGACCGGGATCGCCACCGAGATGGGCGCGGTGCTGGCCCGCAGCGCGTTCAGCCCCAACATCAAGGAGCGCCACGACCACTCCGCCGCCCTCTTCACCCCCGAGGGCGAGCTGCTGGTGCAGGCCGAGCACATCCCGGTCCACCTCGGCTCCATGCCGGCGTCGGTGGCCGAGGTGCTCGCCCGGTTCGGGCCCGGCACCGACGGGTGGGAGCGGGTGGCCGCCGGTGCCCAGGTGGTGCTGAACGACCCCTTCGCCGGGGGGACCCACCTCAACGACATCACCCTCGTCGCCCCGTGCGTGGTCGACGGCCGCCTCGTCGGCTGGGTCGCCAACCGGGCCCACCACGCCGACGTGGGCGGCGCCGCGCCCGGCTCGATGCCCGCCGACGCGGTGGAGGTGTTCGCCGAGGGCCTGCGCCTCCCGCCGGTGGTGCTCACCGACGAGGTGCGCGAGGTGCTGTGCGCCAACTCCCGCACCCCCGAGGAGCGCCGGGGCGACCTCGACGCCCAGGTCGGGGCCAACCGCCGGGGTGTCGAGCGGCTGGCCGAGCTGGCCGCGGCGTGGCCCGACGGCGTGCCCCTCGACGAGGTCCTGGCCCACGGCGAGCGGCGCATGCGGGCCGCGCTCGCCGCCCTGCCCGACGGCACCTGGCGCTTCGCCGACGTGGTCGACTCCTTCGGCCCCCGCCCCGACCAGCAGGTGGAGACCCACGTGCGGGTGGAGCTGCGCATCGAGGGCGACACCATCACCTTCGACCTCACCGGCTGCGACCCGCAGCGAACCGGCAACGTCAACGCCGTGCGGGCGGTCACGGTCAGCGCCGCGGTGTACGCCCTGCGCTGCGCCCTGCCTGCGGACCTGCCGGCCAACGGCGGGGCCCTGCGGCCGGTCACCGTGGTCACCACGCCGGGCACGATCGTCGACGCCCTGCCGCCCGCCGCCGTCGGCGCGGGCAACGTCGAGGTCAGCCAGCGGGTGGCCGACCTCTGCCTCGGCGCCCTCGCCCTGGCCGCGCCGGGCCGGCTGGGCGCGGCGTCGCAGGGGACCATGAACAACCTGCTCATCGGGGGCACCGACCCGGAGGGTCGGGCGTGGGTGTACTACGAGACCGTCGCCGGCGGGCAGGGCGGCCGCGTGCAGGGCCCGGGCATGAGCGGGGTGCACACGGCGATGACCAACACCCGCAACACGCCGGTGGAAGCGCTGGAGCGGGCCTTCCCCCTGCGGGTGCGGCGGCTGTCGCTGCGGCGGGGGAGCGGCGGCGACGGTCGCCACCCCGGGGGCGAGGGTGTGGAGCGAGAGGTGGAGCTGCTGTCCGACGCCACGGTGTCGCTCATCACCGAGCGGCGGCGGTCCGCCCCCTGGGGCACCGAGGGTGGGGAGCCGGCGGCGCCGGGGGAGAACTGGCTCCTGTCGGGCGGCGACGAGGCCGCGGCCGAACCGCTGCCCGACAAGGTCACCGTCGACGCCCGGGCCGGCGACGTCATCCGCCTCCGCACCCCCGGCGGTGGCGGCTGGGGCCGGGCGTCGGTCTGACGGCACCGACGGTCGCGGCGGGACGTCCTGCGAGCCGGTTCACCGAGGAGGGAGCAGCTCCAGGAAGCGGTCGATCATGGCGTTGACCTGGTCGGGGGCGAAGACCTGGACGAAGTGGCCGGCGCCGACGACCTGCCCGACCCGCCAGTTGGGGCCGAGCTGGGCGATCATCGCCGGCGTCGTGAACGGGCGGTCGGCGAGCACGAGCAGGGCGGGGACGGTGCACTCGATCGCCGCCGCGCCGGCGTCGAACTCGAGCGACGTGCGACCCATCGCCCGGACGGCGTGCTCCGGCGTCGCCCCCATCACGGCGAGGATCTCGGCCTTCGTGGCCGGGTCGTCGTCCGGTCCGAAGAGGCGGTCGGCGAAGAACGACTGGCTCACCTCCGGATCCGGCATCTCCTCGCCGGCGGGGATGGCGGAGCCCATCTCCGCCTCCTTCTCGGCGGTGGAGCGGATGCCCGAGTCGAGGATGACGATGCCGCTGACGAGCTCGGGGTGGGTGGTCGCCAGGTGCAGCGAGAGGCTGCCGCCGAAGCTGTGGCCGACGAGCACCGGGCGGTCCATGCCGAGGTGCTCGGCCAGCCAAGCCAGGTCGCCGGCCATCTCCTCGCTGCTGTAGTCGCTGTGAGGTGCGTCGCTCTCGCCGTGGCCCCGCAGGTCGACGTTGACCACGCGGTGGCGCGTCGAGAGGTGGTCGAACACGGGCGCCATGTGGCGGTGATCGCACCGCATGCCGTGCACCAGCACGACCGGAGGGTCGCCGGTCCCCGCTTCCTCGTAGGCCAGCCCGACTCCGCCATGGTCCGCTCTGAGCACG
>Ga0164243_10005702_pt1 | contig 18988 bp, 19 predicted proteins | sample OricompcompostOP_FD_108781 | JGI IMG/M metagenome (GOLD analysis project Ga0164243, IMG submission 108781) | Organic Plus compost microbial communities from Emeryville, California, USA - Original compost - Organic plus compost (OP) | ecosystem: Engineered > Solid waste > Mixed feedstock >... | reverse complement strand
TTGAACGAGCGGCACTACGGCGCGCTGCAAGGGCTCGACAAGGCCGAGACGGTTGCGAAACATGGCGCCGAGCAGGTGAAGATCTGGCGCCGCAGCTACGACATTCCGCCACCGGCGCTTTCGATGGACGACAAGGGCCATCCGCGCTTCGACCCGCGCTACGCGGCGATCGACGTACGCCAGCTGCCGTCGACGGAATCATTGAAGACGACGCTCGATCGCGTCATTCCTTTCTGGACCGACCGCGTCGCGCCGGCGCTGAAAGCCGGCAAGAACGTGCTGATCGTCGCGCACGGCAACAGCCTGCGCGCGCTCGTGAAGATGCTCGATGAGATTTCGGACGCCGACATCGTCGAGTTCAATATTCCGACGGGCGTGCCGATCAGCTACGAGCTCGATGACAACCTGAAGCCGAAGTCGCGCCGCTTCCTGGGCGATCCGGAGGCGATCAAGGCCGCGGCGGAAGCCGTCGCGCGGCAGACCGAAGCAAAGAAATAACCCCGTCGTCCCGACGAACTTGCGTCGGGATGACGCAATCCCCTGTCGTCCCGACGAACGTCGGGACCGCCTTCGGCACACTGCCAGATGAGATCCCGACTTGCGTCGCGATGACGCAATCCCGTGTCGTCCCGACGAAAGTCGGGACCGCCTTCGGCACACTGCCGGATGAGATCCCGACTTGCGTCGGGATGACAAAAGTCCGCCCTACTCCTCCGGCGCGACCGTCAGCCTGATCCCATCCAGCGCCGGCGTGAACTCCACCTGACACGACAAGCGCGACGTCCCGTCGTCGTACGTCGTGAGCATCGACAGCAGATCCGCCTCATCCGACTGCCGATCCGGCAGCCGCGCGATCCATTCCGGATCGACGTACACGTGACACGTCGCGCACGAACAGAAGCCGCCGCAGCTCGCGGCGACGCCGAAATCGTATTCGCGCAGGATTTCCATCAATTTCCAGCCGAACGTTCCCTCGATCGTATGCTGCCGGCCGTAAATGTCGGTGACGTGGATGGTAGGCATGGGGCGCGGAGCTTACATCACATTGCGTCCGTCGGCCTCGCCCCCACCAGCCCCCGCACTTCGTGCCAGAGATCGTGCACGTACTCGAATACAGCGCACGCTTTCGAAAGATGCTGCAGCATCGTCGCGTCGACGCGGCCTTCATACGCACGCAAGAGCAGCGCTCGCTCCTCCATGTTGAATTCAGCATAGAAGGCCGCCGAGGCCAGGTCGAAATACGGATCACCGACCGCGGCATATTCCCAATCGAGCAGCCTCAATTCGCCCGCATCGATCAGATTCAGATGATGGATGTCGTTGTGACAAAGACCGTGCGGGCGCGAGGCGCTCTCGATTTGCGTCGCCAGCGCAAGCACACGTGATTTCCTGTCCGGATCGAGCAGCGCCGCGTCGGGATTCAGCGTCGTGAGCGTCGCCGCATAGTCTGCAACGACATCACGCCATCGCAGCGGGCCCACGGATGGCGATCCGGGCAACGCATGGAGCTTCCGCAGCAGGCGCGCGAGCCGCTCGATCCGCTCGGGTGCGTGCATGTCGTCCGCCGTGCATGTCGGCCCGAGATAGCGAGTCACGAGCACATGCCGTTTGGGATCGCACAGAAGCACTTCCGGCCCTATGCCTGCCGCCGCCACGATGCGCAGCACTTCTCCTTCGACGCCGCGATCGACGTGCAGACTCTGAGCGTGCGGATTGTTGATGCGGACGACGACGGCAGCGCTCGCGGTTCGAACGAGCCAGCTGTCGTTCGTGACGCCGTCGCGCAGCAACGTGACGCTCACGACGCGATTCTCAGGCACTCCGAGCGCTTCGGCGCCGAGCTCAGCCGGCGACATGCGCCACCGCCTCGCTCGCTTGCTCGCGCCGTTCGCGCTGCCATACGAAATAGCCGCGCACGACGATGCCGAGATAGATGACGAACAGCGCGGTCGTCGCGAGCAAGCCCTGCGAGAAATACAAATAGGCGGCGAGCCCATCGACGACGATCCAATACAACCAGTTCTCGAGCACGCGCCGGGCGACCATCCATGTCGTGATCACGCTGCCCCAGGTCACGAACGAATCCAGGTACGGAGCGGCCGCATCGGTCTGCGATGCCAGAAACCATCCGTTGAGGACCGTCGCCGCGGCGACTGCGAGCGCCGCGAGCGCGTGTTGCCGCAGCGTCCACGTTCGAATCAATACGCCCGTCGCCTCGGTTCGGCCGTTCTTCCAATCGAGGAAGCCGACGACCGCCATCACGAGATAGAACACCTGCAGGAGTGATTGCATGTACAGCGCCGCGCGCGCGAACAGCACGAGGTAGATCGCCGTGCTGATGAACGCGCACAGCCAGCACAGCAAGCTGCGGCGCACGGCGAGCAGGAGGTACGCGAGGCCGAGAAGCGCGCCGATGGCTTCACTTGGGGAAGTTTCGCGGAGTTGGGTTAGGAGATGGTGCATGCGGAAGGCGCCCTAACCCTCTCCCGCGAAGCGGGAGAGGGGACTGGAGCGACGGTGCAACTTGCTCACGCCGGGCCGCCGAGCACTTTCATCACGAAGACTTTGCGGCCCGCCTCGGCGAACGTCGTCTCCGTCTCCTTGGCGAGAATCTCGAACAGCCGGCGATGCTCGCCGGATACCTGCGTGCTCATCGAGTTCGTCACGACGTGCAGCTCCGGATAGGTGTTCAGGCGATCGATGAACGCCTTGATCGGCGGAATGTAATCCGCATCGAGCGGATACAGGCTGATTTCGATTGCGGTGTGCATGTCGTCTCCTCACATTTGCCAGCGCACGCTCACGCCCAGCTGCCGCGGTTCGCCGAGCTGAACGTAACGCTTGTTCTCGAACAGCGGCGGCTCATTGCCGAAATAGAATCCGCGGATCTCATAGTCCTGGTCGAACGCATTGCGCAGCCACAGATACGCGCTCCAGCGTTCGCCTTCGTAGCCGAGCTTGAAGTGCGTCAGCGCATACGCATGCGAGCGAATGTCGTTCGGCGGCACATCGAAATAGAAATCGTCGATTGCGGCGACATCGACGCGCGCCATCCACCCGAGCGGATGCCGCCACACGCCGTAGATCGACGCCTGATATTCGGGCGCGTGCGCCTGATCTCGATCGCTCAGGTCCACGCCCTCGGGCCGATAGCCCGAGTAGCGCGTGCGCAGCAGCCCCAACGTGCCGCCGAGCTCGAGCTGATCGCTCAAGCGCCAGCGTGCGCTCGCCTCGATGCCGAGATTGCGCCCGCCGGCGGCGTTGTCGGTCAGGAAGAAGTAACTGCTGGGATCGCCGATCGGATCGAGCTGCACGCCCGTCGAAATCTGCATGTCCGTGCGGCGCATGTAGAACGCGGTGAGGTCGGCATAGAGGCGGCGCTCGAGCCATTCCCCCTTGATGCCCACGTCGAGGCTCCACAAGTATTCCGGTGCGAAGCGCGCGCGGATGCTCGCCGCCTCGCCCAAGTTGAAGCCGCCCGCCTTGTAGCCGCGCGAGAGCGTCGCGAACGTGCGTACGTTCTCTTGCACGTCGAAGTGCAGACTTGCTTGCGCGCCCCACATGCGATCGCGCTCGCCGGCGGCGATGCCGCGCGGCGCGCCGTCCTTGATGCCTTCATCGTGATAGTCCGCATCGCGCTGCTCGATGCGTCCGCCGAGCGACCAGCCCCAACGCGCGCCGAGCAATCCTTCGAGCTGCCCGAACAGCGCGAGATTGTTCGCGTCGTATTTCGTGCGCAGCCAGTTGTCGTTCGAGCCCGAATACTCGGGCGCGTCCGGGTCGATGTACTCGCCGACGCTCGTCGAATGGATGTTTTCCCTCAAGTCGAGGCCGTACACGCCGACGAGCCAGGCGAGATCGCCAGGGGCCGCGGGCGCATTCGATGCAAGCCGCGCCTCGAGCGAGCGCGTCCGCCGCGTCGACGCGGCGCGATCGAAGTAGTCGTAGGTGTAGGGCGCCCAGCTGTCGGGATTGCCCCAGTCGCTGTCGAAGCTGTTCTCGTTGTCGGACTGTGCAGCGGCCGCAATCACCGTCAGCTCGCCGATCGAAGCTGCGGGCGTCGTCAAGCGCAGCGATGCGCCGTTCGCGCGCTGCGAGTCCTTGCCGGGGCGATTCGCGAGCGAGCGCCGCGAGTTGTCGATGGACCAGCCGTCGTAGCCGTTGTCGATGTTTGCATGCAGCCAGGTGAAATCGAGCCTCGTGGCGTCGGTCGGCTGCCAGCGCCATTTCGCGCGCGCGGTCAGCTCGTCGCGGCCGTTCGTGTCATCGCGATGCAGATACGAGTCTTCGCGAAAGCCGTCGCTGCGATAACGCTGCACGGCGATGCGCCACGAGGAATTCAACGCGGGCGCCGGGCCGGTGATGACGCCGCCGAGCGACTCGGAATCGTATTCGCCGTACGAGGCATCCGTTTCGATGTGCAACGAATCCTGCGGATCTGCGCTGTGCAGCACGATGAGGCCCGCGAGCGCGTTCGCGCCGTAGCGCATGCCTTGCGGACCGCGGAGCACTTCGATCCGATCGACATCGAATGTCGTCGCGGCCATGCCCAGGCCGCTGAAATCGATGTCGTCGATCAGAAAGCCGACGGAAGGATTCGGCGCGCCTTCCCACTGCTCGCGCTCGCCGATGCCGCGCAGCTGAAAGAAGCGGGGACGCGAGGTGCCGCCCGCCCAATGCAGGTTCGGCACGGAGGTGAGCACGTCTTCGAAATGCTGGCGTCCGGCGTCGCGAATCGTCTCGGCGTCGAGCACCGAAATACTGAGCGGCACCTCGACGAGTCGTTGCTCGCGCAACGTCGCGGTCACGATCACTTCTTCGAGAACGTCGGAATGGGCCAGCGTCGGCGCGAGCGCACCGAGCGCGATCGACAAAGTCACAGCACGCATACAGATCCTCTTAAGGCTAAGAAGATCCGGGCAGGGCAAGAAAAGCAGAGGATGAGGCGAGGAATATCGCACGACCTGCTCCCTACGCCGGTACTAACCGGATCAGGTTCAACGGGTCCACCGATGAGCGATTCGCTTGGCGATCGCAGCCGGCATCTCAGGCCCGAGTCAGGGCCACCCCTTAGGCGCGGCGGAGTGTATGACGGGCAACGGGCCGCGGGCAACGGGTACCCGGGCAATCGCGCGCCCCTCATCGCGACGGAAGTGGGGATCGCCGATGCATTGCACCCCGTCATCCCGACGGAAGTCGGGATCGCCATTGGCACACTGTCGTGGCGAATGCGGTCCCGACTTGCGTCGGGACGACGAGCACTTCGCGCCCGCGCTTGCGCTCCCGCCGCACTTCCGCCATAAGTGCTGCCTTCTTCAATCCTCGCGAGGCTTCAGGGTCTTATGGCCAACCGCCGTTGCCGCTTGTTTCACGTCGATGCGTTCACGCGTCAGCGCTTCTGCGGCAATCCCGCCAACGTCGTCCTGGATGCCGACAACCTGTCGGACGAGGACATGCAGACGATCGCGACCGAGGTGAATGGCGAGACGGCGTTCGTGCTCGAGCCGGAATCGCATGACCATGACGTGCAGATCAAATACTTCACCCCGCGGCATTCCGTGCCGTTCGTCGGCCACGCGACGATCGCTGCGCAATATGTCCGCGCGAAGACCGACGGCAAGCCGCCCGGCAAATTGCGGCAGCGCACCGGCGCCGGCATCGTCGAGATCGAGGTGACGGAAGCCGAAGGCGACCTGCGCATCGCGATCACCCAGAACCCGCCCTCCTTCGGGCCGATCATCCCCGACCATCATCGAACGCAAGTGCTGAACGCGCTCGGCATTTCGAGCCCGAGCCTGCATCACGACTGTCCGCTGCAGATCATGACGAAGGGCACCTCGCGGCTGTTGATCGGCTTGCGCTCACCGGAGCTGCTCGACTCGCTCAAGCCGGAAATGGACACGCTCGCGCGCCTGAGCGCGCATGTCGGCGCCGAAGGCTACTTCGTGTTCGCACTGAACCGCACCGAGAAGGGCCTGGGCACGGTGTCGCGCATGTTCTGTCCCGCGCTCGGCATTCCCGAAGATCCTGTGAGCGGCAACGCACACGGCATGCTCGGCGTGTATCTCGTCAATCAAGGGCTCCTCGTGCCGAAGGATGGCCGCGTCGAGTTCGAGGGCCTGCAAGGTCAATGGGTGCGCCGGCCCGGCACGATTCATGTCGAGGTGGAAGCGTCCAGCAAGGTCGCGCAGTCGGTTCGCATCGTCGGGGATGCGGTGATCGTGTACGAGGCAGAGGTGCAGATCTGAGCGGATGACGCTCGCAACGACCGTCATTCCGACGTAAGTCGGGATCTCATGCCGTAAGCGATCGTCATCCCGACGCAAGTCGGGATCTCACTTGGCACGGTGCCGATGGCGGTCCCGACGTACGTCGGGACGACGAGGTTCAAGTGGTGAGCGAGCTCTGAGTCGTCCGTCCCGCTCGACCGATTCGCAAAACCTTCCCGACCGCCGGCACGATGTCACTCGCATCGTGCACGGCCATGACGAGCTGCGTACCCCGCTCCGCGATTCGCTGCAGCACATCGAGCACGCTTTCCCTGACATCTCCGTCGAGCCCGGTGCAGGGCTCATCGAGCAACAGCATCTCGGGCTCGTTCACCATTGCGCGCGCGAGGAGCGCAAGCCGCATCTGGCCATACGACACCTGGCGCGGACCGCGTCCGCGCAGGTGCTCGATGCCGAAGAACCGCAGCCAGCGCCTCGCGGCCCGCTGATCGGCGCGCGTCGGCGCGTCGTTGAGCCCGACGCTCGAATAGCGGCCCGAGATCACGATCTCCTCGAGCGAGGTCGCCAGATAGTGATCGGCCTGCAGCTCCGGCGACACCCAGCCGACGCGCTGTTTCCAACCGGAAATGTGCGCGCCGTGCGCCAACCCGCGGCGCTCCACTTTGCCGCCGAGCGCAGGATGCAGATCGCCGTAGATGAGGCTCAGCAAGGTCGATTTTCCCGAGCCGTTCGCGCCGAGCACGGCCCAATGCTCGTTGCGATGAATCGTCCAGTCGAGATTGCGAATGACGGGTCGATAGTCGCGAAAGATGTCGGCGGCGCGGATGCGCACGAGCCAGTCGTCGTTGCCGGCGCTCCGCTGCGACCGCCCCTTCGTCGTCCCGACGAAAGTCGGGACCGCATTCGGTACCTCGGTGCCGCTTGCGATCCCGACTTTCGTCGGGATGACGTTCGCTGAGCGTTTCGTGCCGCTCGCGATCCCGACTTTCGTCGGGATGACGGCGGCGGAGCGGTTCGCGGCGCCCGCTCGTTTCGGCTCCGCCGACGTCAGTTTGCCCTTGTTCAAATGCGCAACATGCGTGACGTTCACCGGCAGCTCCTCGGGCCGATGCGAGGTGATGATCCACGCATGCGTTTCGCGCGGCACTTCCAATGCCTGGCGCAATTTCGCTTTCGCCTTCACGTCGAGGCCATTGAAGACCTCATCGAGCAACAACACCTGCGCATCGCTCACGAACGCGCGCGCGACGAGCGTCAGGCGCCGCTGACCATACGAGAGCGAGAGGAACTTGCGCGCGCGCAGACCCCAGAGCCCGAAGCGCTTCAGCATGCGATCGACCTTCGCACGCTGCGCGGCCTTCGGGGTCGTGAGCGGAATGTCCTCGTCGAAGAGGCCAGTCGTGACGACCTGCGTCACGGTCAGATTCCAGTCGTAGCGAACGTATTTGTCCTGCCGCTCCGAGCCGACATACGCGATGTGATGCTTGTTGTCCGCCGGCTCGCGCGAGGCGCCCTCGAATCGATAGATGCGCCGCTCGCGGCCGGTCGGCGTCGGCCACATGTCGCCGCGAATCAGCTTGAGCAGCATCGTCTTGCCCGACCCGTTCGCGCCGATGAGCGCCCAGCGCTCGCCGGCGCGCAGCGCGAAGCTGACGTCGTCGAGAATCGTGTGTCCGTCGAGAATGAGGGAGCAGTGCTCGAGCTCTACCAGTGTCCGTGCGTTGTGTGATGCTGCGTTGTGCGCCTTGCGAGCGCGCTTGCCGTTATTCATTCGCTACCCAGGTTTCATCATCTCGACGCACGACGCCGTCGGCCTCGAGCTTCAACAAATGCGCGAGCAGCGACGCCCGCGCCAAAGCATGCAGCCGCGGATCGACATCGTCGTACACGCGACTCACGAGCACGGCGAGCGTCGCCGGCCCGGACCCCCGCACGCCCGCGAGCACCTTCGCCTCGCGTTTCAGGCGATGCGCGATGATGTGCGCGATCTCGGCCTGCGCATCCTCGATCGTGAGCCCATGGCCCGGCGCGAGCCGCGTGACGGGCTCACGCTGCAGCCGCGCCAACGAATCCAGATACGCGCGCATATCGCCGTCGGGCGGCGCGATCACGACGGTCGAGCCTTGCATCAAATGATCGCCCGTGAACAGCAGACCCGTGCCTTCGATCAGATAACACACGTGATTCGAGGCGTGACCGGGCGTATGCAGCGCCCGAATCGAGCCCGCATCGAACGCAATCGCATCGCCGTCGGCGACGATACGATCGGGCTTGAAGGTCAGGTCCTGATGACCATCGTCCGGCGCCGGCCGGCCGAACAGCGGCGCTTCGGTTGCTTCCGCGAGCGCCTTCGCGCCGGGGGAATGATCGGAATGCGTATGCGTGACGAGCACTCGATCGATCGCGCCTCGCGTGACAGTGAGGATGCGCTCGATGTGCCCTCCATCGGCGGGACCCGGATCGAGGATGACGAAGCGCTCGCGGCCGAGGATGTATGTGTTCGTACCCGGGCCGGTCATGAAGCCGGGATTCGGGGCGACGAGCCGCTGCACGCAGGGTGCAATCGTATCGAGCTGGCCTGAGCTGAGCGGGGGAGGTTTCACTTCGTTGAGCGGAGCTGTCTGCGCCCTGCACTCTCGTCAGACGAGTGGCCTATGTCAACCGACTCGCTGCCCGCCTCCGCAAGCGCTCCAGGCCGGTGCGCAGTCAGGCTATGATTCAGCATCTACGCAATCAGAACCTCAAGAATGCCAACATCGATAACGATTGCGCTCTTGATTGCCGTGGCCGCCACCGCCGCCGTCACCGCGACCCGCTGGCTCCGGCGCCGCTCTGACGCCGAGGTCGAGGCGAGCACGAGCCACGCCTCCAGGGGCGCGGTCGCGCCCGGCGGGTCCGACATCCGTCCGCTGGCGCCGTATCGCAGCGAAGCCACCGAAGAGGTTGCACGCCAGTGCCTGAAGCTCGCATTCGGCGTCGCTGACATCGGCGGCGACCCGATCCAGGGCGAGCACGCCCGCGTGCTCGAGCTGGCGGAAAAGGCGCTCCACGATGCCGTCGAACAGCAGCAATACTTTCCCCGCCGCCCGCTGCTGCTGCCGAAGCTGCTGCAGGCCTTGAACGACACGGACAGCACGCGCCAGGAGCTGGTCCGTTTGATCCTCGAAGACCCGACCCTCGCCGGCACGACCCTCAAACGCGCGAACAATGCGTTCTATCGAATGAGCGCGCAGCCGGTGGAAAGCCTCGATCGCGCCGTCACCGTGTTGGGCACGGACGGCCTGCGCAGCCTCGCATCGACGGCGATCCTCCAGCCCGTGTTCAAGCTGCCGAAAGGGTTCTTCGATCAATTCGCGGATGTGGTGTGGGAGCAGGCCCAGCGCAGCGCGGCCGGAGCGGAGGCCTATGCGGAAGCGACGTTCGACAAGGATCCTTTCGTCGCGCAGCTCCTCGGAGTGCTGCCATCGCTCGCATCGCTGGTCCTGTTCCGAGTCACGCTGGACAAATACCGGGCGCTCTCCGACACGCTCCAACCACGGGCTGAAGTCTTCATCCGCGTCCTGCAATCACACCGCGCGCGTCTTGCTATCGAGATCGGCAAGACCTGGCAACTGTCGGAGGCGTCCGTCGAAGCGCTGGTTGAGCAGCATCGTGAGATATCGCCGACGCGCATGAGCCAGCTCGGCAGCGCGCTCTACTACGGTGAGCTGGCAGGGTCCGTCGCCACCCTCGCACATCACGGGCGCTATGCGGCCGACGGCATGCAGGACCTGCTGTTGCAACAGGGCCTTCAGGCCGGCATCGCGCCGAAGGTCCTACAGGCGGCCGAGAGCGTCGATCTGACGGTCTAATGCGCGCGAAGGAACCGCGCCGATGCGCGTTTCGTTGATTTCTCAGGAGATTCGTCCGAGGAAGCAACGATGACGCGACTCAAAGAGAAACTTGCGCGACAGGAAGGCAAGGTCGGTTGGATTCTGCTGTGGCTGCTCGGCGTGCCGATCCCGGTCCTGCTCGTACTATTCTTGCTGCGCGGCTGCACCTGACGCTCAGCCTCCTCGAGGAACGCCATGCTCGTCACCTTCCGCTCGCAAGCGACCGAGTCCATCACGATGTTCGGCGACATCGCGCAGGCGCTCTTGAAGATGATGGGCGCGACGGGACGCGTGCCGGGCGCGCTGGTCGCGGAGGACGTGCCCCCGGCGCTCTCGAAGCTCGAAGCGGAAGTCGAAGCGCTGAAGGCCGCATCCGAGACGACGTCGGCGCCCGCCGCGACGAACGAAGACGCCGCAGCGGACCCTGGTGCGGATGGCGAGACACCGGCGCCCGTTCCGCTCGTCTCCCGAGCGGTGCCGCTGCTGAGCTTGCTGAAACGTGCCGCGGCCGCGAAGGTCGGCGTGATGTGGGAAGGCCGCTGAGCCGCGAGCCCCGTAAACAGTCCACGTAAAGTTTTGTCCCGACGCTCGACTGCGCTTCGCGCGATTCGCGAAGCTTGACGGAATCCCCGGCGCATTGCGTTGTCATTGAAGCGTCGGCGCGCGTCTTGCGCTCCTGAAACCCCACGACGATGCGCCTCGTGAGCGCGTCCGCGACAAGAACGATGCTGCACGTTGCGAACTTGTACAAACGCTATGGCGCTCTGGAAGTCGTCCGGAACTTGAGCTTCGAGGTGCCCGCGGGCCAGTGCTTCGGCTTGCTCGGGCCGAACGGCGCGGGCAAGACGACCACCTTGCGCTGCTGCCTCGGCCATACGAAGCCCGACGCCGGCACGATTCGGCTCGCAGGTCTGCCGGTGCCGGATCAGGCGCGCGAGGCGCGCGTTCGCGTGGGCGTCGTGCCGCAATTCGACACGCTCGATCCCGATTTCACCGTGACCGAGAACCTGGTCGTGTTCGGCCGTTATTTCGGCCTCTCGAAGCGCGAGTGTCTCGCGCGCGTGCCGAAGCTGCTCGAATTCGCGGGCCTTGCGGACAAGGCGGGCTCGCCCATCGAAGCGCTCTCCGGCGGCATGAAGCGGCGCCTCACGCTCGCCCGCGCGATGGTCAACGATCCGGACGTGCTGTTCCTCGATGAGCCGACGACAGGACTCGACCCGCAAGCGCGTCATCTCGTCTGGGATCGCCTGAAAGCGCTGCTCAACGACGGCCGCACGATCATTCTGACGACGCACTTCATGGACGAGGCGCAGCGGCTGTGTGACCGCGTCGCAATCGTCGATCACGGGGCGCTCGTCACCGAGGACGCGCCGCGCGCGCTGATCGAGCGCGAGATCGAGCCGGTCGTCGTCGAGGTCTATGGCGAGGGCATCGAGGAGTGGTTCGCGCAGCACGCGCACGCTGCTTCATCGCGAGCGGAGCTCGCGGGCGACACGGCATTCTGCTATTGCCGCGATCCCGAGCCGCTGATGAAGACGTTGGAATCCAAGCCCGAGCTGCGCGCGCTGCGGCGCGCGGCAAATCTCGAAGACGTGTTCCTCAAACTCACCGGACGGGACCTGCGTGACTGAAGCCGCTCTCACCGCATTGGACGAACGCGCGCGGCATGCCGCGCATGCGGCGAATCGCTGGCGGTTCGTGCACGTCGTGCGCCGCAATTACCTCGTGTGGCGCAAGCTCCTCGGCTCCGCGCTCGTCGGACATCTCGCCGATCCGCTGATCTGGCTCGTCGGTCTGGGATTCGGCCTCGGGAGCCTGCTGCCCTCGGTCGGCGGGCTCAGCTACATGGCATTCCTCGGCTCCGGAATGCTCTGCTACAGCGCGATGAACTCGGCCTCGTTCGAGGGCCTCTGGTCGGCGTTCACGCGGCTGAAGATGCAGCGCACCTGGGAAAGCATTCTGCAAGCGCCGATGACGGTGACCGACGTCGTCGTCGGCGAATGGGTGTGGGCGGCGTTGAAAGGCACGTTGTCGGGCGTCGCCATTCTCGCGGTGATGGCGGGTCTCGGCCTGGTGAAATCGCTGGTCGCTTTGTGGGTGCTGCCGATCGTGCTGCTCGTGGGGCTCACGTTCGCGGGCCTCGCGCTGATCGTCACCGCGCTCGCGAAGGCTTACGACCTGTTCACGTATTACTTCAGCCTGTTCATCATGCCGATGATGCTCGTCTCGGGCGTGTTCTTTCCCTCCGAGCAATTGCCCAAAGCCGTGCAATACGTCGCGCAGGCGCTGCCGCTCGTCCATGCCACCGCGCTCACGCGCGGGCTGGTCGTCGGTGCACCGCTCGACAACATCCCGATCCATGTCGGCGTGCTCGTCATTTATTCGGCAGGCACGGTGCTCATCGCCGCGCGTCTGGTGCAGCGACGCCTGAGCAAATAACCCGGTCGTCCCGACGGAAGTCGGGACCTCGTTCGGCACACCATCACACCGTCGTCCCGACGGAAGTCGGGACCTCATTCGGCACCGTGCCTGCTGGCGATCCCGACTTGCGTCGGGATGACGAGGCACCGTGCCTGCCGGCGATCCCGACTTGCGTCGGGATGACGAGGCACCGTGCCTGCCGGCGATCCCGACTTGCGTCGGGATGACGAGAACGACGCCTCGCCAGCCCGACAATGTCCTTTGTCCCCGCCGCCGTCCCGCAGGCATAATCCCGCCCCTCAAACGTACCGGATCAGGCTCATGGGTCGTATTTTCGAAGTTCGTAAGCATGCGATGTTCGCCCGCTGGAACCGCATGGCGAAGCAGTTCGCGCGCATTGGCAAGGACATCACGATCGCCGTCCGCAATGGCGGCCCCGACCCGCACTCGAACCCGGCCCTGCGGCGTGTCATCCAAAACGCACGCGCGGTCAACATGCCGAAGGACAAGGTCGAAGCCGCGATTCGACGCGCTTCGGGCAAGGAAGCGACGAACTACACCGAAGTCCTGTATGAAGGCTACGCGCCGCACGGCGTGGCCGTGCTCGTCGAATGCGCGACCGACAATCCCACGCGCACGGTCGCAAGCGTCCGCAACATTTTCTCGAAATACGGCGGCAATCTCGGCACGAGCAACAGCGTCAGCTTCCAGTTCAAGAAGATGGGCGTGTTCCGGTTGAATCCGGAAGGCATCGATCAGGACGATCTCGAGCTGTATCTCATCGATCACGGGCTCGAGGAAATGGGCGAGAGCACCGGCGAGAAGGGCGAGCCGCAGATCGTCATTCGCTGCAACTTCGGCGACTTCGGCCAGGTGCAGAAGGCGATCGAAGACCGCAACATCAATCCGCTCTCGGCCGAGCACGAATACATCTGCCTGACGCCGACGGAGCTGCCCGAAGAACAGGCGACCGAAGTGCTCGAAATGATCGACAAGCTCGAACAGGACGAGGACGTGCAGAAGGTCTATCACACGCTCGCCTGACACCTCCCCCGAAGGGAGAGGTCGCGGAGCGCGGCCGCTCTTGCGCATCCGTGCGCTCGCGGCATTCGGGCTTCTGCCCTCTCCCTTCGGGAGAGGGCGTTAGATTTTTTTCTGCTTCCAGCCGCCTTTGAGAAAGAGGACGCCGCTCGCGATCGTCCAGATCGAGAATGCGATCGGCACGGCGACATACACGCCGAGCGCGTTCAGGCCGAAATGCTCCGCGAGCACCCATGCGAGCGGAATCTGCCCGAGCCAGAAACAGAAGAAGTTCAGTCGCGTCGGCGTCCAGGTGTCGCCCGCGCCATTGAACGCAGCACCCAGGCACATGCCGGCACCATAGACCGGGAACGCGAGACTCACGATCCACAATGCACGGGTTGCCTCACGCAGCACCTCGGGGTCGCTCGTGAAAATCCTCGTGATCGAGCCCGAGAAGATCACGAAGATCAAACCGACGCCCCCGAGGAAAATGGTGTTGAAGCGCGTTGCAATCCTCACCGCTTGCTCCGCGCGCTCCGGTTTGCCCGCGCCGAGATTCTGGCCAACGAGCGTCGCACCCGCGTTCGCCAATCCCCACGCGGGCATCAAGGCGAACATGACGATGCGAATCGCGATCGTATAGCCGGCGAGGGCAACACTGCCCGACAGCGCGAGAATCTTGATCAACCCGAGCCAGCTCGTCGTGTTGATCAGCATCTGGAACATGCCGTTGCCGGCCCTGGACATGATGAGGCGCAGATCCGCGAACACCGGACGCAGATGCCGTAAGCGCAGATGAATGCGGCTCGACATGCCGGCGAAGTGCCACAACTGATACAACACGCCGGTGCCGCGGCCGATGTTGGTCGCCACGGCGGCGCCCGCGACTCCCAGCTCAGGGAAGGGACCCAAACCGAAAATGAAGCACGGCCCGAGCACCATGTTGAGCCCATTCGCGAGCCACAGCGTTCGCATCGCGAGCACTGCGTCGCCGGCGCCGCGGAATACTGCGTTGATCAGAAAGATCATGAAGACGGTGACATTGCCGCCGAGCATGATCCGAGCGAAGCTCGTGCCGAGCGCCACGATCTCTTCATCAGCGCCCATCAGGCGCAGGATGTCGGGCGCAAAGATGCCCAACACGACTCCGATGCCCGCCGCCACCGTGACGCCCAGCACGATGATCTGACCGGCCGCCTGTGCCGCACGCTCATGATCTTTTTCGCCGATGCGGCGCGCGACGATCGCGGTCGCGGCAAGGGCGATGCCCATTGCGACCGCGTAGATGAGCGTCATGACAGCCTCCGTCAGACCGACGACGGCGACCGCCTCGCGTCCCAGGTGCGATACCCAGAAGACGTCGACCACTGCGAACAGCGATTCCATGATCATCTCGAGCACCATGGGGACCGCGAGCAGCAGCACCGCACGATTCAACGTCTCCGTCGTGTAGTCGTGATGCTCGCCCTTGAGCGCCTGGAAGACGACGCGCCAGAACGAGAACGGCGCGGCGCTAGGCACAGAATCGGTGGAGTTCACGGACATGGCTATCCCTGTGGATAACAAAAATCGACCGCTGCGCGCGTAGTCGGCGCGCAGTTCGATCGACGACGGAAGGCTGTACGCGGCAGATCTGTGCAGGCCGCGAAAATCGAGTTGGGAAAGGCGCGGATTAGACTCGAAGTGGCAATACAACGCAACGCCGTCGTATGGCTCCGATGATTCATCAACGTTCGAGTGAAGAATCAGTTGTTTGCATTTCTGGAGAATGACGCACCGCATCCGGCCGCGGTGGCCAAGGCCCCATCTGCATTGACACGAATTCTTTGCCATTCAACTGCGCGACGCGCGCACGCAGCGCCGCTTCGCGATCCTTGCTGGCAGGATGCGTCGACATCAGAGGCGGCGGCGCGACACTTCCCTCCTGTTTCGCCATGATGATGAAGAAGTCGGCCATGCCGCTCGGATCGATACCGGCAGTGACCAGCGTATCGAAACCTTTGTCATCCGCCTCCGCTTCGGCATCGCGCGAGAAGTTGAGGCTCGTGAGCTCGACCGCCGCCTGGCCAATGAGCCCGCCACCGAGATCGCCGGAGACGAGCGCCCACAGGCCGCGCAGCCCGAGGTCTTTCACCATCGCTTCGAGGCTGTGACGCTGCTCCACATGCTGTACTTCGTGCGCGAGGACGCCGGCGAGTTCTTCCGGCCGGCGCGTCGCTTCGATGAGCCCGCTGTTCACGACGATGATGCCGCCCGGCACGGCGAATGCATTGATGGCGTCGTTCTTCGCGACGTGGAAGCGGTAGCGATACTTCGAGCCCTGCGTGAGCCGCTCGCCGATGCGCTTCACCGCCTCGTACGCAGGTCCGCTGTCTTCGAGCGTGAGCGAGCCGCGCATCGAGGCGAACGCCTGCTCGCCGAATTGCGTTTCCTGTTCGATCGAGATGCGGGACGCAGCTGCCGCGGCGATGCGATCGGCCTGCCATACGAAGACCAGGATCAAGAGGAGCGGAAACAACAGGAAGATCGTGATGGCAGTCCAGCCGATCGAGCGGGTGACCGAGCTGCGGCGCCGGCTTGCGTGCAATGCCGCCATTTGCGGCAACGAGCGCATGCGCGCATCTGCGTGCAGGGCTTGCAGCGCGGCTGGATCGAACACTTGCAGCGCGTGCAGGGTCCCGTCGGTTTCCCACGCCAGCTCGAGGCCGATCGTCCCTGTACCGACTTCACGCAGACGCAGCGTCGTGAGCGGCACGGTGTATGAGCGTGAGCCGACGTCGACGAGGAGCGCCTCGCCGTTCAATGCGAAGCGTGCGTCCTCGCCGGTTGGCGGCGAGCCGCCGCCGTACATGCGTGCGGAGCCTTGGATCGATTGCATCATGGATTCGAATCACAGCGCGTTGACGACCGTCGTCCCGACGCAAGTCGGGACCGCAATCCGGCACCCTGCCACTTGAGATCCCGGCTTGCGCCGGGATGACCAATGCCACCTGAGATCCCGGCTTGCGCCGGGATACGGACAACCAGATCACGCTTTGCGTGATCTTGTGTTGTCCTAATTGTCGCCGTCGAGGAGGCCGCCGAGGGCGCCGAGCACGGACCCCTCCCCCTGCTGGCGTCCGCCGATCGCGGGCGCCGCCAAGACGATGCGATTCGCCAAGCGCGACAACGGCAACGACTGCAGCCACACCCGGCCCGGCCCCGTGAGCGTCGCGAAGAACAAGCCCTCCCCCGAGAACAACGCGCTCTTCAGCTTGCCCACGTATTGAATGTCGAAGTCGACGCTCGGCTGGAACGCGACGACGCATCCCGTGTCGACGCGCAGCCTTTCGCCGGGCTGCAGATCGCGCGCCATCAACGTGCCGCCCGCATGCACGAACACGAGCCCGTCGCCGTCGAGCTTCTGCATGATGAAGCCTTCGCCGCCGAACAAGCCGGCGCCAAGACGGCGATTGAACGCGATGCCGAGCGACACGCCGCGCGCGGCGCACAGGAAGCTGTCCTTCTGACAAATGAGCGTGCCGCCCACTTCAGAGAGCTGCACCGGAATGATCTTGCCCGGATACGGCGCGGCGAACGCGACGCGGCGCTTGCCGCGCGACTCGTTGTGGAAGATCGTCGTGAACAGCGATTCGCCCGTGACCAACCGCTTGCCAGCGCCGAGCAGCTTGCCGAACAAGCCCCCTTGCTGCGCGGATCCGTCGCCGAAGACGGTATCCATCTCGATACCGTCCTGCATCATCATCATCGCGCCCGCCTCGCCGATCGCCGCCTCGCCCGGATCGAGCTCGATCTCGACGTACTGCATGTCGTCGCCGAAAATTTCGTAGTCCACTACATCCATCGCCATCGAGATCGCTCCGCCAGGTTTTGAGGGAGCGTAAGGATAGCGTTTCGGGGGCGGCGATGAATGTCGGAATCGGCGGCCGTCGCGCGTCCTTGGACCAACGGATTCAACACGCCATCACGAGGAAATCATGAAAACGCCGCTTTACGTTGCTATCGCCGTCGTGCTCGCTGCCTGCGCGAAACAGGAGCCGCCCTCGGCGGTCACGCCGCCGCCTGCAACCCCCGAAACCGCCGCAGCGGCAACGCAGGCGCCACTCGACGTGCCTGCGGGGGCATACACGACCGATCGCTCGCATTCGAGCCTGCTGTTCCGTGTCGTGCACCTGGGCTTTTCGAACTACACGGGGCGCTTCAAGACATTCGATGCCCAGCTGCAGTTCGACCCGGCCAATCTCGCGGCGTCGTCGGTCACTGTGACCGTCGATCCGAAATCGCTCGATGTCGAGAACCCGCCGGAAGGCTTCATCGCCGAGCTTTTGGGCGCCCAGTTCCTCGAGGCCGATAAATTCCCGGACCTTACCTATCGCTCCACGGCGGTCGAGTCGACCGGGCCGAACACCGTCAAGATCACGGGCGATCTCACGCTACACGGTGTGACTCATCCGGTCGTCCTGAATGCGAAGCTGAACGGCGGGTATGCCGGCCATCCGATGGACCCGCATGCGCGCATCGGGTTCTCGGCCCGCGGCACGCTCAAGCGCTCCGACTTCGGCATCGCCTACGGGATTCCGGCGCCCGGCACGACGATGGGCGTGAGCGACGAAGTCGAAGTGATCGTCGAAACCGAGCTCAGCGGCCCGAAGTGGACGCCCTCGTCCAACGAAGCGGCGCCGGCTCAATCCTGACCGAATCTCAAGCGCGAACGCTCCCGCGCCTTTTCGGCTTCCACCTCGCGATCGCGAGGTGGCGCCAGCGTCGTCAGGGATCCAAGGAGCTTGCGCGCGGCATCGGAGACTTCTTCGATCGCGCGCTGGAACGCCGCTTCGTTGATTTTCGAGGGCGCATTGAAGCCGCTGAGCTTACGCACGAACTGGAGCGCGGCGGCGCGAATCTCCTCTTCCGTTGCGGGCGGCTCGAAATTGAACAGCGTCTTGATGTTTCTGCACATCGCCTGACTCCGAAAGAAGAATTCGCATGATGCGCGCTGGCGAGGGCCGTCCGTGATCTGAGGACTCGCCTGCCCGCGCGCCGTAGCCTGACGAAGGACGGCCGCGAACACCGCGATCCGACAGCCGCTGGACGCCATGGCAGCGTCGTCACGGAAACGCGCCATCGATCCTACAGCTCCCGCGAAGTACCGCGAAACCGGGCCACAAGCGTCCACGCGGCTCGTCCGCTATCCTTGCGCCCGCATTCGTAAAGCCACCACGCAGCAGGCGAGAAAATCGTGAGCGATTGGACACCGGAGCTCGAAGAGCTGGAGCGGCGCCTGGCTGAAGCACACAAGCTCGGCGGCCAGGACAAGATCGACCGGCAACATGCGAAAGGGCGCTACACGGTCCGCGAGCGCATCGACAAGCTCGTCGATGCGGGCTCGTTTCATGAGATCGGCGCGCTCGCCGGCAAAGGACGCTACGACGAACAGGGCAATCT
>Ga0164243_10005701_pt1 | contig 18988 bp, 20 predicted proteins | sample OricompcompostOP_FD_108781 | JGI IMG/M metagenome (GOLD analysis project Ga0164243, IMG submission 108781) | Organic Plus compost microbial communities from Emeryville, California, USA - Original compost - Organic plus compost (OP) | ecosystem: Engineered > Solid waste > Mixed feedstock >... | reverse complement strand
GTCCCTGAAAGGCGAAGATGCAACCGGGACATTCCGCTTGGATGGGCCTTCCCAGTTCTACAAATCCAATATTCCATTGGTTGACCGCCGGTAATTCGCGGATATGTGCCAACAGCAGACAAGGAGGCAATAACATGAATCAATTAGAGTCGATACTGGAGTTCAACCGCAAATTTGTCGAGGAGAAGGAATACGAGAAATATGTAACGGATAAATTTCCGGAGAAGAAAATGGCGATCGTGACCTGCATGGATACGCGGCTCGTCGAACTACTCCCGAAAGCGATGAACCTGCGCAACGGTGATGTGAAGCTGATCAAGAACGCTGGTGCCATCATCTCTCAGCCTTTTGGAAGCGTCATGCGTAGTCTTCTTGTTGCGATCTACGAACTGCATGCTCAGGAAGTCTTTATCGTGGGTCATACTGGCTGCGGGATGGCTGCGCTCAATTCGGACCGGATGATTGGTTCCATGCGGGAGAGAGGCATCAGCGATGACACGCTGAACACGATCGAAAACTCCGGCATTAAGCTAAACAAATGGCTGCGCGGTTTCGATAACGAGAAGGAAGGGATTATTCGGACCGTCAATATTGTCAAGAAACACCCGCTCCTTCCTGCTGATGTTCCGGTTCACGGGTTATTGATTGATTCGACGACAGGCGAACTGGAGCTGGTTATTGACGGGTACCAGCCTCTTCCGAAATAAGTCCGACACGACTGGAGTTTACCTGCATCTATGGGAAAGGAATGGAACAGAGAGATGACGTATAATTTCGACGAACGTGTGCCGCGAAAAGGAACCTACTCCGAGAAATGGGATACTGGACAGGAGCTGTTTGGGGATCCAGACGTATTGCCTTTGTGGGTAGCGGACATGGATTTCCGTTGTGCACCAGCCATTGTCCAAGCCGTCACGGAACGGGCCAAGCTGGGGATTTACGGCTATACTTCCCGGCCTAAAGAATATCTGGAGGCGATCACCGGTTGGCTGGAGCGCCGTCATAACTGGAACGTTCATCCGTCCTGGTTGACCGACACTCCCGGCGTCGTACCAGCGCTTAGCGTAGCTGTACAGGTATTAACCGAGCCAGGAGATCGGGTGATCCTGCAATCCCCGGTCTATAATCCGTTCTATGATGTGATCCGCAACAATGGCCGTGAAGTTGCCGAAAATCCGTTGATTCTCAAGGATGGACGTTACCGGATGGACTACGATCATCTGGAATCGTTGATGCAAGACGGAGCGAAGCTGTTGCTGTTGTGCAGCCCCCATAATCCCGGCGGACGGGTCTGGACCCGGGAGGAGCTGGAACGGGTTGGCGAGTTGTGTCTGAACTATGGTGTGAAGGTCGTCTCGGACGAAATTCACAGCGATTTGGTCTTCGCCGAATACCGTCATGTGCCGTTTGCCTCGATGTCCGAAGCCCTGGCGGGAATTACGATTACCTGCGCGGCTCCTTCCAAGACGTTTAACATCCCTGGACTCGCGACAGCTTATACGATTATTCCCAACGTGGCTATCCGTAAGCAATTTAGCGAACGGATCAAAGCCCAAGCCATCGGTTCGCTGAATTTTTTTGGCCCTACCGCGACAATCGCAGCGTATACGCAAAGTGAAGAATGGCTTGATGCCGTCCTGATCTATATTCGTGCCAACCGTGACTTCGCCGTCGCCTATCTCGCCGAACATCTGCCAGCGGTGGTCCCTGTTCTATCCGAAGGAACCTACTTATTATGGGTGGATTGCCGTGCACTCGGATGGAAGAAAGCCGAGATGAAGCAAGTGATGTATAAAGAAGCGAAAATCGCCTTTACCGAAGGTTCCATCTACGGCCAGAACGGCGAAGGTTTCCTGCGGATCAACCTGGCGTGTCCACGCTCGTTGCTGGAGGAAGCTCTGGAACGCTTTTGCACAGCCGTTGCTGCTCATCAAGCTTGATGGCCAGTATCATGAAATCAGCGTAAACATATCAAGCCGGAAGACGATAAGTCTTCCGGCTTATTTTTTTATGCTCTTCTCATGTAAGCGCGCACCGTCATCGGTGCAAATACCGCTACAATCACGGCTGCTCCAAAGAGCGAGCTCAGCATATCCCCACCGATGGTTCCATGGTTCACCAGTTCCCGTACCGCTGTCACCAAATGCGAAATCGGATTGATGTTTGCAAACCATTGCAGCCATTTCGGCATCGTTTCAACTGGAACAAACGCATTGGACAGGAACGTTAATGGAAACAACACGATCATGGATATGCCTTGTACGCTGGATGCCGTTCGTGCGATGACGCCAAAGAAAGCAAAGATCCAGCTAACTGCCCAGGAACATACGATCACCAGCAACGCTGCTAGCACGACATTACCCAATCCTCCATCTGGACGAAGTCCCATGATGTAACCCATGGCAAACGTCAGCACCGTTGCAATCGTATATCGGACGGTATCGGCTAGCAGGGCGCCGGCTAATGGCGCAATCCGCGCGATTGGCAGCGACTTAAAGCGGTCGAAGACGCCCTTCTCCATATCCTCGCGCAGCTGTACGCCCGTAACGACAGAAGTAGAAATGACGGTTTGCACCAAAATCCCTGGAATAATCACCGGCAAGTAGCTCATCACATCCCCCGAGATCGCTCCGCCAAAAATATACGTAAACATCAGTGTAAAAATAATCGGCTGAAACGTCACATCAAATAATTGCTCCGGTGTCCGCTTGATTTTTAACAATCCTCGATACGCCATGGTCAACGAGTGATGAAGTGATTGTCGGAAGTTCGTTTGATTCTTTAGAGGCTGTACGGCCTTCGCATTAATATCCGCATGATTCATGCAATGACCCCCTTCTGATCAAGAACATACGCCTGTGGATCTGCAGTGTTCTCTTCAACACCCCGCCCGGTCAGTGTTAAGAAGACTTCATCCAGCGTTGGCTTCTGAACGCTTAATTCCGCCAAATCCACGCCTGCTTCACGCAAAGCGATCAATAGATCAGTCACCAGATCAGCCTCCGCCATTGGGGCGGTAATTTTCCCTGCCTCTGCTGTGAGGGTGGAAGGCACTTTCAGCACCCGCTCCACAATTTGGCGAGTTGCTGTCAAATGAAGCGGATCCTTAATTCTTAACTGTAACGACGAAGCCCCTACCGACGTCTTTAACTCATCGACTGTGCCTTCTGCGATGACCTGTCCGCGATCAATAACGGCGATCCGGTCTGCCAGTTGGTCAGCTTCATCCAGGTACTGAGTGGTTAACAACACCGTTGATCCAGTCGCCACAAGACGGCGAATCGTCTCCCACATCTGCGAGCGCGTCCGCGGATCCAGCCCGGTTGTCGGTTCATCCAGGAAGATCAGCGGCGGCTGGGCAATCAGGCTCGCGGCCAAATCCAGCCGCCGGCGCATTCCGCCAGAGAAGTGCTTCAGCGGGCGCTTGGCCGCTTCCGACAAGCCGAACTCCTCCAGCAGCTCTGCCGCTTTCCGGCGAGCCTCGCTGCGCCCCAAGCCTAACAGCCTGGAGAAGATTATGAGATTTTCCGTAGCACTCAGCGTTTCGTCCACCGAGGCGTACTGTCCGGTCACCCCGATCAACTGACGGACGATATGCTGCTCTTTGACAACATCGTGTCCAAAAATGCGGGCGGAACCCGCATCGGGACGCAGCAAAGTCGCCAGCATACGAATCGTCGTTGTTTTTCCCGCTCCATTGGGTCCCAGAACGCCATATATCATCCCGCTCCCCACCTGCAAATTCACTCCATCAACCGCACGGTTCGTTCCAAATATTTTCACGAGTCCCTCAGCCTCAATCGCCGGCTTACTTGCGCCGCCCGTGAAAGCGGAAGTTTTCGTCATCATCGATGATGTCCTCCTATCCTTCAATCAATTTGTTTTACAGTTAGGAGAGTAACGGAGGTAGTTAAACTGAATTTAAACAATAAAAAACACCCGATGGATCGGGTGTTTTCAAACCTTGGGCGCTTGATTGGACTTCAATTTTCGCAGTTCTTTCAGTTGCTCATTTGCTTGCCCCAGCGCTTTTTTTCGCTGCTCGATGTCTTTCATGTGCTGGCGTTCAATCTCGGCAAATTTTACACTGTCAAAAAGAATCCATTGCTTCATCATGGAAGCATCAGGAAAGATTTGATTCCGAATCTCTTTACGTTTCACAGCCACGCAGCACAAATAGTTATGATGAACTTCCATCTTCGTGACCTCGAACCAAGGATCCAGGCAGATACCTAGGTTCCCGGCATAAAAGGTCTGCTTATGATCGTGGAAGGGATGATATCCGTATGGCACCGTTACAATCAGAGTGCCGCCGTCTGCCAGCAATCGATAAGCATGACTGATCAACACTCCGGGATTCGCAAAATGCTCCAGAATTTGTCCTAGAATGACGGTATCAAATAGCTTATGACCTTGGAATTCCGTAACATCGGCGACTTTAAATTGAACCTTGGATCGGACAGGCTTAGATTCCCGGGACAACTCCCTTTTCGCATACTGGACCGCCCCTTCTTCCAAATCTAATCCAAGAACTTTGCGTCCTTCTCGGCCCAGCAGGATCGAAGTAATCCCTTGGCTGCACCCTACGTCGAGCACTCTTCTACCCGTTACTTGACGGCAAATCCAATGAATGCGTGCTCTTGTTGCTTCATGGGACTTTTCCGAGTTCACCTGACCATAATAGCGCTCGTTGACCCGATCTTGGTTTACCAAAATCCTTCACCTCCTCTATTTCGAGGAAACCGCGGTTAACTCATAAATTCTTTCAGGACTTTCTGGATTTCTGCCGGGCTTAGACGGTCTTTTTGCGGTACCTTCTTGACTAAGGTATTATTTTGATGGATGACATTCACATAATTTCGGGGAGCCAACAGTTCATGGGGTAAATCAATCACATTGCCATGTGTACCCCGCCCTGGAAGCTTCACGCGATATCCCTTCATATACTCGGCAGTCTTGTAAAGAAAAACATAGAATTGCGGGGAATAATGAAAGGTTGGTGCCATTTCTCCATTGACCGTGTCCCATAAATAGCCGTTTTGATTGATCAAAGCAATCGTTCCTTGCTTCGGTTGATAATCGTACAGCTGCTGGACATACGTTTTATGATACAGGTCGTCAGAATCCAAACGTGCGATATATAAATCCTCGCTATTTCCGGCGTATGCTTTCATTTTCTCGATACTGTTGCGTTTCGTTCCAAACCAGATATTGTTTGGCAGCGGCGGATATTTTGACAGGATATCTGCTACAATCACTTCGCTTTCTTCGGCAATCTTAAATATCGCCAGAAAGTTTTGATTCGTTTGGGCTCTTAATGATTTCAAGGTAAAGTTACGAAAGATCGCGATGCGCTTCTCCAACCACGGCCGAGTCAGCCGATCTGGCGATAACCCGAACGTATTGAAATTGCTTTCAATCACTACTTTTCTAGTCATGCACTTCCCTCCTTGTCATAATAGCCCGTATGGTTACTTTTACTTTCGTGTAACGGAGCTACCGATCTTTCACTATATGTTGGACGTGAGGAGAAGGACAGGGCCGTCTTCCAATAACGCAGTTACCCCATGAATTCTTTCAGCACTTTTTTCTGCTCCTCTTTCGACAGTCGTCCTTTAACCGGGAGCGTTCTCGGGATCGAATTATAGCGGTGAATAACTTCGACAAAGTTACGAGGAGTTAAGATTTCATGAGGTAATTCAATCACGTTCCCGTGTGTGGCCCTTCCTGGCAGCTTGATGCGATATCCGGATGTAAATTCCGATGTCTTATACAAGAACACATAGTATGGAGGAGATTTTCGAAACATCGGTACCATTTCTCCATGGATCGAGTCGTAAGCGTAACCGTTTTGATTAATTAAAGCAAGGGTGCCTGGCTTCGGTCGATGGTCATGCAGCTGTTGGATATAGGATTTATGGTACATATCGTCAGATTCCATGCGAACTAAATACAAATTCTCGCAGGATCCAGCATAGGTTTTAATGCGCTCCATCCCTTCTTGATGGGTTACAAACATGATGTTTTTCGGTAGACGAGGGTATTTAGCCAAAATCTCGTTGATCATTTTCTCTGTCTCGGGCACGACCTTGAAGATCGCCATAAAGTCTTGATTGGTTTGAACTAACAGCGACTTCAGTGTGAACTCGCGAAAAATCTGAATTCGATTCTCTAGCCAGGGACGGGTCAGCCGGTGCGGACTAAATCCAAATGTATTAAAATTGCTTTCGATTACGATCCTTTTTGACATCTACAATCCTCCTTGCTTATAGCCGCTCACTCAGCTTAATCTAGTTCTGGAAAACAGGCCTTCTACTTTTTACTATATGTTTGTGATAACGAACGGACAGGACGGATTCCATTGCTTGCTGAAAATAGTCTTGTACCCTCCTCTACTACTTGGCAGTACAAGCACACAATTCATTCCGTGCTCGCAATCATAGACTGAAATGATTAAGCATGCGAAAGGAATGAATTGTCGGATGCAACAAATCTATTTAGATACTAAAGACTTGCTAAAGACAATCGAAGACGCACTCAAGAATCAGAAGGCATTTTCCTTAGTAAGGATTGGTGACGGGGAGAATTTGGTCATGTCTCAACATCATGTCTGGCCTGTGTCTAAAGTGCTTCAGGAACGGTGGGCCATCAAAGCCAACCGAGGGGAAAAAGGCCTGACCCTACCAAATTTACATCTGCGAAACGCCGTGATTTCTTCTGTAAAAAAGGCGACCGTTGTTGGAATCCTTCCTCCCGGAGACAACACGATTAAAGCACCGGATTATTTAAAAAGACCCTTAACGGACGAAGTGTTCTCCTATTACAAGATTGAGCCGCCTTTGATTTGCCATGCCGGAGTGAACCGGGAGTTGGCCAAAATGGAGGAATTCTGGTCCCTCCTTTCCGGCCGGAGAATTCTGATCATCACACGGGAAGCTGCAAAGCTCAAGGAACGGCTTGAACAAGAACCCTATAATCAAAAGATCGTACATGCACTGCCGTTTGACCAATGGTCGGAGTATCGGAATACGATGAAGTGGGTTATCGCGCATAAGAATAGCTTTGACGTGGCTCTGATTTCCTGCGGAGTCAGTGCAGTAGTTCTCGCGGAACAGATTGCGGCGAAATCGGGCAAAGTCGCTCTCGACTTTGGCAAAGCTAACAATATCATATTGAAAGGGCGCCCCAATTAACCTGTGGGCGCCCTCGTTAGGTTTTAAACTTAGCTGTCTTACTTTCCAATCCGCATATAGTCCCGGATCGACATCGCCCCCGGAACTCGGGCATATTGATCCAGGTGTCCTAGCCGCAGACGCGGCTGCCATTTGATGAGGCCTTGATCCGGAATCAACTCGCCGATAAGCATGCGGATCAGCGTACTTTTTCCTGCACCGTTCTGTCCGACAAGCCCCATATGCTCACCCGCATGTAATTCCAGAGAAGTTCCTTGTCTCCAATTCGGTGCGTTACACCGCTTATTTCTAATAACCTCATAGCTAACTCCCCTTATCGCTGAAAAAATAAAAAAGCAGAGAAACTAGCGCCTGTCGGCGCCGGTCCTCTGCTACGGGAACTCCCTTAAAAAACGCAAAGGACCAAGGACAAAACATTGTCCTTGGCCCATCCATTCATACACCGGTTTCAAGCACACTTAAATAAGCCTAGGGATTTTATGCTTTCCGAGTTGCGCTGTCACTTAACATGAATCGATTTCGAGGCTACGTTTGTCACGGCAGTGCGCCTTCCTGAATGACCGGTTTGCCGGCTTCCAGCAATGCTTGATTCCGTCCAAGAAAGATCGAAAGAATTAAGATGAGAAGGCCGGTCGCAATCAGCAGCCATTCGATCGCGATCACATCGGCGATCGGCCCGAAGATCAACATCCCGATCGGCATCATCGACGTGGAAATCATGCTGAACACCCCGAAAATCCTTCCCAAATAGCTCTCATCGACTTTTTCCTGAATCATCGTCATCGTTGGCGTATTAAAAGCCGGCATGGCTACCCCAAACAAGGCCATAAACGCCAGATAGATCCAAAAGACGGGAATGACGCCGAGCAAAAACGTGCATGCCCCCATCAGAACGGTAGCCAGCGTCATCGTATGGACTTTATTCTTAAAGCCGCCCCATGCGGCAATCAATCCCCCACCCGCCATCATGCCGACGGAAAAAGCAATTTCAATTGCAGTAAGCCGCCAGACTTCCTCGCCGTAAGTTCGAGTCACCTGAAGCGGGGTTAAAAATGCGGCGGGGGCCATCAGAATAAAGAAGACCGCCATGAAAGCGAAAAAGGATTTTAAGTACGCTTGCCGACGAATGTAGAGCAGCCCCTCCTTAAGATCGCTGAAATAGCTGGACGACTGCTGGTCGGTGGCACGTTGATGCGGCGGAATCCGGAAATAAAGCAACAGTGTCAAAATTGCGATCGCCGCCGTAACCACATCGATGAAGAAAATGGTTTCGATCGTAGCCACGGTAAGCAGTGCAGCGCTGACGATAGGGGACACAAACATAATGACGGCTTGAATGCTTCCGTTAATTCCGTTCACCTTCGTTAATTGGTCGGACGGTACGATTTGCGGCAAAATTGCCCCAACTGACGGCGTCTGCACACCCGAGCCAAGCGCACGAATCGCAGCCATAACAAAGAGCAGCCATGCTTCCTCATATCCCATCAGGAACAGGAGCGCGAGGATCAGGGTGGCCAAAGCGATCATGCCATCTGACAGCATAATTAACCATTTTCGGTTGTATCGGTCCGCCCAAACGCCCGCCACCGGGGATAACAGGAACGTGGGAATAAACCCGCAGATGATATATAACGTCATCATAATCCCCGACTTCGTATTCAGCGTAATATACCACATGATGGCATACTGCACCAGCGAAGAACCAAACAGTGAAATGGTTTGACTGCTCAGGAACAGGATGATATTTCTTTTCCACTGCTCTTTTGTTGTCGCTTGATTTGACCTGTCTACGTTATTCACGGACATCCCCTCTCGATCTGAAAATTACAGAATAATTATACTGTAAGCGACTCCAAATCACCAAATCAATGGAAAAGATGGTTATAAAAAAGAACCCCGAATCCCGGGGTACATCGAGCCTTGTTATAATTTGGCGTTCTCCTCTTTGGCCATGGAACGAATGTAGAACACTCCCAGCACGGAACAAAGCAGAAACGAGAAGAACGCCATCGCTGCTGCCTGCTCTCGCTCCTGAAAGACACTAAACACCTGCTGCATGGACACGCCCAGCATTTGCGGTGAGTTAGCCCCCAGCAAGAATGGAGCCGTAAAGGAGCCAATAGCCCCCATAAACACGAAGGTTAGCGCAACGAGAAACGTTTTGTAGGACAACGGTAAAATAAATCTCGCAAACAATCTTAACTTCCCTGTTCCGACGTCTTTGGCGCTTTCGATAACCGATGAAGGAATTCCGGCCAGCGCCGAGCTGAGCAGCATGGTCGTAAACGGAATATTGAACCAGAGGTTCGCAATGATGATCCCCTTCTCATCGAAAATAATCCGCGGCAGCGTGACGCCGATGTGCGTAAGCAGGCGCGCCAACCAGCCGTGGTTCCCGAGCAGATTGATCAGCCCATAAGTCGCGATCACCCCTGGAATGAACAACGGGATCATATACGTCTTGCGTATCAGCTCGACGATGGGGCCCTGATTAAAACGCATGTAGATCGCCAGCGTATAGCTGATTAGCAGCACCAAGGCACAGGTAATGAGGGTGATCCGCAAGGTAAACAGTAAATTCGCCCGCATCCCTTTATCCGCAAACAGGTAATGGTACCGGCTCAAATCGTATCCCCCAGCCTCGTTCGTGAGACTTAGCACCAATGATTGGATGATAGGGATGATGACGACAACCAATAAAATGGCGAAGGAGGGGAGGACCATTGCCAGCCCCGCCATCGCTTGTTTCCACTCTTTACTCATTGTGCAGCAACTTCACTTTGCCAACGTTTGTTGATTTCTGTGCCGAGGTCGCCAATGTTGAAGGTGCGGAAGCCTTCGGCCACCCCTTTGAATTTATCCTGTGTTTCCTGCGGCATATTGGACAATTCGATCCCCGGGAACCCGTTCATTTTCTCGACGATGACGTTTTGTGCTTCTGGCGACAGGACAAAGTCGAGGAACTGGTAGATTGCTTCTTTTTTATCGGACTCCCCGTTGACCATCAGATACGTAGGCCCGCCGTTAAAGCCAGGCGTGATTTGCTGCATTTTGATCGTATCGGGAAGCAAGCCTTCGTTAATTTGCTGCAGCACCATATCCGACCATGCCGGAATCAGCGATACCTCGCCGTTCATCAGAAGATCTAAGGTGCCTTGGTTCTTCTTAGGGTAAATCCCATCACCGTAAACGTATTGACCCAGCTCTTTGAGCGTTTGGAATCCAGGATCCCATTTGGCCATCACGGATGGATCGGAATTGTGAATATCTTCCTCTGGTAAGTCCTTGTAGATTACCGTATGAACAAAGGAACTGCCCGCACCGCCGGTGGACGGGTCATTATAAGCAAATTGTCCAGGGTTCGCCTTGATCCAAGCCAACAGCTCGTCCAACGTTTTTGGCGGGTTGGAGATTTTCGTACTGTCGTAAGCTAGAACAACGGCGGAGGAACGGTAAGGAATTGCGTAGTTATCCACGTCTTTCATAGTATCGGAATTGACCTTGGCCAGATTCGGGATAGCGTTCGAATCTAACTGCTGCCACACTCCGTCCTTCGTGCCTTGGGATACAACGCCGATTCCGTCTTCATACAAATCGATGTCCCCCGAGCCTTTGCCAGCCTGCTTGGCAGCCAGAATCCGATCATAGGTCGGCTGCGCACCGGTTCCGGACGGGATATAAACGGGGTTCACGTCTACTTGATTGTTTTGCTTCTCGAACATCGGAATCAGTGTATCCCACAGATCCTTCACGTTTTGCGAGCCTGTAAAGTAAAAGTTAAACTTCACCGGTGCATTCGCCGTTGCCGGCGTTGTCGTTGATTCGCCCTGTGCTCCTGTATTTGACGCCGCTCCATTTATATCCGCACCCCCACATCCGGCAAGCAAGGCCATTGACAACAACGCAGTAGACAATAGAGTTAACCACGGTTTCTTGGATCTCATGTTCGTTTATCCTCCCTTAGTTGGGTTCACCTGACGGAAACCCGATCAATTTGACAATCTTGACGCCAACGTCCTTCCCAACCGACAAGTGCTGTGTTGCTTCCTTCGATTGGAACGTACGCAGCGTCCCCCATCCCGGCAGCTCCACGGTCACTTCGGCATAATGCCCTAGTACCATCACTTGCTTGATTCTCCCCGCCAACTTCTCTTCATTCTCCTCTGCCTCACTTAACACGACATCCTCCGGTCGGATCGCTGCGGTAACTTTGCCGCTGAGCCGCTTCTCATTCGGAAAGCGGAGCGCGCCGATCCGGATGCTTCGTTCATCCGCCACCCCCTCCAAAAAGTTCATCTTGCCGATAAAGCTTGCCACATATAAAGTCTCAGGCGCATCGTAAATTTGTTGCGGGCCTGCGATTTGCTCGATTCGCCCGTGATTCATCACCACGATCCGGTCGGAGAGCGACAAGGCCTCCTCTTGGTCATGCGTTACGAACACCATCGTAAGTCCGGTTTGCATTTGGATTTCACGGAGTTCCTCACGCATCTCGTGACGTAGCTTCGCATCCAGCGCCGAGAACGGCTCGTCCAACAGCAGCACAGCCGGCTTCAGCAACAAGGAGCGGGCCAAGGCGACGCGTTGCTGCTGTCCGCCCGACAATTCAGCAGGATACTTCTTCTCGTAACCCGATAACCGGACCAGCTTCAACGCGTCAGCGACGGCAGCACGGATTTCCAATTTGGGCATTTTACGGATCTTCAGCCCAAACGCCAAATTTTCGTACACAGACATGTGCGACCATAAATTGTAACTTTGAAACACCATCGACGTAGGGCGCTTCTCCGGCGGCACCCCGATAACGCTACGGCCTTCGATCAGGATGTCCCCCCCATCTGGTTCGAGAAAGCCGCCGATACTGCGCAGCACCGTCGTCTTTCCGCATCCCGATGGACCCAGCAGGGTCACGAGCTCACCTTGCTTCACGGTTAAGTTGATATCGCTGACTCCGTCCCCTGTCTTATAACGTTTCGTCAAATTTTGCACCACTAATTGCATGCGGTTTACCCCCTTTTCCCTTGGGTCGGCTTATTTCGTTTGGAACCCGCTCGCCAGCACATCTGCGCTGACCAGACGTTGTGCAGCAAGCAGCAAGATAATGGTCGGCAAGGTTAAAATGATGGAGAACACCGCTCCTGCGCTGCTCGGAAAGTCCGAAATAATGGAGTACATCACGATCGGCATTGTCTTGAAATCCGGAATCCCCACAAGGAAGGTCCCTTGCGCCTCATCCAACGAGTTGAGAAAGGTAAAGACCGAAGCAACCATAATGCCGGGCATCGCCATGGGCAACGTGATACTCCGAAACACCCGAAATGGAGTTGCCCCAACATCCCGTGCCGATTCCTCCTGCGCCCGATGCACATTACGGAAGGCAGCCGTAGGAATCCAAGTCATGAACATCAACACATTAATCATATGAATCAAGACGACACCCAGCAGGGTATTCATGAGACCAATTCGATAAAACAACACCGCAATCGAGACATATAACCCCATCTTCGGGAATGCATGCGTCAGCAGGAACGAGAACAAGAACATTCGCTTCAGCGGAAACTGGATTCTCGCGAATGCATACGCAGCTGGAATACAGATCAGGATGGATAACGCCGTTACGATCACTGCGATCAAGAACGACAATGAAATCGAGGAGACGATGTCGTCCTTGGCTAATACGAAGTTCCACCATTTGAATCCCCAAGTCGTCGGCAAGACGTCCGGATAGTTCCACTTCTCACTGAACGCCAGCACCAGCAGGTTCAAGAGCGGGCCGGCGAAAAATATCGCAAACACGGTAAGCAGCACAAACTCGATAATTCGCCTTGCCCCTACTTTTTTCCAATACCATCCCATTCAGGTCACTCCTTCCCTTCCGTTGATTGACGTTTGACCACATAACTCTCATATTCCACCAGCTTCGGCAAATCGGCTTCGCCGCGGATCAGCTTGTCCAACAGCTCCACCGCATCTCGTCCGATCCCGACGGCATCTACGGTAACCGTTGACAGCGACGGTGAGTACATGCGGCCAAGCTCGATATCGTCGTACCCCAAGACAGCAACTTCCTGGGGAATCTGAACGCCTCGATCCAGCAGCAACTTCATGGCGCCTAGCGCCAGCATGTCGTTGGTCGTGAACAGCGCGGTATATCCGTATTTCCGAAAGTCCGAGAAGTGCTTCTCCATCCGTTGGAAGCCGGTATCAAAGCTGGACTCCGGAGAAGGAATCACCCTTACAGCGCCGGATTGCTCCGAGAGGCCTAATTGTTCCAGACGCCGGAGGAATCCCGTTAAGCGGAGCGAGTGACTGCGATGCTCTACTGGTCCGGCGATGACGAAAAATTGACGATGTCCCAGCCCGTATAGATATTCGGCTGCCCGCGCGCCGCCAGTTTCATCGTTGCTGACGAGATGAATCACATCCGGATCGTCGGTCGAACCGTTGACCATGAGGTAAGGCAGATGAAATTTTTTGACGTAATCGATCACGTTCTTCTGCAAACGGCTGACCAGAATCAATCCATCCACCCGCTGTTCCAGTAAAAAATCGGTGGAGCGTAAGCTCATCTCTCGATCCGTCTTCAAGAAGACAGAATACCCGCGGGCTTCGGAAGCGAACAGAATTTCGTCAATGATTTTGCCGTACAGCGGATGAGAGACGATCGGCGGCTTCTCACGAAATACGATGACCCCAAGATTGTAGGTGCGTTTGGTCACCATCGCCCGGGCGACAGCATTCGGCTTGTAATGGAGAGCTTCCGCCGCTTGCAGCACCCGTTCCTTCACCTCCGCACTGGCATATCCGTTGCCGGAGATCACCCGGGAGGCGGTGGACTTGGATACTCCCGCCACCCGGGCAATCTCCCGCAAGCCATGGTTCGGCTTCCTAGTCAACGTAGAGTCTCTCCTTCACTTGCGATCATTTCGTTTTTCACAGCGATCAGCTCGGCAACATTCCGGGATGTGATCGAATCTACGCCCAAGCCAGCCATTCGCCGCATAACGTCTGGCTCTGCGACCGTCCACACATAGACCGCCAGCCCTACTTGTCTCGCCGCGGTTATGAGCTCCGGTCGAACCAACTGGTACGGAACGTTTAACCCGAAGCATCGCGCCGAACGGGCTTCATCACAGGCCTGGGCAACAGCCTCTGCATATGAGCTCAATCGAAAGCTGTCGATATTGACGTTCAGCAGCTTACGAATGGACGGGGTGAGACGTTCAGCTTCCATGGCAACCGCATACCCACATCCGCTGAAAAAGGCTTGATTCGTCATTCCCATTTGGAGCAGCGTCGCAGCCGCTGGTTCCAGGCAGGCCGCTGATTTGATATCAAGGTTCATCGTTTTTCCGGTTTCTTTGATCCAACGCAGAACGGATTCCAGAGGGAGACGCTCCTCCTTCGAAAATTCCTCCAGCTCCGCCAGTGTAATGTCTGATAATCGGGTCTGCCGTCCATCTGCAAGCACCACCTCGTCGTCATGAGCCAACACCAACTTTGCGTCTCGCGTAATCCGAATGTCGTCTTCATAAACGTCCACTCCAAGGGCCAATGCAGCATTAAATGAGGCTAAGGAATGATCGGGGTGCCCCATGCACCCGGTATGAGCTGTGATCAAAGGGAATTGCTTCATGTCATGAACTACCTCCTTAATCGAAATAAACCGGATTGGTAAAAGCAATTAACGTATAAATTTCGCGCACCCTCCCCCAAAGCTCGGCTCGCAGCCATTTTCTCGGCTCAGACGAGAGCGGCAAACCGGATAGACGGATGACATCGTCGCCCGGTTTGCCGCCGTTCCACATCACCTCGGTATCCAGCTCCTGGCCCCGGTCCGAGCAGAGGATCAGCTTGAAATTTTGATCGGGCAACGACCATAACCCCGGCCGAACGGAGAAATCAATCGTGATCTCCGCTTGCATATCCCTGTCCTCTTCCGGTTGCAGAGGTGACGGAATGACGGAACCCAGAGCGTAGCTTTCGCCGCCGCAGCTCACCGAGAGCAGCAGCAACGGGCCGATCGTCACCGAAGCTTTCCCTTCTCGAAGTGCGTTGACCAGATGTTCCTCCTTCGGCAATTCGTCTTCCGGGATGCCGAGATAGGTCACCGACAGCGGCTCATCCGTCTCCTTCTGCACATGCCAATCCCGGCCAGACGTCGCTGAGATCCGCAAGCCTTCACTCAGCTTGTCGGTCCAGAGGGCATACGCTCGTCGGTTGTTGGTGCGAATGGAAGCAAACGTCTCAGACCAAACCTCAATATAGTCAACAACGGACCAGTCCTGAATCTCATACTCCCAGAAGCATCCGGTGCAAGCCGGACTGCCGATCCGGAACGGATGAGCCAAACCAGCAATCCCGCCGAGTCGATGCACCGCTTGAATCCCCTCATCGATCTTGCTGCGGTCGGCTTTCCGCCAATCCGCATATTCGCTTAATCCGATCGTCACCATATGGCCATAGAATGTCGTCCACTCCATCCCAGGAACGATGAGCAGTCCAAACTTTTTGGAGATCGTCTCCTTCCCTGCGAGCCCGGTCATCGTATTGTGATCGGTAAGCGCAATTGCATCGAACCCAAGTTTTGCCGCGCCCTCTGCTAACTCTTCCAGCGTCTGGGCGCCGTCGCTATGCAGCGTATGAGTATGCAGCTCACAAGCCAACCATTTCATTACGCCTCATTCTCCTTTTCCGCCCAAACTTGGAGCAAATAATTACAGGTATCCGTGACGATCGAGTGAACGCTTAGCGTGACTTCCCAATCTCCGGCGGGTAGAGGGCCTGGAAGTAACCCAGGGGAAGCTTCCCTTGCCGAAAGCGCCAGCTCCTGTACCGGATCATGACGATGACAGGCGCCCCGATAACCTAGCGGATCGTCAAGCGAGAGCGTGATCAGGTTTTTTAGGGGGATATATTTGTCTGCTTGGGCTAATGCCGGTGCCTTCTGTTCCGGCAGCAGATATGCGTCGAAGCTTTGACTTAGCAGTTCCAAAGATCGTCCGCGCTCTTCCAGCAGCTTCGGAGTATATTCAAATTTCAGTCGCAACCGGCTGCAATCCTCATCCAATTGAAACGGAATACGAATATGCGTCTTGTTATTGTCCGGCGTCACACGCCCCATCACATCGAGTACTAGCAATACGGCTCATCGCCTTTCTTGTTTTATAGAATCATCACAAAGCCTAATGTCCTATCTTGAAGTGGGAACGGTCCCACATGTTCTCATGGTACTGCTCGAACATCAAGGCGGTATCATCCGCGTGTTAATCTTGTGTAAAAGCAAAAGAAGGAAGCGAACAGGTTCGCATCCTTCTTTTTTCATCCTTATTCATGTTCAGTTGTCCGTATGCGTACAGATAAGCCTTACCCGCCGATTGCTTCTTACCGGTCTTGCAGCATAATTCGGTAAGCAGGGTATTGATGGATGGCGATGCCGCCAAACCCGGCATGCTGCGCAAAATAAGCGTTGATGGCCTGAATCTGTTGGTTCATGTAAACTAAGCCTTTATTATAGTACGTAATCTCACTGGGAATCGTAGAGCCATTAGGCGGACTGGTCTCTGCACCGATATAAACCTTCTTCCCCAAGCTTGCGGCATAATCGGCTTCCGCCAATGACGCGCGAATCTGCCGGTCAGCCGTGTCGCGGTAAGCCATTAGGGATACGGTATCCACGATATCCAATACGAAGTAACTTAACGGCTTCCGTTGTCCGCCTGTCTCCACCATCACCGGATTTTCCCCTGTCGCATACCAGCAAGGAATCGCCGCATTAAACTCGAGCGGATCGCCGCTGGTGCGAATTTCTGCCGCGATTTTCTTCAACACCTGCAGGTATTGATAATTGACAGAACCTCGCTTCGTTTGGTATTCCGGCAAGACATGCGGTTCAATATCAAATTGAATGCCGTCAAAGGTGCTGTCCGGGTGGGAAGCATTAAACGCCAGCACCTGCCGAAGCTCTGCGAGCGCATCGCGATGTCGTCCTTCCAAGGCCCACTCGGCTCTTCCGACCAGCGCAAAGACGCGGATCCCCTCCGCATGTGCACGATTGATCAGCTCCGTATAGGTTGCCGGTTGATCCGGCAGCGTTCTGCTTGTTCCAATAAACAACAGGTTGATGTTCTGGTCCTTCAAAAACTCCAGCAAAGACGTAATTTTTTGTGAGTTGGAAGCCGCATCATAGAAATCCCATGCCCAAATGGCTTTGGTTGATCTTGCCTCTGCTTGGGCCGGAGTGGTGACTCCCATAATTCCCGCCAAACAGATTGCCAACAACAGCAAGATTGCCTTGTTCTTCACTCGTTCCTCTACACTCCATTCCTTCTCTGATTTCCCTGTGATGCGATCCTCAAATGTCCGTACTTCTTCCAGGGCGATTTGATTCAGAATGAGATTAACATAAAACGGAGGAGCGCAAATGATCTGTTTGGCCTATTGTAGAGGGATTCCAGCCCTGATTATTCGACATTATTCAGCGTGAACCCAAACTTCAAGCAAGCTGTTCCACGTATTGATCTCGTTACCTTGCCCCACATATCGGATAAATTTTGCCGGCGTCGGCGTAAACTCAAACGTCTCCAGCTCCGTTTGTTTCTTGCTGGCCATCCCCGTTAGAACGGGTTCGAAATGCACGCCATCCACGGAGACCTCCAGATCAAAATAGTTCGAACGGGTGTGACCGTTATAAAACCACAGGCTCACCCCATCTACCGTCGTGACCTCATCCAGCTCTATCTGTAAATATTGGCCTTTCCCATCCGCCGACCAACGGGTGTCCGGATCACGATCCAGCGTGTTGCTCGGCACATTGCCGTCATCTGCGCTGGCCGATACTTTGGCAATTGCGGCTAAAGGTCCCTCCGGCTCAGGGATAGGTTCCAGCACCTCAAAGGTCTGGCGCGCTTCAACAATCACGCCTTGGAGCTGGCAGCTGGCAATGATATCAACGACACCGGGCCGTTCAGCGTAAAATGTATTCCCTTCGATATAGCCCACCTGTTCGTCACTAACCCGGTACGTTACCGGGATATTCAACTCGGAAGTGTTCACGACTTCTCCATTATCGAGCGTCAGGAAAGATTGCAGACGTCCGGTCTTGCCTGCACTGATCGCATAACCGGCGGAACGCCAGCCCGGTACGCTTTTGTCCGGAGCAATCGTAATATTCTCCGGCAGCACCGGCGTCTTCGCCACGCTGAACTTCACCCGAACCGTTTGTGTCTTTCCACGCCGTGTAATCGTAATTACACCAGTTCCGTCGATCCCTTTAGGTTGATCGATCTTGAGACGGGCATCCTCGGAAACCGCCTGTGCAGAAAGGACTGGGGTTTCTGTCGTGCCAAAGGGCAGTACGTAATCATATTGCGTTCGCAAAAATTGCACGCCCGCTACGGCTTCCCCGTTGACGAGGATCGACTGGAGGCCTAAGGCCTGGAGATCCAACCGTTGCTTCGTTTGATCCTTGTACAAGCTTTGCGGGAATAGCCGCTCCCCTTGCCCAACGCCTTCAACCCAATCAAACGGCGAGGTATCGGCATCCGGGATCGAGCCAACGATATCGACCTTCACCCCGTTCACTTTCCCTCGGGTACCGATGATATACCCGTTGCCAAACTGCTCCGATTCGATAATGACCCCAGGTTTACTTGAATGGGCAGCGATGCCTTTCGTATTCCAAAATACGCTTTCGGTTGTCACTACGCCGTGCCGGTTCGTCGCGGACGAGCCGTAATCCCTTGTAATCGCGGATATCGCGTCCCCGTTCACCGTGAAATTATCAATCAAATTGG
>Ga0164243_10005700_pt1 | contig 18989 bp, 18 predicted proteins | sample OricompcompostOP_FD_108781 | JGI IMG/M metagenome (GOLD analysis project Ga0164243, IMG submission 108781) | Organic Plus compost microbial communities from Emeryville, California, USA - Original compost - Organic plus compost (OP) | ecosystem: Engineered > Solid waste > Mixed feedstock >... | reverse complement strand
GGCACCCACTGATTCGCGAAGCCCGCCAGCAGGCTCGTCAGAGCGCTGGGGATCCACACCCCCACCGCTCCGCCGGTCAGCCCGCCCGCACCCCGCACGATCGCGACGGCGGCGACCACCGCGCACACGACCGCGAGCACCGCACCGACCACTCCGGCCGGCACCAGGAACGCTGCCAGATCACTGGCCACTCTCGATGACGTCATGACGCCCCCCCGGTCAACGGAACCTCCGTATGTCTACTGTACGAAGGGTGTCTGACGGCCGGCATCCGTCTCGAGGATGACTTCGCCTACGACTCTCGTCCAGGTCGCGAGCGGGCGCGAGGGCGATGCACTAGCGGCGAAGGAAGCGCGACAGCGGCGACGCGCGCGCGACGCGCACGGGCTGGGTGACGACGGCGTCGACCACCATCGACCCGTCGACCGGGCCGACGATCGGGATCGTCGAGGTCTCCGTCGCCTGCACGGGATCGACCGGCATCCGGGCGAGGCTCCGGTGCGCACGGATGTAGGCGGGCACGAGCAGCACGATCGCCCCGAGCCAGGCCAGCGGGTTGCTGAGGGCCACCCCGGGGAAGGCGATCAGCGCACCCAGCAGCACCGCGGCCCCGACCCTCGCGACGAGCTCGATCACGCCGGTGACCGTCGGCACGAGGGTGTGACCGAGTCCCTGCAGCGCACCGCGCAGCACGAACAGCACGCCGAGTGCCCAGTAGCCGCACCCGTTGATGATGAGCATGAGGTGCGCGTCGTCGACGACGCCGTCGGAACCGTCGCCGATGAACAGGCGCACCATGGGGGCGCCGAAGGCGATGATGACGATGCCGATGAGGGCGCCGGCGATGATCGCCATCCAGGCGGCCTCGACGACGCCGCGGCGGATGCGATCGGGGCGGCGCCCGCCGAGGTTCTGTGCGGCGTACATCGACACGGCGAGGCCGAGGGACGACAGGAACGCGACCCCGAGGCTGTCGACGCGGGAGCCGGTGGTGTACGCGGCGACCGCGTCGGCGCCCAGAGTGTTGAGCGCCACCTGCACGGTGAGCGTGCCGATGGCGATGATCGACGCCTGGAAGCCCATGGGAAGGCCCAGCCGCAGATGCTCGGCGACGTCCGCGCGCGTGACGCGCCAGTCGACGCGGTGCAGGTGCAGCACGGGCAGGCGCCGGCGCACGAACTCGAGGCACAGCAGCACCGAGACGGCCTGGGCGACGACGGTGGCCAGGGCCGCTCCCGCCACGCCCCAGGCGAGCGGCCCGACCATGAGCACGACGAGACCCGCGTTCAGCGCACACGAGACCGTGAGGAACACGAGGGGCGTGCGCGAATCGCCGATCGCCCGGATGATCGCCGACAGATAGTTGAAGAACATCGTCGCGCCGGCGCCGAGGAAGCTGATCTGCGTGAAGACGGTGGCCTCGGCCATGAGCTCCTCCGGCGTCTGCAGCAGCTGCAGCACCGGCGCGGAGATGAGGGGGGCGACCGCGGTGAGGATCACGCTCGTGACGGCCGTGAGCAGCACGCCGGTGGCCACCGACCGCCGCACGCCCGCCGCGTCGCCGGCGCCGAACGCCTGGGCGATCGGAATGGCGAAGCCGCTGGTGAGACCCCAGGCGAAACCGAGCAGCAGGAACAGCAGCGACCCCGTCGCACCGACCGCGGCGAGGGAGTCGACGCCGAGGTGGCGACCGACGACGACCGCGTCGACGAACTGGTACAGCTGCTGGACGACGTTGCCCAGCAGCAGGGGGATCGAGAAGGCGAGGATGACACGCCACGGGCGGCCCGTGGTGAGGGAGGTGGCCATGAGGAAGCGGCTCGCAGAACGGAAGAGCGGATCGGGGGACGAGACAGTCTATCGAATCGATTCGGCGAGCGGCACCCCTGGCACACGAGATCGGTCGGCATCACCGGCGTGATGCCGACCGATCTCTCCCCGCGCGCTCAGGCCGATACCTGAGCGGAGCCACCGGGAGGTGACTCCGTGTCGGGGCTCCCCAGCCCCGACATCTGCTCTGCCTCGCGCAGGATCTCCTCGACGACCGGAGAGTCCTCCCCGACATCGCGCTGCAGCTCGTGCGCGAGCGAATCGAGCTCAGCACCACCGGCCATCATGCTCGTCAACTGCGCCAGAGAGATCTCCTCCTTCTCGAAGTTGCCGATGCTGGTCCCGCGGTTCAGCAGCAGGAACCTGTCGCCGACCGGGTAGGCATGATGCGGATTGTGCGTGATGAAGACGACGCCCAGTCCGCGGTCGCGGGCCCGCGCGATGTACTTCAGCACCACGCCGGACTGCTTCACACCCAGCGCTGCCGTCGGCTCATCGAGGATCAGCACCCTCGCGCCGAAGTACACCGCCCTGGCGATCGCCACGCACTGGCGCTCGCCGCCGGACAGCGTGCCGATCGGCTGATCCACGTCACGCAGATCGATGCCCATGTTGGCGAGCTCGGTGTACGTGGTCTGCTTCATGCGCTTCACGTCGAGTCGCCGGAGCGGACCCCAGCCCTTCGTCAGCTCAGAGCCGAGGAAGAAGTTGCGCCAGACCGGCATCAGGGGCACCACCGCAAGGTCCTGATAGACCGTCGCGATGCCGGCATCCAGCGCCGCCCTCGGCGAGGAGAACGTCACCTTCTCCCCGTCGACGAGCAGTTCGCCGCTGGAGGGGGTGTGCGCTCCGGCCAGCATCTTGATGAACGTGGACTTGCCCGCCCCGTTGTCCCCCAGGACACATGTCACCTGCCCTGCGTTCACCGTCGTACTGACGCCGGCGAGCGCGTTCACCGGCCCATAGCTCTTTCCGACGTCGCGCACCTCGACGACGGGTACGCCGGTGTGAGTCTCGGTCATTTCACCCCTCCAGCCCTCAGACGCACCCAGTGGTTCAGGAACACCGCCAGCAGCAGCATCGCCCCGAGGAACGTGCGCAGCCAGTTGGTGTCCCACTGCGCGAAGGTGATGCCCTGGAAGACCATGCCGTAGATGAGGGCGCCCAGCGCCGCCCCGATCGCGGATCCAAAGCCGCCCGTCATCAGGCAACCGCCCACGACCGCGCAGATGATGTAGATGAACTCCTGGCCGACACCCGTGTTCGCTTGAACCGTGGATGTGCGAAACAGCGAGATCATGCCCACCAGCCACGCCGCTCCGGCGGTGATCATGAAGAGCCCGATCTTCGTCTTGAGCACAGGGACGCCGACCTGACGGGAGGCGGTGGCCGCCCCGCCGACGGCGAAGATCCAGTTTCCGGGACGGGTGCGCAAAAGCACCCACGTCGCGACCGCGGTGACGACGAACCACCACAGCACCGAGATGTAGAACGTACCCCCACCGATCTCCACCGACGAGCCGAACAGCGGTTGGATGCTGTCATAGTGCGGCACCTTGGTCATGCCCTGGATCGCCACCTGCCCCGTGATGAGCTTCGTGACCGCCAAGTCAATGCCCGCCAGCACGAAGAACGTGCCGAGAGTGATGATGAAGCTCGGCAGCCCCGTCTTCATCACGAGGAAGCCGTTCAGCGCGCCGATCGCCAGCGCCAGCGCCAACGACATGAGGACGGCCACCCAGATGTTCAAACCGTACCTGGTGGTGAGGATGCCGACGACGAGTGCCGTGAAACCGGTCAGCACGCCGGCCGACAGGTCGAACTCCCCACCGATCATCAGCAGGGCGACCGCCACCGCCATGATGCCGAACGTCGAGGCCGACTCGAGCCAAACACCCGCGCCCGCCGTGCTCAGGAAGCTCTTCGTGTAGACGGAGAAGAAGATCATTACGGCCAATGCCGCAACGAGGGCTCCCATCTCCGGCCGAACAAGCAGGTTGCGCAGCGGCCGCCGTTCCAGTCGCGGTCTATTGCCCACCGTGACGATGTCAGTCGTTGTCATCTTCAGTCCTTTCGCCGGACGGGGCGAGCTTCACCTCGCCCCTCCCGGTGCTAACGCGTGCCCTTCTTGGCGAACTCCGCGACCTGCGCCGCGTTGTCCTTCGTGACGAAGGCAGGTCCGGAGTAGACCGGCTGGCCACCGCCGATGTCGTTGCCATTGATACTCTTGAGGTAGAGGGCAGCGACGCCGAGGAATCCCTGCACATAGGGCTGCTGGTCGACCGCGAAGAGGATCTTGCCCTCGCCGACAGCGGTCACGACGTCCTCGGAGAGATCGAAGGTCGCCACCTTCGCTGCGCTTCCGGACTCTTCGACGGCGCCTACCGCGTCGATCGCATACTGACCGCCGAGAGTGAGCACGGCGTCGATCGAAGGGTCGGCTTGTAGCTTCGACTTGATCGTCGCCTTGACCTCTGCATCGTTCGTACCGTCGACCTGCAAGTTCTCCATCGTGCCGCCGAAGGTGCCGGCCGCAGCCGAACAGCGCTCTTCAAGGCCGATGTTGCCTGCCTCCTGGATCACACAGAGTGCGTTGGTCGCGCCCTCTGCGCTCAGACGTTCTCCCACCGCGGCGCCGGCGATCGACTCGCTCTGGCCGATGTGGGTGATCGCGCCGAACTCGGCGAACTTCTCGATGCCGGAGTTGATCGTCACGATGGGGATGCCGGCTGCGACGGCTCGCTCGACGCTCGCCTGTAGCCCGTCGGGGTTCGCCATGGAAACGACGATGCCGTCGACACCCTGCGCAATCGCGTTGTCGATCAGCTGGGACTGCTTGGCAGGGTCGGGGTCGGAGTTGTAGGTCACCGCGGCGCCGTAGTCGGAGCCGGCCTTCTCCGCGCCGGACTTGACGCGGTCCCAGAAGGCGTCGCCGGGTGCGGCGTGCGTGACGACCGCGTAGCTCAGGTCAGAGGGCGACGCGTCCCCGCCGCCCTGGTCGCCTGTCGTCTGCTCCTGTCCCGTTCCGGAGCATGCCGAGAGTAGCAGCGCAGCTGTCGCGGCGATCCCCAGAACGCCGATGAGTCGCTTCTTCATTTCGGTTTCCCTTCAATGCGGATCCTGTCGACGTCGACACGTCCCACCTGACGTCGGTGTCAGGGTGATCCTGACAGTCCGGGGGGTATATGTCAATACATTCTGTCAACATCTCCATTCTCGGTGTACGCTGTCGTCCGGCGAAAGGAGTCCTCGTGGTGACGAAGAAGCACGTCGGTGTCGGCCTGGTCTCGGTCGGCTGGATGGGGCGCCTGCACTCGCGTGCCTATCTGGAGGCGCATCGGCACTATCCTGGCCTCCCGGTGACGGCCGATCTCAAGGTCGCCGCGGACCCCGATGCCGCGGGACGCCAGCATGCATCCGATGTCCTCGGCTACCGGGAGGCCGTCGAGGACTACCGGGAGCTCATCGCGCACCCCGACGTCGATGTCGTCTCCATCTGCTCGCCGAACTTCCTCCATCGCGAGATCGCCCTCGCCGCCATAGCGGCGGGCAAGCCGTTCTGGATCGAAAAGCCGATGGGTCGCGGCGCGGAGGAATCCCAGGAGATCGCGCGCCGGGCCACCGATGCGGGGCTTGTGACGGCCGTGGGCTTCAACTATCGGCACGCTCCCGCCGTCGCGCACGCCAGGCGGCTGGTGCGCGACGGCGCGCTGGGCACGATCACGAACGTGCGCGTCGCCCTGCTCGCCGACTACTCGGCCGACCCCGACGGCGCCCTCACGTGGCGGTTCAGCAGCGACCGTGCGGGCAGCGGGGTGCTCGGCGACCTGCTGTCGCACGGCGCCGACCTCGCGCAGTACATCGTGGGACGCATCTCATCGGTCAGCGGTCTCACCGAGACGTTCATCCGCACCCGTCCGCTGCCCTCGGACGACGTGGTCAGCCACTTCAGCAAAGGACCGGACGACGGTCCGCGCGGAGCCGTCGAGAACGAGGACTACGGCGCGGTCCTCGCCCGTTTTGACAGCGGCGCGGTCGCCGTGCTCGAGTCCAGCCGCGTCGCGATCGGCCCCCGAGCCGAGTACCGCATAGAGGTGTACGGCACCAAGGGCTCCCTGCGCTGGGACTTCCAGCGATTGAACGAACTCCAGCTCGCCGACGACGTCTCCGGCTACCGCACTGTGATGGCCGGGCCAGGCCACGGCGACTTCGCACATTTCCAGCCGGGCGCCGGCACCGGCATGGGCTTCGACGACCTGAAGACGATCGAAGCGGCGCTGTTTCTGCGTTCGGTCGCCGAGGGAAGGCAGCTCGCCCCCTCAGCTCCCGATGCGTGGTCGGCCGCTGAGATCGTGGATGCCGCGCTGCGGAGCGCGGCCTCTGGAGGCTGGGAGACCGTGCCGACCGTGACCGGGCCCACGACCTTCGACGCCTGACACCTCCACGGGGCGGCGCTCCTGACACCGGCCCTTCTCGGCCATCAGTGGCCGAACGCCGCGCGGAACGCCTCCAGCGCCGCATCCGCATCGTGCTGCGCCCAGCCCTCCAGGCCGACGACGCCGTCGTAGCCGCTCTCACGCAGCACCGTCGCGATCGCCTGGAAACGGATCTCCCCCGTGCCGGCCTCGCAGCGCCCCGGAACGTCTGCGATCTGGATTTCACCAACCCGCGGAAGCGCTCCGCGCACCAGCTCGATCAGATTCCCTTCTCCGATCTGCGCGTGGTACAGGTCAAGGTTGAGGCGCAGTCACGGGGAGTCCACCGCGCGGCCCAGGCGCAGCGTGTCGGCGGCCCGGGCGAACGGGCTCCCCGGGTGATCGACCGCAGTGTTCAGATTCTCCAGCGTGAAGATGCGCCCCTCGCGCTCACCAAGAGCGGCCAGGCGTGCAAGCGTGTCGGCCGCGATATCCCACTCGTGCGGCAAGACGCTGCCCCGCGGTCGCACCGGCAAGCCATCGGGATCGAGGCCGGTACCGTGCAGGTTGAGTCGAGGCACGTCGATCAGCTCCGCCATCCGCAAGGATTGCTCGGCGGTGGCGAGCATCTCGGCGATTCCGTCGGGGGTCGTGAGGTCGCCCCTCAGGTAGCCCGTCATCGACGAGAACACGGCTCCGGGTTGCGGCGAGTGCCGGCAGATCGTTCGTGCTCCAGTCCCAGATCTCGACCTCGAAGCCGTACTCGTGCAGACGCCGAACGCGCTGCACGACGTCGAGGTTCGTGTAGAGCATCTCCGCCGAAGCGGCCAGACGGTAACGAACGTGCAGGGTGGTGGACGGCGCTCATCCGAGGTCGACGGGCACAGTCACACGCTCGCTCGCCGAACGCTGCGCCGCATCGGCGAGGATCAGCGCGGCCCGACCATCGTCGAACGTCGGGCTCGTCGAGGCCTCCCCGCGGGCGAGGCGGATGAACTCGTGCAACTCTGCGGCATACGCGGCGGCATAGCGCTCCAGGAAGAACGGCTCGTACGGAGGCTTTGCCTCAACGGCGCTCGCGGTGGACAGGCTGACGAGGCTCGTCGGCGCGTTGGCGACCTGCAGCATCCCGCTGCCGCCGAAGGCCTCGATGCGCTGGTCGTAGCCGACGGAACTGTGACGTGAGTTCACGATCGTGACGAGGGCCCCCGATGCCGCGCGCAGCGTTGTCACCGCGGTGTCGAAGTCACCGTGCTGCGCAGCGCCGACGTCGAAGGTGGTCGATCCGACCGCCGAGACTTCGACGATCTCGGGGAGGAAGAACCGCGCCATGTCGAAGTCGTGGATCGTCATGTCTCGGAAGATCCCACCGGATACGGCCACATAGTCGGCAGGTGGGGCGGAGGGGTCGCGGCTGATGATGGTGAGCTGCTCGAGCGCGCCGATCTCTCCCGCGGCGACGCGGGCACGAGCCGACGCGAACGCGGGGTCGAAACGGCGGTTGAAGCCGAGCGCCACCGGCACGCCCGCCGACGCCACCCGCGGACGCAAGGCCTCGACCCTGGCGATGTCCAGATCGATCGGCTTCTCGCACAGGACGGGGATTCCGGCGTCCACCGCACGTGCGATGAGGTCGACGTGCGTAGCGGTCGGCGAAGCGATAAGCACCGCGTCGACGGCTCCCGAGGCGAACACCTCTTCTGGTGTATCGGTCGCCGTGCCGCCGTACGCCTCGGCAACACGGCGGGCACCGCCGACCAACGGGTCGGCGACCCAGGAGAGCTGCGCGTCCGGGTCGGCGGCGATGCTCGCCGCGTGCACCTGGCCGATGCGCCCGGTGCCGATGAGTCCGAAGCGGAGGGGTGCGTGTGACATCGTACGGTCCTTCGTGGAGGGGCGGGTATCAGGCGAGCGAGCTCACACCCAGGGGCGCAGCGCGTCTCGGTTACGGATCTGATCGGCACCGCGGGCAGCGCGGAACTCCGAAAGGGAGACATCGGGGCCGTTGAGCACGTCTTGCTCCACGACGATCCAGCCGTCGAAACCCCGCGCGTCGACGGCTTCCATCACGGCGGCGAGATCGACGTCGCCCTCACCGAACGCGACGAACGCTCCTGACGACCAGACCTCCCGCATGCCTCCGCCTGCGGCCAGCACGCGCGTCAACTCGCTGAGGTCGACGTCCTTGAGGTGCAGATGGTTGATGCGGTCCCCCCACCTCTGCACAGCATCGAGGGGATCTCCTCCGGCGATGAACAGGTGACCGGTATCGAGCGTGAGATCGACATCGACATTCGCGAGGAACCTGTCGATCTCGTCGGGCGACTCTACGAAGGTGCCGGCGTGATGATGAAAGGTCGGCTCGAACCCCGCCGCACGCACGATGACTGCGGCGCGCTCGGTGTTGACAAGTAGCCGCCCCCACGCGGCCTCCGCCAATGGATCGACCTCGTCCCCCCTGCCAGGCGCGCGCTGCCTGAGCGCGGAGCCGCCGTCGGCGAGCGTCGGCAGCGGCAACCGCTCTGGCCCCTCGTCGGCAGCGTCGGCGAACGCCCTCAAGGCCTCATGCAGGTCGGGTAGCGCCGCCTCGAAGGCCTCGTCGTCGGAGAAGGGCAGTTGCACCCAGCCTCCCGCGAGCTCCAGACCGTAGCTCCGCAGTCGTTGACGCAATCGCGCACCGCGCCCCAAGAATCCCACGGGCCCCAGATCGACGCCGCGGTATCCCGACCCCGCGAGCGTTGCCATCAGGTCGTCGGGGCTGATCGTCTCCACACCCTCCGGAGTCATCTCGAACACACCGAAGCTGACCGGCGCACCGGCCACCGCGGCCTTCACGCCTCTCCTCCACCCTCGACGCCCAGCAACGGGCGTTGCGCGGCCCGGCGCTGCTCGTACTCGCGGCGTGCATGGCGCGTCGTCGGCATCGCCGACTGCTCCGGCACCGGCACGTCCCACCAGCCTTCTCCGTCCGGCGCATAGCGCAGCGGGTCACTCTCGATGTGAATCACCGTCGACCGCGGCGAGGCCTTCGCCTCAGCGAGCGCGGCCGACAGGTCATCGATCGCAGACGCGGTCGCGGGAATCTCCTTCACGTCGAGCCCGTAGCTGCGCGCGTTCATGGCGAGGTCGACAGGGAGCATCCGGTCGGCGTGCGCGGGGTCGTCTCGCATCCGGTACTTGGTGCCAAAGCGCTCCGAGCCGACGGTCTCCGACAGGTGCCCGATCGACGCGTAGCCGTGGTTCTGTACGATCACGATGATGAGCTTGATGCCCTCGGCGACGATCGTGGCGAGCTCCGAGCTCAGCATCAGGTACGAACCGTCACCCACCATCACGATGACGTCGCGGTTGGAACCGGAGGCGAGAGCCCCCCGCTTCGCGCCGAGGCCGCCCGCGATCTCGTATCCCATGCAGGAGAATGCGTACTCGACGTGATAGCCGAGCGGGTCGCGCACGCGCCAGAGCTTGTGCAGATCGCCCGGCAACGACCCGGCGGCCTGCACGATCACATCCTCGGGGGCGGTGGCCGCCTGAACTGCACCGATGATCTCCGGTTGGCCCGGCCTGGGCAAGCCGGAGGGCGCGAATGCGGCGTCGACCGCTGCGTCCCACTCCCGCTTTTCCCTCGCGATGCGCGCGGCGTAGTCATCGCTCACCACACGGTCCGGCAGCGCCGCAGCCAGCGCAGTGAGCGTCTCGCGGGCATCGGCGACGACCGGCAGCTGCGTGCCGTGCTTATACGCGTCGAAGGCCGCAACGTTGACGTTCACGAATTTGACACTCGGATGCTGAAAAGCGGTGCGCGACCCCGTGGTGAAGTCGCTGTAGCGCGTACCGATGCCGATCACGAGGTCGGCGTCTGCGGCCAGCCTGTTCGCCGCCGTCGACCCCGTGGCGCCGACGCCGCCGAGGTACTGCGGGTGGTCCCAGGCGAGACTTCCTCCCCCTGCCTGCGTCGTGCCGACGGGAATGCCGGTGGCCTCGACGAACGCACGCAACTGATCCTCGGCACCCGAATAGATCACGCCCCCGCCTGCGACGATGAACGGACGCGTGGCGGCGCGGATCGCTCGCACCGCCCGCTCCATCGCATCGCGCTCGGGCACGGGACGACGCACGTGCCATTCGCGCTCGGCGAGGAACGACAGCGGCACATCGACGCTCTCGGCCTGCACGTCCTCCGGCAGCGCGATCGTCACAGCGCCAGTCTCGGCAGGGTCGACGAGCACCCGGAGCGCGTTCAGGGCGACCGAGAACAGTTGCTCCGGCCGCTGCACCCGGTCGAAGAAACGCGAGAGCGGACGAAAAGCGTCGTTCACCGTCAGTCCGATGTCCCACGGCTGTTCGAGCTGCTGCAGCACCGGGTCGGCCACGCGCGTGGCGAACGTGTCGCTCGGCAGCAGCAGCGCCGGAAGCCGGTTGGTCGTTGCGAGCGCGGCTCCCGTGAGCATGTTGGCCGCACCTGGCCCGACCGATGCCGCAGAGGCGAAGGTCGCCCTGCGACGATGCATCCGGGCGTAGCCGACCGATTGGTGCACCATCGCCTGCTCGTTGCGGGCCTGGTGGTACGGCATGAGGCCGGGCCGTTCAACGTCGAGCTGACGCAATGCCTGGCCGACCCCGGCCACGTTACCGTGCCCGAAGATGCCGAAGACTCCGGGGATCGTCCGTTCCCTGATGTCCCCATCGACGGTCCACTGGTTCGCCAGGAACTCGACCAGCGCCTGGCTGACCGACATCCTCCTCGTCGCCGTCATCGCGGCCCTCCTTCGTCATGCGGGGTGGCGTCGGCACCGAAAGGCAGACGCGGATCCATCGGCTGCGTCGTCCAGGAGTCTCGTACCCACGCATGCGCGGGATCGTCAGAGATCAGCCACTTCCGCTCGGGGTCGGGCCCAGCCATCACGTTCAGGTAATAGAGGTCGTAGCCTGGAGCGGCAACGGCGGGCCCGTGGTAGCCGTAGGGCACGAGGGCGACGTCACCGGTATGGACCCGCGCGTCGATCTCGATGTCGCCCGCAGGCGACGAGTATGTGCTGAAGAGCCCGAACGCGTCACCCGATCTCTGCGCCGAGCGGTCGGCGCTGGCCGACTCGAAGTAGTAGATCTCTTCGAGTCGCGACTCGTGGCCTGACACGTGCTCGTCGTGCTTGTGCGGCGGGTACGACGACCAGTTGCCGGCGGGCGTGATCACCTCGCACACGATGAGCCGCACGGCGTCGAGAGCCTGAGGAGTGCCGAAGTTGTGCACCTGACGGCTCGACGAGCCCGCGCCCCGCAGCTCGACCGGTGTTTCGGCCGCCGCTATCCTGCGCGTGGGCCGGATCTCGACCGTCGGCGAAGAGGCCACCGCCACGCGCCCACGGCCACGCACGGTCGCCGTGGATGCCGACGAGAGATACAGCACGTCGGTCGGACCGTCGAACACGGAGGCCCTACCCGCGAGCTTGATGGTCGACACGTCGCCCTGCTCCGCAACCTCTACCGTGAAGCTGCCGGCGAGTGGCACGACGATGCGCTCCCACCCCTGGCCGTCCAGGGCGAACGACTCCCCGTCGCCAACCTCGCCCACGCGCAGACCCGTGTGCTGCCAGCCGGCGATGCCATCGTCGACGACGCTCTCCCATCCGCCCGCGGCGAGCTCGCCGCGGCGGTGAAACCATCCGGTCTCGTCTTTCATGGGGCGCCTCAGTGGTTCTGCGGGAAGCCGAGGTCGATGCCGCCGTGTGCGGCGGGGTCGAGCCAGCGGCTCGTGATGGCCTTCTCGCGGGTGAAGAAGTCGAAGCCGTGCACACCGTATGCCTTGGCGTCGCCGAACAGCGAGGCCTTCCAGCCGCCGAAGGAGTGATAGGCCACCGGCACCGGGATGGGCAGGTTGATGCCGATCATGCCGACCTCGACCTCGTTCTGGAAGCGGCGTGCCGCCCCGCCGTCGTTGGTGAAGATGGCGGTGCCGTTGCCGAACCGGCCCGAGTTGATGAGGTCGACCCCCTCCTGGAAGGTCTCCACCCTGACCACCGACAGCACGGGCCCGAAGATCTCCTCGGTGTACGCGCGGGAGGTGAGGGGCACGTCGTCGATCAGCGTCGGGCCGAAGAAGAAGCCGTTCTCGTGGCCCTCGACTGTCAGCCCGCGGCCGTCGACGACGATCGTCGCGCCGTCGGCTTCGGCGATGTCGACGTACGACGACACCTTGTCCCGATGGACGTCGCTGATCAGGGGTCCCATGTCGGGCTCCACACCGTCTGCGCCCGCGCCGTTGCCGATCCTCAGCTTCGCGATGCGGTCGGTGATCTTGGCGATGAGCTCGTCGGCGACCGGCTCGACGGCGAGCACGACCGAGATGGCCATGCATCGCTCGCCCGCGGCACCGAAGCCCGCGTTCACGGCCTGATCAGCGACGAGGTCGAGATCGGCATCCGGCAGCACGAGCATGTGGTTCTTGGCCCCGCCGAGCGCCTGCACCCTCTTGCCGTTCTTCGACGCCGTCTCGTAGATGTACTGGGCGATCGGCGTCGAGCCGACGAACGAGATCGACTGCACGACAGGGCTGTGCAGCAGCCCGTCGACCGCGACCTTGTCGCCCTGCAGCACCGTGAAGACACCGTCGGGCAGCCCCGCCTCCTGCCACAGGCGCGCCAGCCACAGGGCCGCCGACGGGTCCTTCTCACTCGGCTTCAACACCACCGCGTTGCCCGCCGCGATCGCGACCGGGAAGAACCACATCGGCACCATCGCCGGAAAGTTGAACGGGCTGATGATGCCGACCACACCCAGCGGCTGCTTGAGCGAGTACACGTCGATGCCGGTCGACGCGTTCTCGCTGAACGCGCCCTTGATCAGATGCGGAAAACCAGTCGCGAGCTCGACGACCTCCTGGCCGCGGAGGATCTCGCCCATGGCGTCGGAGAGCACCTTGCCGTGCTCGGCCGTGATGATCGCCGCGAGCTCGCCCTTGCGGGCGTTCAGCAGCTCGCGGAACGCGAACAGCACCGACTGACGCCGCGCGATCGAGTAACCCTTCCACACCCGGTAGCCCCGCTCGGCCGACGCGATCGCCGCGGCGACCTCGGCCTCGTCGGCCAGGGCGACGTGCGCCGACACCTCCCCCGTCGCCGGGTTGTAGACGGGAGCCGTGCGACCACCGACCGACACACGCTCAGCACCGTCAATCCAATGACCGATCTCCTGCACTCCGGCAGTGGTGGTTGTCGTGTCGATAGTCATTCGCGTTCCTTAGATCAGAGTGGGGTGGACGAGTCGCGCCGCGATATCGACGGCGGCGGCGACATCGCCGTCGGGTGGATAGAGCAGAGTGCGTCCCGCCGTCAGACCGCGCACGCCCGGCAGCGACATCGCGTCCTCCCAGGCCGCGAACGTCTCGTCCGGATCGTCGGGTGAATCGCCGCCGAGCAGCACGGTCGGCAGGGTCGTCGCGGCCATGACCCGCTCCATGTCGGTGACGACAGGCAGCTTCATCCAGGTGTAGGCGCTACTGCCGCCGAGGCCGGAGGCGATCGCGATCGATCGGATGACGGCATCCGGTGTCAGCTCGTTGACGATGTGCCCGTCCTTCCAGTGGCTCACGAACGGTTCCAGCATGATCGGCAGTCGCGCGGCGGCGGCCTCGGTGACCGCGCGTGCAGTCGCCTCGAGCGTTGACGAGGTTCCCTCGTCGTCGAAGTTGATGCGCATCAGCGTCTTTGCGAAGTCGAGGCGTGCGTCGATGATGCTCTGCACGTCGTACGCGGTGAATCGGTCGTCCATCTCGAAGGTCGCCGCGCGGAGGCCACCGCGATTCATCGACCCCACCACGACTTTGCCGTCGAGCAAGCCTAGAGCCGCGAGGTCGTCGATGATGTCGGGGGTGCCGAGCACTCCGTCGACTCCTGGCCGTGCGAGGGCCGTCGCCAGTCGATCGAGCAGGTCGTACCTGTCGGCCATCGCCGTGGCATCGGTGCCGACGGCGAGCGCCCCTCTGGCCGGGTGGTCCGCGGCGACGATGAACATGCGGTCGTCTTCGCCCAGCAGGTCTCGTCGCTCGCGCGTCCGCAGCGCCTCGCTGATCACATGCGGGCTGCGGGAGCGGACCTCGCGCAGCCGCGCGAAGTCGGATGCCGTCAAGGCGCCCATGTCATTCCCCTCTTGCCATCGCCGCGGTGACCTCCGACGTCGTCGGCATGGCGGTCGAGCACTCCAGACGCGAGGCGACGATCGCCCCCGCCGCGTTCGCGAAGCTGATGATCCGCTCGAGCGGCCAGCCGCTCAGCAGACCGTGGCACAGCGCACCGCCGAACGCGTCTCCGGCTCCGAGGCCGTTGACGACATCGACGTCGTGAGGCGGCACCTCGACCGCCTCGTCACGGGTCTTGGCGAGCACGCCGCGCGGCCCCTGCTTCACGATGGCCAGTTCGATGCCGCGGTCGAGCAACGCATCGGCGGCACGGTGCGGATCGGTCTCGCCGACGGCGATCTCGCACTCCTCACGATTGCCGACCGCCACGGTCACCCCGTCGAGCACCGCGTCTACCTGTGCGGATGCCGCGTGCGGGTCGCTCCAGAACATCGGCCGGTAGTCGAGGTCGAGAATCGTGTGCCGCGACCTTCCGCGCGCGTTGAGGGCCGCCACATGGGCCGAGCGGCTCGGCTCCTGACTGAGACCGGTCACCGTGAGCCACAGCACGCCCGCGGCGCGCACGGCGTCGAGGTTCAGTTGCGAGAAGTCGATGTTGAGATCGGGAGCCTTGGGTTCGCGATAGAAGTACAGCGGGAAGTCGTCGGGTGGAAAGATCTCGCAGAAGGTGAGAGGAGTCTTCAGATCAGGATCCACGACGACGCCGGTCCGGTCTACGCCGAGGCGGCTCAGCTCGTTGAGCAGATAACGGCCGAACGGATCGTCTCCGACCCGAGACACGAGCGCAGACCGACGACCGTGACGCGCCGCGGCGACCGTGACGTTCGCCGCGCTTCCACCGAGGTACTTGCCGAAGCTCGTCACTTCCTCGAGTCCGACACCACTCTGCAGCGGATAGAGGTCTACTCCGAGGCGGCCGAGTGCAAGGATCTCGGATGCGTGCTGCGTCCCGGTCATGCGCGCGGACACCTCTCTGTACGTCGGCATCCTCCGTGATGCTCGAATGTCCTAACAATAGCACATGGGTCGGTTCGCGCAAGCAATCCGCCGTTTTCTGTTGCAGACGTAAGATTGTCGGAACATGAGCCCGCGATCACGCGGACCAGGAAGGGGAACATGGCCGGCGAAGAGCCTCACTGGCCGGACGAGCTGTTTGCCGACCTCGACCGCACGGGCCCGGTACCGCTGTATTACCAGGTCTCCAGCCGCCTCGAAGGTGCCATCCACTCCGGGGCGATCCCCGCCGGCGCCCGCCTCGAGAACGAGATCGCAATCGCCCAACGGCTCGGCCTCTCCCGCCCCACCGTGCGCCGCGCGATACAGGAGGTCGTCGACAAGGGACTCCTCGTCAGGCGCCGCGGCATCGGCACGCAGGTCGTGCAGGGTCAAGTCACCCGCCAGGTCGAACTAACGAGCCTATACGAGGACTTACAGGGCTCCCATCACGAGCCGGGCACCACAGTGCTCGCGCACGAGGTGATGTCGGCCAACGACGTCGTCGCAGCAAGGCTCGGCGTGCCGCCAGGGGAGGACGTCGTCTACATCCGCCGTCAGCGCAGCACCGACGGCATGCCGGTGGCCGTGCTGGAGAACTACCTCCCACGCGAGTTCCGCGACATCTCCACCGACGAACTGGGCGTGCGCGGGCTCTACCAGATCCTGCGCGCCCGAGGCGTGACCATTCGGATCGCCAAGCAGAAGATCGGGGCGCGGCGCGCCGAGGGGGACGAGAGCGAATTGCTCGACATCGACGACGGCGGCCCCGTGCTCACGATGGAGCGCATCGCATTCGACGACTCCGGTAGAGCCATCGAATACGGTCAGCACTGCTACCGGCCGGACCTCTACAGCTTCGAGACCACACTGGTCGCGAAGTAGCGCGGATCACTCGACACCACCGGAACGCGCGCGGTCGACAGCATCCGCGTGCATTACTCTGCATCAGCGTCTCGCACGCGGGGCGCAGTCGACGACGACCGGAGGATGGCAGTGACCAGACAGCACGCAGGGGGATCAGAGACCGCGACGGGTGAGGAGGAACACCTGCGGCGAGCGCTGAGCAATCGACACATCCAGCTGCTCGCGATCGGAGGCGCGATCGGCACCGGCCTGTTCATGGGCAGCGGCAAGACCATCTCGGTCGCCGGGCCCTCGGTGATCTTCGTGTACATGATCATCGGCTTCATGCTCTTCTTCGTCATGAGGGCCATGGGCGAGCTGCTGCTGTCGAACCTCAAGTACAAGTCGTTCAGCGACTTCGCCAGCGACCTGCTCGGCCCATGGGCCGGGTTCTTCACCGGCTGGACGTACTGGTTCTGCTGGGTCGTCACCGGCGTCGCCGACGTCATCGCGATCGCGGGATACACGGATGCCCTCATCCCCGGCATCCCGCTGTGGCTCCCCGGCCTGCTGGTGGTGATCATCCTGCTGGCACTGAACCTGCCCACCGTCGCGGCCTTCGGCGAGATGGAGTTCTGGTTCGCCCTCATCAAGATCGTCGCGATCGTGGCCCTCATCGTCACGGGCCTCGTGATGGTGTTCACCGGCTTCCAGCACGACGCGGGGACCGCCTCGTTCGCCAACCTGTGGGAGCACGGCGGCATGTTCCCGCACGGCTTCATGGGCTTCGTCGCCGGGTTCCAGATCGCCGTGTTCGCGTTCGTCGGCGTCGAGCTCGTCGGCACCGCGGCGGCCGAGACCAGGGACCCGAAGCGCAACCTGCCCAAGGCGATCAACGCCATCCCGATCCGCATCCTGCTGTTCTACGTCGGCGCGCTGGTCGTGCTGATGTCGGTGACCCCGTGGACGGAGTACGTCGCCGGTGAGAGCCCCTTCATCGCGATGTTCGCGCTCGCCGGACTCGGCATCGCCGCGACCGTCGTGAACCTCGTCGTGCTGACCTCGGCCATGTCGAGCGCGAACTCCGGCATCTATTCGACCTCCCGCATGGTGTTCGGCCTCGCCCAGGACGGCGACGCACCGAGCGTGTTCGGCCGCCTGTCGAAGCGCCGGGTGCCGCAGAACGCGCTGTTCCTCTCGTGCATCCTGCTGCTGTCGGGGGTCGTGCTGCTGTACGCGGGCGAGGACATCGGCACGGCCTTCGACATGGTCACGACGGTGTCGGCCGTGTGCTTCATGTTCGTGTGGACGATCTTCCTCGCCAGCTACCTCGTGTACCGGCGTCGCCGGCCCGAGAAGGCGGCGGCCTCGGCGTTCCGCATGCCGGGCGGTGTGTTCATGGTCTTCGTGGTGCTCGCGTTCTTCGTGTTCATCCTGTGGGCCCTCACCACGCAGCCGGACACGCTCACGGCTCTGCTCGTGACGCCCATCTGGTTCGCGATCCTCGTCGTGTCGTGGCTGTTCGTGCGCAGGTCCCCACACCACATCGCCCGCCACGAGGCGCACATCGCCTACCTCCGCGACGAGACCGAGGAGTAGAGCGGAGGGGGCTCACGGAGCCGTCACGACCTCGGGAGCCCCCTTCTCCGCCGCGACGATCCGCGCGCGCAGCGCGAGGAACAGCATGACCATGCCCGCCGAGAGCAGGATGTGCCCGAGACCGGCGATGCCGGAGATCATCGCTGACGACTCCCGGCCCAGCACCGTCAGGCAGCCGTGCCAGACCATCATGGCGGCGGTGAGCACGAGCCCCGCGTTGTAGAGCCAGAAGAACCAGCCGAACAGCCGGCTCTCGGTGAGCGCGAAGGAGCGCTCGAGAAGCAGCACGACGAGCAGCACCACGAAGCCGAGCACGAGCAGGTGCGTATGCACGAGGGCGAGCTGCGTGAACCGGCCCTCGGCGAACCCGTTCGCCTTCGTGAACTCGCGGTAAAACAGGCCAGAGGCGACCCCTGCAAGCATGTAGGCGAAGGCGGTGGAGAAGAGTCTGCGCATGGTGTTCCTTTCGGTCCCCTCCAGCCTCGGCCGCCGCATCCGGGTGCGGATCAACCGTTCGGTGGACACCGTCGGCCCTTGCGGCGCGGTGAGCGGCGTGGTCTCGTGGGCGCATGAGCTTCTTCCCACCGGATCCCGAGCTGCCACCGCACGACGACGAGGAGCACCCCCAGCCCGAGTGGGCGGGGCCGCCCGACGACGAGCTCCCCACGGTGATGCCCGTCGCGACGGCGCTCGCGACCTCTCGGCACGCCGCTGTGTCACTCCTCGGCGTGCATGTCCACCGGAAGGGCGTCGAATTCGTCTGCGCGGAAACCTGCGAAGGCTCGATCTTCCCGCCCGAGAATGGAACGAGCTCTGCTCCTCCTTCCTCGACCAGCACCCCGCCGCCTCTCCGCAGGAGCACCGCGACCGGTTGCGGTACGGGGTCGAGCTCGCCGACGGCGAGCGCGTGTTCGCCGAGCCGTTCTTCTCCCCCTCCGCGGGTCCCACAGAGTCGCAGAGACACGTGCTCTCCCGATTGGGCGGGGGAGGCGGCGGAGGCGGGCGCACGTACTCCCTGACCGACGGGCTCTGGCTGTGGCCGCTTCCTCCGGCCGGCCCGATCGTGCTCGTCGTGCAGTGGCCCGCGGTCGGCATCGGCGAGCATCGCGTCACGATCGACGCCGCACAGATCGACGCACTCGCCGAGCAGGCTCACCCCCTCTGGGAGTGAG
>Ga0164243_10005699_pt1 | contig 18990 bp, 20 predicted proteins | sample OricompcompostOP_FD_108781 | JGI IMG/M metagenome (GOLD analysis project Ga0164243, IMG submission 108781) | Organic Plus compost microbial communities from Emeryville, California, USA - Original compost - Organic plus compost (OP) | ecosystem: Engineered > Solid waste > Mixed feedstock >... | reverse complement strand
ATGATAACCTTCGCTTTTTTACCGCAAAGGTGTGTTATTCACCCGGGGCATGCCCCGGGTGAATAACACCGAAGCAGACTGAAATCATTCTGCACTAGTTGTTGCCGAAGTTGTGTAGGTATTGTTGCCGATTATTGTGTACCCTTATTTGCCAAAAGTTGTGTATTCTTATTTACCGATTACAAATGACCTATGATTACGGTGAATATGTTTGTCCCCACTCGGGTGAACCATTGTTTTCGACCGATGCTTTGCGCCTGCACGAATTGATGAATCAAGGGGGTAGTAATGGAGAGATGTTTGGGCAAATAATGGCAACGCTTGAAAAGCTTTGGCTTATCCATATTCTACGGTCTTTTGAACGTAAAGGTTGGCTACCCACACTCCGTAGGGTGGCTTTCGTGATGGATGGTCCTTTAGCTGTGTTCAGCACCTCATCTTGGTTGACAAAAGTTATCAGTCATGAGTTAAACAGAATAAATGAGCTTCAAAGGAAAATAAATGGCCAAGACCTATTAATCATCGGTATCGAAAAATCAGGGACATTTTTTAACCATTTTATAGAGATTGATACGACAAAGGACGGAGTTTCTGATAAGTTTCCAAAACAGTCTGCATTTTTGCTGACGGATGGCTATATAAAACGTAATATCATTTTTTCAGAGAGTACTAAGCCTTATGGGCAGGACACATATTTTGGCAGAAAACTGTTTTATAAAACGGCATCGGGCCAAAAAATTGTTAGTGTTGTGGCTTGTTTCAATGACTATCAAAAAAATATAGACACAGCTAACCCCGACCAATTCACGAGACTTGCTGACGTGATGAACTTGCTTGATAAATTGGTATCAAGTAGGTATCAAAATTCTGTTTCACCGCTTGTTTCGGCACACGCCGAGGCCGCAATACCATTGAATTTGGGTAAGCGTATTTTCGAGGACATTGCAAGAGAAATAAGGGAACAATCCAAAGGATGATAGCAAAAGAAAAAATATTGAAAGGTTTTTCGACGGCCGAAGCACGTTGGGCAAGGTTTGGGCCTTATTATGCGATGTTTCCTTTAGAATTTGCTTTCGATGTCGTAGAAAAATACTCAAAAGAAGGAGATTATATCATAGATCCGTTTGCAGGTAGATGCAGCAGTATTTACGCCGGAGGTGTGTTAGGACGTACTAGTTTAGGTATTGAAATCAATCCAGTAGGATGGTTGTACGGAACAGTAAAGTTACAACCAGCGGACAAACAAGAGGTCACCGACCGGCTACTTGAAATTTATGGTAAGAGAAATTACTATAAGCGGGCAATTGAAAAAATGCCGGAGTTTTATCGCATTTGCTATTGTGATGAGGTCTTGAAATTCCTATTGGCAGCCAGAAGACATCTTGATTGGAAAAACAATAATGTAGATGCTACATTGATGTCTATTCTTCTCATTTATCTACATGCAAAACTTGGTGAGGGGCTATCCAATCAAATGCGAATGACCAAATCAATGGGAATGAATTATTCAGTTCAATGGTGGAAGAAAAACAAGATGACAACACCACCAGAAATAAACCCTTGCGAATTCATTCTCAAAAAAATTAATTGGCGTTACGAAAAAGGCATACCGAAGGTAACTGAAAGTGTCGTTGTTTTTGGTGACAGCTCAAATGAATTAGTGAAGATTGCTGAAAGAGCGATTAATAACGACATCAAATTTTCTTTGTTGTTTACTTCACCGCCTTATTGTTCAATAACAGATTATCACGCTGACCAATGGTTACGACTTTGGCTCTTGGGTGGTTCAGAAAACCCGCAGTCACTCAAAGATAAACATAAAGGACGTTTTATAAACAAGCAGGAATATTATGATTTGCTTGATAACGTTTTTGGTCTGTGTGCTAAAATAATGAAAAGAAGAAGCACAATTTATGTGCGAACAGACAAAAGGGAGTTTACTTTCAATTCAACTCTTGAAATATTGAAAAAGCATTTCCCGAAACATAAAGTGAAAATTGTTGAAAAACCTTTGAAAAAAGATACTAAGACACAAACAAAACTTTATGGTGATAAATCGATGAAACCTGGCGAAGTTGATATTATTATGAATCCTTCAAAGGTAAAAGACCTTTCTTACCCAATTTCATCCAACGCCAACTCTACTGAAGATTTTGAATAATCTTCAAGCCTGGCTTGCTCCACGAGCTTAACCCGCTTTGGCTTTTCCAACAACCGGATGGCATTGTCATAAGCTTTGAAAAGATTCCGATTCCTAGGTTTGGCCAGAAGCACATCAAACAAGTAATCATTTTCTGTTGCCAATTCTTCCAAATCCGAAAACTGGCCGTAGTACTGATATGCTTTTTTAGTAATCACGTCCTGCCTGCTTAAATCAAAGCTTACAGGTTTGACTAAATGCAATGCTTCTTTACTTCGCCATGCAACATCGAATTTGACCGTTGTGGCAGGTCGCGGCTCCAAAGCATAGTCTAATTTGAAGCGGCTGTCATTGGCAATACTGAAGTCATCTCCCGAATACTGTTTCAGGAATTTACGGTATTTGGAAAGCAGATGGCCCTCATCTATCCGCTTGGTAACCCCTTCCTGATATTGAAACACGGAGAAATAAAGGTTGTAGAGCTGGTTTTGGATATGCTCGATATCTTCCGTATACAATACCGAAGTACGGTAATTGCCAAACTGCAAAGCCGACGAATCGGAGGGAAGAAAGTCACTTTCAATAAATGCCTGTAACGATTGATCGATACCGCGGCTACTGAAAAGCTCGGGATTCCTATTGAACTCGCCTACCCGCTTACTGAAATACCGAAAATATCCCTTAATAGTCTTTTCCGGAATAATGGTGTATGCAAAACGTAAACGAATCAACTTTTCGGGATACAGGAACGCCAAGTGCCGGTGTGTCGGAAAATACACAATAAGGCCAATATTCATCACTTCACCCAACATTTGGGAATGATGATATTGCAGTAGCCCATATTGATATATATTCCCGCTCATGATATTAATCCCAACAACAAATTTTTGAATCTATCTGGCTGTTGCTTCAACGTACGAAGGTAGTCAATTATTTGCTCACCTCTCCCAACAGCTATGCCATTTTTACGTAAGTCGTCCATTGATTGCTCGATTCGATGTAAAGATATACCCGATAGACTATTTTCGAAAGTGTCAAATAGGTTTTTTTTGTTTGGCCCACGATACGATTTGAGTTCATTATAAAATAGGTGCTTCGCATAAAAGGATGGCCATTGTTTGCCTTGAATGAGTTGTAAATACTTTTGGTATGCATGTTCGTCATCGCCGTCAATAAACCCAAGTGTTAGTTCGTGGTCAATAAGGATAAAACCGTCGTCATCTACCAGTAAGTTTGGCTTATTGTGGTGACCGCCACGGTCGGTATTAATAATCATGCAATCAAAGGCGAATAGCGTAGCCATATCATATGTTTTAAAAACATAGTTTCGCAGCGCGGGATTGACTAAACTGGCTTCTAACAACCGACTGGCGAACGTAGGGCCTTGATGCCGTTCTTTAAGGAATGCTTGTTCACTCGGGCGTAAAAGGTCAAGGAACGGTCCTTCGGTTAGATTGATTAAACCAGTCTCCGGTACACTGAGATCGAACTCTTTGGCAAGCGTATTGCAAATAAATTCTTTTGCTATGCTATTACTTTGAATTACGTGGGTCTTTTTAAATACCTTGACGACGTACGGAGTTTCTTCGGGGTTCAAATCGCCTTCGGTAATGGCTATAACCCGCAAAGGCTTAGTTGAACCGCCGGTACTCATATAGCCGTCAAATCGTATGGGTAATAATTTTCTCAAACTTAGGTGTCAAATCCGTACGCTGCTAATATATAATTAATTAGCCTGATTTGAAAACATTGGTTCGGTGCCAATGTAAATTTTCTGTTTTGGGATTATACGCCTTGACTTCCGGCTCAATGATCTTGCGACCCTGTAGCTTGCGAAGCCCGTAATCATGACTCTCATCCTCCGTAAAATGCGGTGACACAATAATCCGGTAGTCTTCATCCACGCTAAGTAACCCACGATCAAAGGCGCGGTGCATATTGGGACATAAAGCAATTCCGTTGCCGATGCGATCATCATGGCTCACGCTGAACGGAACAATATGGCATGCATCCACAAAACTATGACCGTGCCGAGATACCAAGCGCATGCCTGTAAAAGCACAGGTGCTTTGGTAAATCCGGAGAATGTAGCGTTTGAAAAGTCCGTTACGCACAAATACTTCTTCTTCGTTGTCAATACGGATAGCTTTGTACTTGGATTCGGGTTCTTGCAGGATGTAGGCCTCTACCTCGTGTAGGTACCCCTCGCCACGTTGCTTGGTCGCAAGGAAGTAAGCCTTCTGCTCGGGAAAATAGGTGTCCAATAAAGCATTTTGTAGGACGGCACGGTTCACCGAATCCTTGAAAAGCACAAAGAGATCGGCACGTAGTTCTCCATAATCAAGTACCTCGGCCAGTGTGTTCACACTTTTGATGTGGGCATTGATGGTATAGCCCGGTTTTGGAACTAGGTGCCAAAAGGGTTCCCCGCCAGCCTTGTCACTTTGTAGGTAATAAAATGGTTGCGTGAAATCCGCATGGTGCGGTGTGGCGACGAGCAATTGCCAATTTTCCAGGAAATGTCCAACTAGATCGGCATTGGCCTCGAAGCGGTTGTCTATAACGATACCTTTCTCCACCAACTCCATTAGTGTAAGCACCAATATCGGTTTATGAGGAGCAATGCCGTATCGTGTGCTACCTCGTTTGAGATGGGTAAGGGCGTAGAGATATGTTTTTAATGTATCTGTCACGGATTGTAAAGATAAGGGAAAGATTGTACCTTTAGCCAAACAAAACACTTCCCATGCTCATCGTGACCTGTGCAATCATCATCCGTGAACGCAAAACATTAATTTGCCAGCGTAGCAGCACGATGAACCTGCCGCTGAAATGGGAGTTTCCGGGAGGGAAAGTGGAACCAGGCGAGGATGAAAAAGCAACCATTGTGCGAGAGATTAAGGAAGAGTTGCATTTGGATATCGAAGTGGTGCAACGGCTCAAACCAGTTGAACACGATTATCCGACTTTCCGGATTCGATTGGTACCGTTTATCGCCAATGTGGTAGGAGGAAAATTGCTGCTCGAAGAACATGCAGACGCCAAGTGGGTAACCGCGGATGACTTGGACCAATATGACTGGGCGCCTGCCGATGTGCCCATTGTTGAACAACTGAAAGCCGAGGCTTTATGGAACTAGGGATATACGAACAACTCATTACTACCATGCTGCGCAGCCGCTTAGCAGCATTGGATGATCGTAAATACTACATCAGCGAAACCGAGATTGATAAGGAAGAATCAGCCAAGTTGTTTGCCCAACACCTCTCATGGGCGATACAACGGGCGCTGACAATGATCAAAGCGGACGTAACGAAGCAGATAGAAATTGCTAACCAGATCGTATTACTGCTCAAGGCAGAAATTGACAAATATGAACATGAGCAGGATTTGGTTGATGCTTCTGGCCAGGTGTTGAAAGCGGTGTTTGATCGGCTGAATAGCCACTACCCGAATTTGGACTTGCGGCTGAAGGAAATTATGCCCTATACCCGCCTTACACATAGTGAGCTGTTTACGGGAGGCAATGTGGGGCTATCGTTGGATAGCGAGTTAAAGAAGGAAATTGCTTCGGCAGACCGCGTAGACCTATTGGTGTCGTTTATCAAATGGAAAGCGGTGGTGATTTTGCGCGAGGCATTCCGAGACCTTACGGCGCGAGGGGGGCAGTTGCGGATACTCACTACCACATACATGGGAGCTACCGACGCGAAAGCGATAAGGGAATTGGCAGGACTGCCGAACACGACGGTAAAAGTGTCATATAACACAGCAAATGAACGCTTACATGCCAAAGCGTATTTGTTTTATCGAAACACAGGTTTTCATACCGGGTACATTGGATCGTCTAATTTCTCGCGCTCGGCACTGACCGATGGCTTGGAGTGGAATGTGAAAGTAACGACACGGGAAATTCCGCATGTGATTGATAAATTTCAAAAAACGTTTGAAACGTATTGGCAAAGTGCGGAGTTTGAAATTTATGATCCGGAAGCGTCACATGAGCGATTGGCACGCGCATTAAAGCAAAGTGGTACCGCTAAAAGCGGAGACAATGCGATTAGCTTTTTTGACATCAAGCCTTACCATTACCAACAAGAGGTGCTGGAGAAATTGGATGTGGAGCGGTCGCGCCATGGGCGGTTTCGGAACTTGGTGGTGGCGGCTACGGGGACGGGCAAGACAATCATTTCTGCATTTGATTTTAAGCGGTATAAACAAGTGCTTCCGAATGCGACGTTTTTGTTTACCGCCCACCGGAAGGAAATATTGATGCATGCACGGAATACATTTCGTAACATCTTGCGTGACCAGAACTTTGGCGAGCTGTGGGTGGATGGCGAGGAACCCACGGATAGGCGGCATGTGTTTGCTTCGGTGCAAACCTTGAATAGTCGGCTACCATACGAAGATATGGCTCCTGCCTATTACGACTACATCGTGTTTGATGAAGTACACCACGTGGAGGCGGCGAGCTACAAGCGGGTGATCGATTTCTTTACGCCCAAAATATTGCTCGGACTGACCGCCACGCCGGAACGGATGGACGGGCAATCGATTCTCCCTAATTTTTGTAATCATATAGCAGCGGAAATTCGATTGCCGGAAGCACTGAATAATAAATTGCTGACGCCGTTTCACTACTTCGCGATAGCAGACCAGGTAGATCTTACGCATGTGCGGTGGGATAAGGGCCGTTATGCAACACAAGAGCTAACCGGGCTGTATATCAAAAATAAGTCGCGCGTGGGGGCAATCATCGCGAGTTTGGAGCAATACACACGCGATATGCATGACGTAATAGCGTTGGGGTTTTGTGTGAGTAAAGAACACGCGGCATTTATGTGCAACTCGTTTAATGAGGCGGGCTTGAAAGCTGCGTATTTGACGAGCGACTCTTCGCGCGAAGTGCGTGGAGACATCCAACGTAAGCTACGTACGAAGGAGATTAATTACCTCTTTATTGTGGATATTTTTAACGAGGGCGTAGATATACCGGAAGTGGATACGGTTTTATTCCTCCGCCCTACGGAGAGCTTGACGGTGTTTTTGCAGCAGTTGGGGCGTGGCCTTCGCTTGTGGGATGGGAAAGATGTATTGACGGTATTGGACTTTGTGGGCAATGCACGGCCGGAGTATGACTTTGAATCGAAGTTTCGGGCGTTGATCGGCAAGACGAATACAACGGTGCAGAAGGAAATTCAAGATGACTTTCCGCATCTGCCGCTGGGCTGCGCCATTGTATTGGAGAAGGTAGCCAAGGAAACAATTTTGGCGAACATCAGGCAGGCAACAAACCTTTCGAGGCGGAACTTGATAGCCAAGATACAGGCTTTCCGTCACCACACGAACTTACCACTTACATTGGCGAATTTTCTCTATATGTATAGTATGGACGTTCGCGCAGTATATGCGCGCGACTTGTGGTCCCGCCTTTGCTATGAGGCGGGAGTAATTTCGGCGTGGGACGATCACAACGGGAAATTATACCTCGCAATGATCAGAAATAAATGGTCTGGCACAGCATCGGATGGTTATTTTTCGTTTGTATTGGAACTGGCCGAGCGTGGATTTGCTATGCAGAAGCGCGAGTTTACCGAAAGCGAGCGAGCCATGTTGTTGATGCTGTATTATGATTTTTATCCCGAACCGACGGGTGTGGGATTGTTGGAAAGCATTGAGGCAATTGGTGGCAACAAGTTGTTGGTAAAAGAATTGATAGCGTATTTACGATACCGCTTGGATGGCCTCGACTTCCGGGAAATGGATATTACTACGCTGGGCTATGAACAACCGTTGAAGTTGCACGCGAGATACACGCGCGACCAGATATTGGCCGCTTTTGGATTAAGTACGGTAGATAAGAAATCGACCAATAGGGAAGGGGTAGCCGAAAATAAGGGACTCAATACGGAGCTGCTTTTCATCGACTTGCAAAAGTCAGAGGAGGATTACTCGCCTACGACGTTGTATGACGACTATGCGATAAATGATGTGCTCTTCCATTGGCAGTCGCAAAACAGGACGCGGGCAGACTCGGATAAGGGATTGTCTTACATCAACCAAGAGACATTGAATAAAAATATCTTGCTCTTCGTACGGGAAACCAAACGCGACGAATGGGGTAATACACTTGGCTATGTATTCTTGGGCGATGCCCGGTTTGTGAAGTACGAAGGGGAGAAGCCGATGTCCATCACGTGGGAACTTCGCGAGCCGATTCCAAGCTACCTATGGAATGCTTCGGCAAAGATGGCGGTAGGGTAGTGTGTCTGGATGGTGGTTTCAAAAGAGAAAAAACTTTTGCTAAAAATATTTGCTTTTTGTTCGATAATATGTACCTTTGCCAATAACCAAACAACAACCTACTCATGGCAAAACAATTACAAGCGCAAAGTATTTTCGAACAGATTAAACAGATTGATACTGATGGAAATGAGTTTTGGAGTGCCCGGGATTTAGCCAAGGTACTGGAATATTCAGAATATCGGCACTTTATTCCAGCAATTAATAGAGCAAAAGAAGCCTGTCGGAATAGTGGCCAGCAGATTGCCGATCATTTCGAGGATATCCTCGAAATGATCGAATTAGGTAAAGGAGCCAAACGGAAAGTCGAAAACGTAAAGCTCTCCCGCTATGCTTGCTACCTCATTGTCCAAAATGCAGACCCAGGCAAAGAAGTGGTTGCACTGGGGCAAACCTACTTTGCGGTACAGACGCGCATACAGGAAATCCAACAGATGGAGGCCTACAATAGGCTCGCAACGGAAGAAGAAAAGCGATTATTCCTACGCAACGAATTAAGCAGACACAATACTCAGCTTGCTGCAGCCGCAAAAAATGCTGGTGTGGTAGAACCGGTGGATTATGCGATATTCCAAAACCATGGTTACAAAGGGTTGTACGGTGGGTTAGACGCCAAAGCGATCCATACACGGAAAGGGCTTAAGAAAAGTCAACAAATTTTGGACCATATGGGCAGCACCGAGCTGGCGGCAAATCTTTTCCGCGCCACACAGACGGAGGAGAAGTTGCGGCGGGAAAATATCAAAGGGAAGACCGCTGCCAACCAGACGCACTATGAAGTGGGCAAAACCGTCCGCAAAACGATAAAGGAATTGGGAGGTACGATGCCCGAAGACCTCCCAACCGCAGATAGCATCAAAAAACTGGAAAAAGGAAAAGAGATTAAAAAGGTTAAAGGGAAAAAACCTTAATTTAAACCAGCCTATTATCTGACAACCATGACGACCAAACTTTTCAACACGCCTGCTGATCATTTAGTCTCCACTGAGTTGCTTGATTTTGACCCGGATAACCCCCGATTGGCATCGTTGCGAAACCGAGTGCCGGATGAAGCGTTTGATCCGTTTGACACAATCTGCAAGGTATTCAAAGTGCGAAGCTTGGTAGCTTCAATCGTTACAGCACCGGTATAGACGGAACTGTAGTGCGGACGAGTCTGCCGGCAGAAACTCTTTTTCAACGAACTCCCGGAAATCCATTGATGTTGTTTTCAGGAAACAGCGCGGGACTTGCATTAAATCCTTCGGCCCGCTGGCTGAAACCGCTGAAATACCCAGCATGGTTTTTTCTGGGATGATGTGGTAAGAAGTGCTTGGGATTGGCGGTATTGCAATAGCCCATGTTGGTAAGTTCCCGTGTTCACACCTTTCGCTTATTTTAGAACGCTATATAAAAACTTTTTCGAGCCGGTGGAGCCAAACCCACGAAAAGTCACCGATGAGATATCAACGTCAGTGGGATAGTTGTTAATTATAAAGTGTTTCAAATCCCGAACGGTGACTATACCGGAATCTTTAAGGACATTGGCGCGATGCTCGGTAACGTCGAACTCCGATATTTTTTTAGTAAGTTTATCGTCATCCATTTCCAGCAAACGGATGACAAAGTCGAACTTCGCTACCTTTTTCCTGCATTCAAGCAGATATTCGTATTTCCTTAGGTTTATGGTTATTAATTCATCTCCGTCAAATTGGTCCATATTCAAGCTGTTATGTAGTTAGCGTTTTATGATTTATTGCTGTTGTAACGGTTGGACTGGTGGAGGCTGCAAATTACAATCTTGCTTTTAATTATCCAAAAATCTGCTGACTTCGCATTATTCATCGGCAACCTGGATAATGGAATAACTACAACTTATGGACAAGCAGGTGTGCCATGTGCGATTTTCGCATTTGGGGCACGTAGTCGGTTGGTCAGCGTAGGTGTAGAACGTGTGTGGTTTTGAATCTGCTTCTCGTTGTTTCATAATAGGGATTGGTTTGTCTGCTCGATCGTAAAGATAGTAAAGTTGCTTAACTTTTCATTCCGAATGGTGGTATTCGACACAGGAAAACCGGGGGTTCGACACAATAGTTGAGCGTTCCGTAGGCAGTAATTTGCCAAAGTGGAAGAAAGTGGGAAGGAAGTGTGGTTTTTCGGTAGTCTTTTGGCAGCGAGGTGGGAGGTTGGTCAAAGATTTTGCATTTACAGGAGGTTAAAAGATACATTTGTGGGAAAAACAGAGTAAAGGTACGAAAGCGAGATTTACTAAAAATATTTGCTTTGAACTTTGCAAGATGTATCTTTGCATATAACCAAACAACAACCTACCCATGGCAAAAAACAAAAAACTGGAAGTAAAGGGGACGGAGATAACTATTTTACAACATGAAACCGACGATTATATATCGCTGACCGATTTGGCTAGATATAAAGATTCTGAGCATAAAGACTTTACAATTTTCTTAAGACGATGCCGGATATCCCTATTGCGCAAGTAGACCAACGGTATAAGGGCTTCGGCGTGTTAATGGATAAACACCTGGCTTACCATCGCGAAATAGCGAGAAAGAAAGGGGTTAAGGGAGGGAAAGAATAGATACGAATGATAGAAGTTAGTTATTTCACTAATTAAATTATAATTATGGAGACCAAAACTGTCTATATTGTTTATTCGCCAGACTACATGGACACCACCGATATCTATGGTGTATTTGACTCCAAAGAACGGGTGGATGAATTTTTGAATCGTTTCAAGGATCGCGTAGATGAACTTCAAATCCGGGAAATGGTATTAAACCCCCAATTTCAGGGAGATAAGAAGCGTAACCCATACTGCGCGATTTTGTATAAGAGTGGGATGGCTATGTTGTCTGTCATCTCCAACCCCGCCGACTGCGACAAAGCGATCAAAAATGAGCACGAAATAATCGAAATAGATGGAGAGCCTGAGCGGCTGTTCTGCTATTTCTTGGCTGAAACAAGAGACCAAGCTTGGGCCGAAGGCATGGCGCGCATGGAAAAGTTGGTGGAACTGGGCGAATTTAAATTGGATGGCGAAATTTATAAGGAATATTGACGAGTAACAAATGAAGGGATTCAATTCTTTAAGGTCCTCGACAGTCGCGTTCTTTTGCGGATCAATTCCATAAAGAACCGTACCTCCGTGATGAAGACGCTTTTGAGATTGTGATCAAAAACGCTGATGCTTCCATCATACGTATCAAATTGTTCCATACGCAGCTATTATTTAATTAACGTTTTATTTATTGCTATTGCAACGGTTGGATTGGCCGAAGCTGTTTGGCTCTTTTTATAAATGGTCTCGCCAGTGCAAATTACAAACTTACTTTTAAGTGTCCAAAAATCTGCTGAAATACGACTATGCAGAGTTTGGCCGTGTGGTGATACCGATAATTAATGTATTTTCAAACATGATTGTGGTCTTTAGGCAATAATCATAACCGTTGCCTAAAGGTAGTGAAATATCTTTAGGGATTAGGGAACTTAAAGATAAGAAATAGGAGATTAATTATAAAAAACGATACATTTGTTATTCAATCTTAAACATGGCTAAAAAGAAAAAAGGACCGTTGGGAGTATTTTCTCATGTCAGGTGGTGGGCGAAACGGCTAAAAATCTAAGTGAGCGTTTTGGAAAGATATTACAGAAACGACTTTGCATAGAAACCGTAAAACAAAATGACCGTACAGAAAAATATAATTACAATCCAACATCCCGAATCTATTCATCATACCAACGGAATGATTGGTTCATGGACAGACTGGGAACTAACAGAAAAAGGAATTGAGTACGCAGAAAATATAGCCTATAATTTGCAATTGGAGATTAAAAACAGTGCATTTTCGCTCTTCTCATCACCTCTTAAAAGAGCAAAGCAAACTGCCGGAATCATTGGAGAAAAACTGGACATACAACCTCGGATAACAGGTGCTTTAAAAGAAAGGAGTTTGGGTAAAGCCAACGGAAAGTCAGTGCAATGGCTAAAAGAAAACATCGAAAATGAGGAAAAGACAATTTACGATAAATGTTTTAACGATGCAGAATCCAGATATGATGTTTGGCAAAGACTATTACCTTTCTACGGCGAAATCATCAGCAATGATGAAGAAAATATCATTATTGTTTCACACGGAGATACATTGAGCCTATTTAATGTAATGTGGTTGGGTTTAGAGGCTGAAATATTGAATAGAATTGACTTGTACGGTGTAAGTGGAGGTGTTTCATTTTTACACCAAACAAACGCAGGAAAAAGGATTATCAAAAGATTGAGTGATACCTCGTATATCAAATCTTGGTAAGTCAACCCACAATAAGTTTCGGAATGGAAATCTTTCATGGGGCTCGCTTAATACAGACCCCCCTCAAGTAAATGAAGCGGCCAATATCTTATAAACCACCAGCTACGACCCATTCGGATTTTCACTGGTTCAATACAAATGTACAATATTTATTGTATGGTATTTCAAAAGTTATAACCGAGAAGAATGGCGCCCCATAGATGCGACCGTCCGTAACTTGTACGCAATTCGCTGGTACGGCCTGCATTTACGACCCAACTTAAATCGATAGATCGATATTTGTCTTTCGGGTTGAGGGGAATAAGGGTGTTTATCCCCGCGCTCCATTCAAGAAAAAATGGTTGAGTATCTTCGAAGTTCAGTGTGTAAGCCGACTTTCGCCAAAAACTGCCGTGGAGCATTGTGTTATAGAGCATAACCGTAGGCCTGACGGAAGCAAAGGCATAAAGTTCAAACTTTGCACGATCATTGGACAGGGGCGTAACAGATTTTTCAGCAGCGCCACCTTTATTCATACTGCCAAGCGGGTTGAAACTGCGTGTCCAACTGCGCCTGTCAAGTAGGCCAGCTCGTAAAGCTATGGATCCCTGAATACCGGTGTAATAACCTGCCATTGCTTGTCCACCGTATTTGAGATCAAAATAGGAGCGGTTTCCCGGCAGTGTATGTTTGGGAAATAATAGTTTTTCGAATCCTAGGCTGTATAGAAGTGCTGGTGAAAAGCCGTTGGCTACCTGTAGGTTCCAGCCGCGCGGTGTGTAAGGCGGTTTAGTATCCCCATCGTTCATGCCTTCATGTATCCACGTTTGGACGTGCTTGCCAAGCTGTAGTCCCAGTGCCCCTACATTTAATTCGCCGAAAACAAACAAGTTTTGATCACTTTTTAAATAAGCTGTTTTTGTAGATAGGACGAGAAGAAAAGCGTAAGGTCTATCACCGACCACTGGTGCCGTGGCGCGGAGGTCATCTGGCGTGAAAGCGGTTCCATTTAAACTAAGTGATGACGAGTAATCGTAAGTGTGCTCATTAGTCATAAATTTACACCCTAGTATTTTCCGGTTGAGAAGCTGGAGGGGGCGTAACACTAAACTCTCGTTTAACCAAGGCGATGCGAAACCAAAGCCTAAACCCATGGTGTAATTTTGATCGCTGGCGTCGTTAAAAAGTAATATTGGATTAAGATCTTCATCTGTATAACCGGTAATACTGTGACCTTGGCCAACAGCCTTGCCAATAGCAATTGATAGACAAAGTACTAAAAGAAATAGTCGTGTACTCATACTTATTTTGAAAAATGAGGGAAGGCGGGATGCTCCCTGAATTCGCGCCTTATTGTAAGGCAATTTTTGATTTGCTCGCATTTTCCCAAACGGCTGATTTCGGCGTAAGTTGGATGTTGAAGGAGTTTGACTTCTTTCTTTACGAGCTCGAAACCTGCATAAAAGGGGATTTGAGGGTAACTTTGGAACGTTTTGAACAGGGCTCGCGTAAATCTAGATCCTTTTTTTCCGGTAGTTGATCGACCACCGTCGTAGGCCGCTCCCAAGTAGATGATTTCAGTACGCAAATTCGCAAACTCATCACGGTGCATAAATACATTAGTGCGGCCAAATATTTCGGACTTGTAAGGAGCTATCCTGTAAAGGCTCCCGGAGTTGCAGCAGTCAGCAATGAAAATGATTTCGGTGCCTGGTGCGAAATTACAGAATTGAAGAAAAAGCTCGTCATCCGTAACTGTGGTGCCGTCTTCAAGTATGATGACCTCGTCCTTTTGGTCGTCGGTTTCATCTCCGCTCCCGTCGTGCTGTCTGATCCCGTGGCCGGTGAAATAGATGTAAAGTCTATCACCAGCCAATAGTTTGTGGCTGAAATAATCCAATAAGTCTAATACAGCCGATGCTGTTGAATGGTGATGCTGTAATACTCTAGATTCAACAATTGGAAGATCGACCCAGTTGAGTAAGGTGGTCATATATTCGAGGTCCTTCCTGGCCCCAGGATTGCCATGATCAACGATAATGAAGAGTGCGTAGTTGTTATAGGTTGATAATCTCATAGAATAAAGGTAAAGCTTTTATTATCAGTATGCAATACCCATAAGTAGGTATTTTAGTAGGTTGCTAGAATGTATTCTATAAGGGTAAGCACCGAAGAACATGCAGACGCCAAGTGGGTAACTGTGGATGACTTGAACCAATATGATTGGGCACCTGTCGATGTACCCATTGTTGAACAACTGAAAGCCGATACCTTATGGAACTAGGGATATACGAACAACTCATTACGACCATGCTTCGTAGCCGCTTAGCAGCATTGGTTGATCGTAAATACTACATAAGCGAATCTGAAATAGATAAAGATGAATCAGCCAAGTTGTTTATTTTTATTTGATGGTTATTTGATTGTAGGGGATAAACTATCATTAATAATAAGGAGAGTAGCTGATAACAAAGGATTGTGGTTTAGATGTTATTTGATCAAATAAGAAATCTATGCAGAACTGGATGAGGAATCGGAGTACGATTGAATTTATTGGTCTTTGGGAATTATTCAATAGTCCAAATTTTAATTCCATCGAATTCGATGGAATTAAAAAATCAGTCGGGATCAAACAGCTTTTCTCTTATTACCAAAGAGATGGATTGAGATAACGAATGGGTTTTGGGCTTACGTGAAATGGCAGATATGCCGCGTGAACCGGAAGAATTTGTACGCGGACATTAGGCATGGTGGAATTTGTGACCGCAGAACCTTCTTGATAGAGTTAGTTAATATTTCCTTAAGCGCTTTCGCCCATAATTTCGGCGGGAATATTTCGCAATAATACCAAAGCAAATAATTACAAAGGGTATTATAAACTTGTATAAGCGGTCATTCTTGGACAATTGTGTTGGCTTTGAAAAATTCAGATTTGTTGATGTATTCGACCGCTTTTTCCAATTGTTCATCTCTTCCTTCACGAATACCTTTCAGCGTGGGTCTCACTTCCTGGTCAATCCGGATCCCCACCTGTTGGGTTTCACTGCCGTCTGGATAATAGATACCTAAACTGGAAATCAAAACTTTATAGTCAAATGGCAATTGTATCATTGCAATGTTGCCGTCAGCTCCAGCGGTTTGCGAGCCAATTGTCCATGCATACGGGGCCTGTTGGTACGCCATAGTGTAAAATTCAGCACTACTTTGTGTGGACTCATTGACAAGGATTACAACTGGGCCACGGAAATATTCGGAATTTTCCAGGCCAACCAACGAATTGGGTGTATACCGGAAGGTACCGGCTTCGCTTAGGCTTGAATGGGTGAATTTAATGAAGGGTTTACCGGTATCTAATAGGTAATGTGCAAATCCAAGACCGATTGTTGCTTTTGGAGGTGTCCGCATGTCGATAATTAACCCCTTACATCCATTTATCTGCTCACGCAATAGAGGTAAATCTGATTTCTTAAGTAACCCATGATTAACATAGCCTATTGTATTTGACAATTGTCTAAATACGCTGTCGTTTCCGGAGGGTTGGGTTACGATGGTACCATTTGGATAGGTTGGACTCTCAATAAATTTAGCCTGCCCGTTCCGATCAATTTTCAGTTTCAGAATTGGGGCATTGGTTGAGAGGAGATGTCGTGCAATATTCCTGTACATGCCATCTTCATTGGATGCGGAAGTGTCAGCGGCAGTGTTTTCGGAAGGGGTCCCGCCTGCCCAATCGGTAGAACCCATTACAACAATAACAACTTAGTGTAATGAAATTCCCCCCCTACAATTTGGTTAAAAAGAAGGGATTCTTTAACATATGAAAAAAACATGTTAACGTTTTTTAGTTTCTTTAACACGTTTTCAAGACGTGTTAAAATTTTTGCATGTTATGTCTTTGACCTTCTCCATGGATCAAGTACCTCGGCCAGCGTGTTCACACTTTCGATGTGTGCATTGATAGTAAAGCCCGGTTAGGTGCCAAAAAGGTTCGCCATCGGCCTTATCGCTTTGCAGGTAATAAAAGGGTTGCGTAAAATCCGCTTGATGCGGAGTGGCGACGAGCAGTTTCCAATTTTCCAGGAAATGTCCTACCAGATCGGCATCGGCCTCCAGTCTTATGCTGTCCATATTAAAAGAAGACTGACTATGCAGAGGCTCTGCAAAAGCAATTAAAAAATACTCCTTTGGGAGTATTGCCTCATGGCTAAATTGGAAATAATTTTGGTCATAGGGATAATAGCATCAGAAAATAAACGTTAAAAAAACATAGATATAGGAAAGATTTTTTTGTTGTCGGACTCGATCCTGAGCATGACTATGCAGATGTATTTACAGGGTATATGTTAGCTATGTGGCGGATTGGAAACGGTATGGCAAGCAATCCCACAAAAGAGCAGATCGGCGCTGTATATAACCAGGTGGTCAACCATCTGGACATTTCAAGAAAGGCAACTGACAGCAAGTTGCTGCAACAGGATTCTGATGCTGTACAGCAGCGTTTCCTGCGAGAAAACAAGTTAAAAATATTGTCATGAAGAAACTATTCTGCATCGGAACTGCGATTGGCCTACTTTTAAGTGCCTGCAGCAAGAATAACGATCCCGAACCGAACGAAGGGGGCAAAGGCTATGGAACGGGCTATATTTTCAATAAGCAAGGTCTTCAGGGGATCAGAAAGCTCAACCTTAGCAATGGAGAGCTTACGGACGTATTACCGCCCTGGCCCCATGCCGGTTGGGATATTAGCTGGAATGGGAAAACAGGTGTAAAAAAAGAAGAACCGGCAAGCTACGATACCCGGTATATTATCTTTGATGTGGCAAACGGCGCTACGATCCGCGAGATAAACTATGAGCCGGATGGCTATCGCGGCGGTTTACCTTATCTGTCGCCGGATGGTAAATTGCTTGCCTTGAGTCCTACACTTGACGAGGGACTGGTCATTCTGGACATGGATGGCAGGGTATTGAAAAATATCTCCGGATATGGGGTAAGTCATGATTTTGAGTATTTGGATCCAATAGCCTGGGAACCATCCGGCGCCATCCTCTTCAAGAAAGATGGCGGCCTGTGGCGTACTTCGCCTGATTTTTCCAGGGCAACAAAAGTACGCGATATCCCATTTTCAGACTGGAAAGGTGAAGCCACGGCAAGTCCGGATGGTAAAAAGATCGCGATCCCCGCAGGCAACCATATCTGGCTGATGAACAGTGATGGCAGCGATTTTCATGCCATAACCGAGAGCAGCCAGAAGGAGATTATGCCCAGCTTCTCTCCCGACAGCAAATTTATTGCTATAGCAGCCAACGCCAGGTCACCGGAAATACCTGGCAGCTCTGAAAATGCATTCCACCTCTGTCTGATACCCGCAGATGGCCAGGTTTACAAGGTGTATCCCGGAGAAGATAAACGGGTAATTCATCCAGTTGAAAAAGGAGCATCAAATTCCAGCGGGCTTGGTATGACTATCGTTGGCGATTTCGTCTGGCGATAGCCTAAAGCCCAGAATCTCAATAAAACCAACGACTATATATCGCTGACCGATTTGGCTAGATATAAAGATTCCGAACATACGGATGACATTATCAGAAACTGGTTAAGGAATAGAAATACAATCGAACTTCTAAGTTTTTGGGAAATTTTAAATAATTCGGATTTTAAACCCGTCGAATTCGACGGGTTTAGAAAGCAAGCAGGACTAAACAGTTTCGTTCTTACACCAAAACGGTGGATAGATGCGACAAATGCCATCGGTATAAAGTCAAAGCCAGGCCGGTATGGAGGAACTTTGGCACATAAGGACATAGCTTTTGAATTTGTTTCATGGATATCGATTGAGTTCAAACTTTATGTTATCAAAGAATTCCAACGGCTGAAAGAATGTGTTTTTTGAGTGTTGTTTTTTTATAAAGATCAAAAGAGAACCCGCAGTACTATGTATTCTTGGGTGATGCACGGTTTGTGAAGTACGAAGGGGAGAAGCCGATGGAATGCTTTGGCGAAAATGGCGGTGGGGTAATTAGTGAAGCAGTTTGGTCGTAAGATTTGGGAGGTCGGTTAAGGTGAATTAGTCACGACTTAATCTGTTTAAAGTTACTTTTCTAATCGTAACTGTCAGATTAAGTCGTGACTAATTCCGGTCATATGCCAAAATCAACCAAACGCATATCCTAAAACGCATTGTTGTAATACCTTTCTTGAACCGCTGGGGCCAAGCCCACTGAAAATCACGGCTGACATATCAACATTGCTGGGATAGTT
>Ga0164243_10005698_pt1 | contig 18991 bp, 21 predicted proteins | sample OricompcompostOP_FD_108781 | JGI IMG/M metagenome (GOLD analysis project Ga0164243, IMG submission 108781) | Organic Plus compost microbial communities from Emeryville, California, USA - Original compost - Organic plus compost (OP) | ecosystem: Engineered > Solid waste > Mixed feedstock >... | reverse complement strand
CTATGGCGATCAGCGCCGCGTCGTGCGCAGAGTCACGATTCACGGACAAGCGCCAGTTGCAGTCGACGGCAGGACGAGCCGCCAGATACGGCCGGCGAAGCTGCCTGAACTCAGGGTGGCATAGCGGGATGCGCGTGCGTTCGCCCGCTGCGATCCGTGAACGCGAAAAGTAACCCATGCCGACCTAAAGCGAAACTTGCTTATAATTCATATCAATTTGATGGAATTTATCGCGAGTAAGCGTGAAAGGTGGGCAATGAGAACGGGTGTGCTCGGGGCCAGGCCGGCATGACGCTGGCGCAGCTTCGCTATCTTCTCGCGATCGTGGACGGGGGACTGAACATCACCATCGCCGCGGCGCGCGTAAACGCGACCCAGCCAGGGCTGTCCAAGCAACTCAAGTTGCTTGAGGACGAATTGGGATTGCAGCTGTTCGTGCGTCGCGGGCGGAACCTGGAGAAGCTCACGGTCGCCGGGGAGGAGGTGGTCGAGCGCGCGCGGATCATCGTGGCGGAAGCGGCTAATATCCGCTCCTTTGCCGCCAACCAGCGGTCGGATTCGAGCGGCTCGCTCGTCATTGAGACGACTCACATCCAAGCGCAATGCGTGCTTCCGCATGTTCTGCCGGCATTGCGGGTCCGATATCCTGACCTCGCCATAGAGCTCGGCTTTGCTGCCGATTCCGGCGACGCCAGCCGGTATAATCCAGATGCGGATGTGTTGCTTTTCAGTACGGACGGCAGACTGCCGGCCGGCGATGTGGCCATTCCGCTCTATCAATGGGAACAATTGGCTATTGTCCCGCCGCATCATCCGCTGGCTCTCGCTGGCGAGGCTCCGGGTTTGGGCGATCTCGCACGGTTCCCCCTCATCACGTACGACACGTCGAAAACCGCGCCGCTGTCGCTCGCGCGCACTTTCCTGGAAGCGGGTTTTACACCGCGCTTCGCGTACGCGTTGCGCGACGCCGAAGTCATCAAGACCATGACTCGGCGCGGAATGGGCGTCGGCCTGCTCGCTGAGATGGGCGTGGATCCGGACGGGGAGGAAGACTTGGCAATTATTCCCCTCGCCGGTCTGTTTCCGCGCTGCACGACTTGGGCGGTGCTCCGCCGTGATCGAGTGCTTCGGGAACCGTTGGCGGCATTGCTCACGCTTCTTTCCGGGCATGCAGGGCACGCGATTATGCGGGCGGCACATGGAGAAGGGAATTTTCAGACTGATACGCTTCCCAATTGGAGAGAAAGGCTCGCACTTCTCTCCAACGCAACGCTCGACACGCGCGCGGCCGGCTCCGGCAGGTCAGTATCGCCGGCGTCGCGATTGGAAGTTGATAGCTAGCTTTTGCCGGCCATGACCCGTCGGCGCTGAAGTCCGATCTGTCATATCGATATAACCAGATGTCCTTTTTAGGCAGCGCTCGTTCACACGATGGTCACCGCTGATTTCCCTCAGCAAGGTGGCGAATGTTACGAAACCTATCGATGAATATCGCCCAGAGTTGGATATCGACTCAAGTTCAGGATCATGTCTGGGTAGTGCCTACCTTCCAGTCGATCCACATCCTCGCGATCGCTGCCCTGGTCTTCGCTTCCTTTTCCGTGGATGTCGCCATTTTGCGCAGCCCAGCTGGCGCGCGCGCAATTCCCTGGCTGGGAAGCTCCTATCGCTGGACCTGGACGGCCCTGGCGGTGCTGCTGGTCTCTGGCGCGATCCTGATCACCGGCGAGCCGGCCCGATCGCTGATGAATCTCTTCTTTCGCATCAAGGTGGTTCTGGTCCTCGTCGGCGCCGCATTGACTCTTGTGCTGCAACGATCGCTGACGGGAGAAGGGCGGAGCTCGCTCTCGAATAGCGCGCTGGTGGCGCTGGCGGCCCTCTCGATCCCGGTGTGGGTGGCGATCCTCTTCTGCGGGCGCTTCATCGCTTATTTCGGCGACCTCGCGGGCTAGGCGGGTAGGGCACATGACATCTTTCTTCGTCTGGCTTGAGTCCACCCCGCTCGCGGTCGCGATCGCCGAATCCCGTTGGATGTTTCCCACCTTCGAAGTGCTGCACGTGTTCGGCCTCGCACTCGTCGTCGGCTCGATCGCGGCATTCGACTTGCGCACGCTCGGCCTTGCCTGGCCGTCGCGGCGGCTGGAGACGTTGGTCCGCGAGATCCTGCCATGGACGTGGAGCGGCTTCGTGCTCGCCGTGGTGACCGGCCTGCTTCTGTTTCTCAGCTCGGCGGCGACTTACATCGAAAACCGTGTTTTCCTGGCCAAGATGGCGCTGCTGCTGCTGGCCGGACTCAACGTCCTCCTCTTCCATTTCCATCCCCATCATCATCGCTTTACGGTCGAAGGCCAAGTCTCGCCCGTGCTTCGCGCCAGCGCGGCGGTGTCGTTGACGTTGTGGACGGCGATCGTCGTGCTAGGACGTTGGATCGGATACAGCCTGACGGTCGGATGACAGACGCCGGCGGAGTGTTCGGCGTGCCACATCGCCCGCTTAGAACGATCGGCTATATCGACCTTCCAACAAGTATTTTCTGCGCCGTTCGGCAACTGGCTATTGCCGTCCTCAACCAGGGGGGCGTGGGGCCCGCGTTCTGCGCTGCCAGCCATTTCCCCTGTCGCCATCGCAATCGGACGAGGGATCCCCATGCGTCTTTCAAGATTCGGAATCATCGTGGCCGCCGCCGCGGTCGGCAGCCTGGCCGGCATCGCTTCGGCTCATCATTCCTTTTCGGCGGAGTTCGACTCCAGCAAGCCGATCGTCGTCGACGGCGAGATCACGAAGGTCCGCCTCGTCAATCCGCACAGCTGGATCTATCTCGACGTCAAGAACAAGGACGGATCGGTCACCAACTGGGGGTTCGAGTTCGCGACGCCGAGCTCGTTGCGCGACAAGGGCCTCGGCAAGGAGGACGTCCTGCCGGGAACGCATATCCGCATCGAAGGCTATCGCGCCAAGAATGGCGGCCCCTTCGGCTATTCGCGCCTGGCGACCCTGGCCAATGGACGGGTCGTCCAGACCGGGGGGGCCCCGGACGCGCCGACGGCGGCGAAGCGGTGATGCGTTTGTCTCCACGTCACAAGCGGGCAGGCGGCGCCCTGCTCGCGGGCCTGACGGCGTCCGTTCTGCTCGGGGCAGCCGCCCCGGGGCAGGCGCCGGCCGCGCCTGCGAAAGCGTCGGCCGCGCGCGCGGCGTCCTCGCAAATCCCGCGCCTGCCGAATGGCAAGCCGGACTTTTCCGGAATCTGGGAAACGCTCAGCGAAGCCGATTACGATCTGGAGCCGCACTCGGGACGGCGCGATGCGCCTCCGAGCGCAGGGGTCGTCGAGAACGGCCAGATACCCTATCTGCCCAAGGCGCTGGCGCAGAAGCAGCGCAATTTCGCGGCACGCGCGAAGGACGATCCGCGGCTGAAATGCTGGACGCTCGGCGTGCCGCGCAGCGTCTATTATCCGGCGCCCTTCCAGATATTCCAGCGTGATCGCGATCTGACGCTGGTCCATCAGTTCGGCCATCAGGTGCGGACGATCCACACCAACGGCACGCTGCATCCGAAGAGCGTGGAATCGAATTTCTGGCTGGGCGATTCCCGAGGGCATTGGGAAGGCGATACGCTCGTCGTCGATGTGACCGACCTTTATGACGAAACCTGGCTGGATCGCGCGGGGAACTATCACAGCGAGGCGCTGCACGTCGTCGAGCGCTGGTCCTTCATCGACCGGAACACGATTTCCTATACCGCGACGCTCGACGACAAGCAGGTCTTCTCCCGGCCCTGGACCATCCATGTCGTCCTCAATCGGCGGGAAAAAGGCTTCGAGCTGATCGAGGATTATTGCTTCACGCTCCCCTACGACGACTATTATCCGCCCAAGGAGGGCAAATGACGATGCGTCGCTTTCGTCTCCTGCTGATCGCGACCGTCGCGCTCCCGGCTTCCGTCGCCGCTGCCCAGACGTCCCCTAACTCGCCGCCTGGTGCGCCAGCGCCCGGCGGCGGCATGGCGTGGAGCAGGGAAGTGCCGAAGATCGCCTCCGGCCCGTGGAAGGGCAAGCGGCTCGCCGACGGGCAGCCCGACGTTGCCGGCCACTGGTCCAACACGATCAGCAACCATAGCAATTTCACCGACCCCCAGGGCGGCGCGCCGGGGGAAACGCCGCGCACGGCCTCGTTGCCGCGCGAGCAGCGCGCGCCGAGCCGCGTGTCCGATCCGCCCGACGGCCAGATCCCCTATTTGCCCGCAGCCCGGGCGGCACAGCAGGATTTCGCCCGCAACTTCGCCAATCCGACGAAGCCGCAATATGTCGAGCCCCTGGCCCGCTGCGCGCCGGCCGGCGTGCCCAAGTCCCTGTACTGGCATGGCTATGAAATCCGCCAATATCCCGGCTATGTGATCTTCCTGTTCAATTCGGGCACGCGCATCGTCCGTTTGGACGGCAAGCCGCACCTTCCTGCCAACATCAAGCTGTGGAACGCGGATTCCCGAGGGCATTGGGAAGGCAATACGCTGGTCGTCGATGTCTCGAACAACAACGGCAAGGCGCTGTTCGGCCGCACCGGCGATTTCGCCAGCGAGAATGTGCACATCGTCGAGCGCTATATCTTCGACAATGACGGCAAGCGGTACAACTATGTGGCCAGGTTCGAGGACCCGACCGTCTACGCGCGGCCCTGGACGGCCACCATTCCCGCGCGTCGCTATACCGAGGCGGATCCGCCGGGGCAGGAATGGCATTACGAGGCGCTCGTCGCCAACCAGCCTCCCGGCAAGCCGGTGATCCACGAGCGGATGGAGCGCATCTGCGTCGAGAACAACGGGCCGTTCGGCGGCGGTGCGGTCGGCGTTCCGCTCACGGAGCCGATCATCGATCGGTGATGTCGGGCGGCGTCCGGACCGCCGGCGTCAACCCTGGCCCGTGTTGATATCGAGCGCGTTATGTCGAGGTAACCAGATGTTCTTTCCGTTGGACGGGCGGCCAACCTAGCAAGCCAGCTGAAAGGGTGGGCGATATCGGTGACGCAGAAACATCCCCGGCGCGGCGGCGCCACGAGCGAATGTCCCGTGCTGACCAGGGGCTTCGGCCAACCGGCTGAATAGCCGGCGCTAATTCAGAATGCCGTGCGATCCGCAACCCGCCGCGATGCAATGCGGCGGGAGCGGCAGCGCTCGGCCTGCGCGCCCGGGCGACCGGCGCACGCATCGCACGACTTGCCCGGCCGATACGGCGGATTTCTGGACCCCGCGGCTGGCTTCATCGGGAGGAACATCATCGTGAATATCGTAGCACGTGCGCGTTTCGCGCGATTTCGCGCAGTCAGGAACGGCCTTTGCGCTGGCGCTGCGATGGGGATCGCGCTGGCCGCGGCGCCGTCCCATGCGCAGACGGCGAGCGGCACGCAGACGAGCGATCTGCAGACCGAGATCCTTAATCTCAAGCGGGAGAATGAGGCGCTGCGGCGGCAGCTGGCGGCCACGCGGCCGCAAGAACAAGCCGCCGAAGCTCCCGCGCTGGTGCCGGTTGCCGCGTCGGGCGGTTCCGGGGCGCCGGAACGGGTCGCGGTGTCCGAAGCGAATGCCGCAGCGGCCGGGACGCAGCACAGCGATGGCGAGCTCAGGGTGGTGGCGCAGGCGCAGGTCCAGGGGCAGGCGCTGCGCGACTTGAAGGACGTGCCGAAGCCCATCTCCGTGGTGACCCAGGCCGAACTCACGACCTTCGACCAGGTGAGCCTGCAGGACGCGCTGACCCGCCTCGGCAATGTCCGCTGGAACGACGGCAATCCGCGCACCGGCAGCTTCTCGATGCGCGGCCTGACCGCCGGCGGCGGCTCCGACACCATCGATCCGTCGATCGGCCTCACCGTCGACGGCGTGCCCTATGCCTATCTGGCGCTCGCGGATGGCACCGACCTGATCGATGTCGAGCAGGTCAACGTCACGCGCGGGCCGCAGGGCACCACCGGCGCGCTCCAGACCAGCGTCGGCCAGATCAACGTCATCACGCGCCGCCCGAGCTTCACGCCCGACGCGAGGGCCTCGCTCACCGTGGGCCAGAACAGCGCGCTACGCGCCGAACTGGAGGGCGGCGGCCCGATCATCGACGACCTGCTCGCCTTCCGTATCACCGCGACGCGCAATCAGCGGAGCGGCAGCTGGTACAACAAGAACCCGGATCTGCGCGGGCTGGAAAGCTTCGGGAACACGGACCGCACCTACGGCCGCGTGCAGTTCCTCCTCACGCCGGCGAGCAATTTGAGCGTGCGCGTGCTCTATGACGAGCAGCCCAACGGTTCCGAATTCGTCAACGGCCTGTCGTTCAACAAGCCGACACCGGACTATTATGCCAATGGCGCGCGGGTCGACAAGACGAACGACGTGATCGCCAAGCTGAACCGCCGCTGGTTCACGCAGCAGAGCGCGTACACGGCGAACGACTATTATACCTACAACGCCTATCTCGACACCAACCGCGCCATCACGACGGGCGGGAAGGGCGCGCTGGGCGATATCCAGTGGAATCTCGGCAAGCAGACCCTGTCGCTGCTGTCATCTTGGCACAACCATTATTTCCTGGCCGGCAACGACGACGGCACGCCGTTCGACATCAGCCGGGACGGCGGCTTCATCACCACCTATCACCAGTTCAGCGAGGAAGCGAAGCTCAGCGGAGACGTCGGCAATGGCTTCGTCGATTACACCGCCGGTCTGTTCTACCTTTTGAGCAAGTTCGATTCGCTGAGCCGTGGCCGCCAGGGCAATGATTCCGGTGCGTACAACGCCAATGTGGCGGAATATGCCGCGCTGGACGCCGACAGCTCCGGCCGCGAGCTGATGACCAACTCGCTCGCTCGGGTCTATCGCGGCGATCAGAGCTATGTGCGCAAGGAGAGCCAGGCGGCCTTTGCCCAGCTGGACTGGCATTTCACCAAGCCGCTGACACTGACCACCGGCTTCCGCATCTCGCACGAGACGCGTGAGCTGAACGAAGGCATCTCGATCCTGGACAACGGCTATGGCGCGTCGCTGAACCCCGTCAACGTCGGCGCGGTGCAACTGGGCGGGTTCAACTCAGTGGCGTTCACCGGCGCCAATCCGGGTGCGCTGGCGGCGGGGAATAGCGCGGCGCAGCTTGCGCTGGCCGATGCCGTGGCGCTGCAATATTTCGGCGTGGCCACGACAGGCACCGCGGGCGAGGCCTACAACAGCCTCACGGCCGCACAGAAGAAGCAGGTGGCGGCCGCCAAGGCGATCCGCCTGCGCACGTTCGGTACGCTCTACAACCAGACGGAGGCCGAGCCGTGGAAGGGCAACCTCTATGCCGGACAGGTGAGCCTGCGCAACGAGTTCAACGAGAACCTGACCGCCTATGCCACGGTGCAATATGGCGAGAAGGCCGGCATCGCCCAATTCAACGGATTGCTGCCAGACGGCAGCGGCGCGCCGCGCAACCTGCCTGCCAAGAAGGAGCGGACGCTCTCCTATGAACTGGGGGTGCGCACGAACTGGTTGGGCGGCGACCTGGTGCTGAACGCCAACCTGTTTCGCGCGGATATCTGGGACTTCCAGCAGAGCGTCTATTTCTACGATGAGCTGCTGACCAACCTGAACAACGACGGCACGCTCTATTATTCCAGCGGCGTCGGCAATGTCGGAAAGGTGCGCACGCAGGGCCTGGAAGCAGATTTTGTCTACAGCGGTCTCCGGTACGCCACGTTTCGCTTCTCCGGCGCGTATACGGATGCGAAATATCTTGACCACAAATTCTCCGGCCAGCCCGCAGAGAACGCCAATCTGGCCGAACGCTTCCGCGACATTACCGGCTATACGTTGCCCAACGCGCCGAAGGTGCAGTTCAATGCGACGGTGGATTATCGCCGCCCGGTGTTCGGCGACAAGCTGTTCCATACCAGCCTGAACTACACCTTCTCGGGGAAGGAGAATGGCGACACGGCCCTTTCCAGCTATGGCTGGCGCGATGCCTATGGGATCGCCGATCTCTCGGTCGGCATCGGACGGCGGGACGAACTGTTCGACATCAACCTAATCGTGCGCAATCTCTTTGACGAGGATCGCGGCGACGCGGGCTGGAGCAGCTATACCGTCTACCAGCGTCCACGCTGGATCGGTGCAGTGGTCAGCAGCAGGTTCCTGTGATGGCACGGTTCGGCGGCCCCCGGCCCCGCATCTAGCGGGGCCGGATCGCGGGTTCCGGCGCCTCGACGATGCTGTCCGCTGGAACGTCGTGCCGGATCCAGAGATTGCCGGCGATGCGCGAGCGTGCGCCGATCGTCACCGGCCCGATCACCGCGGTACCGACGAAGATCACTACGTCGTCCTCGACCAGCGGGTGGCGGCGAGCGGCGCCGTCGGGGTGTTGCGGGCGGTTCTCGGCGGGTTCGCCGCCCAGGGTGACGCCCTGATAGAGCCGCACGCGATCCCCGATCACCGTCGTCTCCCCGATCACCACGGCCGTGCCATGATCGATGAAGAAGCTGCGACCGATGCGCGCGCCGGGGTGGATGTCGACGCCCGTCTGGGAATGCGCGACTTCGGCGATGGTCCGCGCGACCAAGGGTACGCCGAGCCGATATAGCGAATGCGCCAGGCGATGGTGGATCACTGCGCTGATCGACGGATAGGCGAACAGCACTTCGTCGACGCTCCGTGCCGCGGGATCGCCCTGATAGGCTGCCTCGACATCGGCATCGAGGCGGCGGCGGATGGCGGGCAACTCGGCTGCGAACGCGCCGATGACCCGCTCGGCCTCGGCTCCTTCCTCGATCGAATCGATGCCGGGCCGGGTGATGCGGAGCTCGATGCCGATCTGGGCCTGTAGCTGCGAGAGCGCGGTTTCGAGCGTCGCCTCGATCCAGGCGTTCTCATTCCTGGCGGTCAGTTCGGGCGGACCGAGGCGAAGCGGGAACAGTGCCGCGCCAAGCTCGCGCAGGATCCTCTCGAGGGCGCGTTTCGACGGGAACTCGATGCCATGCTCGGCATGGCGCGCATGGGCTTCCCGCCAGTCGTGGCGCGCATGCCGCAGTTCCTCGATCACCAGGCCGAGATCGCGCGGAAACGCGATTGCGGGTCTCGCCAGCCGTTCAACCATCATGCACTCCTCGATACTCTCAAGCTGAGAGGACATTGATCACTCGCTGGACCTCGGCCGGCGTCCCGATCGTCACGCGGATCCAGCGATCGAGCGGCGGAAACGCGCGTGCGATCTGGATATCCGCCTCCGAAAAGCGCTTCCGAAGCGCCTCGGGATCGGAGGGCGCGAAGAAGACGAAATTGGCGTGGCTGTCGCTCCGGCGAATGCCTCGCCCGTCGAGCGCGGCATGCAGCCGCTCGCGTTCGCCTGCGACCCGATCGCGCACGGTGCGCACATAGGCCTGGTCCGTGAGTGCCGCGCGCGCGGCCGCCAGCGACAGACGATCGAGCGAATGCGGGGTGCCGATGCCAACCGCGCGCAATTCCCCGGCGAGGGGCTTGGGCGCGACCGCATAGCCCATTGCCAAGCCGGCCAGCCCATAGACCTTGGCCAGCGTGCGGAAGACGAGGACGTTCGCGCCCTTGCGGACATGGCGTATCGCCGACCGATCGGCGAAGCGCGCATCATATTCCAGATAGGCTTCGTCCACGATCACCAGCGTGTGCTGCGCGGCATCGGTGATGAAGGCATCCAGCGCCGCTATGTCGCTCACAGTGCCGGAAGGATTGTGCGGGTTGACGAGCGAGACCGCGACCGTGCGTCGCCCTATGGCGCGCGCCAGCGCAGGCAGGTCGTTCTCGAGCGCCGCATTGAGCGGCACGCCTTGTCCCGCAAGGCCGAAGGGAGCGCCGGAATCGACAAGCGCCGTATAGCCGGGGGTGGAATAGACGACATCGCCGCCGAGGAAGGAGCGCGCGCCGAGATGCACGCCCAGCGGCTCCAGCACTTCGCCCAGCACGACCTGATCGGGCGAGACCTGTTCCAGCGCGGCGATCTGCGCACGCAGCGCATCGGCTTCGTCGGTCTCGACATAGCGATTGAGGCGAACCAGCTCGGCTTCGATCGCCTCGGCGACGCGCGGGGAGGGGCCGAACGCATTTTCGTTGAGCGAGAGCCGCAGTCCCTGGCCAGCGCGCGCCGGTACGGCAGCGGATGCCAGCGCGGCCGCCGATCCGATGAGCAATTGGCGCCTGCCGCGCGGAGTCATGGCTCCTCCTCCCTTGTCGGCAAAGGATGCGAGTTAAATTCCTATCAATATACTAGGAATTATTTCGGAGCGCTAAAGCCCTGCTTTTCAGTCTCTTGTGCGCAGCCGGAATTGCCACGCCAAGTCGGATTTGCTGCGCCGATATCATTTCTTGGTCCATATCCCACTCAATCAGTGGATATTTGGCATGCCACGGAACAGACAATGGAAGGAGTGCCATGCGCTTCTGCCACCGCGGTCGATGCGTGATTCCCTATCGTTCCAGCGGTGCGCTGAACCGGCCGCGGCCAAGCTTATCCCTCAACTCCCGATGGAGTGATTGATGAAACTTCTTCACTTTCTTGCGATTGCAGCTTCACCGTTCCTTCTGGCGGCGAGCGCGCCAGATCGCGCGCCGCATGTGCCAATCGCTTCGTTTGAGCAGCTTCCGAAGCCGTTGCCGCTTCCTTATGACGGGCGCGCCAACGCCGACCAGGAGGTTGCCGCAGCGAAGCTGCGTGCCAAACGGACGGGCAAGCGCCTGCTCATCGATCTTGGGGGAAACTGGTGCCTCGATTGCCGGCTTCTTGCCGGAACCATGGAATTGCCCGTCCTCAAGGGCTGGCTCGCGCAACGCTATGAGATTGTTACCGTGGATGTGGGGCGCTTCGACAGGAACATGCAGATTCCCGCGCATTATGGAATCCGCTCTCGGCTCAAGGGCGTGCCGTCGCTGTTGATTGTCGATCCGCGCACCGACAAGCTGGTTAATACCGGTAGGATCGCGGCATTGGCCGACGCGCGAAGTCTGACACCGCAGGCGCTTGCCGATTGGCTCGCGAAATGGTCGCCGAGGCGGCCGAAGGGCTAGGGGACCTGTGCGATCCACGCCTTTTACCGATCGCCATAATTCCGAATCGGTTCAGCGGATGCGTGCCAGGGCTGCAATTGGTGTACTCGGTGCCGAGCAACGGCAGGAAATTCGGCAGTGCAACTCAACAGATAGAACAATCCCAGCACAATCCAATCCGGATTGGAGCAATCGGGGTTAAATAGCGCGTAGAGGAGATTCACCGGACATAGATGGCGGGCAGGCAAGCTTCGGGGGAGGTTGAATTCGATAACGATCCGCGTAGTCTGATCGGGCGCCGCAGCAGCGGCGCCGAGGCCTGAGAAACCTCGTTCTTGAGAGATCAGGCCCGCGCGACGATGCGGCCGGGTGGCCGATGCGTATGTCCAGGCCTCGGCTAAAGGCGTCGGCGCACGTTCTCAAGCGTGTTTCTCACACCCGGCTATCGCGCCGGTGGCCTCGCGACCGGAGGATGGCCACGGCATGCGCGCTAGGGTGTTGGTTCGAATAGGTAGCCGGAGGCGGCGGCCGGGGGGCGGCTCCCGGTGCGACTGAATTTCGATGCGGCTGCCGCCGGCATCGCTGACGGCGGGCAGCCCCGAGACGAGGCTCCGGCGCAGCCCGGCACGACGCTCGATGCGCTGTATCGGACCCATGCCGGCCGGCTGCTCCGCCGCTTCGTTCGCCGGGCAGGCGTGCAGCACGCCGAGGACCTGGTTCAGGAGACATTCGTCCGGCTCGCCAGCGCGCAGGCGGAGCGGGGTGTCGCGCCGGCGTCGCCCGAGCGTTATCTGTCGCGCGTCGCCACCAATCTCATGATCGACGAGACCAAGAGCGCACGGGAACGAACCGCCCATCTCGCGATCCCGCACGAAGACGCCGAACTCGTCGCACCAGATCAGCTCGCAACGCTTGAGGCCCGCGATATGCTAAATCGCGTCGAATCTGCTTTGTTGGACCTGAAACCATTGACCCGGGAAATCTTCATCGCCGCGAAGTTTCACGGGCTTTCCGCGGCAGAGATCAGCGAGCGGACCGGATTGACCGTGAAGAGTATCGAAAAGCACATGAGCAATGCCTATGCCCATCTGCATCGGGTATTGGGACAACGCTGATGGTGCGATCCGGAGACGCTGGTGCTGCGCACCAGCCCCGGTCGGGCGATCCGGTTCAAGCGGGGCATGGTGGTCGCCGCGGTCGGCGTGGCATCCCTGGGTGTCACGGCGACGGCGTGGTTCGCCCTGTCGCCGCGCGGCTTTCACCTGGCTGGCCAGGAGGACGACAAGACCGTCATAGCCAAGCCGCCGAATGATACGCTCAGCAAGCTGCCAGGCTCCTATGACGATGTGCCGAAGCTCGGCCCTCCGCTGCCGGGCGACCTCGGTCGGCCCATTCTAGAACGGCAACGTGCGATGGCTGCCGAGGCCGCAGCCGCCCAACCGACACCGGCGGAACAGGCGGCCGCGGCTGAACGCGAACGCCAGCTCGCCGAACGCAAGGCAGCGCGCCAGTCAGGTGTACTGGTGCAGTCCGGATCGGGATCGATCGGCGTGACAGCGCCGCCGGCCCCACCGGCGGTTGCTGCCGCTGAGCCACGCGAGCCCGGAAAGATCGCGCTGGACGCGGAACGCGATCCGAACGGGCAGCAGCGCAAGGCCGATTTCATCGCGGCCACCGATAGGAAAAGCGACGTCAATCCGCATGCGCTGACCGCGGCGCCATCGCCCTACACCTTGTCCGGAGGGAGCATCATTGCCGCCAGTCTTCTGACTGGGCTGAATTCCGATCTCCCCGGACTTCTCGTCGCCCAGGTCACGGAGAATGTTTATGACACCGTGACGGGGTGGACACTGCTGATCCCTCAAGGTTCGCGGTTGATCGGCAGCTACGATAGCGTGGTGGCGTTCGGCCAGTCGCGGGCGTTGCTTGTCTGGCAGCGGATCATTCTGCCCGATGGCTCGTCGGTGCGGATCGACAATCTCCCGGCAACAGACGCCGCGGGATATGCCGGCCTGGCAGATCAAGTCGACCTCCACACCTGGCAGTTGCTCAAGGGGGTGGCGCTTTCCACGCTCCTGGGGATCGGCAGCGAAGTCGGCATCGGCGACGACCGCAGCGACCTCGTTCGGGCGATCCGGGAATCGACCCAGCAAACGGCCGCGCAGGCTGGCCAGCAGATCGTATCGAAGCAACTCAACGTGCAACCGACCATCAAGGTACGTCCTGGCTGGCCGCTGCGCGTGATCGTCCACAAGGATATCGTCCTGCGCCCGTGGGCGCCGCAATAGGAGGCGCAGCAATGCCCGAGCTCAAGCTTGCCAAGCTCCCGGACCGGACGCCGGTGAAGATCGCTATCCAGGTCCTTCCCGACCTCAACGACGATCTGATCCAATACGTGGAACTCTACCGTCGCGCTTATGGTGAGACCGTCTCCATCTCCGATCTCATTCCGGCGATGCTCGCCAGTTTCCTCGCGAGCGACCGCGAATTCCTCAAGGCTCGGAAAAATGCGGGAAAAGCATAGTCAGAGCGATCCGGCTCGGGCGCATCCGACGCCCAGAACTGAACCCATCACCGTGCGGATACCTACCGCCTTGGAGATGACGGGCTTGAGCCGATCCAAATTCTACGAACTGCTGGCCCGAGGAGAGTTCGAGATCATCAAGGTCGGTCGAAGCAGCCTTGTAGTGGTTGCCAGCCTTCATGGCTTTGTCGAAAGGCATCGAAGCCTGTCATGAACCCACGCCGTCAGCAATTCATCATCCGTGTGGCTGCCTTTCGTCAGGGTAGTGACGCTACGCGATCCGACCAAGCGCCATCTTCGATGGTGGCGGAGGATGCAGCCAGGTCCACTCTCCGGGAACGAAACCAACAAGTGAGGTCTTGGAATGGGTGGTAAGCCGCCGAGCGACTTTGCGCCCTCAATTACGGTCATTCGCGATGTAGCGCAGCGGTCCTAAAGGCCGCCATCCATCAATCTAGGCCATAGCGCGAATTGGATCGGCTTTCTCGCTATCCTTGCGGCCCATCGGTTTGGCGGGTTCGCTGGATTCGCTGTATAGAGACGAGGGGGGCTGTTTTATGCCAGAGCGAAAGCGTGGTCATCGGCTTGAGCGCTGGGAAGTGGCGCTGGTTAAGGCGATGCTTGCGACCAAGAAATACAATGACCAAGACGTCTTAGCGTATTTCACTCGTCCGACGCGCTCGATCAATCACCGCGCGATCTCGGAAATTCGGTCGGAGACGAAGCAGAAGGCCGTGAAGGCTGCCACAGCCGAGCAGCTCAACGAATTTCTCAGTTGCTGGCCCGATGTCGACGGAGAAACCGGGCTGAGTTTGCGCGGCGACGAACTGCTCGTGAAATCACGAGAGGCGATGATCGCAGCCGTGCACAACTTCAATGCGGCGGGCATCCACTTTCGTGCGGAGATATTCATCACGACGGCGATGATCGGGTGGACCTATCTTTGCCACGCTTGGTTTAAGCGTGAGGGTATAGACTTCCGCTATAAGGAAAACGGTGCAGTAAAGCTGCTCAAGAGTGGCGCCGAGGCCCACTGGGAACTCGGCAAGTGCCTCCGCAACGATAAGATTCCAGTCTCGAAAGCGGTTCGGCAGAATCTGGAGTTGCTGCTCGAAATCCGACACGAGATCGAACATCGTTCCACCAATCGCGTCGATGACGCTCTTGGACCGCTGATGCAGGCCTGCTGTATCAACTTTAACGATGCGATTCGATCTTGGTTTGGCGTCCAGTTCGGTCTTGAGCGACGGCTGCCGATCGCGCTCCAGTTTGTCACATTCGACGCGGCCCAAGCGACCGGGCTGAAGAGTGCGAGTGCGCTGCCCGCGACGATCGCGTCAACCATGGATGCCTTTCACGCGAGCATGACGGATGACGAACTCAAGGATCCCGCGTTCACGTATCGCGTGGCGTTCGTGCCTAAGGTGGGCAGCAAGGCGAGCAAGTCGGACACCGCCATCGAATTCATTAAGCCGGATTCGGAAGAGGCGAAGGCGATCAACGCAGTTCTGCTCAAGGAGGTGGACAAGGCGCGCTACACTGCAACGCAGGTAGTCGAGGCAATGCACGCCGAGGGCTACCCACGGTTCAACCAAGCCCAGCATACGGCTCTTTGGAAAGAGTTGGATGCCAGGGATCCTGCAAAAGGCTTCGGCAAGGCCGGCGACTACCAGAACACGTGGGTGTGGTTCGAAAGTTGGATCGCACGCGTTCGGGCGCATTGTCAGGAAAATGCTGCGAAATACATCGCGGCTCCACTAGCCACATAGAGGGCGCTTGCTCGCAGCAGGAACATCCATAGGTGTCCGCATCGCGCCTCAATTCCAGTCGTTCAGTCCGACCGCTGACGATCCCAAAAGCTGCCGTTCGATTACCGGAGACAATCATCTATCTTTCGCCCGGGCCCTAATGAGTCGGCAGGCGAGCATCTGATCGCCCCATCGCGTGGCGAACGTCTCGGATATCTCGAACCAGCTTCCGTCATTGCCGGCCCCGTGGTTGCGGCCCATGCAGGAGCATTGGCACTCGTGCCCGACGGCATTGAGGCAGGCGGGAGAGCACTTCTCCTGCTCGCGGTAGGGCTGAATGACGTAAACGGCGCCGAAGGTCGCGAGCGCCCGTTCCACGAAGTCGTTAAACCAAGCCTTGGGTATCTCCCAGCAGCGTTTGCTGGCGATCCAGGCGGGCGAGGTGCGTCGGTCGTTCTGCAGCCAAGACCTGTTTGTCTCCGCGTAGGGTAGACGTAGTCGCAGCAGCTCCCCCTTGCTAGCCCTGCGGAGGATAACCGGGATTTCCCGCTGGTTCCAAATATTGGTAAGTTGCTCTGCGTCCATCCGATGACCCCCAGGTCGATTAATCGCCCTTGGTGTTCGTCCGGACGTTGAGCTTCCATCTGACCGTCCCTTGCGCGACTGTGTGCTGGTGGTGGTTCTGCGGGGGGAAACGATCCGGGTCATTGCAAGTGACTTCCTTGCCGCAACCAAGGCAACGATAGATGCCGGAGACCGGAACTTCGTCACCAGGCTTGTAGGTGGTCTTCCACCAATCCTTGTTGCCGTCGCTCTTTGTGAGCTTCGAGCTATCGATATACCAAGCCATTGTGTTGTTTCCCTTTTAGTTGATTGTGTATTCGCGCCACGGGATCGAGCGCAGCGGCACCGACGACATGAAACGCGCGATATCGGGGCGGCCATAGTAGGTCGGTCTGCCGTGACTATCCTGCGCCATGAGGACCACCGGGACGCCGAATACCGGCGCGAAGCCGTTCAGCGTCCTTTGTGCCTCGGCCGTGTTCTGGATGACTTGCGGCCGGACGACGACGACGGCGAATGTCTGACCCTGCTCGCGGATAACCGCCCCTTGGACTTGCATTGTTGCCTCCCTTACGCCGCGGCCTTGTGGGCACGCTGGTTGATCCAGTCCCACGCCGCCTTGGGCAGCCAGCCGTTGTAATCGCGCGTGATGCCGACAATGAGCATGTTGTCGTTCTTATCGACGTGCGGGGATAGGCGATCCCAGACACCTTTGGCATTCAGGTTGGTATCGACGAGCCATGTCGAACCGAGATAGTGCCACCACGAGCCGCACCCCTTGATGGCTTCATGGAGGGCGTCGTAATTCTGCCCGGGGCGCTTCAAGTCGTAATTGATCGAGTAGATCATCTGTATTCTCCGTCACCTCTTCTCTGACACGCGGGAGGATGGCGTCATTGAGTCCCTATGCGGAGGTATGCGGTCGCCTCGGACATCTTGTGAAAATGTCCGAGGCATGGAAGTCTTCCCGCATAGGTGGGTGAAAGGAGCAGTCTTGGGTGAATCCCGCATCGGCCGCCAACGTTCTGAGCCGCGACGAGATCGCCAGCGCAATTCGCGGGCTGTCGGACGCGAACTGGATTCGACTTCGTAAGGTCGCGGATCGCTATTCTCGCGGCAGGATCGAAGCCAATGATCTGCTGCAAGAGGCGTTCACCCGCGCACTCGATACGCGAACATGCCCAGCGCATGTGAGCGTAGTGAAATTTCTCGCCGAGGCGATCCGGAGCATCGCTGACGGTATCGGGGAAAAGGTGGAAAACCGCCTGGTGCTTGTTCCCGTCGCCAAGACCGGTGGGGATGAGTCGGAGGCGTTCAACGTCCCCGATACGGACCCAGATTGCGAGACCCGCCTTATTGAGGCGGAAGCTGCGGATACATTTCGCGGCGCGATGCTTGAACTATTTACGGATGATCCCGTTGCGCGGGACATCGTGGAAGGAACGATGGAGGGAATGGAAGCCGAAGAACTGCGTGAACTTACGGGCCTGGATATGACAGGTTACGCCACCAAGCGTAGGCTGATCCGCCGCAGAATCGACAAAGCCTTCCCCGAAGGATGGAAGCCATGACCGGATCAAAGCACCCGGGCCGCAAGTCGATGGAGAATCTGTCCAAACTCTTGGCCGAGGACATCATGAGTGCTTCGGACGAGGATTTGCTGGCCGAGTTCACCGAATCCGGCGGTGACCCAAACGCAGAGGCCGAGCGCCTGCGAGCGCTATTCGAAGCCAGTATAGTGAAGGCGAATAAGTCTCGCCTCGCTGCGGCTAGAGCCGGAGCGGCGGCGAACCGAAACGCGCCTCGCTTTAGTACGGCCTGCAGCCCTCAAGATGCGAGGCAACGCCTTCGTTCGGTATTAAATCGGCCCGGAATTCCACAGCGACTGACCTTGGCGGCACGAAAAGAAAATGAGCTTTCGGATGCAGACGTATTGGGCATGCTGGATGACCTCCGGGACTTAGGCTTGCTACCCGAAGAAGACGATCTCGCATGACGTTGACGATTGCCGAGCGCCACCTTCAGGATCTGGGCATCACGGAACCCGAGGAAATCGACCTAGAGGCCATCGCTTTCGATGCCGGCGCGCAATTGCGCTATCGCCCATTAGACGGTTGCGAAGCCCGCATCATCGGTCGTGACAATCAAGCTATTATCACTGTCAATTCACGCGGATCGGATCGGCGCAAGCGCTATTCGGTCGCGCATGAACTCGGCCATTGGCATCATCACAGAGGCAAATGTCTGGTTTGTCGCGTTGAAGAAACCCGGCCGCAGACGGCTCTGTCGCCTGAGCGTGTCGCGGATGGCTACGCGGCGGACCTCCTCATGCCCTGGTACTTGTTTAAACCCAGAGCCCGGCAACAGCCTAAGTTCAATTTCGCGGCCGTGACTGCTCTTGCCGACATGTTCGACACCAGCCTGACCGCAACCGCCATACGTTTGGTTGAAAGCGAACACACCCCATCCCTTGTCGTCTGCCACGGCCAAAGCGGCAGGAGGTGGTTTGCACGCTCACCGAGCGTGCCAGATCGATGGTTTCCGCGCGATACGCTAGACACAGAAAGCTATGCGTTCGATATTCTGTTCGGGACCGCCCAGGATGACACCCAGCCCCATAAAATTGGTGCGGATGCTTGGTTTGATCGTTGGGACGCCGAGAAATACGAATTGACCGAACAATCGATACGCATTCGCGCAAGTGAGATTTTAACGCTGATCCAGATCACTGACACGCGCATGCTGGATTAGTCCGCAAGCCAGACCCATCCGCTTCGATAGCTTTCTCGGTTTCGGGCCTGAAAGCGGTCCGACGGCAACCGGCCCAAGTTCAGTCGTAAGGCAAGAACTATCGCTGAAAGTCTCGATGGTGCAGCCCGAGCTGGCGAATTGTGACTAATCGAGAAAATCGTCCATCGAAGTCCGGGTTCGGCTGCAAATTCTATGGACGACGTGTTGGCGATGTTCTTGGTTTGTACCGAGGGGTCGTCAGCTAAGTCATTGAAATCATTGGTGACCCCTACGGGAATCGAACCCGTGTTTCAGCCGTGAAAGGGCCGCGTCCTAGACCGCTAGACGAAGGGGCCATGCAAGCGATGGAGGGCGCCCACTAAGGGAGGCGGCGCGCCGGGT
>Ga0164243_10005694_pt1 | contig 18997 bp, 19 predicted proteins | sample OricompcompostOP_FD_108781 | JGI IMG/M metagenome (GOLD analysis project Ga0164243, IMG submission 108781) | Organic Plus compost microbial communities from Emeryville, California, USA - Original compost - Organic plus compost (OP) | ecosystem: Engineered > Solid waste > Mixed feedstock >... | reverse complement strand
TTGATTTGATAACCTTCCATGCCGAGCTTGGTAAAAACGGTATCATAGATTTTCAACAATTCTACTTCGTTCATCAATGAATTACTGCCGATGATATCGGCATCGCATTGGTAAAATTCGCGGTAACGGCCCTTGGCAGGACGGTCGCCCCGCCAAACTGGCTGAATCTGGTACCTGCGGAAGGGAAAGGCGATCTCGTGCTGGTTCATCACCACGTAACGGGCAAAGGGGATCGTGAGATCCTACTTAAGGGCTTTCTCGCAGAGCAGGTAACCCAGTTCCCGGCTATCTTTCGCTTGTTGAGCCCTCCCTAGGATGTCGCCGTTATCCAATATCTTGAAGATCAATTTATCGCCTTCTTCGCCATATTTTCCGTTCAAAGTCGTCAAATTTTCCATGGCAGGGGTTTCCAATGGTTGGAAGCCATACAGTTCAAATACGCCGCGGATCGTTTGAAAGATATAATTTCTTTTCCTCACCACCGCCGGACCAAAATCACGGGTACCTTTTGGAATACTAGGTTTTACCATTGTATATCGTGTATTATATTTTTTCTATTGTTTATTATTGATATGTAATTATCCTGCTATGCATTCAATCGTTCCAGCCGCTCTGAACAAGCATTGTAAAGCATTTCGTACACCGGTTCAAAAAGCGCATCATCATACCAGGGGTCGGGAACGGGCGATTGATCGGGCATCATGAGTGCCACCTTATCTTTATCCTTGGCAGATTTCGCTTTGCCGATCACATCCCGGTAATTATTGACATCCATCACAAAAATAATATCAAACTGTTCAAAATCGGCTGCATTAAATTGCCTGCCCCTTAAATGAGAGATATCTATCCCGTGTTTTTGAGCCACTTTTACCGAGCGCCGGTCGGGCGGGTCGCCAACGTGGTAGTTAGCCGTGCCGGCAGAATCTATCGTCCAATCGAGGCCATTATTCTCCGCGAGGTGGCGCATGATCCCTTCCGCCAGGGGGGACCTGCAAATATTTCCCAAGCAAACCATTAAAATCTTCATAATACACTCATTTTTAACCGGCAGGCATTCCGGCTCGCAAACCTAGCCATTTTTTAGATTATTCACTAACCGGCTGCCGGGGAAATACACTGAAGGCAGCCAATAGCAAGTATTTAACAAAAAACGGGAAAAAATAATATGGAAATTTTTTCCGCCCGCATCTTATTATTGACGCCCGGATAGGGAAATAAAATGGTAAACATAAATACCTGGAAAATAAAGAATTAGCTGGATGGTAAAGGGTTTTAGAGGATGACGGGGCTAAGATTCCGGTTGGCCGTGATGCCGCGAAACCTGCGATAACATGAAAGTTTAATCGAATATTGACAGATTTGTGTTGCTGACTTCAAAACTTTTTTTTGTATAATTGTAATTTCTCAGCGAATTATGGCATCGACAAATTCAACAAGCAAACGTACCAATGTACGGTATCGACCGATGGGAGAATTGATCAGAGGTATAATTTTTATTTTATTTGCAGTCTACGTGATGTATGGACAACAATTGTTTAACGCTTCATTCGATATCTCGGAAACGGCGAAAATTATATTGACAATTGTTTTGGGAGGCTATGGATTATTCCGCGTTTACAGGGGATTAAAAGGTATTTTTTCTCACGAAGAAAGTAATTAATGGTATGAAAATGTTTAAGACGTCCCTTTTTAACAGGATCCTGGTAGGCCTCGCTATTGCAACTACAGTTACGGCTTGCGGGCCATCATCCAACAAGCAATTAGATACGACCACCAGTGGAACGATCCACATTTCGGTAGATGAAACGTATCAGCCATTAATCGAAGCCGAGATCAAAGTTTTTGAATCTATTTATCCGAAAGCCAAGATCATCGCCGAGTACAAACCGGAAGTAGATTGCTTTAAAGATCTTTTCGAAGACAGTACCCGCATGGTAATCGTTACCAGGGATCTCAACGAAGAAGAAAAAAAATATTTTAAAGATGAGTTGAAAATTACGCCTCGCAGCCTTACTTTGGCTACTGATGCTTTGGCGCTCATCATCAACCATGATAACCCGGATTCATCCCTTACCATGGACCAAGTTAGGGCTATCATGAACGGTACTTACGACAAGGATTATCAACTGGTATTTGATAACCCGAATTCCAGTACCGTGAGGTATATCAAAGATTCCATTAACATGGGAAAACCGCTTCCATCCAGCACGATGGCAGCTAAAACGAATCCGGAAGTAGTGGATTACGTAACCAAAAATAAAAACGCGATCGGTGTCATCGGTGTCAACTGGATTTCCGATACCCGCGATGTAAACGTGGTGGAGTTTGCTAATCAAGTTACCGTATGCAGTTTGCGTGCAGATGATAACGTAGACTTCGTAAAGCCATATCAAGTTTATATAGCAACGAAATCGTATCCGCTAACAAGGGCTATGAATTACGTGCTCAAAGAACCACATCAAGGCTTAGGGCATGGATTTACCAACTTTTTAGCCAGCGAGGAAGGCCAGAAATTAATCGGCCGGTTCAAGCTATTCCCGGCTCGCCTGAACATCGTTTTCAGGGATGCCAACTTGAAATAACTATGCTAACGTAATAAAACACATACACAATTAAAAAACCTGGTTGCTCATGAACAGAAGGAACAGTATTCTGGTTGCAATGCTTTGCATCGCTAACGGTGCCATGGCACAGTCTGTGGAAGATGGTTTGAAGGATTTGTACTATGGCAAATACCACGCCGCTAAACAAGACTTTGAGAAAGTAATTGCAGCTAAACCAACAGAAGAAAAAGCCTATTACTATTTAGGTATTTCCGAACTTGGCCTGGAAAATACTTCCGCAGCAGCTGCAGCATTCACGAAAGGTCTGGCAGCAGTTCCTAACTCTCCATTATTAACCGTCGGTATGGGTCGTATTGATTTGATCAACGGCAAAGTGGACGCTGCCAAACTAAAATTTGAATCTGCTAGCACTGCTACAGAAGGACGTGACGGTGACGTAGCACGCGCTATCGCTGATGCCAACACCGAAGTAAAAGGCGGTGATAGGGGTTATGCTTTAAGCGTAATGCAACAATTACTGAATAACGAAGGCCGTAAAAGAAAGCATCAATACACGGCTACCGCGGCAGATTATATCGAGTTAGGGGATGCATACCGCTACCTCGGTGGTGAAAATGGTGGTAAAGCCATCACTGCTTACGAAAGCGCTACGGAATTGGAGCCTAAGAATGCGGAAGCAATCTTGAAACAAGGCTTGGTAAACTACAATGCCAACTTGTTGGAAAACGCCGTATCCGATATGGCAAGGGCCGGTGAAGTGGATCCGAACTATGCCCCGGCTTTCTTCGAATTGTACCAATTCTATTACACGCCGAAACCACGTCAATTCTCCCTTGAGAACGCTAAAACTTACTTGCAGAAGTACCTGGATGTAGCTGATCAAACCGATAAGGTGAAAAACAACTACTACCTGGCTTCCATCATGTTCTACGATAAGGATTATGATGGCGCGATCGCTAAAGCGGAAACTTTGTTGCCGGAAGCAAATGATACTTACAAAAGCAAAATTCAACGCTTGGTAGGGGATGCTTACCTGCAAAAAGGCGATTCCCTGAACGCTAAAAAATATATGGATGCACGTGTTGCTGCCGTAGGCGAAGAGAATTTGGAGACAAACGACTACAAATTGTTGGCTGCCATCTACGGTAAATTGGAGTCTGCTGATTCTGCAACTAACGCCGACTATACCAACAAGGCTTCCCAGTACTTGGAGAAATACGCTTTAAGCGATTCTGCTGATTTAGATCGCTACCGCGAAGTAGCTACCTTGTTTAAAGATCAACGTAACTACGCGAAAGCTGCCGAGTGGTATGGTAAACTGTTGGAATTTAAAGATAACAACAGGGCTATCGAAGATCATTTCTTCAAAGGTATCTACGAAATTTACGGCGGTAAATATGAAGATGCCCAAGTCACTTGGAAAGCCTTTACAGAGAAATATCCTACGCAGGATAAAGGTTTCTACTGGTTAGGTATGGCGCACTTCGCTACCGATCCGGAAGCTAAAACCGATGGCGCTAAACCGGCTTTCGAAAAATATGTTGAAATGGCTGAGCCCGAGTTCGATAAGAACAAGCGCCTGCTGTTGAAAGCATACACTTACCTGATGTTGTACAATTATCAAACCGATGATAAAGACAACATGCAAGTTTACATGGATAAGATCTTGAAGATCGATCCAAACGACGGTACCGTGGCACAGGTGAAAGAAATCGTGGCGAATGCTGATGCAGCTGCTGCTGCCGGGGCAAAATCCGCGGATTCTTCTAAAGGAGCCTCGGCACAAACACAAGGTAAATAATTATATATATTACCATATTTTGAAAGTGCATCCCGCCCGGGATGCACTTTTTTTTGCCCCAATTTTAACGTTTTCAGTCTAGGAATAAACCCTTTTATACCTTAAATTGTAATATACCCATTGGTAAGATTTCCCCATAAATACATCCCTAAACCGGAAGATTTTTGAATTCTTTACCATTTTTTGGCATTATTTTTTAATGTTATTTAAAACTTGCAGGCTGCATTTCAACATCAAGAAATATGTTTTAATTTAAATGTATGCCGGGCATGATACTCCAAACAAACACACTTATCATATTATAAAATTTTAATACACCCAAAAACAGGAAGCTCATGATGTATAGAAAAACCTTGTCAATAGTAGCTGGGCTGATTTTCGCGATGACCGGCGTAATGGCGCAATCGATGGATGATGGGTTCAAACAAATGTATTATGGCAATTACCAATCTGCCAAACAGGTATTTGAACAGGTTATTTCCTCGAAACCAACCGATGGAAGAGCTTATTATTATGCCGCCATGTCTCAATTAGGATTGGAAGATGAGGCCGGGGCAAAAGCAACCTTGCAAAAAGGAAGCGCGGCCGTTCCTAACGATCCTTTAATCATGGTCGGCCTGGGGCGTATCGACCTGGTAGAAGGGAATAGCGCTGCTGCCCGGCAGAAATTTGAAGCTGCACTTACCGCGACTAACAATAAAAATGGGGAAGTGTCCCGCGCCGTTGCCGATGCCAACACCGAAACCAAGGGAGGCGATCGTAAATATGCATTGGCCGTGATGGAGAAACTCTTCGATAATTCTTACGTGAAGAAAAGAGATCAGTACGAACCTACGGTCCAGGATCAAGTGGAGCTGGGGGATGCGTACCGCTACCTAGGTGGTGAATATGGCGGCAGGGCGATTAACGCGTACGAAAAGGCCCTGGAAATGGATCCTAAGTATGCCGAAGCCATCATGAAGCAGGGCCTGGTAAATTACAACGCTAACCTGTTGCAGCAAGCGGTGAATGATTTTGCCCGTTCCACGGAGGTGGATCCGAAATATTCCCCTGCTTATTACGAATTATATCAATTTTACTTTACACAGAAAAAAAGCCAGTTCGACCTCGGTAAAGCCAAGCAATATTTGCAGAAATACTTGGAAACTGCCGACCCTTCCGACAGGATTAAGAACGAGTATTACCTGGCTTCGATCATGTTTTTCGACAAAGATTATGATGGCGCCATTACCAAGGCTCAAAGCCTGATGAGCATCGCCAACGATTCTTATAAAGCCAAGTTAAACCGCCTCATCGCGGATGCTTACTTACAGAAAGGTGATGCTGCGAAGGCACAGGAGGTATTGGACAAGTACGTGGCTTCGGTAGGTGAGGATAAATTGGAACCGCTGGATTACAAGATACTCAGCGAAGTATATGGTCATGTAAAAACAACGGATTCTACCGCCCAAGCTGCCAATGAACAAAAGGCCTTGATGTACCTGGAAAAATTCGCGGAAAGTGATACTACCCTGGATGCCGACCGTATCGAGGAAGTGGCTAAAGCTTATACGAATGCCCGCGTGTTTACAAAAGCCGGGGAATGGTACCAAAAACTGGTAAACTATAAAACGAAGAAGAATACGCCGCCATCGGCTTTAGATTATTATAACGTGGGTTTGAGTTATTACCGTGCTGCCGCCGGTGAAACGATCGATACCAACTTGTTAAATAGGGCGGATACCGCTTTTGCCATGTTGGCCGAGAAATACCCGGATATTACTACCGGTCATTACTGGCGCGGTATGGCAAATGCAGGTAAGGATACAGAAGCAAAAAGCGGGGTTGCGAAACCTTATTTCGAGAAATATATCAGTATGGCCGAAGGGGATACGGAGAAGAATAAAGCCGGTTTGATCAAGGCGTATACATATATAATGGTATATTATTATAATATCAAGGATGAAGCGCAAATGAAGGTTTACATGGATAAACTGGCGCCGATTGACCCGCAAAATGAAGCGATGCTCCAGATTAAAGGTATCATGAGCGAGCAGAAATCACAGTCGAATAAATAAACCTTTTATATAACTCAACCGGCGCCCGGTAAATATCTTTTTAAGATGATTGCCGGGCGCTTTTTTTGAATTTAGCCTACTGACTTTTTGTCGTACATACATCTATCTACCCTACTAATAGAGTAGGCTTTATGAAGATCTTTATTTTCAAAATTCCTGCTAATTTCTCTCCATTTTAACCAAAACTTTCAAAAATTATTGAAAGGATTGGAAATTATTTTCAACTTCTTAAAAAAATTTTGATACTCCTGGAGTGTACAAGTTTTCAACCAAATGAAGGATTTATTTGTTTCAACTTATATGGGTAATCTTTGTTGAAGCTCGCCCATGCCCGATTGTAGCCTACCGTATCTGAAACATGAAAAAGAAAGGGTATATACAAATCCGCCTGCCGGGTCTTATATATAGTAAATTTTCATAAGATTTTAATGCGTCATCGATTTGTATTTTCCCTCACATGAAGTATTTTTGCGCATTCGGAGAACTTATTACTGGGAAGCTTATGTTAATAGCCACTGAACTTTTGTCTGCTAACAACGCCCCGATCAGTTACTTGCCTATCTTGTTGCAACTGGTCGCGGCCGTCGGATTTGTAGGACTAACGATGTTAGGGACGCACTTTTTAGGTCCTAAACGTAAAACGAGCGACAAGCTCGTCAACTTCGAGAGCGGTATCGAGCAGCATGGAAATGCCCGCCGCCCTGTAGCCATTAAATACTTTCTCGTGGCTATCCTTTTCGTATTATTTGACGTGGAAGTGATCTTTTTCTACCCTTACGCCGTGAATTTCAGGGAACTGGGTTGGGAAGGTTTCCTAGCCGTGGTGATGTTCGTTGCTTTCTTCGTGTTAGGCTTTATCTATATCGTGAAGAAAGGCGCCCTGCAATGGGAAGATTAACCGAGTCGTATAACACGATATTATATATAATACTGGTAAGGGGCTGATTTTGTAGGTAGAACGTTAATTTTTCCCTTTTAATCCCGCTCTTATTAGTATAGTACCAGGAAAGTAAGGAACTTTGTAGTAGCGCGTACCGGTTAAATGGTATGCCGTGGTGTTTGAGAAAATTCTTTTTAACCGAATTAATTTTAGGAAAGATGACACGTCCGGTTCAATTTAATGAAAAAGTAAAGGTGGTGGATATCCCGGAAGGTTATTCTGGAGAGGGATTTTACGCTACCAGTTTTGATAAAGCGATCGGCCTGGCCCGTAAAAACTCGATCTGGCCTTTGCCATTCGCAACTTCTTGCTGCGGTATCGAGTTCATGGCCACGATGGCAGCAACATACGATATTGCCCGTTTCGGTTCCGAGAGGATGGGTTTTACACCCCGTCAATGTGATTTGTTGATGGTAATGGGTACAATTTCTAAAAAAATGGCGCCGGTTTTACGCCAGGTGTATATCCAAATGGCTGAACCCCGCTGGGTAATGGCCGTGGGTGCTTGCGCGAGCAGCGGCGGTATTTTTGATACTTACTCGGTGTTACAAGGTATCGACCAGGTGATTCCCGTGGATGTGTACGTACCGGGTTGCCCGCCGAGACCGGAAGGTATTATCGACGGTTTTATGCGTATCCAGGATTTAGTACACAACGAAAGTTTGCGTAGAAGGCACTCCGATAAATACAAGGAACTGATGAACTCTTACGGTATTCAATAATACTACCGCTAAGAGTTTTTCTTTTTTAGTGCAACGGGATCATTGTAATTAGGCTTATTTAATTCGAAAATAGATTATCGTAAATGTCTTTGACAAACGAGCAAATAAAAAACGCGCTGGAAGCGAAATTCGGAACTGATGTGAATACCTTCGAGGAATCTTTCGGGATGATGAGTTTCCATGCCCCGAAGGATCTTAACCTGAAAGTGTTGCAGTTCCTTTTTGATGATGAAACTTTGCGCTTCCGCTTTTTGACGGATATTACTGCCGTGCATTACCCGGACAGGGTAGGCGAAGAGCTGGCCGTGGTATATCACCTGCATAACATGATCGATAATGTTAGGCTCCGTTTTAAAGTGTTTACTTCCATCAAGGATCCGAAAATCTTTACAGCTACACGCCTGTATGAATCTGCCAACTGGATGGAACGCGAAACTTACGATTTCTTCGGTATTGACTTCGTGGGGCACCCGAACCTGATCCGTATCCTGAATGTTCCTGAAATGGATTACTTCCCGATGCGTAAGGAGTTCCCGTTGGAAGATCAAACCCGAATTGATAAAGATGATGAAATGTTCGGTCGCGGTGGTAAGGATGATATCGTACATCCCTGATCCCGCGCGATAGTGACAAGTGAAATGAAATAATCATGTAATTATTACCCGGGCGCAAACCCGGTTCAATCTAATAAGGAAGGATATGTTAGAGCAGCCAAATATAAACCTGCCGGAAGGCTCCATCGAGAAGACCACGAACACGCTCAACCTGGGTCCTACGCACCCTGCTACGCACGGGGTGTTTCAAAACGTGCTCGAGATGGATGGCGAACGCGTAGTTTCCGCCGTTTCCACCGTGGGATATATTCACCGTGCCTTTGAAAAATTAGCCGAGCGCAGGCCTTATTACCAGGTTACGCCGTTAACGGATCGTCTTAACTATTGTTCTGCTCCTATCAACAACCTCGGTTGGCATCTTACCGTGGAGAAATTGCTCGGCATCGAGGTACCCAAAAGGGTGGATTACCTCCGCGTGATCGTGATGGAGCTGGCCCGTATCGCGGATCACCTGATCTGTAACTCCGTTGTGGGTGTTGATAGCGGCGCTTTCTCCGGTTTCTTGTACGTGATGCAGTACCGCGAGTTGATTTATGAAATTTACGAGGAAGTGTGCGGCTCCCGCCTCACGACTAATATTGGCCGTATCGGTGGTTTCGAAAGGAATTTTACCGGTGTTGCCTTCCAAAAAATCCAGAAGTTTTTAGATGAATATCCTGCCGTGTTGAAAGAATTTGAAACCCTCTTTACCCGCAACAGGATCTTCATGGAAAGAACGCAAGGCGTTGGCCCGATCAGTGCGGAACGCGCCCTGAACTACGGTTTCACAGGCCCCAACTTGAGGGCGGCCGGCGTGGATTACGATGTACGCATCGCCAACCCATATTCTTCTTACCAAGATTTTGAATTCTCGATCCCGGTAGGTACTACTGGAGATACATACGACAGGTTCCTGGTGCGTAACGCGGAGATGTGGCAAAGCATCAGCATCATCAGGCAAGCGATGGAAAAGCTGAAGGATTTACCGGGTGATGTTTTCCATGCCGATGTACCGGCTTACTACCTTCCCGAGAAAGATGATGTTTATACCAAGATGGAAGCCTTGATCTATCACTTCAAGATCGTGATGGGTGAAACGGAAATCTTACCGGGAGAACTGTACAACGCCGTGGAAGGCGCCAACGGTGAACTAGGTTTTTACCTGATCAGCGATGGCGGTCGCTCCCCGTACCGTTTGCATTTCCGCCGTCCCTGCTTCATTTATTACCAGGCATATCCCGAACTGATTAAGGGCAGCATGCTGAGTGATGCGATCCTTTGCATGAGTAGCTTGAACCTGATCGCGGGAGAACTGGATGCGTAAGCGCGGAATAGAAATTTTAAAGCATTAACGAACAAAATATCATATAGCTGTGGCTCAATTTTCGGAAGAGAAACTGCAAAAAGTAAAAGAAATCATCGCGCGGTACCCAGAGGGGCGTCAAAAGAGCGCATTGATACCCGTATTGCACCTGGCGCAGGAAGAATTTGACGGCTGGCTGAGCGCAGATACGATGGATTACGTGGCCTCGCTGTTGCAACTGGAGTCGATCGAAGTATACGAAGTAGCGACCTTTTACAGTATGTTTAACCTGAAACCCGTTGGTAAATACGTTTTCGAAGTTTGCCAAACCGGTCCTTGCATGTTGAACGGGTCAGACCAGATCATTTCTTATATCAAGGATAAGCTCGGTATCGGCGTAGGGGAAACCACGCATGATGGCCTGTTTACTTTAAAAACAGTGGAATGCCTCGGCGCTTGCGGTTATGCCCCGATGATGCAATTGGGCAAGCATTTCCGCGAACACTTAACACCTGCGAAGGTGGATGCCATCATCGCGGAATGTAAAGCTGCGCAAGGCAATTAATCATGGCTGCCGGGTAGCGATCTTGCAGATGCAGTGTGCGACGCAAGGATGGTGAAGAGAGAGACGGAAGCCGGTTCAATAAATATAAAACAGACAAGCATAGGGCGCCGCCCGAATGAAAAACGCTCGACAATGGGACGTAAATTATTACTCGACAAAGCTCATATAGAAGGAATCAGGTATTACAAGACGTACCGTGACAACGGTGGATATGCTGCCGCGGAGAAAGTGTTGAAGAACATGAGCCCCGACCAGGTGGTGGAAGAAGTGAAGAAAAGTGGCTTGCGTGGCCGTGGTGGTGCGGGTTTCCCTACCGGTTTGAAATGGAGCTTCCTGGCTAAGCCGGAAGGTGTGCCCCGTTACCTCGTATGTAACGCGGATGAATCGGAACCCGGTACGTTTAAAGACCGCTACCTGATGGAATTTATCCCGCACTTGTTGATCGAAGGTTTGTTGATTTCCAGCTTCGCGCTGGGCGCCAACACCACCTATATTTACATCCGCGGGGAATATGCCTGGATCCCGGATATCTTGGAACAAGCTATCAGCGAAGCCAAGGAAGCCGGATGGTTGGGTAAAAATATACAGGGAACAGGCTTCGACCTGGAGATTTACGTGCAGCGTGGTGCAGGTGCATATATCTGCGGTGAAGAAACGGCCCTGATCGAATCATTGGAAGGGAAACGTGGTAACCCCCGTATCAAACCGCCATTCCCGGCGGTGAAGGGTTTGTACCAATGCCCAACCGTGGTCAATAACGTGGAAACACTAGCTACCGTTGTGCCGATCATCAACATCGGTGGTGAAGAATATGCGAAATACGGCACCGGCAAATCTACCGGTACCAAGTTGATTTCTGCCTGCGGTAATATCAATAAACCGGGGGTGTATGAAATCGAGATGAACATCTCCGTGGAAGAGTTTATCTATTCCGAGGAATACTGCGGCGGCATCCCGAACGGGAAACGCCTCAAGGCATGTATCCCCGGAGGATCTTCCGTTCCGATTGTACCGGCTAACTTACTGTTGAAAACAGCTAAGGGCGAGGCCCGCATGATGACTTACGAGAGTTTGAGCGATGGCGGTTTTGCAACCGGTACGATGATGGGCTCCGGCGGGTTCATCGTGTTGGATGAAGATCAATGCGTGGTTCGTCATACGATGACCCTGGCGCGTTTCTACCATCACGAGAGCTGCGGGCAATGTAGCCCTTGCCGCGAAGGAACCGGGTGGATGGAGAAAGTATTGAAGAAGATAGAAACAGGTAAAGGAACCTTAGAAGATATTGACTTGTTGTGGGATATTCAACGCAGGATCGAGGGGAATACGATTTGCCCGCTGGGTGACGCCGCCGCTTGGCCGGTAGCCGCCGCGATCCGCCATTTCCGCGATGAGTTTGAATGGCACGTAACGCATCCCGAAGAAGCGCAGCTGCGCAACTTCGGACTGGCACATTATGCCGATCCGTTACCGGTGCCGGAAGCTACCGTTTAAAAATATTTTTCTTGTGCCGCCTGCCCGGTTGTATTGTTGCAACCAGTACCCGGTACAATGGAATTGCTAAGTTGTTATAACAATGTCTGAAGAGAAAAAATTATTCAAGGTTAAGATCGACAACATTTCCGTGGAAGTGGAACCGGGTACTACCATCCTGAATGCCGCGCGGAAAATAGGGGGAGACATCGTGCCGCCGGCCATGTGTTACTATTCCAAATTGCAAGGCAGCGGCGGTAAATGCCGTACCTGCTTGGTGAAAGTAACGAAAGGCAGCGATGCCGATCCAAGGCCGATGCCGAAGTTGGTAGCCAGTTGCCGTACCACCGTGATGGACGGGATGGAAGTGGCTAACATTACCTCTCCCGAAGTAGTGGATGCACGTAAGGGCGTAGTGGAGTTCCTGTTGCTCAATCACCCCTTGGATTGCCCGGTTTGTGACCAGGCAGGTGAATGCCACCTGCAAGACCTCAGCTATGAACACGGTGTGGATACTACCCGTTACGAGTTCGGTCGCAGGACTTTTGAAAAGATTGACATCGGGGATAAGATTCAACTGCATATGACACGTTGCATCTTATGCTACCGTTGTGTATATACTGCCGATCAATTAACGGAGAAACGTCAACACGGGATTTTAGGTCGCGGTGATGTTTCCGAGATCAGCACTTACATTCAGCAAAACCTGGACAATGATTTTATCGGGAACGTGATCGACGTTTGCCCGGTAGGCGCATTGACCGACAAAACATTCCGCTTCAAGAACCGCGTATGGTTTTTGAAACCGGTAGATGCCCATAGGAATTGCGATAAATGTAGCGGTAAAGTAGCGTTGTGGTTGCGTGGTAACGAAGTGTTCCGCGTAACGGCACGTAAAGATAAATACGGTGAAGTAGAAGAGTTTATCTGTGATACCTGCCGGTTTGATAAGAAAGAAGCGAGCGATTGGACGATCGAGGGACCGAGGAAGATTGACCGCCAAAGCGTGATTTCGCAAGGTCACTACGTGGGCGTAAAGGAGCCGAAGGAAACTTTACCGAAGGTAATGGATGGCCGCCAACCGAAACTGTTGATGGATATCCACAGCGTGAGCCAGGTCAACAGGCAAGATGTAGATTTGAGTAAGATTGAAGGCCCGGCGCATTCCGATGATTTTGACAAAAGCAACAGTGTAAAATAATTAGCTACTAAGAAAATGATGTTATTGAATCTCAACATAGAATGGGCTTTTATCCTGGAAAAAATATTGCTGATTTCCGCGATATTGGGAATTTCCTTGCTCATCGCGATGTATGAAACATGGGCAGAACGTAAAGTAGCTGCCTGGATACAAGATCGTCGCGGGCCGAGTAGGGCGGGTCCATTGGGTTTGTTGCAACCTTTGGCCGATGGTGGTAAATTATTCTTTAAAGAAGAGATCATCCCGGCAAATTCTAACAGGTTCCTGTTTATCTTGGGGCCATCCTTGGCGATGTTGGTAGCTTGTATGACCGGCGCCGTTATTCCTTGGGGAGATACTTTGCATTTCGGGGATTACAGCGTATCGCTGCAAGTAGCGGATGTGAACATCGGCGTGCTGTATATCTTCGCGATCGTGAGTTTCGGTGTTTACGGAATCATGCTGGGTGGCTGGGCATCCAACAACAAGTATTCCTTGTTGGCAGCTATCCGCGGCGCTTCGCAAATCATTTCTTACGAGTTGGCGATGGGGCTTGCCTTGATTGCCTTATTGATGGTAACGGGTACCCTGAGCTTGAAAGAGATCGTGGAGCAACAACGTCCCGGCATCTTAAGTTGGAACGTGGTAGCGCAACCCCTGGGTTTCATCATTTTCCTGATTTGCGCCTTTGCAGAATGTAACCGTGCGCCATTCGATTTACCGGAAGCGGAAAACGAACTGAACGGTGGATACCACTTGGAATATTCTTCCATGAAGCTGGGTTTCTTCCTGTTCGCGGAATATATCAACATGTTTGTAAGTTCTGCCCTGATGGCAACATTGTACTTCGGCGGATACTCCTTCCCTGGTATGGATAGTTTGCCATTCAGCCCGAACGTGATCACGTTATTAGGAGTAGGGGCATTATTTATCAAGACCTTCATCTTCATCTTCTTCTTCATGTGGGTGCGTTGGACATTGCCGCGTTTCCGTTATGACCAGTTGATGGATTTGGGATGGAAAGTGTTGATACCATTATCATTGATCAATATGTTACTCACGGGAGCATTCATCCTGTGGAGACAATAAGGATATGAAGAAGACGCTTGCAGATGTACCCCATTATTTTTGGGGAGATGGATGCGAAGGTTGGAGGATGGTAGAGAGCGACAGTTTGTCGATCATCCGTGAAAAGATGCCCCCGGGCACGTCGGAACAATTACATTACCATCAGCAAGCGCAGCAGTTCTTTTATATGTTAAGCGGGGAAGCGAGGTTCGAGATAGCGGGAGAGAGCACGGTAGTGAAAGCCGGGGAAGGCATCAGGATCATGCCCGGTTTGAAACACCGTATCCTGAATGAGAGCGGGGAGGCGATTGAATTTATCGTAACATCGGCACCGGCTACCCGCGGGGATAGAATTAACTGCGAAACATTGTAAAATAGCGCTTCAGCGAGAGGTGAAGCAACATATAAAATTTGCCGTATGCAACATTTAACTGGTAGGGCGTCATTAGTTGACAGGAGACCTATGACATTCATGGAAAAGATGTATATCCCGGCAATCGCCAAGGGATTAGGAATTACCATGAAACACCTTTTCAAGAAGAAAGTGACCGTGAGTTTCCCGGAAGAGAAGCGTAAGTTCTCACCGGTATTCCGTGGGCTGCATATCCTGAACCGTGATGAGGATGGACGTGAAAGGTGTACCGCTTGCGGTTTATGTGCCGTGGCTTGTCCTGCCGAAGCCATCACGATGGAAGCAGCAGAGCGTAAGCCCGGGGAAGAGCACCTGTACCGCGAGGAAAAATATGCTGCGCGTTACGAGATTAACATGTTGCGTTGCATTTTCTGTGGATTTTGCGAGGAAGCTTGTCCTAAGCAGGCGATTTATTTAACGGAAACATTCCCGCCATCACATTACCAACGTTCCGGATTTATATATGGTAAAGACGATTTGTTGATACCGGATCCGAAACACCCGGTGGAGACGACAAAAACACAAGGATAAACCAAACAATACCTGTAACAGCGTATATATCTAAACATTAGAAGGGAATGGATCTTCAATTAATATTTTTCATTTTGCTTTCCGCCATGGCGATTGCCGGGGCATTGGGCGTTATTTTGAGTAAAAGCCCGGTCAATAGTGTATTGAGCCTGATTGTAACCTTCGTGGCAATTTCCGGTCATTACCTGTTGTTGAACGCGCAATTTTTAGCGGTGGTAAACCTGATCGTGTATGCAGGAGCCATCATGGTATTGTTCCTGTTCGTGATCATGTTGATGAACTTGAATGCCGATATAGAACCGCAGAAACGTAACTGGTTGAAGTATGCAGGGGTACTGAGCGGCGGTATGTTGTTGTTCGTGATCGTGGCAGCCTTGCGCGATGCCAGTATGCCCAGCTTGCAACCCGAAGCTACCGAGATCGGTTTGATCAAGAACCTGGGTAAAACCTTATTCTCAAAATACGTGGTGCCATTTGAAATCGCGAGCGTACTGTTTTTAAGTGCGATGATCGGTGCCGTGGTGATTGGTAAAAAAGATTAATCCACTAAAAATAATATAGCAAATGCCTATTCAATACTATATTTTCCTGAGCATTGCATTATTCTGTATAGGGATCATGGGAGTTTTGATGCGCCGTAATGCCATCATCATCTTCATGTGTATCGAGTTGATGTTGAATGCAGTAAACCTGTTGCTGGTAGCCTTTTCAAAAATGTGGGCCGAAGCCGGGAAAGTGGATGCCGCCTCGGCGCAAATCTTCGTATTCTTTATCATGGTAGTAGCCGCCGCGGAAGTGGTCATCGGCTTGGCCGTGATCGTGATGATGTACCGGAATACGCATTCCGTGGATATCAATTTGCTGAGTAGGTTGAAGAATTAATACTCGGGCTTTCCAAAAAAATATTATCAAGCAACAATTCTAATAGAAGATCAATGATAAATCTCGTTTGGCTGGTACCATTATTACCGTTGTTAGGATTCCTGGTCAATGGTTTGCTCAGGAAGCGTTTATCCAAAGGACTTGTAGGTTTTATTGGCAGTGGTACCGTGCTTGCCGGTTTTGTAATTAGCTTACTTATTTTCATGGAAGTGAAGACCGAAGGTTTTACTTCCCAAATCGTTCACCTGTTCGATTTCATCAAGGTGGGTGCCTTCACGGTGCCGTTCTCCTTCCAGGTGGACCAGTTGAGCGCATTATTCTTACTGATTATCACGGGCGTCGGTTCGCTGATCCATATTTACTCTACGGCTTACATGCACGACGAAACAAACGAAGGCTTTGCCCGTTATTTCGCATATCTCAACCTGTTCGTGTTCTCGATGTTGCTGCTCGTACTGGGTGGTAACTACGTGATGATGTTTATCGGCTGGGAAGGTGTAGGTCTATGTTCTTACCTGTTGATCGGTTTCTGGTTCAAGAACCCGGAATTCAACAAGGCAGCGAACAAAGCCTTTATCATGAACCGTATCGGTGACCTGGGATTTTTATTAGGCATCTTCCTGATGATTACCCAGTTCGGAACGGTAACATTCGGCGATGTATTCGCCCAGGTTCCTGGCTTGGGAAATAACTCCCCTGTACTGATTGCCATCGCGATGTTGTTGTTCGTTGGAGCGATGGGTAAATCGGCACAGATACCTTTATATACCTGGTTGCCGGACGCGATGGCGGGGCCTACCCCGGTATCGGCATTGATCCACGCCGCAACGATGGTAACGGCCGGTATTTACATGGTAGCGCGTAGCAACGTGATTTATACCTTGGCACCGAGCATCCAGATGGTGGTAGCTATTATCGGCGCCGCTACAGCAGTTATGGCAGCCAGCATTGCCTTGAAACAAAACGATATTAAGAAAGTGTTGGCTTACTCAACCGTGAGCCAGCTAGGATATATGTTCCTTGCTTTGGGCGTAGGAGCATATACCGCGGCAGTGTTTCATGTAATGACACATGCCTTCTTCAAAGCGTTATTATTCTTGGGCTCAGGTTCCGTGATCCACGCGATGGGTGGCGAGCAAGATATCCGCAAGATGGGTGGCTTGAAGAAATATATGCCAACAACCAACATTACGTTCTTGATCGGTTGCTTGGCCATTGCAGGGATACCCGGTTTCTCGGGATTCTTCTCGAAAGATGAAATCCTGGCAAATACGTTTGCCTCCAGCCCGATCCTTTGGGCAGTAGGATTGTTCGGCGCCTTGATGACCGCCTTCTATATGTTCCGCTTGTACTACATGACCTTCAGCGGTAGTTTCCGTGGTACGCAAGAACAGGAACATCATTTACATGAAAGCCCGGTAGCGATCACGCTACCCTTGATTATATTGGCCATTTTGAGTGTTATCGGCGGTTATATTGGATTGCCTGAAGTATTTGGAACGAAGCACTTGTTGGCAGAATATTTATCACCCGTATTTGCACCGTCCGCACCATACGCGCAGGAGCATCATTTGAGCCATTCATTAGAATGGATATTGATGGGAATTTCCAGCGTGCTGGTAATCGCGATGATTTTCTGGGCTAAAGGGAAATATGCGGCATGGAAAGACGAGGGACAAGAAAACACCGGCTTCGCGAAATTCCTGGAAGATAAATGGAAAGTGGATGAGTTGTATGATGCGATCATCGTTAGACCGTTATTTTCCCTGTCTAAATTCTTCCAAGACGGTATCGAGAAATCCGGTATCGATGCCCTGGTGAACGGAATCGGTAAAGGGGTACAATGGGGCAGCAACCAGGTTCGCTTATTACAGAATGGGCAGGTAGGTTTTTACGTATTTGCCATGGTAATAGGTATGATCGTGTTGTTGTTGATCAGTTTGTTTATTTAATAGAAAGCGGAATCTACAGATATAAGCGTACTTAAAATTATGTTGACAGTTTTATTAATATTGATTCCTTTAGTAACGGGCCTGGTTTCATTTGGTCTGAAAGGATCCGGTAGCAAGGTGCTGGGCATCATCTCTACACTAGCCACCCTGGCAGTAACAGCCTTGGCATGTTGCCAGTTTAAAACGGCTCCCGAAGCCTTGCAATTTACCGCGAGCTGGATTCCCCAACTAGGGAGCAACTTCAGCGTGGGGTTAGATGGGATGGCTTTGGTGTTGTGTTTATTGACAGCTATTTCTTATCCGCTGATCTTTATGATCAGTTATAATAAATCATACGAAAACCCGGGTAGTTTTTACGGGTTGCTTTTATTGGCACAGGCAGGTTTGATGGGTGTATTTACCGCTTACGATGCCTTGTTGTTCTACGTATTCTGGGAATTAGCATTGATACCCGTTTACTTCCTTTGCTCTACATGGGGCGGCGAAAGGAGAATCCCGGTTACCTTTAAATTCTTCATCTATACATTTGCCGGTTCATTATTGATGCTGGTAGGTTTGATCTACCTGTATTTCCAAACGCCGGATCATTCTTTTAGCTATAGCACCTTTACAAGTTTATCATTATTGCCGAGCGAGCAAGCGTGGTTATTCTGGTTATTCTTCATAGCCTTCGCTATCAAGATGCCGATCTTCCCGTTCCATACCTGGCAGCCCGATACTTACGATCAATCCCCGACCCCGGTAACCATGGTACTTTCAGGTATCATGGTAAAGATGGGTTTATTCGGTTTGTTGCGTTGGTTGTGGCCCGTTTTACCGCAGGGAGCGAGTATGTGGGCAGAGGTAGCGATCGTATTGTCGATCATCGGTATCGTGTATGCCTCTTGCATCGCGATTTTACAAAGTAATATCAAGAAAATGATCGCGTATTCATCCATCGCGCACATCGGTTTG
>Ga0164243_10005693_pt1 | contig 18997 bp, 15 predicted proteins | sample OricompcompostOP_FD_108781 | JGI IMG/M metagenome (GOLD analysis project Ga0164243, IMG submission 108781) | Organic Plus compost microbial communities from Emeryville, California, USA - Original compost - Organic plus compost (OP) | ecosystem: Engineered > Solid waste > Mixed feedstock >... | reverse complement strand
GAGCTCGAGCTCAAGAAGGCGCCCTCCATCGCCGAGGCGATCGACTGGGCGCGCACCGTCGTCGCGCTGGAGATCGGCGATCTCGACGAGGCCGCCGCCGCGAGCACGCTGGGGGTGGTGCTCAAACACCTCTCCGACCAGGAGCGCGCGATCAAGGAGCTGGGCCTGGCCCGGTCCTCGGGGCGACGCTGAGCCGGCCATGTCCATCCTGGAGCGCCACGTCGACTTCGTCGAGGCCCTGCGGCGCGCCGGTCTGCCGGTCTCGGTCGCGGAGGATCTCGACGCGGCCCGGGCGATCACGGCGGTGCCGTGGCACGACCGCGAGACGCTCCGCACGGCGTACGCCGCCACGCTCGTCAAGCGCGCCACCCACCGGCCCACCTTCGACCAGCTCTTCGACCTGTGGTTCCCGGCGCTGGTGGGGGCGGGCCGCACGGGCTCGGTCGAGCAGCCCGGACTCGACGCCGCGGACGAGACGCCGGTAGGCGAACCCGCCGGGCAGGAGTTGCGAAACCAGGACAACGGGGCGGCGCTGGAGGACTTCCGGGCGCGCACCGTCGAGGCGATGGTCGAGGGCGACGTCGGGCAGCTCCGCGAGCTCGCCATCGAGGCCGTGGGCCGCTTCGGGGCGATGCCGGGCCGCGCGCCGGGACTCTCGTCGTGGAGCGCCTACCAGGCATTGAAGCGGCTCGACGCCGACCAGCTCGTGGAGCGCCTTGTCGCGGGCCTGCTCGCCTCGGGCGCCACCGAGGCCGAGGCGCGCCGCCGCGCGGGGCCGACGGTGGCCGACTTCCGGCGTCGGGTCGAGGAAGACTCGTTGCGCCGCATCGCCGAGGAGAAGGGGACCCGCTACGTCGCCGACAACACCAGCCGGCCCACGATCGACACCCTCGACTTCATGAGTGCCCGAGCGGCCGACCTGGTCGCCCTGCGCCGGGAGATCCAGCCGCTGGCCCGGCGGCTGGCCACCCGACTCACTCAGCAGCACCACGCCAACCGGCGCGGCCCGCTCGACTTCCGGCGTACGGTGCGGGCGTCGATGTCGACCGGCGGGGTGCCGCTGACCACTGTGCAGCGGCCGAAGCGGCCGCACCGCAGCGACCTCGTGGTGCTCTGCGACGTCAGCGGTTCGGTGGCCAACTTTGCTCAGTTCACCCTGCTGCTCGTGCATGCGCTGCGCGACCACTTCACCAAGATCCGTGCCTTCACCTTCGTCGACCATGTCACCGAGGTGACCGACCAGCTGCGCCCGGGCGCCGACCCCGTCGAGGTGATGGCCGGCCTCGCCGCGTCGGCTCGCCAGGCCGCGCTGTGGGGCCGCACCAACTACGGTCGCGCGTTCACCGTCTTCGAACAGGAGTACGCCGACGCGCTCGGGCCCAAGACCGCCCTGCTGGTGCTCGGTGACGCCCGCTCCAACTACGCCGACCCGAAGGTCGAGCCGTTGCGGGCCATGGTCGACCGGTGCCGCCACGCCTGGTGGCTCAATCCCGAGCACCCACGACAGTGGGGCGCCGGCGACTCGGTCGCGCTGACCTACGCCGGGATCGTGCCGATGGTGGAGTGCCGCAACATCACCCAGCTGGGCGACTTCGTGCAATCGATGCTCTGAGTCAACGGCTCAGGTAGCCGAGCTCGCGCAGCCGCTGCACCGTGGCCACCAGATCGTCGTGGGTGGCCCGGTCGGCCAGTTCGGCCCCTCGCACGTAGGTCGCCGCCCCCGTGGCGCCGTCACCGTCGAAGACCACCGTCAGCCGGTTGCTCAACGATGCGTTGAGCAACGACCCGAGCAGCGCGACCGGATCGCTGCGATCCTCCAGGGCCAGCACCGGCACGGTCACCGGCACCTGCGTGGCCTGGGCCGCCGGTGCCCCTGCCGTGATCACCTGGTCGATCGGAAGAGTGATCGCTGACTCGTCGGCCGCCAGCGCCGTGGCGACCAGCCCGCCGCGGCCGAGTCCGACCAGCATCGCGCGGCTGCCCTCGACCCCGGCCACCGCCCGCTCGACGGCGTGCTTGGCCGCTGCCACCGAGGTGGCCAGGTCGCCGTCGGAGAGGCGCAGCGAACCGGTGCCCGCCAGCGAGCCGCGGGTGAGGAAGACCAGGAAGCGGCCGGCGCCGACCGGCTGCACGAAGACGTCGGTCTCGATCTCGGTCAGCCGCTGCACCAGCGCCGCCAGCGACACCGGCCGGTCGGCCGCGGCAGCCTCGCCCGCGGGCCGGGTGAGCGTCTCCTCGCCGCCGGCCTCGGAGACATAGCCACCAGCGATGTCGCGCAGCGCGGAGGAGAACTCCTCGGCGAACGGCTCCGCGCCGATCGCGCGCAACCCGCCGCGGCTGACCTCGGCCCGGTCGTCCCCGGCCAGAGCGGGCGTGGTGAGCATCGCCCGGAGCTGGAGCGACTCCACGAGGCCACCGCCACCGGAGACGAAATGCTGCCGCAGCTCGGGGTTGGCATCGGCGAGCTCGTTGAGATAGGCGGCCAGCTCGTCGCGGTCGGGAGCGGTCGTCTCGATGAGGCCGGCGGAGACGATCGGGCCACCCAGCGCGACGTCGGGGGCCAGGTAGCCCACCGCGCGAGCGGCGACCGAGCCGAGGGTGCGCTGGGCCAGCTCCTGGAGGTCGTCGATCCACTGATAGGTCAAGACGGTCGCCTGCACCGCCAAGGCGTCGACATCGAGCTCGAGGGCATGGGCCTCGAGCCCCGACTGCCCGGAGCTGGCGGCGACCACCTGCTCCTCGACCGCCCCCCAAGTGTCAGGGGCGAGCTCGGCGGACTCGGCGACATCCGGGTCGGCCAACACCCGCGGCCCCAGCGTGGCGTGCTCGCGGACCGTCTCACCGGTCACCCGGAACCACTGCGCCAGCCGAGCCAGCTCGGCGTACTTCTCGCGCCTCATCATGGCGTCCTCCGCTCCGCTCACGCCTGCACCTCCGCGACGACCGGTGCGAGCAGACTGGCAAGGCAACCCGGCTCCAGAGCGCGTACGTCGACAAGGTGGTGGCCGTCGTCCCGGCGGGCGGCCAGGACCCGCCAACCGTCGGCCACCAGCACCAGCGACAACACGCCGACCCGGTCGACCGGGTCCGCGGTGCGAGCCGTCAGCAACCGAGCTCGCCCCTGTGTCTCGCCCACGAGGGCGGTGACCAGGGCGGCGGCCGCCGTGGCCTGCAGCGGCTGCCCATCCGCGGCGCGGGTGCCGGCCAGGTGGCGCTCCACGATGGCGGTCAGCAGGTCGGTGCGCCCCGCGCGTACGGCCTCGCTCCCCGCGTCGAGGAGCTCGAACGGCACCGACACCTCTGCCGGCACCTCGCTGTCGCGGATGCCGTGGTCACTGGGCAGGGTGAGCACACGGCCGAGCTCGTCGGCCCACTGGTCGACGCCGAACCAGGCGAGCTCGTGCACCAGGCCGTCGGCGGTGGCCAGGGTGGCGACGGCCTCACCCGAGCGGCGATGCCAGGCGCGAGCTCGCTCGCCGCCGATGCTCACATCGATGTCGACGGCCAGGTCGGGCGCGGCGAGGACACCCAACGCACCCGCGACCGATGCGTCGAGGGCGCCGGCGAGCAGGCCGCGCCGGCGCAGCGACTCCTCAGGGTCGGGCAGGGCCGCAGCCGCGCGTTGATGGGCGGCGTCGTCGGCACCGACGCGGTCGGGACCGAGGCGGCTGGCCAGCGCGGAGGCCGGTCGTGGCGCGGCGACATCGAAGGGGAGCGGAGCGTTGCCGGCACGCTCGGCGAGCAGGCGGAGCTCGGGAAGCGTGAGAGAGAGCCGCCGCGGCAGGCCGTCCAGGGTGTCCTGGGGCGCGGGAGCGGGGGAGCTGAGGTCGATGGTCACCATGTCACAGACCTGGGATCGTCACGGTCAACCAGTCCTTGTGGCCGGAGGGCGGCGGGGTGAAGGAGAGGAGTCGTCGGTCGTCGTCTGCAAGCTCGACCAGCGGATCGCCCGACCGACCCAGGCGATCGGCGCGGCCGCGGGCCTCTGCGGTGAGCGTGGCGGCGCGTCGTTCGAGGTCGGCGATCGCGTCCTTGCGCCGATCCACCTCTGCCAGGTGGCGGACGAGAGCGTCGGCCGCGGCCTCATGCTGGTCGGCGCTCGCGCGAAGGCCGGCGGCGCGGTCGGTGATCCGGTCGCGCAGGTCGCGGGCGGCGCGACCCTCCCAACGGATCGCGTCGACCTGCCCGAGGAGGCCGTCGGCCAGGGCACGCAGGTCGCCGGCCTGCTCCTGCAACTCACGGGCGCGTTTGCGCATCGCGGCTGACTCGCCGTACATGATCACCTTCCCTCTACTCCTTCGCCCCCGTTCCCCACGCGGCGCGCACTCAAACCGCGCGGGGCCGATATTCGTCCGTTCGCCCGACGCGGCGGGTTCCGCTGTGCTGGGATGCGACGTGACGAGCACGTTCCAGACAGGGGTTCACGACGATGCCGCAGCGATTCTGCACCCGGTGCGGGGCACCGGTGACGAGAAGGTTCTGCACCCGCTGCGGCACGGAGGTGCGGCAGCCCGATCCCGATCCCGAGGCGGGCGAGGCGACCGCCGACGCCCAGGCAACGCCCGGGAGTGGCGCGCCCACGACCGTCCCGCCGCTCGCCGAGCCGGCCGGGTCGGTGCCACCGGAGGCCGCGCCGCGCCGGCGTCGACGGGCCTGGATCGCGACCGGCGCCGGTCTGGCGCTCCTGCTCGGCGGCGTCGTCGCCCGTGCGGTCGTCCTGGCCGATGACGACGGCCCCGCGCACCCGGCGGGTGCCGGGGCTTCGGTCGAGCCGGAGGTTTCGGTGCTCGGCGAGCCTCGTCAGGAGTGGGAGGTGCGCGCCGAGGACGTCGTCGACGAGCCCGGCGCCACGTTCTACGACGCCTTCTCGCGCGCCGACGGTGACTCGCTCACACCGCTCGTGCTCTCCGATCTGGTGGTCATGGGCGTCTCCGCCTACGACTCGATGACCGAGCGCAGCTCGGCCTGGCTGGTGGGGCTCGACCCGGCGACGGGTGACGAGCGGTGGGTGCGGTCGCTGCCTGAGGACGTGTGGACCACCTGCACCGTCACGCCGGACGAGGAGCGGTTGGCCTGCATCGAGAACCGGTGGATCGAGGACTCCGACGAGTCCGAGGTGTCGCTCGTCCTCCGTAACACCGGCGACGGGCGGGAGCTCGACCGCCGCTCGGTCGAGTCCTGGGTGGCCGACGTGGTCGCGGTCGACGACGAAGTCTGGACCGCCAGCATGGAGAGCGACCCCACGACCGACGTACACCTGCTGCGGGTCGAGCGCGTGAGCGTAGACGACCTCGACGACCGGGTCGGGAGCGAGACCCGACTCGTCGGGGAGGAGTACGCCGGCGAGACCGGTCTGCGCCTCGACACCGACGGCGAGCGGGTCTGGGTGGGCCTCGCCGGCACCAGCTACGAGGTCGACCGATCGAGCGGTGACCTCGAGGAGGACGAGGGCTCGGTGCTCGTCGGCACCGACGACGCGGGGCAGCCCGCCGTCTTCCGCACCGCGGCGGAACAGAGCTGGCTCGAGGGCGAGGCGCGCTTCGACGGGTGGCCCTGGGGTTACGTGGCGGGTCGCCAGCAGGTGTACGGCGACCTCTACGGCGTCGGCGACATGCTGCTGCGTCGGGGGTCGGCCGACTCGGTGCGCACGGTGGGCGGTGAGAACGCCAACGCCGCCTGGGTCAACGGCGACGTGTTGCGGGTCGAGTCGTGGACCGACGAGGCGAGCGAGGTGCGCTTCGAGGCGGCGCGCAGTGGCGAGGTGTTGTGGTACGACCGGGAGAACCGCTGGACCTGGGCCTCGACGGCGGACGCCTACCTCAGCTTCACGCCCGACTCCGACCACTTCGACGTGCGCAGTGCCTGGAGCGGCGACCTTGCCTGGAGCCGCGAGCTCCCGGTCACCACGACCGGCTCCGACGGCAACAGCTACGCCTCGACGCTCGACATCTCGACCTGGTCGGGCGGGGTGGTGGTGACCTCCGGCGACACGATGTTCGGCTTCACCGACTTCGCCGACCCGGACCCGGAGCTGCTGCGGCGTCCTGCCGGGGTCGAGGCGACACCCGACGGCACCGATCCTGACGCCGCCGGGCCGGCGGGCCAGGAGGAGTCACTCGAGCTGGGCGACGACTACGTCACCGCCTGCGGGTCGGAGCCCGAGTTCGTGCCCGTCTCGTCCGAGGGCGTCGCCGGGAGCGTCGAGGTGACCTTCGAGGTGACCGCCACCTGCCCGAGCGGGCAGTGGCTCGACTCGCCGGCGTACCGGATCGACCTGACGGCCGAGGACGACGATGGTGGTGTGCCGCTGGCGAGCGGGCGGTTCGACTTCTCCGAGGATCGGGTGTGGATCCCCGCAGAGGGCACCTCGCAGGTGACCGCCGGCTTCCCGGTGCGTCAGGTCTGGGCGACCCCCGAGGAGATCGGCGACTTCATCGCGCGGGGTGCCGTGCTCGTGGCGTGCCTGCCCGAGGAGCCCGGCAGCGAGGAGGAGCTGGCGCCGGCCGACCCGAATGCCTCGGACAGCGGTGGCGCGGCCTCGACCGACGACGTCACCGACCCCGACACCCGGGAAGAGAACAGTTTGCGGGCGTTGCGTCGGATCGCGGCCCAGGACAAGTCCCACGTGCTCGAGAGTCTCGCGGGGAAGTGGCTGCCGCAGCTCTCCTCCAAGCAGGACGGCACGCACGACCGGGTGGACGAGAAGACCTACGACTACACCGCGATCTACGAGGAGCACCTGCGGCTGCGCTTGAGCTACCCCGACGTGCGGTTGCTGTGGAGCGGGGACTGGGGCTCGTTCGAGCGGCCCGACTACTGGGTCACGGTCGTAGGCCGCGGCGCGCGACGGCCCAAGCCGGCGTTGGACTGGTGCGCAGGCAGCGGCCGAGCGCCGTCGCAGTGCTACGCCAAGCTGATTCGGTTGGCGGGGCCGCACGAGGGGACGACCCGCCTGCAACGGTGACCCGGAGAGGCGGGCGCGGCCGGCTCAGCGGGCCAGGTGGGCGGCGAGTCGGTCGAGGCCGGTGTCGAGCTCGGCGGCGGAGCCGGCGAAGGAGAAGCGCACGAACCGGTGACCGGCGCGGGTGTCGAAGTCGATGCCCGGGGCGACCGCGACGCCGGTGTGGGCCAGCAGCTGGTGGGCCCAGGCCATGGAGTCGTCGGTGAGATGACCGATGTCGGCGTAGGCGTAGAAGGCGCCGTCAGCTGGGGCGAGCCGGTCGATCCCGATCGTGGGTAGGCGATCCAGCAGCAGGGCGCGGTTGGCCGAGTAGCGCCGTACGTGGCCGTCGAGCTCGGCGTAGGACTCGTCGGTGAAGGCGGCGAGTGCCGCACGCTGGGCGATGACCGGCGGGCAGATGGTGAAGTTTCCGGTGAGTACGTCGACCGCTCGCCTCAGGCGCTCGGGCACGAGCATCCAGCCGATCCGCCAACCCGTCATGGAGAAGTACTTGGAGAAGGAGCAGAAGACGACTGCCTCGCGTGAGGTGGCCCAGGCGGAGGCGTGACCGAGGGCGGCGTCGTGGTGCTCGATCCCGTGGTAGATCTCATCGCTGATGAGCTGCACACCGTGGTGCTCGCACCAGGTGGCCAGGGCCGCGAGCTCTTCGGGAGCGAGCATGGTGCCGGTGGGATTGGCCGGGCTCGCCACGACCAGGCCCTTGATCGGTCCGGTGGCCGCGACCAGCTCGTCGAGTGCGGCGACCGTCGGTTGGAAGCGGACCTCGGGGCCGCAGTCGAACTCGACGACCTCGCAGCCGAGCGCCTGAAGGACATTGCGATAGCAGGGGTAGCCCGGGCGGGCCATCGCCACCCGGTCGCCGGTCTCGAACGCGGCGAGGAAGGCCAGCAGGAAGCCGCCGCTGGACCCGGTGGTGACCACGACGTCGTCGCGGGTCACCTCGATGCCGTGCCATCGCCGGTGGTGCTCGGCGATGCGTTCGCGCAGCTCGGGGATTCCGGTAGCCACCGAGTAGCCCAGCGGATCTCCGGAGGCCAGCAGCCGGCCCGCCTCGGCGCGGACAGGTGCCGGCGCGCCGGTGCTGGGCTGGCCGGCGACCAGGTTCACCAGGTCACCGTGGCTGCGCTGCCGCTCCTCCGCTGCGGCCAGGAGGTCCATGACGTGGAACGGGGGCACGTTCGCCCTGGAGGCCACGGTGAAACGGGAGTCCATGTCCCCATCCTGCCTGCGCCGCATCCCACCCCCCTCGTCGAGATGCCAAGAACTCACACGCGAGATGCCAGAAACTTGCACGCGAGATGCCAGAAACTCGGCCTTGATCGATCACAAACTTGTCACCAGCCGGCAGATCCGGGACGCCTCGGAGTTGCTGGTGCGCCCAAGTTCTTGGCTGCTCGGCCACAAGTTTCTGGCTGCTCGGCCGCAAGTTTTTGGCTGCTCGACTACAAATTCTTGGCTGCTCAACGGCGAGTTTTTGGCGCTTCGGCGGCGTGGCGGCCGGCGCGGCGGCCGAAGAACGAGCCCTCGCCGAGCTGGGTGCCGGTGGAGTAGCCCTTGGCGTCCTGGGCGATGTTGGAGGCGCAGGCTCCGGCGGCGTAGAGGCCGGGGATCGGTGCGCGCCGCTGGTCGAGCACCCGGCCGTCGACGTCGGTGACGAGCCCGCCCATCGTGAAGCCGGCGTAGAGCGCCTTGCCGAGGGTCAGGTCGTAGGCGCCCCATGGGCCACGGTCCTGCGGTGCCAGCCAGTCCGGCTGCTTGTGGAAGTCGGGATCCTCGCCCCGGGCGGCGTGCTCGTTGTAGCGCGCGAGCGTCGCGGCCAGGGCGCCGGCGGGGATGCCGAGCGCCTCCTCCATCTCATCGACGGTCTCCCAACCGTCGATGAAGGGTGCCAGGGGAAACGCCGGGTGGTCGATGTGCTCGCTGTCGACGATGAGGTAGGCCGCGTGGTCGGGCTGCTCCATCACGAAACCCGACGTGCGGGCATGGTAGGAGTCCTCGGCCACGAAGCGCTGGCCCAGCTTGTTGACGACGATGCCCTTGACAAGGGAGGAGGGCGGGTAGAACGGCGCGGTGATGAAGGCCTCCTCCATGAAGGCGGTGTCACCGCCCACCGACTGCCCGAGCCGGATGCCCAGGCCGTCGTCGTAGGTCGACCCCAGCACGAAGGGCTTCTCGGCGAGGTTGGGGGTGAACTTCGCGACCATCTCCGGATTCATCACGAAGCCGCCGGCGGCCAGTACGACGGCACGTGCGCGCACCACGCCGGTCTCGGTGAAGTGCCTCCACCGCAAGCCCACCACCCGCCCGGCGGCATCGGTGACCAGTGCGTGGGCGCCGGTCTCGTAACGGACCTCGGCGTCGGTCTCGGCGAGCCGGTCGCGCAGCAGGTCCATGACCAGCTTCGTGCCCTCGGTGTCGCCGGCGACCGGCACCTTGTGTCCCCGGGGCGCCGGGGCGGCCTGCTCCAGGAACGGCCACACCTTTTCGTTGCCGGTGTACATCAGGCCCTCGGTGCCCGGTTGGATGACGGCCTTCTCGGCGTAGTAGCTGCGCTCGAACTCGAAGCCGAGCGCCTCCAGCCAGGTGAAGTGCTCCACGCTTCCCTCGCAGTAGGCGCGGATCTTCTCCGCGTCGGGGTCGCGGGAGACAGCAGTCAGGTAGGCGATCATCGCCTCCACGCTGTCCTCGTGTCCCGTCGCTCGCTGCACGGCGGTGCCGCCGCCGAGGTAGAAGGCACCGCCGCTCATCGAGGAGGTGCCACCGTGCACCGCCGCCCGCTCGAGCAGCAGCACCTTGGCGCCCGACCGGGCCGCCTCGAGCGCCGCGCATCCGCCGGAGATGCCGAAGCCCACGACCACGACGTCGTACTCCTCCGCGTCGGGCGGCAGCGCTGTGGCGGGGAGGACCTCGGGAAGCTCGGTGGTCATGGTCACAGCGTAGGGGACAACTAGAACAAGTTCTAGATCTTGCTGTCGGTAGAATTCGCCGCAGCCATGCAACCGAACGGACGGTGCTCTTGACCTTCGACCTCCACCAGCTGGACGACTTCCTGCTGCTGGGGTCCGTGGTCACGTTGGTGGCGATCCTCGCGGTGCGCGTCACCACGGGGGCGGGGCTGCCGAGCCTCCTGGTCTACCTCTTCATCGGTGTCGCCCTGGGCGATGGCGGACTGGGCATCCCCTTCAGCGACGCCGAGCTGGCGCACGCCCTCGGCTTCGCTGCGCTGGTGGTGATCCTCGCCGAGGGCGGCGTCACCACCAAGTGGCCCGAGATCAGGCCGCTGATCCGGATGGGCGCGGCCCTGGCCACCATCGGCGTGCTCGTCTCGGTCGCCGTCGTGGCGGTCGGGGCGCACTACCTCCTCGGGTTCTCCTGGCAACTGGCGATCCTGCTCGGCGCCGTCTGTTCCCCCACCGACGCAGCGGCCGTCTTCTCCGTGCTCCGGGTGGTGCCGCTGCCGCGCCGCATCTCCGGCACTCTCGAAGCGGAGTCCGGACTCAACGACGCACCGACGGTCGTGCTGGTCACGCTCGTCGCGAGCGGCGCCTTCGCGGAGGAGGGCATCGCGATGGTGGCCGCCGTCATCTGCTACGAGCTCGTCGTCGGCACCGCGGTCGGCATCGCCATCGGGTACGCCGGAGCGTGGCTCATGCGCCGGGTCGCACTGCCCGCGCCGGGCCTGTATCCGCTCGCCATCCTCTCGCTCGCAGTGGGCTCCTATGCGACGGGTGCCGCCGTGCACGCCAGCGGGTTCGCCGCGGTCTACGTCGCCACGCTGATCCTGGGCAACTCCGACCTACCGCACCGGGGAGCCACCCGCTCCTTCGTCGAGGGCATCGCCTGGTTGGCGCAGATCGGCCTCTTCGTGATGCTCGGCCTGTTGCTCTCGCCGGAGCGGATCAGCCTCTCGGTGGTGGGCCTCGCGCTCGCTGCCGGCCTGCTGCTGACCTTCGTCGCCCGCCCGTTGTCGGTGCTGGTCAGCGCGGTGGTGCAGCCGATGAGGCTCGCCGACCTGACCTTCATCTCCTGGGCGGGACTGCGGGGCGCCGTGCCCATCGTGTTGACCACGATCCCGCTCGCCGAAGGGGTCGACGGGGGCGAGCGGCTCTTCGACATCGTCTTCGTGATGGTGGTCGTCTACACCCTGCTCACCGGACCCACCTTGCCGATGGTCGCCCGGTGGCTAGGCCTCGCCGAGCGCAACGATCAGCCCGAGCTCGACATCGAGGCGGCCCCGTTGGAGCGGATCGCGGCGGATCTGCTGCAGGTGAGGATCGGGCTCGACTCACGGATGCACGGCGTGGAGGTGGGCGAGCTGCGCCTGCCCCACGGAGCGTCGGTGGCACTGGTGATCCGAGACGGGGAGACCATGGTGCCCGAGCGACGTACGGTGCTGCGGCGTGGCGACGACCTGCTGGTGGTCACACCGCGGAAGCTCCGCGCGCAGACCGACCGGCGGCTCGCCGAGGTCTCCCGGGGAGGACGCCTCGCGCACTGGCTGCGCGGCGACCCCGGACGATCCACGTGATCGTCAGGTGACCGGCGGGCTGCAGAAGGACGAGTCGACCTTCGCCTTGACCGAGACCGGAGCGTCTTTGAGCATGCCGTCGAGGTTGGGGCCGACCACGACCACCACCCCGATGCCGGGGAGCTCGTCTTTGGCCACCACCTTGGTGCCCGGGCCGAACTGGCGGGCCACCAGCGTGGCCGCGGGGTTGTTCTTCGCATCGGCCCAGACCTGGACCCGCTTCACCTCCGGCGCCTCCACGTTGCCGGAGTTGCCGCCCGAGAAGCCCTTCTCGATCAGGTCCTGCAGCGTCCGGCTCGCCATGCCGGCGCGGCCCCCGGCGTTGTAGACGCTGACCGTGACCTCCTGCGGGCCGACCTTGGTGCCGGCCTTGACCTCCCGCTCCTGGCATACCGGCTTCGGGTCGGCGACCAGGGACTGCTCCGGCACGGGGGCGGTGATCGCCCGCACGCCGAAGAAGAGGCCGAAGAGGCACAGCGCGGTGAGGATGCCCAACGTGATGCCCTGGTGACGCTGCGCCATCCCTCAGCCCTCCATCTCGAAGACCCGGGCGTGCAGCACCTTGCGCTGCTGGAGGGCCGCGCGCAGGGCGCGATGCAGGCCGTCCTCGAGGTAGAGGTCGCCGCGCCAACGCACCACGTGGGCGAAGAGATCTCCGTAGAAGGTCGACTCCTCGGCCAGCAGTGAGTCGAGGTGGAGGGTGTCCTTCACCGTGACGAGCTGGTCGAGGCGCACCTGGCTCGGCGCGACCTGAGCCCAGTCACGGGAGTTCATCCCGTGATCGGGATAGGGCCGGCCGGTGCCGATGCGCTTGAAGATCACCCGGGGGAGTCTAGTTGAGTACGTCGACGCCCCGGCCGTGACGCCGAGGCGGGGACGCGCGACTCGTCTACGCTGCGGTGGCATGACCGACTCGCAGGCAGGCGCCGCGGCGTCCGAACCGCACCCCGTCGAGGCCGCGATCGCCCCCGGCTACGAGTTCGACCAACCGGTGGTCGAACTGGGCGCGCTCATGGTCGATGCCGAGACCGTGACCGACACCGCGATCCGGATCCCGTTGGCCATGTTCAACCGCCACGGCCTGGTTGCGGGAGCGACGGGCACCGGCAAGACCAAGACCCTCCAGCTGCTGGCAGAGCAGCTCAGCGCCGCCGGTGTCAGCGTCTTCGCCGCCGACGTGAAGGGTGACCTCTCCGGCCTCGGCGTGGCGGGTGCAGCCGACGCCAAGATCGCCGAGCGGGCAGCGGGCGTCGGACAGCAGTGGGAGCCGAAGGGCTTCCCGGTCGAGCTCCTCGCGCTCGGTGGCCGCGGCGTGGGCATCCCGGTGCGGGTGACGATGAGCTCCTTCGGGCCCCTGCTGCTCGCCAAGGTGCTCGGCCTCAACGCCACTCAGGAGTCGTCGTTGGGCCTGGTCTTCCACTACGCCGACCAGGCGGGTCTGCCGCTGCTCGACCTCGCCGACCTGCGTGCGGTGGTGCAGCACCTCACCAGCGCCGAGGGCAAGGCCGACCTCAAGGCGCTCGGCGGGCTCTCGTCGGCCACGGCCGGCGTGATCCTGCGCGAGCTCATCGCCTTCGCCGACCAGGGCGCAGACGCCTTCTTCGGTGAGCCGGAGTTCGACACCGCCGACCTCTTCCGGGTGGCTGACGACGGACGAGGAGTGGTGTCTCTCCTGGAGCTGCCGGAGCTCGCCGACCGCCCGGCGGTCTTCTCCACCTTCCTCATGTGGCTGCTGGCCGACCTCTTCAACGACCTTCCCGAGGTCGGCGACACCGACCGGCCCAAGCTGGTCTTCTTCTTCGACGAGGCCCACCTCCTCTTCAAGGACGCCTCCAAGGACTTCCTCGAGCAGATCGCCCAGACGGTGCGGCTCATCCGCTCCAAGGGGGTCGGCGTCTTCTTCGTCACCCAGGCGCCCACCGACGTGCCCGACGACGTGCTGGCCCAGCTCGGCTCCCGGATCCAGCATCAGCTGCGCGCACACACGCCGAGGGACGCCAAGGCGCTCAAGCAGACGGTCGACACCTATCCCCACCCTGCCTACGACGACCTCGGCGAGGTGCTCACCTCGCTCGGCATCGGCGAGGCGGTGGTGACGGTGATGAACGACAAGGGCGCGCCCACGCCGGTGGCGTGGACCCGGCTCCGGGCGCCCGAGTCGCTGATGGCCCCGGCGGACGCACCGTGGCTGAGCGCTCAGGTCGCCGCCTCGCCACTGGCACCCAAGTACGCCGACGCTCTCGATCGCGAGTCGGCCCGCGAGATCCTCGCCCGGCGACTCGAGCAGGGCGCGCAGAAGGCGGCCGACGAGGCGGCGGAGGCGAGCGACGACGGATTGGCGCCCCACCAGCGGGAGGCCGAGAAACTGTCGAGGCGTCGTACTCCGACTCAGCGGAAGCCGGAGCGGGACCTCACGGAGTTGGTCGTAGAGTCCGGCGCGTTCAAGGAATTCATGCGGACCGCCGCGCGCGAGATCGCCCGTGGCGTTTTCAGGACAGGACGGCGTTGATGACCGACTTCGAGGCGATCCACGAGATCAAGCAGCTGAAGTACCGCTACACGCGGGCGTTCGACACGAAGGACTGGGATCTCTTCGCCTCGTGCTTCGCTCCTGACGCGACCGGCGCCTACGGCGGGCTCGACTTCGACAACGTCGACGACCTGCTGGCCTACATGCGCAAGAACGCACGCGAGGGCATGTACAGCATGCACCAGGTGCACCACCCCGAGATCGAGGTGGACGGCGACACCGCCACCGGCACCTGGTATCTGCAGGACAAGGTGATGATCCCGAAGCTCAAGTTCGTGATGGAGGGCACGGCGCTCTACGCCGACCGCTACCGCCGGACCGACGATGGCTGGAAGATCGCCCACACCGGCTACACCCGCATCTGGGAGAACAGCTGGAGCACCGAGGACGTGCCGAGCTGGCAGATCAAGTAGCCCGAGATCCGAACCACCGCCGAGGGCGCCCGTGACGATCACGGGCGCCCTCGGCGTCTCGGGAGGGGGTGGCCCGATCAGGCCAGCTGCGCCGGCAGCCGCTTGCCGATGATCTCCTCCGCCTCCGCGATGATGGAGGTCACGACGTCCTGGCAGGTCTCCACGCTCTCGATGAGGCCCTGGGCCTGGCTGGCCCACCACATGCCGCCGTCGACGTCACCGCCGGCGAGCACCTCCTTGCGGGCCCGCGCGCCGGAAGCCAGGTGAGCGACGTCGCCGAAGGTGGCCTCGGGCTGCGCGCCGATCCGCTTGATCTCCTCGGAGATGACGTTCTTCGCCACGCGTGCCGTGTTGCGGAACTCGCGGAACACGATGGTGGTGTCGAGCTCGCTGTTGGCGACGATCTGGTCCTTCACGTTCTGGTGGATCGGCGCCTCGACCGTGGCCTCGAAGCGGGTGCCCATGTTGATCGCGCACGCGCCGAGCGCCAGCGCCGCCACGAGGCCGCTGCCGGTGGCGAATCCGCCCGAGGCGATGATCGGGATGTCGAGCTTGCGCGCCGCCGCCGGGATGAGCACCAGGCCGGGGATGTCGTCGTCGCCGGGGTGGCCGGCGCACTCGAAGCCGTCGATGCTCACCGCGTCGACGCCCAACGCCTGCGCCTTGACGGCGTGCCGCACCGCCACGGCCTTGTGGATCACCTTGACCCCGGCGGCCTTGAACGACGGCAGGTGCGGCGCCGGGTTGCTGCCGGCGGTCTCGACGATCTTGATGCCGGACTCGATGATCACCTCGCGGTACTCGTCGTAGGGGACCGGGTCGATGGTGGGCAGGATCGTCAGGTTCACGCCGAAGGGCTTGTCGGTCATCTCCTGGCAGCGCTTGATCTCCGCGGCCAGTGCCTCCGGGGTCGGCTGGGTGAGCGCGCTCAGGAAGCCCAGCGCACCGGCGTTGGCGACACCCGCGATGAGGTCCGCCGTACCGACGGCGAGCATCCCGCCACAGACGATCGGGTGCTCGATCCCGAAGGTCTCGGTGAACTCGTTGTTGAAGGTCATGTCACTCCTCGTGGTTGGGGAAATCGGTCGGTGACGGTTGGACAGGCAAGGGGTCGACCACGGGCACGGGGCGGCCCCGGTCGGTGAGCACCAGGACGGCGGCGGAGAGGACGAGGGCGGCGCCGAGCACGGTGCGCAGGTCGAGCGCCTCCGACCAGAGCAGGACGGCGAACATCGACGCCCACACCGGTTCGGTCACCATGACGACCGACGCCTGCGAGACGGTGATCCGGGCCTGCGACCAGGCCTGCACCACCATCGCCAGGCCGCCGCAGACCAGCGCCAGGTAGAGCATCGGCCACCAGTCGGCTCCGTGCGGCAGGGTGATGCCGTCGTGGACGCCCGCGATCGCGCACACGGCTGAGATGGTGGCCATCTGCACCAGCGTCACCGCGTGCGCCTCGCCGGGGCGGACGAGTCGTCCGGTGGTGAGGATGTGGGCGGCATACAGCAGCGAGCTGGAGAGCACCAGCGACTCCCCGAGCCCGAACGACCAGCCGCGGAGCGACATCGCCATCACGCCGGTCACGGCCAGCACCACGGCCACCGAGGTCGCCAGCGGCACCCGGGTGCGGTGCACGGCGGCGCTGAAGAGCGGCACCACGACGACGTACATCGACACGAGGAAGGCCGAGACCGTGACGGCGGCTCGGCTCAGTCCCTCGAACTGGAGGAACTGCCCGGCGCCGTAGATAAGCCCGAGCAGCACGCCGACCGCGAGTTGCCGACGGGTCAGCGTGAAGAGCGTCCGGGGTCGGAAGACCCAGACGGCGAGCGTCGCCAAGGCGAAGCGCACCGCCAGGTAGTCGCTCACCGGCAGGTGGACGAGCAGGTCCTTCGAGATCGGGAAGGAGGAACCCCACATGACCGCGACGCCCAACAGGGCCAGCGCCGCGGTGGGCAGGGTGCGTCTCGGCCCGGCTCCCTGCAGATCCGTCGGGGTCGCGCGCGGGTCGGTGTGCGCGGTCACCCGCTGTCCCGCGACGTCGCGCCGATCGGCGTGGGTGAGCCCGCGAAGTGCTGCACCACGGCCTCGGCCTGGTGCAGGACGTAGTCGCGGGCGCTTGCGGCCGACAGGTAGGCCACGTGCGGGGTGACCAGCGTCCGTGGGTGCCCGACCAGTGCGTCGCCCGCGGCAGGCGGCTCCTGGCTGAGTACGTCGAGTGCCGCGGCCCCGACCTGACCCGCGTCCAGCGCGGCGATCAAGTCTTCGGGCACCACCAGGTCGCCGCGGGAGACGTTGACCAGCAGTGCGCCGCGACGGAGCCGAGCCAGGCGGCCGGCGTCGAGCATTCCGCGGGTCTCGTCTGTCGAGGGCAGGTGCAGGCTGAGCAGATCGCTCGCCTCCAGCACCTCGTCGAGGGTGCGCTGTTCGACGCCGTGGGGCGCCTCGGCGACGGGGTCGTAGCCGACGACCCTGGCGACCAACGGGCGGACCATGCGGGCGTAGGCGGCGCCGATCCGGCCGAGGCCGAGCACGCCGACGGTCAGCTCCGAGGGGCGCAGCAGCGGCTCGTCGGTGCCGTCCCATCGGCCATCGCTCACCGCGCGGTCGAGGAAGGGCAGGCCACGCATCAGGGCCAACGACATCGCCAATGCGTGAGCCGCCACCTCCTCGGTCGCCGCGCCGGGCACGTTGCGCACGGTCACGCCGCGGGCGCGGCACGCGTCGAGATCGACGGTGTCGACGCCCACCGACTGGGTGGCGATGACCTGCAGGCCGGGAAGGTCGGCCAGCATCGACGCAGTGACGGGCGCGTAGCCGATCAGCAGGGCGCTGGCGTCGCGCGCGCCGGCGACGATCGCGTCCGGGTCGGCAGTGTCGAGGATCCGCACGTCGAACCCGGCCTCCTGGAGTCGCCGCACGCCAGGTGTTGGATCGAGATCGACGATGTCGGCGTACACCGCGAGCGGGCGCGTCGTGGCCGCGGTCATTCCCTGGTCTCCGAGGCGCGGCTGTGCTCCCGGATGTGGATGACCGTGGGGCGGTCGGCCTCGAACGCCTGCTTGACGTGCGCCGCCAGCGCGGCCGCGTCCTCGGCGTGCACGCCGTGGCAGCCGAGCGATCGAGCGAGCTGGACGAAGTCCGGGTGACCCAGGCCGACGGCGTGGATCGGCTCGCCGCGGTCCTCCATCTCGTTGCGGATCTCGCCGTAGCCGCCGTTGTCGACGATCACCACGGGAAGCGCCAGGCGCGCCTCGGCCGCCATGGCGAGCTCGGCGATCGTGAACATGATCCCGCCGTCTCCCTGCAACACGATCACGGGTGCCTCGGGTTGGGCGACCTTCGCGCCCACACCGGCCGGCAGGCCGAAGCCGAGCGTGCCGGCACCGGTGGGGTAGAGGAACGCGTGCGGCCGGTGCAGCGGCAGGTTCGAGAGCGCTCCGTAGTAGACGGCCATCGCGTTGTCGGCAGCCACGATCGTGTCGCGGGGCAGCACGTCGGCCAATGCCTCGACCAGCTCCAGCCACGGTCCGCCCTCGGCGGCTGCCTGCTCGAGGAGCTTGTCGCGCCAGGGCGCTGTCCACTGGCGGGGCTCGTGCGCGCGCGTGCGCTCGACCAGGTGGGCCAAGGTGGCGGCGGCGTCGCCGACGACAGCGACGTCGGGCACCACGTTGGCGTTGATCTCCGCTCCGTCGATGTCGACCCGGATCACCTTGCCGGAGAACTCCGGCAGACCGGCCCACCAGTCGGACGGGGCGAACTCGGTGCCGACGGCCAACACGACGTCGGCACCTGCGCACAGGTCGCGGGCGGCGGCGTGCTGGAGCCCCGTGCCGACGAAGAGCGGGTGGTCCTCGGGCACGGTGCCCTTGCCGTTGGCGGTGCTGAGCACCGCGGCGTCCAGGCGCTCGGCGAGCAGGCGCGCCTGGTCGGCGGCACGGAAGGCGCCTCCGCCGGTGACCATCACGATCCGGTCGGCCGCGTCGAGCAGCGCGACCGCCTCGGCGACAGCCGCGCCGGCGGGCTGCAGCGTGCCGAGCCGCACTGGAGGCACGGCGTCGACGTCGGCGATGACGTCGAGCAGGTCGAGCGGGATCTCCAGGTGGACCGGGCGCGGTCGCCCGCCGAGCATCGTGGCGAAGGCCTGGGCGACCGCGAGCGGGATCTCCGCCACGCTGGTCACCCGGATGCTCACGCCCAAGATCCCCTCCATGGAGCCGGGCTGGTTCTTGATCTCGTGCAGCAGACCGTTGCCCAGCCCCGGGTGCTGAAGCGGCATGCCCGGCGAGACGAAGATCAACGGCCCCGAGTCGGAGTAGGCCTGCGCGGCGGCCGCGGCGGCGTTCAGGATCGCCGGGCCCGTGGTCGTGAGGACGACGCCGACCCGACCCGTCGAGCGGGCGTAGCCGTCGGCGGCGTACCCGGCTCCCTGCTCGTGGCGCGGCGAGACATGCGTGATCCCGTGCTTGGCAAGGGCGGCGTAGGCCGACAGGTTGTGCGTGCCGGGGATCCCGAAGACGGTGTCGACGCCGTGGTCGGCCAGCGCCCTGACGAGCGCCTCG